>KB659958.1_pt48 | contig 343824 bp, 335 predicted proteins | sample 558768 | NCBI scaffold set KB644980.1 | reverse complement strand
AGCGAGCGTGATGAATACGAGCTCACTGACACACTTCAACAAACCTGTGAGTCAGTTCCGTCACTCCAGTGGATATCGACCGGTGGCTAGACGTTGTCGTCCATGGGATATCTCGAAGCAACGAATGGAAGTGAGCGAGTGTCGTCCCCGATTTGAGGGTGATGTCAGTCCAGATGCAGACCTCCGAGGAACTGTTGTTGTTGAATCTGGCGCAACAATTGAGCCGGGAGTCGTCATCGACGGTCCTGTCTACATTGCCAGTGGTGCAACAATTGGTCCGAATGCATACATCCGGGGGGCGACTGTGATTGGACCGACTGTCCACGTCGGTCATGCTGTTGAGATCAAAAATAGTGTCCTCCGTTCGGGGACATCTGTCGGGCATCTATCGTATGTTGGCGACAGTATTCTTGGATGTAATGTGAATTTCGGGGCTGGAACAACGATTGCAAATCTCCGTCATGATGATGCCGACATCAAACAGACGGTGAAGGATGAACGGATATCAACAGGAAGACGAAAGTTTGGTGTCGTCTGTGGGGACGGCGTCAAGACTGGGATTAATACGAGTCTGTCACCAGGTGTGACACTTAGTTGTGAAGCACGGACCGAGCCTGGTGAAACGATAACCCGCGATCGGTGACGCATCACATGTCGAGATTGTTTCTTGAGATGATGAGAGAGAAGTTGTACACAGAGGTCGTTAATTGTCGACAGTGTATCGCTCAGCCTGTTGATTAATTAATCAACTCACATTCGCGCAATGTTGAGAGAATGCTATACAACGAGAGCTTCTGCATATCAAGTGCCGATTGAAACTCTGAAAGCGTCGTCTCACCATTCGTTGATAAAAATATATTATAAGTCTCGCTCTGGGAGATGTCAGTCCTGAAGGCACTGACAGCGTTTCAACTGACGTTGTCGATCCAGTTTCTCAGACATTCTGATATTTCTCTCTGAATTTTTTGTAGTGGAAGTTATGAATAGATATCATTCGATATATACTGTGTAGATTTGTCGATTCATTCAGTGATATCAGTTGAGTGCCTCCACCGGTCAAACACGAACACTACTGCACTGATCAGCACTGCCGTGATGAGTACACGTACATCAGATGTCACATACAGACTTGGAGTCGGTGGACGGAACCAACTAAATGGATAAAGCCAGAATCCGGACCGACCATCAGCAAACACCCGCAGTCCGTCTACGATAAGTGAACTTACAGCACCAAAAAGCAAAAATGAGAAGATTCGTCGTCGTTGTCTCTCAAAAAACAGAGTAATGCCGCCGGCTATAAACAAAGTGCCACCAAGTGAACTGATCGGTTCATATTTGAATGGGACGCCAAGCAGTGCTTCAATTACACGATCTTCGAAAAGTATCCGAATTTTAATCAGATCTGGAATCGCAGCCCCTGCCATGCTGATCACAATCCATCGGTTAGTGAGCCAATTGAATTGCCAGCCTGCCACGGTCAAAATAACATATGGAACGAGTATATGAGTGAGAAGTACCGCCATCGTTACCTTAGTTTAAAACCCAATGTTTGGATATTCAAGCGCCAATACCGGAAAAACAATATCATAACGAGAACAGCAGCCACGACTGAAGCTACATACTTGTAGACCTTTGAGGATCCGGCTGGGTTTACCACTCGAACATTATCCGCCTGAATAAGATATTCGCCTTCGAATACACCATACACTTGGACAGTTCCGCCTGATTGTACGCTGTTTTGAGTGCTAAATCTGGTTATCTCAGCTGTAAATGGACCCTCATCAGTCTCGATACGTATCCTTGCAGCGTTTTGCTCTTCGCTCAGTTCTTCAACGATCCCGAAAACAAATACCTGTCTGTCAACATATTCTCCAGGGGATATCTTGAGATCGGTGCTGTCGGGATATGGATCATGGTTGTCCTCTTGAAGATCATAGTGAACTCCAAGTGAAACGACACCACCGATTAATATGAGCGGTATAATGATTCTAGCAATTGCTGTCCGGTTCATAACTTATCGAGTTTCATCTTGTCTATTATACACCTACTAATTATTATTTTATTTGAACGCTTTGAGTCCTCACAGTCACTCAATCTATCGAGTCATGCACGAAGCCGATGGAATATAATTCAGTCACAAATCGTCGTCATAAATAGTGATTTTCAACGCTCATATTATGATTAATGGCTGCATAACTTAGCTACATAGTGGTTAGATTTGCGGTTTTATTTGTGACGATATCAAGACACAGCTCGTCTGTCCAACCGCTAACGGAACGTTTAAACAAATATGCTTATCACATTATATTGGACGCTCGGTTGGTGTAGTCCGGCCAATCATGTTGGCCTTTCGAGCCGACGACAGGGGTTCGAATCCCCTACCGAGCACTCTTTTTTGAACCCTCTGCAGTTAGCACCAACACAACCGAAGACAGAAATAAAATCGAGATAGTCTAGGTCCATATCTTCAAATTATACTATCATTAGGTTTATATATCAGAATATGCCGTCACATTCGCCGTCAATCTAGCATAGACACACAAACAGAGATACGTGAGTCTAAGCGGAACAGGAAAGCACCTTCATTGTGAAAACGAGATATGCGCAATGGCGAATCACCAACTGAGACAGACTCAGAAGAACAACTTGAGAGTACAGATTCCAATCAAGCAGATGAGATAGCGGACCCACCGACAGGGTGGCGGATATGGAATAACGAACCGGGTGGTAAGCGAATCCTTGTATTTCGACCGGACATATTCTCTGAGCGGAATGACCTCCCAGCAATGTGTCTTCCAACGATTCATGTGACAAATGGATCACAAGCCAACCGACCAGGGGCATCGCAAATACAGACCGACAGTTGGCATGTGATTTTAACGCTTGAACCAGAGGTCGAAGCCATCACTGAATCACATGAGACACGTCAAGCAGCGCTCAGTGGTGCGTATAATATTGCTGAACAGTTCGTGCAAGGAGCAATTAATTATCGGGATTCATATCAGGTGCCACGTGAAGACTACTTCCAGACACTTGATACTGTAATTGAGGAAACTGAAGTTGAACCAATAGGATGATATCTTGATTGAATGATGAAACTTCCTCAGGATGACAACGATCGCTTTTCGATAATCGTCGTCTCTGTGAATTGATTGGGTAAGTTATCTACGCAAGCCACTCATCAGGTTTTGTGTCGTAATCGATATCAGCTGCGCGAATACGGTCTGTGAGGTCCTTATCAAGTTCACTACGAGTTACCTCATGTCCATCATACCGTAGCCGGACGCCTGTCTCTGTCGGCTCTGGTTCACGATTCCGTCGACGTGCTACTTCAACCTCATGTTCTTCATACGTCTTTGAGATTGTCATAAGATTGACTGGACGACCCCATAGGTCGTGAATACGTTCAAGAACTGCAGTAGCCTGCTGGATATCCAGCGCAATTCCGTTGTAGCGATGTCCTAATAGTAATTCGCCGCGGTTCTTGAAGTTATCATCAAAGACGGCAATCGTTGGTTTGCCAAAGTTTGTGAACTGTAAAAGCAACTTCTGTTTGACATCCTGATACTCCGTCGAGGCAACACGGTAGTCTTCGGTTGTCTGTGTATACTCGTATGTGAAGTAGTTGTTCTCGCTGACGAACTCCTGTGTGAGGAATTCATCGATAAATGTCACATCATTGTGACTCTCACGAACTTCACGCATACGATCCCATCCAGCGGTCTTATCTACATCATCGATTGCTTCTTCAACGGTCTCATATCGCTTGTCGTCGAAAAGATATCGCGCGTGTTCTTGCAGTTCTGACCGGCGGATTTGTTCAAGAAAGCCGCGATGTTGTGGCTGGACAAGCGAGAAGTGTCGCTCTGCAAGCCCCTCATACGTGAGCACCTTCCAAGGGTATTCATCGATGTCAACTGTCTCTGGGTTTGACAGCGCTCGGTCAAGCATTTCCCAATCAATTCGGGGATCATCATTTGGAAGTGATGTCAGTTGATCAAGGGTATCACTGCTGATTGCATCTACTCGCGGGTCAGGCTCTAATAGTGCACGAATGTGTGCAAAGTCAATTTCCGCGTGGAAATTCTGCCAAGTAATTCCTTCAACACGAAGCAATTTATCCGCGACTTCGCGACGATTTGCGGAGTTTTCAACATATTCCCAGAGTTCTTTACCAAGTTTATATGGATTCAATCCAGGCGAGCCAAGAACGCGTGATTGATGATCTGCGTATGTAATGAATTCATCAGTATCTGCAAAGCCTTCATCGCTCATCATCAGTGACTCGACAATACTCGCCCACCCTTCATTCATCACCTTCGTCATCTTCTGTGGCGCGAAATAATACGCCTCTCGACGAAGTGTGTCAAGAATATCGAGTTGCCACGACTCCATTGAAACAGCTTCGTCTTCCTCATCGTCGTATGTAGTTGCGTGATCGCGAAGAAATCCAACCACATCGGTTCGTGGGTGATCAATCGATGCAGAGGCAGCCTCTGATTCAGCAAGTTCATCAAGCCACTCCTGATTGAATACCTGCTGTTGGACGTCATCAGAGAGATCAAGTTGATCAAGTTGATCACGGAGATCTGTCGGTTGTGTTCGCTCAGTGTCAGGGTTGACATCAACAGGGCGATGTTGGTCTATTGTATCTTCTAGACACAAGACAGCATCAATAAATCGCTCAACGTCATCACGGTCGATATCAGGGTCATCAACGTAGCCTTGAATTGTTTCACCGTGACGTTCAAGCATCGCAGCAGCATCAAGCTCCTGATCGCCAGAGAATCGACTAAACCAGTTATTATTCTTGAAGAAGTCCGCATGTCCCTCAACATGGGTGATGACTGCTTTCTGATCAGCAAGGGAGTTTGACTCCTGAAGGAATGCATGGCTTGGATCATCGTTGTTGACAATTTCAAATGCCTTGCCCATCCCAAATTGGTCTTGTTTTTGTTGGCGGTCGTATGTCATGCCCCATCGCCAGTGTGGATACCGACGCTGGAACCCACCATACGCGATAAGTTGATTCATTTCATCATGACCGACAACCCAGTAGTTTACTGGATATGGATCAAGTCCAAGTTTCTCTGCAAGAGCAGCAGCTTCAGTTGCTGGTTCTTCAAGTCGGTCAGCCTCGGTCTGTGCGCGACGACGGAAACGGATTGGTCGACTACTCATTGATGTTCAACTCCTGTGTGGTATTGTCAGTTGTGATCGTCGTGATCGAATTGGCTGTATCGCTCAGAGGAATGTGATAATCGTTCATACTGATATGAATACTGTAGTGATCGCAGATATCGCTCGCATTACATGAATTAATAGCGATCATCGTGCTGGGATACTACTTTTCTGTACATTTCTCATTCGCGTTTGGACTCTCATATTCATCAGTTTAATTTCTCTCTGAATCGGTGCTCAAGATTGATTCAATTGCCCCAGTGACATCTTCGGGACCTGTTACTGAGACAACATCGACGTCGCTACTATCACCGAAGGCACGGTCGACTTCTTCAGCGTGTGTTGCGTTGATTGCTGTGCCACCTGGCTGTGTCTCGACGTATGCGTGTTGATTTGCCGGGATTGACTCCATGAGCGGCACTACATTCTGTGTGGTATCATTGGCTGCATTCTCAGAGTCACCTGCAGCGAACACATATCGGTTCCATTCCGACCATGGATATTCATCTTCAAGAATCTCCTTAGCGAGTTCATACGCACTTGAGATACGTGTACCGCCACCAGAGCGGATTCCAAAGAAGTCCTCGCGTTCAACCTCCCATGCCTCAGCATCATGAGCGATGTAAACAAACTCAGCGTTATCGTATGTTCCTGTCAAGTACCAGTCGAGCGGAGTGAACGTCCGCTCGACTAACTCACGCTTTGTTTCTCGCATTGACCCGGAGACATCCCGGATATTGACCACGACAACGTTCTTTTGTCGTGTCTCTTCTATCTCAGGCTGTCTATATCGTTCATCATCTTTCCGGAGTGGGATTTCCTTGAGTCCATTCTGGCGGATGCGCTGTCCAACTGGGGTGTGTTCAACATTTTCTTCAAGCTCTTCAAAATCTGCCCATCGTCCACGCTCACTATCAGGAATATCGTCCCATTCAGCCTCAATCCATGAGAATGATACAAGCACATTCTGCTCACGACACCATCGATACACCGACTCAGGCGTTTCATCAGCAACACGCATTGCTTCACGGACGAACGACTCATCGAAATCCATCGCCAGTTTTCGTTTGAGTCCCTGTTTGAATAGTCGCTCAAAATCAAGTGTGCTGTTCGGTCCCGTCCGAGTAACATCAGTGAAATCACCCTCAATCTCTTCAACGACTTCCTTGCCTTTTGGCTCAAGATCAAGTCCAAGTGCTTCATCGAGTTCAGTTGCGAACTCTTCGGGATCCATCTCATAGTAGCCGTGGTCATCACTACCATCACCAGGTTCGCCTTCTTCATCCCCCTCTTCATCACCATCGCCGTCTGCATCGCCAGGTTCTGGTTGACCAACTGGCTGACCAACATCGGGTGTATCACCCTGTCCCTGCCCAACCCCACCACGGTCAAGCTGGTCATATTCGAATTCTGGAAGATCAACAACTTTGATCGGAATTTCGATATTATCCGCATCAGAGTTGCTCAAATCGCCATATCGAATAAATGATTCAAGATCCTGTCGGCGGTCCTCACCAACTTCTCGAAATCGTTCAAGATCTTCTCTTAGTCCCATCGTTGACGTACCTCCCGCATTACAGCACGACTGGTAAGCTCTGCGGAGGCAGGCGTGTAGCCGCGCTCACAGAGTACATCGATTGTTCGGTCCTTGACTCGAGCAGTTTCAGTATTCGCTGGAGGATCCTCCCACTGTGCGGGATTAAAGTCCTCATACAGTCGCTTGACATCATCCCAGTCATATCGATCAAGCACTGCCCGAATAACAGGAATTTCAGAAAGGTCGACATTTCCAATCTGGAATCCTGCATCGCGATTCTCCCATGCATATCGATTCAATGCCGTGATTACCTTTTCACGACGGAATGATTCGACCGCACTCGTCGGTTTGGTGCCGGTATAATCGGATTCGTCAAATCGACCGAGTTGCTCGGTCTCAAAAAGTTTCATCAAGAGTGGGTCAGGATCTACCGGACCACGATCGGTTTCAACACTACCATCGTCATTCCATGCGTAGACGTGTTCAACGTATGATTCGACGGTCTCACGCTCAACAGAGTGCTCTGAAAGCACTGCCTCAAGCACATCAGTCTCTTGCTCAGCACGGACGTGGTCACGAACGGTTGAAATACGTTCTTCATATTCCGTTCGTTCACTTCGGGAAAATACCGGTGCTTCACGGAGTCCATCAACCATCGCGTCAAGAACGTCCGTAGGCATAATTACATCACCAACATTGAGTTCGGGATGGTGACGGTCGGTTGTTTCATGAAGAAGATCTGCAATGATATCCCGAGTATAGGTAACAGGAATGCCGTGTGATCCCTCGTCATCAGCGGTGAAGTCAAATTCATCAATTTTTGTTCGAGTGTCACCCTCCTGTAGATGACCAAACTCGTACAATAGTGCCTTGTCAACGAGGTCATAACCACGTGGGAGGTCATCAGGTTCGAGCCGCGTGACAACGCTGTATGTTGCTGCTCCCTCAACCGTGTGAGGTGCGAGCTCACGGTCAGTTATTTTGCCGGGACCACGACGTACCTCAAGTGTAAGCGGAGCGCGAATTCGCTCACGAAGGTCACTTTCATCAGTCGCATTCCAGACAGCTGTTTCATCAGTGAGTTCGCGTCGAATCAACTCAGTCTCAAGTGCAACGTTTGTGAGGTAGCGGAACTCATGTCGATCAAGCCGACGCTTGAGTGCCTTGAGTGGATCCTGACCATTCCGGTCTGCATATTTATCTAATTCAGCATCAAGATCAGGATTTGAGATGATCAGTAATTGCGTGTCAATATCCATCCCGATTCCCTTGTCGAGTTTGACATGCCCTTCATCTGGAACATTCAGGAGTTTTTGCAGTAAATCTGCATGCTGAGCAGCATCCTCAACAATTGTAAGCAGACCATTACCCTGCGAAAGCACACCATCATAGCTGAATGCTTGTGGATTCTTTCGACCACGGGAATCAAGTTCTTGGAGCATGCTTGGCATCCATGAGCCGACAAGTCGCTCCTTTGGCGACCCATCATCCTCAGAATGTAGCACGCCAACACCCTGTCCAACGTCAACAACGTAGTTTTTTATTCGAAGATGATCCGGGTCGGTGATAGCGGTGAATAAATCTTCAATACCATCACGGCGATAGGTCTCCTCAAGATACTCATATGCCTCTCTGGAGAATGGGTCAAGATCTTCACCAACAGCAATTGGGATGTGGTCTTCAGCGCGGTCATTGAGTTCCATGAGCAACTCTCGGCGAACTGATCGTGGGAATGTCGAAAGTGGATGCGCTTGGACAGGACTCTCATACCAGTCGTCGTCGCGCTCGGCGGTTGTTGTTTCATCGCCATACGAAAGTCCACGGGTATCGGATGCTGCGGCGACATTCCACTCAACAGTGTATCGGCGCCCTTCATCAGTTTTTGAATACGCTCGGAGCCCGTCTATCAGACAACGCTTTAATTCAGACTTTCCAGTCGCTGTTGGCCCATCAAACCAGAGAATCTTCTCTGATTTGCCACGCTCAGCCGCGATTGTTCGAAGGTCATCAACAAACCGATTCAATACTTCCGTATTGCCTAAGACAGCATGTTCACCGTCGTTTGCTGGATCATCGAAAAATCGGTATCGTTCGCGGGTTTCTCCCTCTTCAAAGACCGTTCGAGTATCCATCGATTCAATTGCCTCAACAAGATATTTTGATGCATGTGAGGCAATCGAAGGGTGTTCGAAGGCGGCATCAACGTACTCGCCAAGCGTCATTGGCTTTTCATACGTGCCCTGAAGCCGGTCGTCAGCGTCGGTGATGTAATTATTCATTCTCATCGGTTATCGATTCTCGGTGAGTGAGTGACACTATGGTGGTTATCGGTATTGTAATTCGGTGTGAAAATATTGGAAAGTGAACAGACACTATGATTGAAAGCTGCGTCGATATTGTCGGAATCAGGTCGTGTGCCCGTTATGACGCTCCATGCTGCGTTGCTCCGTGAGTCCTGGCACATCGCAAAACCGTGATGTGTGCCTATCGTAGAGGCAGATAAAGGCACAAGGACATTTGAGAACGAGCAATGCGGGCACATGGATACGGTTTAAGCCTCAAGTTCGGTTTTGGCGACTTCAGCGCCGGCAAACTCTAAGACTTCCTGTGCACCTGCTTGTGAGTATCCACGGTCAACGAGTGCCTCAATCCATGCATTTCGTTCGTCATCATCAAGTTCATTTGCGCTAACTAACGCTGAGAAATTGATATTATGTTTCTTATCCTCCCAGAGCTTGCGTTCAAGCGCACGACGAAGACGGTCATTATCATGTGGGTCAAACGACGTCCCTTCACGGGCACGACGTGAAACCCAGTTTGAGACTTCCTGTCGGAAGTCATCTTTTCGATCCTCAGGAATATCGAGCTTTTCTTCGACCGAGCGGAGGAACGTCTCGTCTGGATCCTGCTCGCGACCGGTGAGACTATCCTCAACAGTCGCATCGTCGATATAAGCCATCACATGGTCCATATATTTCTCGCCTTGACGTTGAATCTCATCAAGATCATATGCAAGTGCATGACGGACATCCTCAATAGCACGTTCGCGGTATTCTTCACGCACCATCTCGAGATATCGGTGATACTGGTCAAGATTCTCCTCTGGAATCGACCCATGATTCTCAAGATTGGTCTCAAAGTGTGAAAAGACCGAAAGAGGCGACAGATACGTGCGATCACGATGTGTTGCATCCATAATTGCCTCTGCAATTTCATCACCGATGAATCGTGCAGAGACACCATCCATTCCTTCACCAATGTCGGTGGATTCTTCTGCGTTTTCACGCAGTTTCCGGATATCAATATCATCGCCGTCATCAAGTTCCTCATTATATGCTTTTGCCTTCTGCACAACCGACGCATTGGTATCAGGTTCAGCCAGTCGAGTCAGCACACCAAAGAGTCCTGCCATTTCAAGTGCGTGTGGCTCGATATGCATATCCGGAACATCCGCATTCCGGAGCATCTTGCGATAAATTTCTGCTTCCTCATCATATTCTAAGACGTACGGGAAATCAACGCGTTTCGTTCGGTCATTGAATGCCTCCATCTTCTCATCACCTTTCTTTTCACGGTATTCCGGCATATTCGTCCGACCAACAATCACCTCATCAATATCGATTCGAGGATTGTTCTTTGGTTTGATTGTTTGCTCCTGAGACGCATGCAGGAAGTCATAAAGGAATTCCCGCTGGAGCTTCAACAGCTCTTCTCCGGAGAAAAGTCCGCGGTTGGCGTTACAGAATGCCCCTGAATAATCGAATGCACGAGGGTCAGACTCACCATAGACGGCAAGTTTTGAGTAATTGACGTCTCCAGTGAGCTCTGTCTCATCTTGGTTCTTCTTGTCCTTTGGCTCGAACGTTTCGACGCACTGACGTTTATTTTCAGAAGCAACGAGACGGATGATCTCGACATGATTCTGTAGTACTGTTTCAAGATCGTCGTTATAATGCGCAAGGAGCTTATCGATATAGAATTCAGAAGCTGGATCAAGTGATTGCCCATTTTGAATCGTATATGGTGCATCAAGAGCCTCATTAAGCCGCTCAAGTACGACATCACGCTGTTCCTGTGGTAATAATACAAGTGGATCCTGATTCATCGGTGATTGAACAGTATCATCAGCAGGATCTTGATCTGGGATGACATCCATGAGATTTGTCCAGCGGAATGTGTACATTCGACCAGCGTCACTGGCGGTGTACGCTTCGAAGTATCGTCGGGTCATCCAGTCAAAATGAGACTTCCCAGAACCAACAGGACCAAGTAACAGCTTAATACGTTTTTCAGGACCAAGTCTCCGGGCACCCGATTTTACCTTGTTGACAAACTCATGAATTGACTCATGCACTTCTCGTCCATAGAATGTGTTCTCACCATCATGAAGTGGGTCCTCAGATGCCATGCGATATTCAACGACACCAGCGTCTTCGTCATAGTCGGTGCCGTAATAATCAAACATGTCTGCGACCCGTTGGTGTGCATTCCGAGCGATTCGTGGGTCATCATACAGTTCATCAAGATACCAATCGAAACGCTTCGCATCACGAAGGTCTGATGGGACCGAGTCTTTATATTGGCTACTCAGTTTTTCAAGGGTTGCTTTAGTACCGTTCATTGTTTATGGCCTCGGGGGAGTGACAGGGGATACATGAGATGAGATATCACCCCACACGGGATACCCATAGGTCTGGTTAACAACATGACAACGACAGACGACAGAACGTCAGGGATCGACAGACGGTGCGGACGTGTGGGTCACTCAACCGATCGACCGAGACTACTGGTGTGTCAGTTATGAGCACACATAAATGTTCCTTCGGGATGTATGAGAGAATCGCGGCACAGACCACTGATAATCTGAGATATGGACGATACTGATTATAACGAGCATCATAGTATTGCAAATAGAATGATGTTAGCTCACACAATTAGTGCAATTACTGTTAAGGATAGAGATAATATCGTATATTGGTCATGTCTCATGTTACACTCATCGGTGACCGTCTTGCACGCACTGGAACAGAGTTTGTATATGAGGGCGAATCAGTCGCCTGTGAAGGGTGCCCATATCGAAAGCAGTGTCTCAATCTAACAGAGGGTGTGAGATATGAAATCACAGATGTTCGTGATGATGGACAGCTACTCGATTGTGCCGTCCATGATACTGGTGTCCAAGCTGTCGAAGTCGAACCAACCTCAATCGTTGCAAATGTTGCCGCAAGAGAAGCTTACGCAGGAGGAAAGGCAAAGCTCCCTGGTTCATGCCCACATACAGAGTGTCCAAGTCATGAATACTGTGTCCCTGATGGAGCAGATTTTGACGCTGAATATCAGATCGAAACTGTGCATGGTGACCCCCCACACGACTACTGTCAGCTTGATCGGGAGTTGACGCTTGTTGAATTCAAACCGCCTGATATGACATCAAATTAAAATATAGTCGTTTATAAATCATAGATAATTATTAGAAATATCCTGAAGTCGTATGCCACCGCTTGTGAGTAGGGTAGGGTATGGTATGATAGCTCACAGTTTAAGCCGGAAACAGAAACGAGGAAATAATTAATTTAGCTTGATATATGCGCTAAGCCCCCATCCCCACCCTCAACGAGTACCGCAGTCCGCGCCAGCAGACAATGAACGCAACACAGTAGCGTGGGGATACAGCGCCGTCATCGTCTGTTTTGTACCTTCTGTTGCCGACCCATGATCCCAGCAAGGATCTATATTGTCGGACGCTAGGTGGACCGTTACGATGGGTATTTCAATCTGTCAACTTCGACTCGATCGTCGTTCTGGATGAAACGGTTCACTTCGTGCGAAGCTGATAGACACGGACAGCGTTCAAACGCGGTATAAAGCGTGCACTGTCCCGCGGAATTTCCCCGTCGCCGTCGGGCAACGAGACTAGGAGTGGGACACTTCGAATCAACGCCTGTGGAGTCACCGGTATTTGCAAGGCGCGTCGTCGAAGCAGGAAGCCCTGCCCTCAACGAGCGCATTGGCGCGAGCAGGGCGGGGTAGTTCACGCGAGTGTTCCAAGACAGTCAGCAGCATATCCAAATACATCTTCATATCCATACGCAGAGAGTAATACTGGATAAAACTCAGTATCAGCATTATACTGCTCACCATCAGCTGCTGCGAACTGATCACCAGGAGCAACACGCTCGAAATTATCAACGAATACCTCATACGTCTCAGCAGGTTGCTTCGGGATCTGATCAAGCATATGAAATACAGTTACATCATCATCATTACGTCGGTGAAGCGAGAGCGGCGGGTCAACATCGCCTTCGATTGGTGCTGGCAATGCGCCAGTCGCTGAGAGAAACGCCCGTGTTATCCAGTAAGCATTCGTTATTGCTCGATCAGAGCCTTGGAGACCACATTCAACCTCAATCGTATGCGCATGTTCAATGAGCCGCCCATCAGAAAACGGACCAGTCTCAACAAGATTCTCCATTGGAAGATGTGGACAGATTGCTCTTGAGACAGCATCAATCTCATCAACAAGCGCAAACGGCTCGGCGTATGATTGCGTCGAATGTAATGAGAGTACAGTCGCCCCTCGCAGTTCGCGAACGAGATCATGAGCAAGTCGCCCCTCATGTGTATCGGCAGCAGGGTCACCTGGGAATGCTCGATTAAGATCCTCATCCAGATAGCGAACACCTGATTCGAGTGCGTCTTCATTTGCCACGATGAGTTTAATTGGTCGTTTGACCGTTGGATCACTCGAAACAAGTCGCTCAATAGCGCGTTCCCCACACGGCTCATCACCATGTACGGACCCGACAACCGCAATTTCTGGCACTCCATCCCCAAGCTCGTATATACGCATTATCGATTCTATGAGCGAGACGCTCAAATCACTTTATCAGCGCTTAGACGTATAATGTATAATTAATAATTATATAAATACGAGCCACGCTTCGTTCCGATGGGTTCAAGCGGTGCTGAATATAGGAATATCTATACTGGAAGAGTAGGCTTTCATCACTGAAGCTGAGTTTGGCTCATCATCAGAGTCAATTGAGCCAAAATGTATTTATCAGCGAAAAGAACTTACTAACTGTCGATGACTGATTGAGTGTGCACGCATGTGTAAGGACACCAATTAGAATGCGGTTGATGCAGCATCAATATATGGAGTCGATAGTGTGACACTATTTTCATTCAATTACTGTATCACGGACGTGAGCGAACACACGGTCATGAATATACATTATTAATATGGCAGATCATACTCGCGATGACAGTATCAGTCCACCGATTGGAGCGAACCCAACCGGGTGGAACAAGACTGGAGTTGAATCGAATGGATGGAAGCATGGAACACTTCGGCGTGCAGTGATTCACGGCGTCCGGCTGTATAACACTGGTAACTTTCATAAGTCACATGATTGTTTTGAAGCAGAGTGGTACAACTATGGTCGTGGGACAGTCGAGAGTGCATTTCTTCACGGAATGGTTCAAGTTGCTGCTGGAGCATACAAACATTTTGATTTCGAAAATGACGATGGGATGCGGTCACTGTTTAACACAGCATCGCAGTATCTCCAAGGAGTGCCAGCAGATTTCTATGGTGTCGATGTTACCGATGTTCGACAGACACTTGAAGACGCTATTAAAGATCCGACAACGCTCCATGGGTGGCAGGTCAGGATTGATGACGTGTATCCTGAGGCATCGAAACAAGATCTGAAGTATGCTGAACAGCTTGAGTGAGATTTTGACACTAGTGGGTTATATATCTGAGAGGCATATGACGATAATCGACAATGACGGTTTAGGATATGCAATCTAAGTCTCTTCTCAGATACTGAAATAGAGAAATTACCGCCTCGATTATCTCCATAGACAGTGAGTTTGTCATGTTGTCCACGGATTGAATACTGTCACCCACATAACAACGATATATGGAAAATACTTGGCAGAATGGTATACAGACACAACATGAAGAGTGTCGTGATGTTGATTTGACTGTTCATGGTGAATTCCCCACCTGGCTTGATGGGACATTCATCGGTAATGGTCCTGGGCAGTTTGAGGTCGGTGAGACGACGCTTGAGCACTGGTTTGATGCATTCGCTATGCTACGTCGAATAGAGATCACCGATGGATCGGCACAGTATAGTAATCAATTTGTTCAAAGTGAGGATTTCAGAGTCGCCCGTGAAGATGAGCGAGTCCGCCGATCGCTTCCAGGAACTCCTGCGAGTGGTTCAGGACTACGACGACTCTATCAGGCTCTCACCGGGGGATTACAAGATAACCCCTCGATTGGGGTCTCACGAATTGATGAAACATTATATGCTGTCACAGAGAGCCCAGTCGGTCTTGAGATCAACCCGGAGACACTCGAAACAACTGGTCGACGCGATCTTACCGCTGGATTAGATAGTGACATTACACTTGGACACACGCACTTTATGCAGAATACGCAATGGGGAATGAGTGCAACGTTCGGATCCGAGTGCGCGTATACGTTATTCCGACGAGAAGAAGGAAGCTCTCCAGAGGCGATTACTCAACTGCAATTTGATGAACATCCACCATACATCCATGCGTTTGCACTCACTGAACAGTATGCGGTAATTCCTGAATCATGTTTTGGGGTCAACTTTCGTAAACTCTTATTCGGCACTCTTCAGGGAGGAACATTTCTTGATGCATTTGCCTCACGAGAACGTCAATCACGATTTCATATTATTGATCGATCAACTGGTGAGCGGACAGCCGCTGTATCTGCGGATCCATTCTTCATTTATCACTTTGCAAATGCATATGAGGAAAATGAATCCGAGTCAATTATCGTTGATTGCGTGCGGTTTGACGACATTGCTTCAGTTACTGATCTAACGATTTCGAATCTTCGTAGTGAGAATCCCAACCTCCCAGAGGGTGATTTCGTTCGATATCGATTACCGCTTGAAGGGGGAACTGCAGAACGAGAGTTATTATTCCGTGGACCAGTTGAGTTTCCAACAATCAACTACGGTGCATATAATGGGCGATCATATCAGTATGCATACCTTGCAGCCACCGATGTCGGTGGACTTCCAACAGCTATTGCTAAGGTTGATGTTGAGCAGACAACTGCCCAGCGATGGTCTGAGGCTGGGGTACATCCAGGTGAAGCATTATTTGTCCCAGCACCAGATCCAACAGCCGAAGACGATGGAGTGCTACTGTCACTTGCAGTCGATGGATACGATGAGCGCTCACTGCTGTTGTGTCTTGATGCAGAGACAATGACCGAACGAGCACGGGCAGTACTTCCACACCGCGTACCGTACGGATTCCATGGGCAATTCTATGAGATGTCGAATCCAACGCGCTCAATGGCGTGAGTTTACACTCGATATCTAAATCGGGAATGAATAAGTCAAAATTACATAGCTAATAACAATATATCGATAATTAATCCGGTTCGTATCTTATTACTGTGCTGCATCAGAAGTGTTCTCACAAAAATTCAAAAAGAAAACGCCTCTAGCTGTGGAAAGAACTCAATCCGATGACTCATGAACAATATTTTCAAAGAGCGTTCGGACACGCTGTCGTTCAGTATCAGTAATCGACTGCGGATAGCCACCACGAAGGATCATATAATCATCATCGTGTTTGAAGCGGCTGATGAGTACCTCAATATCAATCGCTGGCGTCCCATCAGTGACGGCTGAGAACACGCCAACGGTCGCCTCTGTCGAGAGTGACTGAATTGAAAATTCATCACTACGAGTTATTTCTTGTAACTGTGGAGCCCCATACTCACTAAATCGACCCTGCGTTCGTTCGAGTAATCCTCTAAGTTCAAGATCGGCAAGTGGATTGAACTGTTGTCCAACAATCGAAATTGATGGCGAAGTAAACACTGCAGCAACGAGCTCACGAGAGATCCCACTTTGTGATATTGACCGGGTATACGTCCGGAGATAATTTGTCACCGTAACGTCGCGTTCTTGTCCAGCCGCTTCGACGGTGCGTTGTTGAACAATCTCTTCTCGCTGATCTGGAGTATATCCGGTATCGCTCAGTATTTGTTGAGTAACGCGTCCAGGTGTTGCACTGAATGAAAACTCCTGTTGTGTCGCCGCACATCCGGTCAAGAAAGCCGTCATAGTAGTCCCGGCGGCAAGGAGCGTTTGCCGGCGTGTCATTGTCATACTGCTAGTGTCAACTGGAGGGGATATAATACTTCGTAGGATTCGAGTGACTTTATTAAATTGTACCACTGTAGGTGACACAGTAGCTACCTGATATCCTCGGAGTATCAGACAGAACAAATTCTTTCGTATTACTCCTATGATCTTCAGTTATAATATACATTCTATGATATGACAGCCGAGTCTTATCTAATTTTAATCGGAGGGTTAAATAAATATGAAGACATTATATCTAGTTGTGGCGCGAGGGTGGCCGAGTCTGGAAAAGGCGGCGGACTCAAGATCCGCTCTCGTAGGAGTCCGTGGGTTCAAATCCCTCCCCTCGCATAATCGATTATTATCATGGACAAATAATGATCATTAGTTGATACAATCGGTAAAAAGCATGCTTCAGAGTAGCTGCTGATTGTTTACTTAATCGCTGTCATGATTGAATTTTTCCACTGTATCCTGTGTTCTCTCAATGCCAAATTCATAGTATTGATATGGAAGACTTAGCTGATGACTCTCCGCACGCCTGCGTCATCAGGTCGACGGACCACGGCGCGGATGATATTCTGTGTATCCACAAGATTATCTGATTCACCATCTAAGACGAGCAATTTTGATTTATGTCCTGGTTCGATAATTCCATAATTAAGATTAGCAATCTCAGCATCGTTGATTGTCGCCATCTCTAGGATTGCCCGTGCAGAAATATCAGCGAGTTTCGCCGTGTATGCCGTTTCCCGAAACATCGAGGGCGTATTCAACATTGCATTGTCAGTCCCGGGAACGAGTGTTGTCCGCTCAGCGAGGTCACCGATTGGAGGTACACCAGCACCGGTCACGAGATTCGATCACGGACAAACGACGGTAGGAATCTACTCAGTGGCAAGTCGAGTGAGGTGATCTGTCTCAAGATGAACCATATGAGTCAAGAAGTCCGGACCAATATTCAATGCGGGCGTGATATAATCGGCGTCGCGTTCCCCAGCACGAATTCCAAATAATTTATTTCCATCACAGATGGCTGAACGAACCTGCTCAAGTTCACCATCACGAGCGTCTGAGGTACCAAATCCATCAGTCATATGCATTACCGACTTTGATTCACGACCCAATATCACAGTTTCAATTGTGAGATCTGCACTTGCTTTCTGCATGGCTTCAGCACCACTGACGTCATCTTCACGAAATTCAATACATGCAGCCGTTCCAGATGTTGTCATGAGTCGGAGTTACCGCCGCATCGCAGCAATAATTTCACGTTGGCTTGCCGGATCAAGAAGGCGGTGTTTAATTCTATCTGGTGGAGCCACCAGTACATCAAGTGACAATCCTGCACCAGCTTCCTTCACAATCGAGTCGCCGAGATGCGTATATTGATTGATAAATGCCGAGAGAATAATGTCCGTTGACTCGACTGCTGTTTCTTCAATCGCTGCTATCTTTACATCCTGAATAATAATCCGACCCTCAACGAGCACAAATATCCACTGTAAATCACTTTGCAGGCGGTTTGAATACCCCGGTCTAATGTTAATTGAAGATGCGAAGGCGGGATTCAATTTAAGATATGTAATTAAATTCAAAAGTATCTATTATACGTTTTGAAGTACATATGAAAATTACATAATTACTCGCTGTGAGCATAATCGCAATTAATTTTTATAAACTATATTTTGCGGTCCGAGCGCATGTTAATCGTTGAACTCATCGAGAGTCGCTGTGACTGTTTCCTGTTGGATATCAGAGACAAGCGCTCCTGAAATGTCAAGTCCCATTGTTTCGACAGCGGTGGTCCCAGCACGATCTGTCTCCACCGCAGGGACGTACACCCCAAGTCGCCATTGTTGTTTTTGGGCTGTGCGAAGCGCTGACACAAGAGGTGATTGATCAGCGAGTCGTCGCACCTCACCACTGACGACTACCCGCGAAGAGGATTCGGTCATTGATGGGCGTTCGGGCACATCAATAATCACTTCTTCTGGATCAAGCCCTATGCGGTCGGCGACTGTTCGTTCAAAAGATCGGATCGTGTCGTAATCTGCATCAATAATCGATTCAGGTACGGCGTCCCGTTCAGCCCAGACAGCACGTTTATAGAGGTTACGAGTATCAAGTCGTGAGGCGATTTGACTTGTTTGTTCTGTCGAGCGTAGTGCAGCATAGAGGTCGTGATCATCCATCCGGCGTAACTGTGATGCTGTGATTGCTACTGAATCAACAATAATTAACCGCTCGGCTGCTCGTCGAAGCATTGTCTTTGAAATACGTGCTACGTGATGGCGATAGACTGTTGGATTCATTAGCGCGCGGGCAAGAAGTAGTGACTCAGCGGTCTGAACATTTCCTGCAGCGAGCGCTAACTCACCATCAACGAAGGTGAGTGCGCGGATAAGCCGTTCATGATCGATAGTTCCGTATGGAACACCAGTGTGATGCGCATCACGAACCAAATAATCCATTCGATCAACATCTAACTCACCAGAGATAAGCTGACCATACTTTCCATCTCCACGAATGAGTGCAGCAATTCGTTCTGGGTCGTGACCGTGCTCAGAGAGCGTGTCACCAACAACACTGTCAATCAAGAGATTAATGACATCATCGTGATATTTGTCCGTATGTCGGTGTATAACAGGTTCGAGATTATGACTATACGGACTATGACCAACATCGTGAAGTACCGCTGCAGCACGGAGGCGTTCAGCTTGAGGTCCATCAAGACCGAGATGTGAAAGCGCACGATTCATGAGATAATATACCCCAATAGAGTGCTCAAATCGGGTATGACTAGCGGCTGGATAGACAAGATGGACAGTTCCCAGCTGTGTCACTCGGCGGAGTCGTTGAATCAGGGGTGTGTCGAGAAGTTCCGCGGTGATACCCTGTATTTCAATATGGTCGTGCACGCCATCTTTGATTGTTGTCATATACGTATCGAGGTAAGACCGTCATATCTACTCATAGCTGTATTTACTTGAGTGACACTGTCAAATTGACCGTCATGCGGTCTGTATGGTATATTCAACACGTAGGATTGCATACTAGCATCTGGATGTCAAATAGAGTGAGTATCATATAAGTATGATTTAGTAGTGTATATGAAGAGATTAATCGGAGGATAAGATAGCCGTCGAAAGAATGTTGAAACCGCTGACGCCCATGTTGTAGGTATGGTTACTTTCCTCGCTGGCGGGACTGGAACACCAAAGCTCCTTCAGGGGGCACCAGCTGTTTTTGATCCCGCAGCGACGACAGTCATCGCAAACACTGGTGATGATGTCGAACTTGCAGGTCATCTTGTTTGTCCAGATATTGATACCGTATTATTTTCTGAGGGTGGTATTCTTGACACCGACAGGTGGTGGGGAATCGAGAATGATACCACTAATACACATACAGAAATGGCAGATCTCGCAAATAAAGCTGGGTTTGAAGATACCCCCCGGTATCTGAGTGCAGATGCACAAACAAGCGGTCGGCAGATTTCGCAGTGGCGTCGGTTTTCAGGCGTGGCTGAGTTCATGGAGATTGGCGATCGTGACCGAGCAGTCCATCTTCTCCGGACATCGTTACTTGATGAGGGTAAGTGTCTTAGCGAAGTGATCGAGATACTCACAGATGCGTTCGAACTCGATATCGATCTGATACCGATGAGTGATGATCCTGTGGCGACATTAATACATACAGAGGCTGGCTCAGAATCTGATACAGCACAAGAACGAAACAAAGCGAATGAGAATGATGAAACAGCGACTGAGTTAATGCATTTTCAAGAGTATTGGGTACACAACCGTGCAGAGCCATCTATTGTAGATGTCGAGTTTCGTGGCGTCGATACAGCAACACCGACGCCGATGGTTAAGACTGCACTTACAGATCCAGTTGTGATTGGTCCATCAAATCCAGTCACAAGTATTGGTCCGATGATTGCAATGGATGAGTTTGATAGCGCACTTGAAACCACACCAGTCATCGCTATTTCTCCATTCATTAACGATAGGGTATTTTCGGGACCAGCAGCGTCACTCATGAAGGCGGTTGGATTCGAGCCCTCAACAGCAGGTGTTGCTGAAGCATACTCATTTGCTGACGCGTTCATTCTTGATACAGCCGATCAAACCAATCTAGACCGGCCAGTCGTCAGGACTGACATACAATTAAATACTGATTCTGACGCCAAACGCGTCTTACAGGCTGTTCAAACGGCATTCGAAAAAATAACATAATGTTCACACCACGGGTCGCACTTGCGAGTCTAAGCGGTGAGGCAGACGCAACATGGGCAAAAAATGGAGCAGTCGATGCCGGTGCAGCATTTATTGGAGGCGTGTCACTCGATACAGCTACGCGAGATGCAGCACGTCGGCTCGTTGATAGGGGACGGTGTGAATTCCTCCCACCAGATCCGATTGCATTCATCACTGCCGAACTTGATGCACTTGCAGATGTAACAATAACACCTGGCGTCAACGTTCGAAGTACAACAGTACAGCCGGTGCGGACAGTCGGCAGGCGGTGTGCAGAATACAATGCGATTCTTGAAATCAACGCTCATTGTCGACAGGATGAAATGTGCACGGTTGGCGCCGGGGAATCATTACTTCAGGATAATCGTAGAGATCGGCTTCATGAACTTATCAGGGCCGGTCGTGCTGGTGGAGCACCAGTCAGTGTGAAAGTTCGTGCTGGAATCGATAATGTTGATCTCGCAGCGATAGCGCGGACGGTTGCTGATGCTGGGGGAGAAATCATCCATGTCGATGCGATGGATACGGAGGTCTCAATCGAACGGATTGCGACAGCAGCTCCTGAATTATTTATTATCGCGAATAACAACGTTCGTGGACACGAGAGTGTGCGCGAGTATCATAAATACGGCGCAGATGCGGTAAGTATCGGTCGCCCAAGCACTAACCAGCATATCCGTCGGCGCGTTTGTCGTGCCACGGAGGATGTATTTGAGACGATGAATACTGATACACGGCTTTCTCACATACAGCAATGATAGAGTCACACAACTCAACCGAAGATAATCGTAGTAGTTTAGATGAAGACAAAAGTATGAACTACCAGACTGCGCGGGATTCCGCAGCGAATGCGCAATTGGCGTTATTACTCGATGTCGGATCGGCTCCGAAACCAGGAAATGTTGATCGGGATCATGATCTCTCTGCATTACGAATGGAACACTTTTTCGCTGGGGCAATTGGTGCTGGTGCGGGACTCCGTCAAGCAGCCGCAGGACAACCTGTCGGAACTGCATTTGAGCGAGCGGTCGCTGGGATGAGTAATCAGGCTGGTGGAAACACACAGTTTGGTTGTTTGTTGCTCTTAGTGCCGCTTATTCGGGCAGCCGGTTCCGAGGATACGGAGCTTACATCGGCAGGTGTTCGCTCAATCGTTAACTCAACAACAGTTGCTGATTCGGCTAATTTCTATCGGGGATTCGAATACGTCGATGTGGCAGTCGAAGATCCACCTGAAGGAATGGCTGCACTCGATGTTCGTCGTGGCAGTGATGCGATTCCGACACTCCGCAATCGTGAGATGACACTGTATGATGTGATGGATGCGAGTGAAGACGATGGGAATGCCACCGAGTGGACAGGTGGATTTAAGCGAACGTTCGAAACAGCAACAGTAATCGAAGAAGACGATGGACCGCTCCCTGATCGGATTTCACGCGCGTTTGTTGATCGACTTGCACAAGATGAAGATACGTTGGTACGAACGGAGCACGGTGATGAGATTGCCGCCGAAGTGAAACAACGCGCTCAAGCAGCTCGTGACGACCCAGAAGCCATCGCTGAACTAGATGAAGCCTTTATCAAGGCTGGGATTAATCCAGGAACGACAGCTGATTTACTTGTTGCTGCCACATTTGTTGCGCTTGAACGTGAAAATGAGGTAATGATATGACAGATACATCAACAGCTTGGCCAGTTGGGCTTCGTGGCGTGACAGAATCAATCGTAACAACACATGGTCCGAATGACCGCTGGAACGCTGCTGCATTGGGATTGCACGCACCTGACCCTCATCCTGGTCAAAAGTCTGACCATACGTCTGATAATAAAAATGTGGATTCGACACAAGATAGCTCCAAGTCATATGATTCAGGGACAACTGCTGTGAAAACGTCGACAGAAGCTAAAAGTGGAGCTGAGAGTACGAATAGAAGTATTATCACAGCAACAACGTGGGGAAACACGCGCACACGCCGGAACTTCCACCGAGAGGGAGGTGGTGTGATTCAGTTTGTCTCGGATCCGCGAGCGTTTGTCGCAGCGGCAACAACAATCTATGAGGTTGATGAACCGGTACTCGATACAGCGCACGCGTGGGCAGAGGTGACCGCTGAGCGTCTTGAACAGGGCGAACGCGGCGGAACGCAGTGGGAACAATGGGCAATACAACCGGTTGAAACTGGTGTGATTGATCGCACAGTTCCCACAATCAATAGAGGGTTTGCGGCGGTTATCGATGCGACTGTCGCTGCCTCTCGGCTGAATGTGGCAAGTTATGATACCGATACGTTACTTGATCGACTCCGATATTTCGCTGAGACTGTTGATCGGTGTGGTGGTCCACGAGAGCAGGCGGCGTTCGCACAGTTGGATTCTGTAACAGAATGGCGCTCGCAAGTTGATGAGCCAGAGGCAATTCCGGTCTTTGATGAGTGAGTACACAGGAACGAATCGTTTTAGTGTTCTGTGGTAAAAATTTATTTATGGCAATTAAGCCGAAATATGTCAAACAGCTTGGGACTGTCCTGCTTGAGGAGTATCCACAAGCCTTCAATACGGATTTTGAGACAAACAAAGAAAGTGTTGAAACATTAACAAATGTCGAGTCAAAGGGCGTTCGAAACCGAATCGCGGGATACATTACGCGAAAGAAAGGTAGCAATACCCCTCCATCGGCATCTGCATAGATCACAGGGTCAGTTGCAGGAACGGTAACCGAAGACGGCGGCGACAGGATCTCTTCTACGACAGCACCCGAAAAGTTGCAACCGTAGTGTTTGTTAATAAATCACTAGTTCATGACTTAGTGCATCTACAGGTGGAACAAGGCGAGTCCTTTAGAGCTTGATCCCAGTGCGGTTCATAGGTGAGTGTGGGATCATATCTAAATGATCAATTGAGGTGCCGATTCATGAGCTTTATTAATGTACCTGTCCAGCTGCACTCCATTTATTCCGAGACAGGGTGTCATCAATATACTGGAGACGACGTCCCGATAATAAGTCAGTCCAATCATCAAACCTGCATCGGTCTCCTCTGCTTAGTCTCATATTTATTAATTACGGTTGCAACGGCGATAGTCGCGGCACGCTGGCGATCGTTAACATGTGCTGTTATCGCAGCGGTTTCATCAAGAATCAAGGCGGATACCTCGAGGCTTGCCCCCGAAGCAGTTGACCGAGAAGCGATATTATATCTACATATAAGTCAAAGTAAGACTGAGCAAATAGTTGTTAATATAGATTTGTTATTGCAGATCCTGTTACACTGAGCATTCAGTGTATAGATTAGATAACCAGCGATTATTCTCGATTGAGTCCTGAAATATATTTCTCGCACGCAGCTAATTGCATGGATCGTTAGAGTTCCACCGCAGCGTGGATAGTCAATGAAATCTTATTTTGGATATTTATTCATCCAGATATACCGATGATGCGTGCCTGTATCGCCACGTTTTCAATTACTGGTATCAATTGCTAGAGTGGAGTACTACTATCAATGGCTGCTGAACCATCACCAGACGACCCTGCACCGACCTTTGAAGCGACTGTTGCAAACGGCGATGTTGAATCGTTTGCACTCGATGACGTACTCGGCGACGGACCAGTCGTTCTTGCGTTCTTCCCGGGTGCGTTCACCCCGCCGTGCTCAAATGAGATGGTCGCACTTGAAGAACATCTTAGTGAGTTCGAGGAAGCCGGTGCGACGGTATACGGCGTGAGCGCGGATTCAGCATTCTCATTAAATGCATTCCGTGACGAACACGACTTATCATTCAATCTCGTGAGTGATATGGACCGAAATGCAATCGATGCTTACGATACAAAGACTGATATTGGTGATCTCGGACTTCTTGGGGTTTCAAACCGTGCAGTATTTATCCTAGATGAGGATGGCACTGTCTCGTACGCCTGGGAAGCCGACGAGCCAACAACAGAACCAGATTATGACGAACTTGTTGCGGCTGTCGAAGACAAATAATAGTTTTTAAACAGAATTGCGCACCCGATCCTGTGTCCACAATTAACACAGGCTATTACGCGCTTTAATCTAAATGTCGGGATTATGTTATTGTAGCTGAAATCCAAGTAGTCAGCGATGCGTATCTCTCTATTGAACAAAATAGTGAGAATGATAAAAATACAAACACGAAGGCGAACATTAAGACGTCGAGTCTAAGTTATTCTAGCGATTTGTGTCAGTTTTCGCGCCAGGGTTCGTCACTGCACCGTTCGCTGCTGATCCGAATTCATTGCCGTATTTTGCAAGAACACCCATATTGTATTGACGGTCAGCGCCATCCCATGTCTCGCGGCGGGCAGCAAGTTCTGTATCTGAGAGAGCAACGCTCAGTTCCCGCTCCGGAATGTCGACTGTGATCTCGTCGCCATCCTCAAGTAATGCAATTGGACCACCAACCGCTGCCTCAGGTGCAACGTGACCAACCATCGGACCACGAGTCGCGCCTGAAAACCGACCGTCAGTCAAGAGTGCAACATCATCCTCATGTCCTTGTCCGACAACGGCGGCTGTCACGCCGAGCATCTCACGCATTCCCGGACCACCCTGTGGTCCCTCATTGCGGATAACTATCACATCACCAGATTCAATATGTCCTTCTTGAACATACTGCATCGCATCCTCTTCACTCTCGAAGACACGTGCTGGTCCACTGTGATGGAATGCATCATCCCCAGTGACTTTCAACACACCACCATCTGGAGCAAGGTTCCCGGTGAGAATCTTAATTGCACCCTCTGTCTGGTATGGGTCATCGACGGAATAAAGAAATTCACCCTCAAGATTGTCTTCGGCAGGTAAATCAAGCGTCTGAAGTTCCTCAGCGATTGTCCGTCCAGTAACGGTTAGTGCATCACCGTGGAAGAGACCAGCATCAAGGAGTCGACGAATTACAATTGGAACTCCTCCAATCTCATGAAGATCGTTCATTGTTTTCGTCCCGCCAGGTTGGAGATCTGCAATTTTTGGAGTGCGACGCGAAATTGCGTCAAATTCCTCTATTGTGAGATCAACGCCTGCTTCGGCCGCAAGTGCAAGCAAATGAAGGACAGCATTTGTTGACCCTCCAATAGCAACCTGTAATGCAATAGCATTCTCAAAGGACTTTTTCGATAAGATATCCGATGGGCGACGGTCGTTTGCCACAGCGTCAAGAACGGCTTCACCGGCACGTTGAGCGATATTGTATCGTTCTGTTGATTCAGCTGGTGCACCGGCAGTACCAAGCGGTGCCATCCCAAGTGCTTCTGAGATTGATGCCATTGTGTTGGCAGTAAACATTCCACCGCATGACCCAGCACCAGGGCATGCATGTCGTTCGAGTTCATCAAGTTCATTTGCGCTCATGTTACCCTCAGCGTACGTTCCAACACCCTCGAACACGTTTTGAATGGTGACGTCCCGACCATCGTGCTCGCCAGGCATGATTGATCCACCGTAAAGAAACACCGATGGGAGATCAGTTCGAATTGAAGCGATCATCATGCCGGGCAGGTTTTTATCACATCCAGCGACAGTTACGAGCGCATCCATCCGTTCGCCAAAGGCGACCAGCTCGACAGAGTCAGCGATTACCTCGCGTGATATAAGAGACGCTTTCATTCCCTCAGTTCCCATCGAAATGGCATCAGAAATCGTGATTGTCCCAAACTCGATCGGCATACCACCGGCGTCTTCAACACCCTCAATTGCTGCATCGGCAACATCATCAAGATGAACATTACAAGGAGTAATGTCAGCCGCTGGATTGGCAACACCAACCATTGGTGAGGATAAGTCTGTGTCATCGAAGCCCATCGCACGAAACATCGCTCGATGGGGTGCTCGGTCTGCACCCTCTGTCACATCCGCACTTGGGAGCTCTGGGTCCTTTTCCGTTGAGAACGTGGAATCGCTGTCTGTTCCGTCCTCACGGCGCGTCTGCTTGCTCATGGTATAAAATACTCTACAAGCGCATTAAAAGCACACGCATGATACGGCGGGATGTTTAATGCATGTATGAAATCTACGTCTCATCACGCGCTGCGAGTCCTGCAAGATGAGATGCCTCAGGCACGATAAGTTCATTACTGCCAAGTGTTGCAGCGTTTTCACTCCCAGGGAGACAAAAGACTGGTACAGTATCGATTATCCCTGCTGTTGCTCGTGTCCCGAGAACACGAGTCCCAATTTCAGCCTCTGACCGGCGACGGAATAATTCACCAAATCCAGGAAGTGATTTATCATATTGTTGGCTAACAGCTTCGATGGTAACATCATCTGGGGTAACTCCAGTTCCGCCTGTCGTCACGATAATATCAGTATCTGTGTCTGAAATGGCTGTCTCAACAACTGATTGGATCTGGGTAGTGTCATCATCGACAATTTCACGCGTGACGACTGTATGCCCCTCGGATTCAAACGCCGCTGCGATGGCATCACCTGCAGCGTCATTACTGACTGAACGAGAAGATGAAATAGTGAATATTGCAACACCAAGTGTGGCAACATCGTGTGCACGATGAGTATGATTGTGGTCCGTATCGTCGTTTGTATTCACTCCAGAACCATCTGTGCGTATTTCTGAGTGAAGATCAAATTTTATTATTTTGTCCTGACCCATGTCGGTCCATTTATGACCTGAAGATAAACGTCTCACGAATGCGAAAAGTATTGAGATAAGCTACGTCTGCGTCTTGGAAATAATAGTTAAGACTCTGAACTATTTTAAAGATATGACATGTCGGTATCAGTATTAATTCCGACACTAGTGTCGTCACTTATGATGGAATTAGTTTTTTGTTCCGGAGTCATCTTCAATATCTGAATCAGCCAGCTGAAGGGTTGATTCATTGATCTGTGTTGCATCAGCCATCGCTGACTCCCACTGTGTATGTGCCCATTGTACCGCAGCATCACTATCATTCATAATGATGCCACGAACACCGGTTTCAGTGTAAAATATAATTCCTGTCTCAGTATCATCAGCAATCCAGAGCCCATATGTAAATGGAATATCAGAGCTCAACATCCTGACACGGTCATGTCGTATCTGTTTGATGAATCCTGAGTTGAGTTCAGGTGCTTCAAGTAGCGTCTCGACAACATCCTCATCGATAATGTGCTCTGCAACTGTTTCATTAACAGTCATCATGGTATAAAACTCGTCGAGATGACCTGCGAGTGCGACGGGAGAAATACCTCGAAATATGTCTGCGGACTCAATACTATCAAAAAGATATGTGATTATCTGATCTGGAATCTCAGGTGATGCCTGGATGGATGAAGCGCCATCAAGAAAGTCATCAGCAATGTCAATATCGCCTGAAAGAGTCGAAAGAAGATCACGACCGGTATCAATCTCTTGAAGTCGTCTGTGATACTGTTGTACTGCTGTGACTGCTGTCCGACCAGCAAGCGTCAATTGATATTTATTATTTGTATGCATAATGAGTCCAGCGGACTCGAGCTCACGGATTCCACGGTCAACTGTTGATCGTGATACGTCGAGATCTGTTTCAAGTTCACACTTTCCCTTTGAGCTATTTCGTAATGACTCAAGGAACGATTGCCGTTTACTGACAATGTTATCCAGTGAGTGGCTATGGTCAGCCATCATATCAGGGTACAATTACCAAGGATATGATGCTGTCGAATCATACACATCAATTATGATATTTGTTATGTGCATATAAGATGTGTGGAATAACTGATATTCGTGGCGTTGTTGATTATATTAGCAAGGCGATGTGCAGAGTATCTCCCAAGATTCTCCGGAAGAATGTGCGAGTACTTACCTGCGGAGCGACATATAATCCAAATCGTGAGGTCGGTCTGAGTCGTATCCTTCCAATCAACTCCAGATTACTGCATCACCGCTGTCAACATATAGGCAGGCTGAGGAAGTGCAAAACCCACCGATATGAGACATTCAAGTCTTATATCCGTGAGATATTATCGATAAGTGGTATTGTTCATATACGTAGGATATTAGAGAATCGTGAGGGCTATCAGAAGGTGATTATAATTCTACATACTGAGCACTAATACGGAGGGGCAGACACAACCCGATGCAGGATTTGGAACTCATGGGTGGATTCTTGTTGGGAGTGTCTTAGTTTGTCTTGTGATCAATCCCGGAGTTATCTACATCCAATCAAGTATCCTTGCAACGGTCGGCATTCCGTATCTTGTTTCATTGCTTATACTTCCTCTTGCACCAGCTGCTGCACTTGGTCTCATCGCTGTATAGCCAATGACAGCAGCAATAAATAAAGCGGAGTGATATCGGTTCAGATATCATATTAGAAAGAGGAATTATTATTCATGAATCATAAATACTTGGATCATTCTTCGACAGCTATTATTTCGGGAAAATTTATATTGAATCGGCAGACAGGGATCTCCCCACTGTCTATCAAGATGATCACGAGCAAATAAACGCCTATTTATCGATTCGGTGATGATTCCGCCGTTACATGATTGTATGGTTATGTATTGAGTATAAATCGTTGGCTTGCTCCTGTTTTTGTATGCGTATTTTTATCTCGATACCTTTCGAGGACAATATAAAATAGTGAGCCTGGCTTACAATCTCATCTGTAATTCTGAACTATTATATTCAAACAATCGATACAGGATCATCAGGTCAGGGAAAGAAGTCTGCTCGACAAGCAATAACATGAACCCACACACTCAAACAATCGCTTGGCATAGTTATTTGCTATATGCTTGATGAACTGCTCGGTCGTGCCGAATTAAAGGCTCGAATCGAAGAGCTTGAAGAAAAGAACCACCATCTTGAGCGTCAACTCGCAGCCGAGGAAGAGCGTCGGACAGACGCCGCTCGCGAGCGTCAGGAGGCTGAGCGAGAAGTCAATCAACTTGAGGACCGAATTGAGGGGCTTGAAGAACGTGTTGAGCGACTTTCAGAGTCAAAATCGAACACAAGTGACATATCGGTTCGTACGACTCAGAATGTCCGCGGCACGCGCCGGAAAAACATCCTCGATCGAATACGCTCTGTTGAAACTGGTCCAGAAGGTGCGTTGACCGCCATGGTCACCGAAACGGTTCCTGATATCATAAAAACCTCTCTTGATGAACGAAGCGCGCTTGTACAGCGACTCGCACCGTGTCTTGTCTGCATGGATGATACTGGAATTATTGCTATTACAATTGATCTGACGGCCCCACCGGCTCCATTCGTTGAGTGGAAAAACACATTTGATATCAAGCCGGAATGGGTAGCTCCAACTGAGCCAGTGACTGTTGTGCTTGTCCGGTCTGATATTTTTGCACTCGGTGTCTATGATGGGTCAACGCTCACACATGTGACAGAAATTACTACTGATATAATGAATACACACTCAAAAGGTGGTTTTTCACAAGCGCGCTTTGAGCGTCGCCGTGATCAACAAATCGAAGATCATCTTGAGCACGCACACGAGGCGATTGAGTCACATCTCAGAGAGAGGAATCAGGCGCAGACAGATGTAGATGGACATGAAGTAATTGTTCTTGGAGAGCAAACAGTGCTAGGTGCATTTAGTGACCTCGCGGACCGGCAAGAGACCGTGGATGCAACCGGGGAGCCAAAATCGGCACTTGAAGATGCAGTTGATGAATTTTGGACGATTCGGATCTCGGCGCTGTAATGTATCTCATACGAGAGTATATACAGTAGGAAACAAACTCAGCACTCGAATACAATCTGATTCCGTTGTAATTTCTTCTTGTTCGCTCCAACTGATAATTGGGTTCAACACATCAACTGAATTGATCGCCACGTTCAATATTGCAGATCGTTATTTTCACCAGAGACAGCTATTCGCCATGTTTCTTCTCGTGGGATTTCATTCCGAGGGACCACATCAACTCCATATCATAATTAATTGTACTTGATTATATGATCCGTTATGACCATTCGGTAAATGGAATTTCTTGTTTAGCGTACTCAATATATGTTTTCTGCATCTGTGTAATCGCTGCAGGAAGCGGGGTTCCAGCAGACAGTGCCTGTTCGACATGATTGCGTTTCCACTCACTCGGGGTTTGATATGGTCCATCTCGACGCGATTCGATTGGCGTCAGCGCCCACTCGATTGTCTCATTAGAAACATTGAGCGCAGATAGTCCGCGACGTGCAAGTGAAAAGAGGTCATCATAGATTGCGTCTTGGTTTGTTTGATATGTCCCATCATCATCAACCCAGGCGAGTGTTGCTGTCGGACCATCCGCAACAGCAGCGTAAAATGACTTCTCAGCGTCATCCCACGAAAGCGCTTCAATTGGATGGTCGGTAGTGACAGCCCCGTATAGCACACCAGCGACAACTGCTTGCACTCCAATCGTATCACGAATCGTTGGTTGAGTCGGGAGTGGGCGATATTCAACACGCACTGATGCATGGTCTGTATGATTAGTGTGATCTGTCGGTACAGCGGTTGCCTCTGACCCATCACGGGGTGTCTGTCCACAGAAGACCGGTCGGACCCATCGCCAGTATGTGCCACGTTTTGTATGGAAAGCAGACAAATCGCAGGGCTCAGCATCGGCTGTTGGTACCGGTGTTTCGAGAGTTGATGAAGCAACAAGCGTTGGGTCCGTCACAATTCTGTCGATTATCTCAAAGATATCGTCTGCATCCGCTGGAACCCGACACTTCTCAACACCTGTATCGACTGCACGTTCGAAAATTGGAATCCGGATTTCATGTGGCGTCCGCGCCAGTCGATCAGTTGCGACCTCAGCACTAACACCTGAATAACAGTCAGCGGGGAGAAACGGTGAGTTTGCTGTGAGTGAAAGAAGTGGTCCCATTGTCCGGACTGCGGTGTTCAGATACGCCGCAGCATCACAGGGATCCGGTATTTGAAGATGTGGCTGAATTGAGGTGGCGAGTGATTCAACTAACATTGAGGGGGCAGTATCAAATCCTGGTAGACCAAGTTTAATTGTACCACCATTTTCGTCGCGAATCACTTCATTAAGTGCGAGATACCGAGGAATAGGGCGGACATTCTCTGCAAAAAATATATCACGTTCTGTTGTGCCTGCTCGAAGGTATGTATCAGTCCCCGATTCAGGTGGGATAGTCCATAATGAATCACAAATGAGCGTGCCATCAGTATCATCGATATGAGCACTGATCGAGTCATGGATGTGATGTAATTCACTTGCTTGACGGCGGAATCCACGTCCGTCATCACCTGATTCAGTCCCAATCGCGTCTGGTGTTGTGTGAAGCTCAACATTATGTACACCTAACTCAGGACTGCATCCATCAAGTTCAAATACCGTTTTCGGGGCGGTGGCAAGTTGTGTATTTGAATCAATCATATATGCTTCTAATTCAAGCCCGACCGCCACATGATCTGAATCAAACTGCCCATTACGGATATCACGCTTGAGCCGAGCGCCTTCGCGAGCAACCCGCGCATCAAACATCTCTTTTTGATCCGATGTAAGCGCCTTCTCAACTGCATCGATGGTGTCTGTCATTTGTCTTTATTACGAACAGTATACCCGACGCTTTGTTCATCCGATTATATGGGTAGTAACGACAGGTATCATCTAACTTTCTTTATTTATTATAACAATTAGATCATAAACCTGTCGCGTAGTCACACGGAGTCGGGTGAAACTGTTAGAACGGTTGTGTTATACAGCATATACGACGTCGGTGTTAGGTCTGAAGAGACAATTAGTTGTTTTCGTCATCTCGCAATTCCTCTAGTTCCGTCTCAACAGCTGGATCCGAAACGGATGTTTCTGACTCACTCGTACTTTCAGTTTGACCATCAGAGGTAGCACTACTTGTATCTCCGTTTCCTCCTTCAACATCTGATTTCAATGTTGCCAGCTCGCTATCGACGGCGGCGTCAGTTCGACCAGAGGACAGTTCGCGGTCAATACTATCTTTATCAGAAATGGCTTCATCGAATGCACCAGTATCAGCAAGTTCATCCATTGCTTCTGATCTAGCTTCCATCTCATCGGTCTGTTCTTCTGCACGATCGATCGCTTGGCTGACATCGCTCATTTCGTCGCCAACACCGGTCATTGCTTCTGAAACACGAGATGATGCCTCAGCAGCTTCATATCGCGCTTTCATCGTCTCTTTCTTCGTGCGGAACTCCTCAATACGATTCTGTAGTTCATTTTTCTGCTCAACGAGATTGTCTTGCGTCGATTGGAGTTCAGAAATTTGTCCTTCAAGATCCTCGATCTGTGACATTTTTGCTTGCTTCTTTTCGAGGGCCTGTCGAGCCAGGTCTTCACGATCTTGACGAACAGCTTCTCGCGCCTGTTCATTATGTTTTTCAACATTTTCTTCCAGACGGCGTTTCTGCATTTCAAGACGTTTTTTCTGTGTTGTCAGATCGGCGATCCCCTGTTTGACTTCCTGCAGTTCGTCGCGCATCTGCTCATAGGAGTACTCAAGTGTTTCCGTTGGATCCTCGGCGCGATTGAGCAGCGAGTTCAGTTTTGAACGGACGACATACGATGCGCGTGAGAGGATTCCCATGCTATATTATTTGGTGTGAGGCTGTTTAAATTCTCTCGTATGAATAACTAGTTGTGAGTCACACTATCCTGTTCAATGGTGGACGAGACGCCCGTGGGCACCTAGATACGGGAGAAGCGAACGATCAATATACTGTTGATAATTGTATTATTGCATGTCCCCCACATCCACAGCATGGTGGTCATAGCGGGGACAGGCGACTTCGTGTGATAAGTGATCAGCTCATTCCGGAGATTGACTGCTTGCGGATTACATACGGAACATGGGATCATGGTCACGGTGAATACACCGACGTTGCAAACGCCGTTGAGTGGGTACGTAATCGATATGACCGGTGTGGACTATTTGGATATAGTTTTGGAGCTGCACTCGCAATTGGGGTTGGAACAACGAGCACATTTGTTGATGTTGTTTCTGCACTTGCTCCACCACAATCAGTCGGTGATGGGTCGGTTGTCGAAACAACAGTTGCTATTGATGAAGCAGACATACCGACACAGCTTATTTATGGAACACAAGATGAGGTGGTTGATGTTGATCCAATCGTTGAAATGATGCAGCAGAATACATCTCACAGTGAATTTGATATCCAATCATTTCCGACGGATCACCACTTTCAGACGTTTCTTAATGAAATTAGTATTGCTATCGCGTCATTTCTTGATGATGTGATTACTGCAGAAGCGAATATCTCGGAATGAATCAGATACGGTAAATCGTCTTGAGGCTTTCGCGTGGACTCCTGTTCTAATCATTAACAACGGTAGGCAAATATTCGCCGTTCATATTCAGCGTCCCGCGATTCAAGCGCACATCCATATGTATGCCTCCGTCATCTGCGTTTTGCCAACGACGGAGATGCTGCAAACTGATGTTCTTCGAAGCGTTGTAGTCCGCGTGATGCTTCATGATCAGATCGAACTGCAGGTGTCGGCTGCGATGATTGAGGAATCGATGACTCGGTGTTCCGATTACTCATCGTCAATTCGGTCGAGACATCCGAGCAGTTTGCGACGGCGACCGGGCGCGAACAATCCGGTCGAGTCTGTGTTAGCGTAGAGCTGACGACCAACGGCAGGAGCAGCGTCGTCATCAAGACTGAACCAATGACCGTTACTCGAAGCTGGAGCCGGGTCACTCGTCGGTGTCGGCACAGGCAGGTCTCCAAGTAGATTATCCACCCGTTCGAGCACCTGCTTATTATGAACGAATGAGAGTCCGACTGCTCCAGCAGATTGCTTATAACAAATCGTTCCACATCCCTCGAAAAGTCCACGAAGCAACGGCTGTGTATGCTCAGTCAATTCTGTGAAATTATACGCTGAGTCGGGTATACTGATACTACTATCGTCCTCAGCAGTAGACACAGTATCTGATACTGATTCCTCAAATGTTCCCATTGGGATTGGCAGTCCAAATATTGATGTCGCCTCAGACGCGATATCACCAGTTACGGTGACTATATATTCGTTTTCACGACGAGTGATGGATGTATCATGAAGATACTCGCGTTCGCGGATTTGGTGGGTTATTTCGTTCTGTTTCTGTTCGTTTTCATTGCTAGGCTCGCGTGTCTGCTCAGCTCCAGCAATGGTGGCAAGTCGGTGAGCGGCTGTTTCATCGCTCGCTCGAACACGGATTTGATTTGTTGCGATTGTCCCGTCGCCAACAACACGACCCCAAAAATATGCGGTTTCTGGAGATGTGTCAATTAGACTTGTGGGAGCAGTGATTTCAATATTCATCGAATTCCCCCGGATCTGTGTTGTTTTAGCGTGGAAGGAATATAGATGTTATTTGTCTGTTGATACCATTGATTGCCCTTGATCACTTTCTTCTGTATACTTGTATGTTGTCACTGGTATACTAATTGGAGTAAACGACCACGGGTCGGGTGACCCGTGGAACTCTCGCTGAAATCTTTAGACGCTATTTTGACTCACTGTTCAATCCTGTTTTTTATCTCGTATCCACGCGGTGTAACATACGTCCATCCCAAATCTATGTATCCTCACTTTAGATACTGATTGTCGTTATCAGACCAATGAGGTCAGTTTCCCCGAGAGATTCAAGCTCACTATGTTCGATTATTTGATCAAAGTACGAGGAGAAGGCGTCTCATTCTTTACAACAGGAATGAATCTGATAACAGAATATACACAAACCACCGAGGATAGCACGATCCGATACTCCAACAGATGATTATCTATCTTAGTGACGTGCATACACTCTCACGCTACAGTGGCTTGTGCGTGGAGGAGCTGAAGACAATTACAGTCGTCTTAGGATAACATCAGTTTATATCGGCTGAAAGATGATCTCTATTCTTGTGCAACACTCGTTTGCATCGTCTGGGCGTTCGTGGCTATGCCAACCGTTTCAGACCCCATTACAATCAGTCCTGCCTCAGACGCTGTTGTATCGATAAACGTCTCAAGTGCTGCTGTGGCAGCCTCATCTGCTGTGTGACCGTTCATGAGATGATTGACCGCGATTCGACCCAGTGTGACGCGTGCAATATCTTCACCGGCACCTGTTGCACTAGCACCACCGTCTGGTGAACAGTAAAATCCGGACCCTACTTGTGGTACATCGCCGACACGTCCAGCGAGTGCAAACCATCGTCCACGGGTCGATGTTCCAGCGGCATATTGGTCGCCGTCATGTGCAACGGCGCCAACTGTATCGTATCCGCCAAAGCGATCTGCAGCCCATTCAATTGTAGCCTGCGAACTGTCGGTTGGAATATCAGTGTCGTCCCATCGAGCTTGATCGGCATCATTCCATAGATTGGCATCCGTTGTGATTCCATAATCGGCTGCTAATTCAACCGCCTGTCCGCCCGCAATTAGAACATGTGGTGTTTTTTGACAAACAACTCGAGCAACTGAAATGGCATGTTCAACGCCAGGCATCGCACATGCGGCACCAGCGCTCCGGTCACTCTGCATTATGCCTGCATCGGTACGGGGAGTGCCATCAGTTTGCACCGCTCCACTGCTTCCAGCGTTGAACTGATCAGCGGTCTCAAGTTGTCGAAGCGCGGTTTCAACCGCCTCAAGCGGAGTGCTGGACCCAACAGCACGTGTGGCAGTATCATCGAGGATCGATTGACGCTGCGCTGGAGCTTCCGGGCTGTCCCCAGCCCCACCATGGAGAATGATACGCATGTAGATGCTCATTAATCAGCAGTCAATATGGTTTTGATAATAATTAATTTATGTCGATCATTAGTATCTGAGGAATCTGGGTATATTGAGATCTCTCCGTGTTTTGAAAACGCTGGAATATATGCGGTGGCTTGCTCTTGCAGATTTAGCTGACTGCTAGGAACAGTTTCGTGTAAGTTTGCTGCCCAATTATTGTTTTGAGCAAGTGTAATGACGGTCAACACAGCAAATCAAGCCGTTGACCACGTCGGACGATCAGCAGGTGGTTGAAGTCCTCGTGGGAGAAGACTAAATCGATAGACACCAGGGGCAACCTGGACGGTAACAGTATTGTGCTCATCGTGAACAATGTGTAAGGTCGTTTCAGATGGAACTGCTACCGGAACCGGTTCGGTTTCAACAGCAGGCGCATATCCAGCTTCGATAAACGTGAGATGATTATCAACAGGGAGGTTCACTTGCTTTGGTATGTCAATCCCAACACGAGCGTCACTCGCACGATCCCGAGCCGTGGCTTCGATATCCTCACGCTGCGTTTCGAGCATCGCCTCAAGTGACCGACTAGCTTCCTCACGAGCGGTTTCGATTGTCACAGAAAGCCGTTGTGTGCCCGCGAGTCCACCAACACGGCGAGGGCTACGGATATATGAGACATCATCGTAGCCGGTATAGACGACAGCCGGACCATGATCAAGAGCGAATAATAATTGAACATACGAGAGTAATTCAAGATCCCCATCAGCAGTTGCTGGTTCAAGCACTACTGCACCCGTTTCAGATACCGTTGCTGTGAGTGTCGCATTGACTGCTGGCGAATCGCTCCGTCCCCAAATATGCTCAGCCGGGAGCGTCGTTGATTCAAGATAATTATCAACAAGCCGGCGATTTTCTCGACGGCGGGTTGTTCTAGCAATTTCTTCTGGAAATCCGGCGAGATCATCGGTACGCTCGACACGGAGATCACCTTGCAGCCGGATTCGCTCCCCTGGGGCGGCATTGAGCCGGTCATGATCGACATGTGGATTAAGTTCGCGGTCAAATCCCATGGCATCACGAATTGCTGCATGTGTCGTCTCCTGTGTCGGATCCAGCGCTGTCACATCAGTTACGTGTGCAAAGAGACCAACAGGTGTGTCATCACAACCAACAATAACACCACGTGTCGGCGTGTCTGATTGGATTCCTGTCGTTGCCGGACATAAAATGGCGATTAAGTCATCATTATATGGAACTGTAATTGAGTCTGCACGAGCGAGTGCAGAGAGATCAGTTCCTCCAGGAGTGTGTAATTCAGATTCACTTGTTTCGAAGAGATCAGCGACAATCGAGAGCATTTCTTCTTGAATCGTCTTGATTGCGACCGCAAGTGACTGTGAATTACAGATTGTCTCATAATGGGTCTCGAATGAGTTCGCAACGGTCGTCGGAGAGATTTCTTGGAAGGGAAATGGTCCAGGATGATCAGGTTGAGTGTGTGTTGGCTGATACGTGTCAAAAGTGTCCTCCCAAAGTGTCTCAGCGCGTTCAAACAATGTGGGAACAACTGAGGGATTGCGAAGAAGCATCGTTGGGGTGATCACACGGTCATCATACATCTCATTACAAACTTCTCGTTCATCCGGGCGGACAAGAGCCTTAAAATTGTGACTGTTAAACTGATATGGCTCGGTGTGATCAGGTAATTCCTGTGTAACCGGATATCCGCGATCTGTCGCGAAATGATGTTTGGCAACAGGCGTAATTACACCGCGGTTTAGTGCGGTTGTAAGTCGACGACTCGTTGTCATCATTGACTCATAGACACTGAGTGGTGACTCATCGACGATGGTATCGTCGGTGGTTACTGATTGTAAGCTAGTATCAGTAGTCGTATCGGGGGTATGTGGTGATGTCATTATGATAAATTTATTACGTGAATCATCCCAGCTATTACTCGATGAAGACTATAACGGTTGTATACAGTATGTTGTTATCAAAACAAATTATATCACAATACGTATAGTAGATATAATTTACAGATAAACAGCGATTTAGAGCGAATTAATCATGATAAATTGGATAATCGACACTTTTGATGATTATCATCATAATATAAATAAGAGCAATCAGTCGCCGGCAAAACTGAGAGTGTCAATTGCGTCAGAGACAGTCTCACCTGGATCAGGTTCGATTCGAAATAACTCTTTTATCGACTCTGATGGTGTTTCAACATGTGTAATTGATAATCCGGTTGTACTGACGGTGACACGCTGATATCCGTCTGTCGTCGCGACATACAGTCGACCGGATGTGTCGCCTTCGTAGATATCAAGGGTCATAATATCAGCATCGAGTGACTCAACAACCTGTGAAATCATTGTCGAATCAACGTCTGCGGACGCCACTTCTGTCGTGCCGAACTCCTCAGTTGAGGCAACTGTTACCATACGAATTTCTGTCGTCTGAGCGTAATAAGCATGCCGCCATCATAAAATTCGATTCATAGAGGATAATCATCGTTTATACCGAAACCTACAGTATCGTTCATTACTCATACTGACCTGTTTCATGACAACATATTTGATCGGAACAGATAGCGAGCAGGCAAGTCAGGTCATCTGTGACCATCTTGAGCAGACTCTCGGTAGCGGTGCAACCCTCAACGTTATTCATGTTATGACAAGCTCCGATATCGAGGAGCGTCGGGATGGTGAAACTGCACTTGAAATATTCAATGACCGTTTTGAGAGAACTGACGTTCCTGTCTCAACAACACAGTTCAATCGTGAAGCATCGCCGACAGAGGAGTTACTCCGAGAAGCTGAAGCGATCGACGCAGATCAGATTGTGACTGCACTTCGGCGTCACTCACGCACTGAGCGCGCGATCTTTGGAAGTGTCTCACATTCGTTGATCGAGCAAACACCACAACCATTGACACTTGTTCCGCTCCCAGAGTATATCGCTGATTGATCACATACAACGTGAGTGCCTGCTTGTAATCTTTCCGTCATTAATCATTTGTAGCTGCGCTTGGACCTTCGTCACTGCTATTTGTTGTATTAACACCCGATGGTGATGTAGCCACATCTGCGTTATCCGCTGTATTGAGAAGCCGTGGAAGCGCTGTGTTCGCGAATGTCAATCCAATAACAAGCAGGATTGGTGCGAAAAAGAGCCCATAGAATCCAAGCACAACTGGACCAAGCGTGTATGCCAACATCAATAATCCAACGTGTGTCTCATCGCCGCTCAACAGAGGTCGAAGCACGATATCTGGAATTGTGTCGATAACCACAATAGCAACAACGAGCAGTCCAGCGATATATATCAAGTTAGATGGATCGCCACCGAGAAGGATTGGAATCGCACTTAAAAGTGTTAGTGGGAAATAAACAATTTTCATTCCTACGACAGGGATGAGACTTGCAATGCCGGTAAGCCCACCAGCCAAAGCTGGATACGGTACCTCGGCAGGGATAGGCACAACCACATTATACAGAGTAAAAACGCCAATGGCAATCAGTGAAATTGACAGCACATTCAGTAGATTACCGAAAAGAACCGATTCAAGTTCTCGATCAGCCGCTTCAAGATACTCACGAATAATCGCTTCATCATCGAATCGGAGGAGCCATGCACCGATTTTCTCACCATCAATGAGTAGATAGTACGTAACAATAAGAATGATAAATAAATTCAGTGTGAACTGTGAAATTATACTTGTGAGGACACTTGCATGAGCTGTTGCAAAGTCAATGAGTGGGGTGAGTTGTCCTGACTGATAGGCCTCATACAGCCCCTGTACTGTGAATTCAGGGACACGGCTAACGCTACCAAACCACGAAACGTTCTCTGCTGCGACGGAAATAAGATCATATTCATCAACAAACGCACGGGCTTCAACAACTAGTAGAACACTTGCATAGCTGATTAAGAATATAAGTGGAATTGCGAGCGATCCAAGTGCAATGGCAGCTCGGATGCTAGCAGGAAGCCGAAACTTCTCTAGCAGGGAATAATACTGACGCGTTGAGTAGTATAAGAAGACAGCAATAGTCAATGGCGCAATAAATTCGTATGCGAGAAACCCAATGACAGTAAACACTGCGAGCCCAAACAGAGCAACTGCAAACCGTCTTGCATTCATTTATCCAGTAATTATCATAGTAGAATTTAAATACATGCCTATCACTGTCAAGTACTGAATCAGTAAGACCACTAACCATCTGACCGGTAGGTGGTGTTTTTATCAGATCAATAATACTATTACTGCTTATTTGCACTATCTCACCAAACAAAGCAATACTGAGAGATGCAGATTATTATTATTTATCATGCAATATCGAACTAGCGGCAGTGATCATGTCAGCATTGACATCGAATCTTCTATCTGCATATGCTTAGCGAATGATGCTGTGGACGTCTAAATATGAGTGAGCAATGTCACGCATGTATGTGAATTAATTTTATCATTGTATTTCGTTGAATACACAAGTATATAATAAATCTTTATGCACAATCATTGGGTGACGTTCTAAATGACACCTGTCGGAGTATATTTTTATCTAGTACAAATACTGACTACATATTTAAATTATTGGTTTTATTAGAATAGATATTAGCAGAAAATAATTTATGTTGATAATTTATTGGTTGATACAATCATTATATTCAGATATTGCTGTATAATATAAATTGACTATCTATGATTATACGCCACAACTAAATCACATGTGCAGCAAGTAGAAATAATTGTATGTCAACACTACCTACAAATACTGAGATACAGCCGCTCTGTATCGTTGGACCAAGTGATAGTGGAAAGACAACATTTCTTGAATCACTCATTGGACATCTCAGTGTAGTCGGTCAGGTTGGAACTATCAAATCAATACACCACGACATAGAACCAGATACACCAGGAAAGGATACATACCGACACCGACAGGCTGGTGCTGAGACCGTTGTTGGCGTGACACCATCGCTCTCATTTCAGATTTCAACAAGTGGGAAGGCTGATACCGAAGATGAGGCTGATATGCTTGATACAGTTGTCTCTGATCTCAAAACAAGTGGATATCAGTTCATCCTGATAGAGGGATTCGATTCATCTTCGTATCCAAAATATGTTCTCACCGATAGTAATGAGACTGATCGATCTACGTACGACATTGCACCCCCAGTTGTTGGTCGCGCGAGTTTAGACGAAACTAATTCGAAGGCAGTCGCGTCTGCAATCATCGATGGGACGCTCTTTCGATAGTTTTGGGCAACGCTTCCAGTATTGAAAATTGAGTGAAGACAAGTAGTCAAAAACTTGAAATCGGATGAAACATCTGCACATCTCAGTTAGCTATTTCTCGAGTGTTTGAGAACTACCGATCTTCAGCTGAAGTGTGTAATTACCGATCCACTCTGAACAGTATGATGCTCAGAGTATTCGCTCTATTAATCAATTGAACGTTGTGAGGAAAGCCAGCTTAGCTAGGAGACCGTGACATCGTATTGATCCGGGTCAAATGGTGCTGCTGTTCGCCAGTAATGATCGTGTGTCTCAACAGCCCACTGATACACACGGTCATTGGTGCTTGCAAGTGATGCCTGGACAAGCCCGCGACCGTCACGAAGCAAAAATATAACGGTTTCATTTGTGAGTGTTGCCGCAAGGGGAACGCCGTCGGTTCGAACCCGAAGGCGACCGTCATCGGCACTCCCGACTGATTGCAACTGCTCCCACAGCGTTTCATTATTAGCAATTGCAGTAATTGCAGACTCAGAGAGAACGGCTTCAAATGTCTGGGCACCGGTTCTCACTCTTCGTTCAACAATCTCAATGCTTTGTTCATTAAATGCATGCGAGAATACTCGTAGGTGGGTTGCATCCTCCATAACAGCAAGTACTTCTCTTAGTGGAGCACTCGGACGCGTCTGTGTTGGAACAGTAATTGTTGCATCTGAGAGATGTTCAAGATCAAAGTCCATGGCATGGGTCGGAAGATAATCAATAATCTCTCGCAGCTTTGTCTCTGTTTCGAGACTCTCAAGCAGATCAGTTACGCTGTCAGCGACCAATCGTCCTGTTGCAGTTGCTACATACTCAGTTCCATCATGTCGTATCCATGACCGTTCCGTAAAATCCTCGAGAATCCGCCCGAGAGTTGCCTGTGATGCGTCAGTCTCCTTACCAAGCTCGCCTCGTGTATATCGATTCTCTGCGAGACGTTCGAGAACAAGCACGCGATTTTCTGATCGCGAAAGGAACTCAATCTCTGATAAGGCTTCATCCATACTATAGTAAATTATATCCCAGGTCATACGCTCTTCGCCGCGTGCAATCATTTCACACCACAGTAGATACACACACCGAGATACTACAAGAGCGTATGCAATATTTTATCAATTCTATTAGGTGTATCAAGATGCAATATAGTATGTGGACGATTACTGGATTCAACGATTTGGTGGTGAGCAATTATGAGTTCTCGACGAGCGTTCGGGCTCTTCATCGCCTCAGCTGTACTGTTCGGCGGTACATTCGTTGGTGCAAAAGCTGGGCTCCCATATTTTCCGCCACTCACATTTGTTGCAATCCGGTTTGATATCGGAGCCATTGTGTTAGCCGGGTACGCAGCGTATAAATTATCCCTTGCCGAACTTCAGCCGCGTACTCGGGGTGATGTCATTGCGATTCTTGCGACTGGTGTTTTCGTTATTGGATCAACAAATGCACTGATTTTCATTGGGCAACAGTACACGACAAGTGGTGTCGCTGCAATTATTATGAGCCTCAATCCGATTTTAACGCCAGTCTTCGCCGCATTTGCACTATCAGATGAATCGCTCACACGACGCGGAGTTGTCGGGATCGTTGCAGGACTTATTGGTGTTGGACTGGTAGCGAATCCCGATCCAAGCGCGTTTATTGGAAGTGTTGGATTGCCAATTATATTCGGTGCTGCTGTCATGAGTGCGCTTGGTACTGTGATAATCCGATGGGCAACACCAACTATGTCAAGTGCAGCACGAACTGTATGGGGTGTCCCAATCGCTGCTATTGTAACACACCTTCTAGCCGCCACGGCAGGTGAGTCGATGGCTGCTATCTCGGTGACACCAATAGCGGTGATTGCATTGTTATACGTAGGTATTGGGTCCGGTGCTATCGCATATCTCAGCTACTTTGCATTGATTGACACCGTGGGTGCAACACGTGCGAATCTATTATTTTATCTCACTCCTGTCGTTTCAGCACTTGGCGGATGGATCATTCTTGATGAGACAATATCAATGCTCACAATAACAGGATTCGCAGTGATCCTTGGTGGGTTCTTAATCATTGGTGGTGACTCGATTACAGCGGTTATTACACGCCGCCACCCGCAGATATGGACACAGTGGATGGTGCTTCGAGGATGGATAATTTCATTACTGCCATCTCCAAGACTGTCATATCTACTTCGTGTGATTCAGTCTCAAATTAAAGAACCACAAACGCAAACAGAAGAACAGTCACAATCACATTCTCCTCCGCCATCTCAGTCTGACTGAATATTGGATGTAATATGAAGTATCTAGTCGGTCATACTTGATACCGACGCCAATTTGTCGCTTGGGCTAACATATAATACTGTGAACGTACTGGCGCTGATTGATTCTCTCTGGCCAATCCTCGCAGATGTTATCCCGCGGGTTGCTCGGATTGCAGTGTTCGTAACTGTTGGTGTCTTCCTCGCAAATGTTGCTGTTGGGTTTGGACTTGTCGAGCGTATTGCGGTCATCTCAAAGTATCTTACTCGACCTGCAAATCTCCCTGATGAGGTAGGGACTGCAATTGTCACAACCGCTGCCTCAACGACAGCTGGATACGGGATGCTTGCGGACTTCAGAGAGTCAGGACGACTCTCAGACATAGAGACGCTAATCGCCGTGACAATGAACACATTCTTTGGATTTGTCCAACACATATTCACTTTCTACGCGCCAGTATTGATCCCAATTCTCGGAGCACGGGTTGGCTTTCTCTATGTTGGTGCACGTGCAGCCATTGCACTCGGTATTTCTATTGTGGGCGTGCTCGCTGGAGCCGTTCTTCTCGGTCCGACTGGACTAGGTAGTAACCAGCAGCAAAAGCATACGACAGAGACTACCCCTGATTCGTTGACAGAACCAGAACCAGGATCAGAAAAACAAATAGAAGCAAATTCTACTACCACGAATAACAATCCGCGGTCTGATGGTGGTCCTGTAGCGACCGATGATAATCGATCGACTCAGGCTGTACTCCGCACAGCCGGCGAAAAAACGTGGTCAAAGACTCGACGCATCGTCCCTCGGCTGGCGATTATTTATGTGCTGATTACGATTATAATCGAAACACAGGATCTTCGCGAGGTGACGGCAATTGCAGAGCCACTGACAGCAGTACTTGGGCTTCCTGGTGCAGCACTTCCTGTTGTTGCGGTCTTTGCATTTGACACAACAGCTGGCGCAGCAACAATCGCTCCAATGGTCGGTCCGACGTTTACTTCACAAACAGCCGTTGCAACGATGCTTCTCGGCGGGATTGTATCATTTGCAGTCTCAACATTCAAACGCTCCATCCCGTTTCAATATGGTATCTGGGGACCAACCTTTGGCTCGAAAGTAATTATTGTCAATACGGTGCTGAAGATTATTTTTATTACTGCTGCTCTTGCTGTATTATTAGTGTAATTTACTCCTTGCTCACGCAGCACTGCTGGTATTGACACATTTGCGCCTGATTTATTTTTGTACATAAAATGTGCTCTACCAGAATAATTGTATTTCTTCTGAAGTACCTCGGGGGCGAGCCCCAAGCCGAGGCTTCCCTATGTTGACCGCACTACATCATCAAAGTAATTTCGGTCAATTCCTCCCGACCTCTTCCTTCTCTGTGAGGAATCGGCTGGAAGTCACACCCGAACACACCGCACCACACCGCAGCGTCCGTGGGGATGGGAGTCGATTACTGTCACTCCATCATGACCATGACCATGACCCGGTGAAATCCCCGTCCCCGTCGCACCGCCACCGGCGGATGGTGACAGGGACCACGTTTCCAGACCACCGCAACCAGCAATAGATGAAGGTCGGGAATCCGTCTGTGAGATTTCTGACTGCACGTTTATACATCATGTAGCGTCATCACTGTGTATATCGGCTTCACCCTCCCAGTCTCGGGGTCAGATCAGTCAGTACAGTACAGTATCAAAGCCCCGACTCCCGACCCCGAGGCACTCGTCTTGTTTATCTGTAGAAATCTAAGAATATCATTGTGTGCGACTTTCACATTGGATTACAACTGCAAGTGACTATGTGAGTAGTAATTCAGGATAATCTGACATTTATCTCTAATGTTATAATTAGTACAACTGTATCAAGCACAAGCATCTCACCCAGTATCAACGGGTTGTGGCTGCCCATCTTCAGTCGGAGGAACGGTATGATCAATATAGTTTTCAACATCCGGATCATGGACAGTGACTGTCACTTCAATATCACCAAGTTCGTCCGCACTCCCAACAGCAAAATTAATTATACCTTTGAATGCTGCCTGTTTTTTTACGGAAAATCGGAATGACTCGCTGTCGGCATGTTTGAAGAATTCTCGACGAGCAGTGTCGAGAATTTCTTGTTCGTGTAGTAACGTAGCGAATTGTTCGAGTGAGTGCGTCTCACCAATAATTTCGCCTGGATTCTGTTCAAATGTAACATTCGGAAACAGATTTTGAACCGCATCCTCGACACGATCTGTTATCTCTGTATCATGCACTGGGGTGGTAATCTGAATCTCAACGCGGTAAATCATAGTAGGTATTATTTATTGTCACTATATTTGATAATCGTCTATTCGATTTGTGTATGTTGCCGCTGACTGTTATCGGTATGATCAGGTGTATCAACAATCCGGTGAGTAAGAACATCTCGTACTGTCTCATGAAACTCTGAGAGTGACTCAGTGTTTTCAATTACGATATCTGCACGCTCCATCGCTGTGCCCATTCCAAACCCGAGCTCACGCTCATCACGTTTTTGAACTGCTGTTTTATCAAGATCTGTTTTGTCACGCCCACGTTCGCCGAGACGCACGGCACGTGACTCAAAGGGTGCTTCAATGCTAATAAGAACAAAATCATCATCGAAGGCATCACGAAAGCAATTGAGCTCAACATCAGAGCGAAGTCCATCAACGAGTACTGTAGCATTTGTTTCAAGTTTTGTCCTGATTATTGGAAGTGATCGTTCAGCAATTGCTGCTGGTCCCTCCTCTTCGCGGAGTGACTTTGCAACGGTGCCGTGATGTTCTGCGGGATTATATCCTCGGCTTCGGCAAACCTCGCGAATGACGTCACCCATTGTGACGACCGGAATATCGAGTGTACGTGCAACAGCAGCAGCTTCACTCTTTCCGCTTCCAGGAAGTCCAACAGTACCGATAACCCTCATTATGAACCAATTCAGGATACCGAGACTTACAGGTTCCGCCCGTGGGCCGTATTAAAATGGTCGTCACAACTTGTCGATGTCTGCATCCCAACTAAGGGAAGGATAATATCTCAAATCTATCTTAAGACAGTGTATATTTGCGGAGTTATGACTTCATTGGTGCTATCCAAACTCAATTCCACAGAAGCTGTTTCTGTGAGCTGGCTTCACACGGTTTTGTTGTATCGTGCATAAATCCATACGCATTTTACTATTGACTAAATATACATATGTATGGGCGCGTAGCTCAGTTGGACAGAGCGTCGGACTTCTAATCCGACGGTCGCGGGTTCGAATCCCGTCGCGCCCGTTACTACGTATTCGAATTATTTCTTGGATCAGTAACTCATGGTCAGGTCTGAATCTGCAATTCGGATTCATCAACAAAGCTGGTATAATTGTATCATCGTAATTTCGATTTTGTTACTGTCAAAAAGATGATTATTCGAGCATATGGGATAATATGAATGATGCAACCGCATATATACTTAAATTGTTGTAATAATAGTTAGTAATGACAGAAATGGTTGATCTGACCATGTGATTGCTTATTCTAAGCCTGCTAGTGAATGTTGTCTATCGATATGTTAGACACTAACCGTTCGGAATCGTATTCTATTCATTATAATAGGTGAATAGTTGTTTTTTTTGCTTGCTTGTCCCACTCGGTTCTTGAGAGAGCTAGGGAAGGACATGAGAGTCAGAATCAAAACATAACCATGATGATAAATTATTGATTCCAGTTACATACGGTACATGCGAATCGAATACAGATGGAATCTATATCTCAGTCGTCGTCCTCAATAGATTGAGCGGGTCCTTGTGAACCTACGTTGGTTTGTTGGCTTCGAATTTCTTCGTCACGGCGTTTGAGTTGTTTATTCTGTTCAAACATCTCGCTTCGACCAGAGTAGTACTCTGTGTCATATATTGAGAGTCTCTCACCAGACGGTGGGTCTCCGAATCTCATTCCAATAATAAACCCTACAATTCCAAACAGCAGACCCCAGAGTCCATATCCGAGTCCTGATGATGCGATTAAGGATGGCTCCCATCCGTTTAATCCAGCTTGTTGGAGTCCAAAGAACACGAATGTTGATACCCCGCCGAATATGATACCAAGATAAACTGCTAGCGTCGTTGTTCGATCAGAGAATGCAGCAAAGACGGCAATTGCAGTCGTCGCAGTCAGTAAGGCAGTCGAGAAGAAGTAAATGTCAAATAAGCCTGGGAAGACAAATGCCCACGCTAGTGCTGAGATGATGAATACACCAACCAGAAGCCGACCAATTATCAGTTTCTGTTTGCCAGAGACGTCATACCGTTCATAGACGAGTGGATCAAGAACATCTCTTGAGATATTCATTGCACAGACGTTCACGTACGTATCAACGGATGAGAGTGCCATTCCCATCAATGAGAGGATGAGGACGCCACCGATAATTGGGCTTCCAAATAGTTCAGTGATAAGAGATGTAAAGATGAAGTATCCGAATGTACCGACCTCGGAAGCTACCTCACCGTTAACTGGCGGGAATATGACTAACGTTGCAATCCCAATCAGCGTTGGGAGTAAAACAACGATGCCGACATTGAATGCAAGATTCCAGTACATACCCTTTTGCGCTTCATTAACGTTCTTTGCGCTCATCACACGTTGCCATGCCCCCTGGAGTACGACGAATCCAGGTGTGTAGATGATAATTGAAAGCAGCATATATCCAAGACCCGGGGAATCCCAGTCAAAGAATCCATCAGCAAATGCTGGAGGATTTTGATTAATTTGTCCGATAATATTTCCGAATCCACCAGCGATTGATGCTGCTTCTGAAAGGGCACCCACAGTCAGAGCAATTAGAAGACCCGATGCAAGTACAAATTGAATCAGATCTGTCCGAAGGACCGATCGAAAGCCACCCAATATAACATATACTCCAAAAACAACGCTGACGACAACTGCCAGCAGTTCAGGACTCGTTTCAAGCGGAACTGACAATGCTGTACTGAGAACGAAGACTTCAGCAGCGAGCCAAGAAAGGAATACAAAGCTCTGGATAGGACCTAACAGCGTCTGTACGGCTTGTGAGTACCGAAACCGAAGAATCTCTGGAATCGATGCTCCAGGGAATCGTCGAAATAGTTTCGGGACGAATACGAGTCCAACCGTACAGAGAACCCATGGTATTGTGAAAATCCAGATAGCACCGAGCCCAAATATATACCACAGATACATCTGCCATGTCATCCACCCAATCAATAACCATCCGGCTGCTAATGAGGCAGCAATCCACCAGCCTGGGAGTGATCCAGTCCCAATCCAGTAGTCAAATGCTCGTTCATCATTATCGTCTACCCCGCGCAAGCCTGCGAACTGTACAACACCAACACCAAGTAATGTTACAAAAAATCCACCGGCAAATAGCCAGTAGGTAACAGCATTTGACATGCTATATATAATACATCTCTCGTAATGAATAATGGTTCCGTATTATGATTATATCTATATATACAGCTAGATTTGTCAATAGAAGAGTAGTTTCAATTAAGGATAAAATTACCCATATTAGCAATCAGAATGGATTTACTTAATGTAATAGCTCTTAATATCAATAATCTAATTACCATCTTAGCTAATCACTTGACATCAAAACACATATTTTGTGCATTGTTTAGTTATCTATATATCATTTGTGTCCGGTCTAAAATGGCTTCCAACTTGCAGAGCTAAGATCAGAGGAAATCGCTTTCACCGTTACACTCACTGAAATCAGTGCCAATAAGATCGAAATTAAAAATAGTATATAATCATTTGATTGACTGCCTGTCGTGACAGCAACTCAGCTGACTGGCGGTATCACTGTTTAATTTTTATGAATAGTAGATAATTACCGCAATGATATGTTACTCATATCGGAGCCGAATGATTGTTGTCGCGTTCGATCTAATTGTAAATTTACAAAGAACAATCATTTATTAGCATATGAGTCAAGCCGTCTAACTATTATTGATTTGAACTACCTGACTTGCATCAAGAAATCATATACACTTCGGTTTGGCTTACAACATCGATTACCGCTTATCACGGGCACAGACCACACTACGGTGAACGAGATATCCGAGACGAATATGTCAGTTGAATCGAATCGTCGGCATAGTTCCTTACGAGTGACGAGTAGACACTCCCGTTGCTCGGAAAAGAATTCCGTCAATAGATATTGTTTAATCAGGTCTATAAATAGGTAACTGAGGTATGTATTGATTGGGATATAAATAAGAAAATACTCCACTTCAGCATTTGAGTATGAACAAAAAGCAAACGAACGTTTGCTCAACGATAGATTTGGGATATGGTAGAGTAACTGTCTCTTCCGAGAATTTACATTGCGCCGCCCATGCCACCCATACCACCCATGCCGCCCATGCCGCCGGCACCGCCTGGACCACCAGGACCGCCTGCAGGTCCGTCATCGTCGTCATCGGTACCGCCACCCTTCAGATCACCAGCAGCAATGACGTCATCAATACGAAGAATCATTACAGCTGCCTCAGTTGCCGACTCAATTGCCTGTGTCTTCACACGAAGCGGCTCAACAACACCGTCTTCCTCCATATCAATGACCTCGCCGGTGTATGCATTAAGACCAGATGTGATCCCGCCTTCATCATGTGTCTTTCGTAGGTCAACAAGCGAGTCAATTGGATCGAGTCCAGCATTTTCTGCGAGTGTGCGTGGAATGACATCGAGCGCTTCAGCGAACGCCTCAACAGCAAGTTGTTCGCGACCACCAACGGAGTCAGCAAACTCTCGAAGATGGAGTGATAGCTCAGTCTCAGAGGCACCGCCGCCAGGCAGTACTTGTCCGTACTCAAGTGTCGTTCGAACAACACCGAGAGAATCATCGATAGCACGCTCAAGCTCGTCAACAACATGCTCGGTTCCTCCTCGGAGAATGAGTGTTACTGATCTTGCATCATCAACATCCTCAACGAAGAGTCGCTCGTCGCCACCAATATCTTTCTGTGCAACAGAACCGGCGTACCCAAGATCATCAGCCTCAATATCGTCAACTGAACCGACAATGGTACCGTCTGTTGCTCGGGCTAGACTATCAAGATCTGAGGATTTGGCTCGTCGAACTGCGAGGATACCTTCCTCAGCAAGATAATGCTGTGCCATATCGTCAATTCCGTCGCCGGCGAAGACAACATCGGCGCCAGCATCAACGAACTGATCAACCATTTCTCGTAGCTGTGCTTCCTCTTGATCAAGGAATTCTTGGAGTTGATCTGGATCGGTTACGTTAACTTCTGCATCAATCTCTGTCTCTCGAACCTCAAGAGCACCGTCAAAGAGCGCAATGTTGGCGTCCTCAGCCATGTATGGCATATTCTCATGCACACGCTCTTTATCTACAATAACGCCTTCAACAAGCTCGGAGTTGCTAATAGACCCGCCGACGACCTTCTCAATCGAAACATTATCTATGTCGATTGAATCATCATCAGCAACAGAAAGCACAGAATCAACGACTAACTCTGATAGTAGGTCTCGTGAAGATTCAGCACCTTTTCCTGTCATTGCAGTTTCAGCAATTTCTAACAGGGTGTCATAATCCTCCTCAGAGACTTCAATTGCATCCTGATCAAGTTGTTCTTTGGCTTTCTCAGCTGCCTGTCGGAATCCTTGTGCGATCGTTGTTGCATGGACATCCTGATCAATAAGTTCCTCAGCCTGATCAAGAAGCTCACCGGCAATAACCACAGCACTCGTTGTTCCATCGCCCACCTCATCTTCTTGTGTCTCAGACACCTCAACGATCATATTCGCCGCTGGGTGGTCAATATCCATCTCTTTAAGAATGGTTACACCATCGTTTGTTACAACGACATCACCACCGGAGTCGACAAGCATCTTGTCCATGCCTTTTGGACCGAGTGTTGTCCGAACAGACTCCGCGACGGCTTTACCCGCCGAGATGTTCATCGATTGTGCGTCTTTACCCTGCGTACGCTGGGAATCATCTCCCAAAATAATCATCGGTTGACCCTGCTGCATTCGCTGAGACATAATCAATCAATGATTGTTTGTGATTCTATAAAAATCTCACGCTCTCGGAATTGAATGACGACGAACAGGTATCACAACGTGCTATTAGTTACCATAGGACCGTCGTTTATATACTAATCTGCGATGATACGGTATAGCTATCGCCAGTGGTTTAATCCGCAATGAGTAAAATTGACGATATTATTCGGCTCGGGTGCAACTTCGGGACTTTGCTAGGAGGTCATCAATAGAATGATTGATGTTAGTGGGTTCGTAGAAATGAAATCCCACATTCAAAATGACACGGTATCAGACCCAGTGGGAAGTTGATGGAAACCCGATAGTTACTATTTATCCAGATTGCTGCACATTGAACCCGCGTGTCAACTCATTATGTTTCCGTTCAAGATACGCATACACAGTTCCATGTGGAGCGCCGTCAAGGAGCATTCCAGTTGCACGTCGAACTGCTTCAACCTCCTCAGGTTGACCAATAACACCGAGTGTTGTTCCTTTAATGACGACCTCTGCACCGGTGAGTTCCTCCATCAACTCTCTTGTTCGACCATTCTCACCGATTAATCGACCTTTCTGTCGTTGAAGATCATTTTTATTTCGGGTATGTGCATCTATATCAATCAGTTCGAATGTTCGCATTTCATCATCAAGAATGGAGAGTGCAACCGTTGGTGTGAATCCACGACCAATGGCGCGTACAATGTCGGGTGCGAGCATTCCACGTACAGGGTCACCAACATCGTCAATTGCGACTGAACCCGTCTCAGAATCAATATCAAGTCGGACTTCAGCCTGCCGTTCAATCTCACGCATCGTCTCCCCACCCTCACCAATGAGTACACCAATTCGGTCCTGAGGGACCTTTACGTGCTTCATATAATTGATATCCGATGCCGAAGTTTAAATGATTCGAGCGAGTCCATAGAATCATTTGCGTTTGTGTATGATTATCATTGCTGGTGGTGTGTTGAGTAATCTCCGTCGTGGTCACTTTTTGAGAGTAACTGTGTCTTCGTATGCGATCACATAAACCGATTCAGATGACAAGCCTTAATTACATAACTGCAATACATTTCACTGAAGCCCGGGTGGTGTAGTGGCCGATCATATGACCCTGTCACGGTCGTGACGCGGGTTCAAATCCCGCCTCGGGCGCTCAACTTTTTCGACATCATCTCTGCATAATAATAGATATACAGTGATATATATTCAAGATATGTTATCACGACATTCGTCTTTGTTTCCACATAGGTTGCTGTACCTTCCAGCAGGCTAGCATGTCTACAGTACGATACCACCGAGTGTTTGACCAACTCCAACACCAGTGAGTGAAATGATGAGTGTTACTGTTATATTGATACCAACTCGTAAGTAATTGCCCTCCTCGATAGTGTCGGCGAGACTCACAGCATGTGATGAAAATGTCGTGAACGCACCACAAACACCAGTCCCAAAGATTGCAATCGCAGAGGCAGTAAGCGGCATTGCAAGGACTGCGCCAAGTGCAGCACTCCCAATAATGTTGACAGCGATTATGCTACGATGTCCAGTAGTAACTGTTCTATCGACACCAAACCTACAAATTGCACCAAGGCTGCCACCGACACCGACAAGTACCGGTGTTGGGAGCGTTTTAATAAATTCGACGCTGAGTAATGATACATTCCAAACCGAAATTAACTGAATCATAAAAGTCGTCTCCCGACGATTAACCCACATATTGCCGCGATAATTCCGAAGAGATAGTTTGCACCAATGTTGATAACGCCAATCATCGGGCTAGCCGTTGCTGTTTGCACTGCGAATGTGCTGTATGTGGTAAATGATGAAAGAATGCCTGTCATGAGGAATAATCGTATACGAGATGTTTGAACTGTTGTGGTTGCCACAGCGAGAACGAATGTACCAATCATATTGACCACCAGTGTTCCGCCGACACCGGGGAGAATGCCCGAGATCAAATATCGACTTATTGCTCCAATGATCCCGCCGGCGCCAACGAGCAACGGTGCAGTTTGTCGTCGCATTAAAACTATTCAAATAGTAGGGTATTCAGCTATTTCGGTTTATATGAATAAGGAGACATAATTATATTCACAATTGTGACCGTAACTGTGGCTGTAATCAATTCAAACCTACCATGACCACAGAGGTAATTAGTATCAAGATGGCTGGAGCTTGTCACTGATCCGTAGACTGGCACCACCGTGTGACGTATCTCGCTTTCGAACCCAAAAATGACGAACAGCCTCAGCAATATCGTCGATAATAAGTGCCTCACCGAGACGATTCGGGATTATTGAGGCGAGGTCAACACCCAAATAAACTGGACCCGAGGCGGCAAGCGCACGAACGTCTGACCCAGCAGTCAAGCAATGAATAATCCGAATGTCGGACTGGGATGCGGCAACGGCTGGAAGCGCACCTGGTCGCTGGGGCGCAATAACAGTTGATACGCCGGATGCGCGCCTACGAGTGAGCAATGTTTTGAGTGTATCAGCAGCAATACCATCGAAACAAACAGCCACGGGAGTGTATCAGTCTGTTCGGACAGGCGTACAGTATATAGCTCCCCCTACAATGCTACCAACAAGTACGTTCATCGCTGCATCCCAAAATTACGACAGTCAAAGATAGTCGCCGTATTTCCAGAAAGTGTTTTGACATCGATTCCTGCGGGTGAAAAACCTCCCATGTTATTTCCCGTCGAAGTCGATTCAACAGGCCGCGTCGGACATGACCATCGACCGCCAAATCAACGGTATAATTAATCATCGCCGCAAGCGTTTCGACAACGGCTGCCGCATCCCAAATCAACGTCCCAGGAGGACTATCAGGATCTGCACCCAAGAGCGCCAGTGGGCGGGTGGAACGGGATTATATTGTATCTTCGGTGCTCTCTCAATATGTGCTGGTGCCGGATCACCATCTGAATCCTCGATTATATCATCAAAAACGCCCATCGGGTCAATGACAACCGGCGTGATACCGTGTGGTTCAACCTGCCTCTTCAATTAGCACACCGAGTGTGTAGGAATTTCCATATCCGCGTTTACCGATAATAGGAGCTGTATGCGGTTAGTCAAAATCAATACCAACAGGGGCACCTACGCTTCCATGCCGTGTATGATATGTTCCGAGATGACCGATTGGTCCAATAGTAGTGTGAGCATCCTCTTGACCAATAACATCGAAAAATATTTTCACATGTGCATTCTGTCTCTGTGGTCCTGTATGAATATCTGGACGAGCGTTTATCCGATGAAAGGTGACCATCAGCGGTATGTTTGGAAAATATTCGTCTTTTTATTGATGATGGTCGCGGGATCGAGAGACTTCCAATCAGACTTGTCATTGGGCTTGTTGTATGGGTCGCAACACTGAGCGTTATGTTTAATATATTCTCAGAGGTGTAAGGACCTGATGCGACCGAACTTGATTTTCAACCGTCTGAAGAGGTATTACCTCCAAAAGACCACACAGTTGGGTTAACTGTTATCGAACCAGATGGGGCGCCTGTAGAAGCAGCCACAGTCATTATCAAAGCTAGAAGTGCTCAAACCGATAGTATGGTGACTGCGACAACTGGACCTGATGGATCTGCAAGTGTTAACATTAGTCCTGAGATTCGTGTAAATCAACAAACTGGCACATTACACATCAATATTAAATCGCCAACGAACGGTTCGTACGTTGATCGACGAGCTAATACAGATATTCTGATCATCGGTGAATAATATTCGGGGACGTGTTTCCATACTAATCATTGAAATTAGAGAGATGTCAATAAATAACTGTTAATTTCTTCAATTCGTGAAATAAGAGTTTTTTTATTACAATTCATAGCCAAGTTAGAACGGATTTATGCTATATCGCCAGAGTAGGTGTAAGGGTCGCATTGTACAGTCGTTATCGTTCAGGCTCAACTGGGGCATCAAATTCGCCACGAATGAGTGGTTGGGCAATATGTCGACGAGCACACGGAGGAACTTCATACCATTTGAGCGATAGCACGCGGTCAAGTGATTTTTCAGCTTGGTCTGACGATGAGGTACCACAGTCGCGACACCGATATCCTTGATTCCGACCAGCACTCTTCATTGTCCGATTACACTCAGAGCAGATTGGCGTTCTCTTAGTTGTCCTGACAAGTGATCGAGCGGCGAATTTCTCTAATTTGAGCGTTCCATCAGATACCTCCCCACAGGCAGTAATGACATCACCGATACGAAGTCTGCGGACCCATTTGCGGAAGCGCTTTGTCGGCTCAAATGCAACGCATTCGACAGTTGATGTTGTATTTTGACCAGGAATATCAAGATCTGTCGGTGTTGTTTGTGAACGGTGTATATCCGCTGACATAGTGTTTTTTTTGCTAACCGCCTCCTCAGTATGATCATTTACTTTCATTTTCGCGAGAGGGACGAATACATGTCCTCCTCGGCGTGTTTCTGGATCCGAAGTTATAGTGCCAGTGACACGGTATGCACGGCCGTCTTGTAATGAGCCAATCGTGCCTGGACGCAGGTGAATATCAGTGCCTTGATTCGTTATGAATGTCGACGACCGTTCAATCGGTTCGCTATCAATTTCTGCAGCAACGGTCTTGATCGCTGTAATGTCGTCACCGCGGATGCCATAGAGAATTGGTCCTGGTGCACTCGGGACGCAGACAGCCTCACCTTCTTCACGGTCGACCGTATCCCACACCACTGGATACTGGTCTCTGGCAGCCTCAAAAATTGACGTTTCGTCCACATCGCGGGAGGTCCCACAGCGATCAAACTCACGGTAGGCAATATGCTCAGCTGTCCACTCTGTCAGAGCAGCCCACGCCCCGACGGCAGCGAGTGCCCCAATTCGTCCACGACCGCCATCCCATTCTTGATGATGATACCCAGCCTGCTCGATAATATCGACTGCATCGGTTATCGTATGAAATTCGCGAATCGCCTTCCAGCAGAACTCAACAACTGAATCAATAACTGAGTCTGGGTCAGCATTATTAGCAATAACTAATCCAGGACTTGTCTGTGGATCATCATTAATGGCAAATGACTCGATGAGTCGTGTCGATATATCAGCCGCTGTTGGTGGGTCAACGTTGGTATGAAGTGCGATTGCTGCGTTCCCTCGAGTTTTATGTTCGACGGATGGATTTAGCCGAATCAGAAGACGGCGGTCGACAGTGCTACCAGTATTTTCAATTGCCGTCGCAATCCGCGTTGCGAGATATGTCGTGCACATCCCATGGTCACGAGAGTCAGTATCATCGATACCGATGATCGTCATTATATGATGTATCTAACTGTCAGATTAACCACTGTCGATTGGATAGCCTGAGAAAGTATGGATAATATTCCTAATCGTATGTCATCATAGAGAGACTAGCAGCTATAAGATAGAATCCAAACCAATCTATGAAGGCGATAATTACTCATTCATAAAAATACTGAATTCAGTCATTAGCAGACGACATTTTTCACTGATATACCACAGTAGATAATAGTAATATGATCAATACGACTCGAATTAAGCGACAGCGGCGTGTTTCATGTGCACAACACATATATACGCTGAATGACCTATTTAAACTATGTCTCGGTCCGCACTAGTTGGAAACATTACGGCGATGTTAGAGGACGCCGGGTTTCTGGTGAGCGACCGGTGTGCGATTCGTCCGAAGAGCTTTGATATTGCCGCACGTCGAGGTGAAGATCTTGTATTGTTGAAGATCCTCGGAAATGTTGATGCGCTTGATAAAATGACAGGCGCAGAGATGCGTCGTCTTGGTGCATATCTGGATGCAACACCACTTGTAATTGGGGTTCGGACACGTGATGAGGATCTTAAGCCGAATGTTGTCTACTTTAGACATGGGGTTCCAGTGTTGAGCCCCGATACTGCGATGGATCTCTTTGTTGAGGGTGTACCGCCATTGATTTATGCAGCACCTGGAGGATTATATGTTAATATCGACGGGGACCTTCTCGCGGATGAACGTGAGGAGCGTGGGTGGAGTCTGGGACGTCTAGCAACTGAACTCGGAGTATCACGACGAACTGTCTCAAAATACGAAGATGGGATGAATGCAAGTATTGAGATTGCAATCCAACTTGAAGAGGTGTTTGATGAGCCATTTTCGAGTCCGCTTGAAGTAATGGAAGGTGCAGAATCAGTCCGTGATTCTGAGCCAACACCTGATGATCCGGATCCTGATGCCAATGATGAGCATGTTGTACACGTTCTTACTCGTGCCGGCTTTACAGTCCACCCAACTGCTCGAGCCCCATTCAAGGCTGTTGGAGAAGATGACGACCATCGTCATGGGGTAATGTCACTGCTCACAGGTCACTCTTCATTCACAAAAAGTGCGAAAAAGCGGGCACGAATTATGTCCTCGTTGGGTGAGGTTACGCAGACACGTGCTGTATATTTCACTGAAACTGATGCAAAGCAGGATGCGGTCAAAGGAACTGCGCTTGTTAGTTGTGCAGAACTCACTAATATTGAGGATCCAGCGGCAATTCGTGATCTCATTCGTGAACGATCACAAAAGCCAACTGAAGCGTAATAAATAGTAGATATTGTCAGATGACGAATAATGGTCATTTCTGAGCATAGTATTAATACGGATACTATGTCGTCACCTGCCAGATCATACGATCTACGGTAAAAATATTTTATTTTATTTTACAAGTCAGTAAGAATATTTAGTTTACCGATATCGATGATGTGGCGATATCAATACCGGTAGGATTAGTTTCCGTATGTCTTCTCAAGATAGGCAACGATATCATCGCTTTCTGGCATTCCTGAGACATCGTTCGCCTCATCAACAAGCACAGGAACTCCGGTTTGACCGCTAACTGACTCAACTTCTGTTCGCTCACTATGTGATCGCGGAACTGAAATAGAATCATATTCTAATCCGAGTTCATCGATCTTATCGATTACCTTTGCGCAGTATGGACAACCGCCAAGTTCGTACAGCGTAAGATCAGACATCACCAATAATAGTACATAGACGAGTAAGAATCTAGTGGGTTTGTGCGGATCAACATCCTCCCGCCGATAAAAAGGTAGGGGCTTTCACTCACTAGTGCCGTGCTGTCGGGAAATACTGAGTTAGATTCGGCTTTTTCATCCAAATTATACTGACAACAGCATAAGAGCCGTTTTCTGGGGTGACGGATCGTTTCCAACACATTATTGATTATTTTCGCCGCATTTTGTATGAGAGTACTGAGGTTATACTAACTAATTTTTCTCCTCAAATCGCTCAACGACATCAGCGAAAGCAACCGTTTCTTTGACAGATGTAATCTCGATGGCGACGCGGTCGCCCTCTGTTGCATCAGGAACGATAACGACGAACCCCCGTTCAACCCGGGTGAGACCATCACCATAGTCACCGGTATCTTCGATTGTAACAATTCGCTGTTCACCTTCATCAACTGGCGGGTCCGGTCGATCCGTCTCGGTGTCAGGCGCGCTGTCTGGGTTTGTTTCTGTAGGCGATGAGATAGATGATTGTGCAGTGGATGATGATATTGATACATCTTCACCTGCGGGGCTATCGGACTGTATCGCAATATTACTTTCCGATGTTGTAGAGTCAGCATACCCAGTGGTGGTAGTTTTACTCTGGTCAGTCTCCGTCAGTGACTCCGAGAGAAGTGCTACCTGGTATGTCGTCTCAGTATCGATATCGCCGAGTGAAATCTCGTTTGTTGGGATTTCAATGACTGACTGTCCGTCGCTTTCCTGTACTTCTGCAGAAAATAAACACTCAAGTTGACCTTCAATATCCATTCATTGACCTCACGCGTCCGTCTGTCGTCGCAAACATTGAGCTAATATTCGATATATCATATCAGATGTAGTCATCTCAATAATATTATGATGGATATACCGTATAAAAGTTCTGTACCGTGGTGTCCCCAATTAATGATATTATCTCTAAGTGACTTCATGCGCACGCTGTCTTGCATTGTTGATGAATCTCATAGACAGGCATATGAGATGGTAATTGAGACAGATATCGATTCATTCGGTATATCAGTATTACGTAATATCTTCTACAGCATGACTTTCATCCGGTGACAATTGGCAGTCCATCATCATCTTACCGAAATTTGGAGTCTTTTGAGCTGCATAAATAATGAATATATGTTGTCATAACGTGGCGAAATAATGTATTTTTCAGCTGTATATGTGTAAAATTCGGTTAATATCTTATGATAGAAATTAGCGAAAATAGATTATGATTGCAATCAACTCATACATACTGATAGTATCGCTCAGATTATTCGATGTGAGTTTCCACTGTCAGGATAACTGCGGTACATTGATGATATGATATGATATGCACTGAGAATCGACAAGACAGTATGACCAAACATTCTAACAGCGTCGAAACACTCAATGCATAGTATTTAAGCGTATGTATATGAATGGTTTTCAGATAATGACAAAAACATACTTAAATCAGAGAACAGATTTCAGATTCAGATTACTACAAATCAACAGGGTACCGTAATGAAGGATGGTGAGCTTGATTCAGTTGATAAGAAGATTCTTTATTACCTCCAACGGGATGCTCGTGGGGTCTCCTCTCGTGATATCGGCGAAGAACTCGGGTTATCGCCTAGCACGATCAGGACGCGATTGAATAAACTTGAGGAAAGTGGAATCGTCCGAGGGTATTACATCGATATTGATTATGATTTAGCTGGATATCCACTGTATACAAAAATCATCTGCACGGCACCTGTTCCTGAACGGGATATGCTCGCAAACCACGCTCGTGACATCCATGGCGTGACAGCGGTTCGTGAGATCATGACAGGGAAGCGAAATATATACGTGAATGCGATTGGGCAATCTCATGATGATCTAAATCGCATTGCAGGTGAGATTGATGAACTTGGACTGGATATTGTCGATGAACAGTTAATTCGTGATGAATATGTTTGTCCATACCACGGTTTTCTTGAACCTGGAGATGTCGAATCAGCCGACACTAACGATGCTGAACACGATGCTGAGAGTAGTGTCGATATTAATACTGATGCTAAGTAACAACCGATGACACGGATCAGTGTGGACTGTCGGTTAGTTGATCATACGGTAGTCATCTAGCGGTGTAATGTCGATAATATAATTATCAACTATTGATTTAACCTCAACTAGCGTCTCTTCAGATGAGCTAGAAAGTGCATCAACTGGGTAACGTAGCAATATGTTGTTAAGTTATACCTTTGCTACATCGGATTATGAGTTAGTCGCATGATGAAATCATCACGCGTGAGTCCGAGCTAATTAGTGGGATCTTTAATCATCAGCGACCGCCCCACTTTCGGCGGTATTACTTGCTGGTGAGGATACGGTTGGCTCATTCTCAGCCACCCACCGCAGTAATAAGAACGAGAACGCATACTTCGCAAGGATATCAAGTGCGGAATAGCCCCAAGATGTGAGTCCGACCGAAGTCGTCAGGGCAAATCCCTCAACTCCAATAGCCCAGACAGCAGGGTATCCAATCCATAAAACAACTGTTAGTAGGCGGAGCGTTGAGAAGATGTCGTCAGTGCCTGCTGAAGCAGCTGAGACTGGCCATTCGAACAGTAGCGCAAATAGTACAACAACAAAGAATGTACAGCTAATAATATAAAATGCCCAGCGGAACAGATATGATGAAGTAATGAGTGCAGCACCAAGTCCAGTGACGCACATTCCGATATCAGCAGCAATCACGGTGAATAAGCTCCCGCGATCTACGTCTGCGAGCACTCCAAGTGCCAGCAGAATCATTGGCGTTGAAAGCGCCCATGTGAGATATCGCCCCCACTGACTCGTAACTTCCTGACCGGCAAGTGCATGACCGGCTGGCATTTCAATAAATCCGACTGTAAGTCCGGACGCCAATCCAAGGTAGCTTGAGATTGAAACAAGTGGGATCATCAATGTTGCACCCCAGATAAATTTGGCACGCCCGCTGGTAATATTTCGACCCATATATACAAATAGGAGAATCGACAATCCAGCGAGAGCGATATTTACCCACAGTGAGGAACTTAATAATACATCGTTTTGTATCTGTGAGAACACATCTGATTGCGTAAGTTGCAATACAACACTATCTAACTGTTCGGGACCAATCAGCGGCATACAGCATGGATTCGCACTTCGGGCATATAAATGCTGAGACATAACGAGATATTTAGGACGAAAAAGTATCGCTTCGTCAAAATGACTAGGTGATTTGGGTATCTAAATAACTGCACAATTAATCGATGACCTGCTGATAATGGTTCTGAGATTCCCCGCATGCGATCATAGGTAGACTCAGACTTTGACCCCGAATACTAAAACCATCAGCACTATTTGCGACTACTCAGATACGGCATCAATTCGATGGTAGAATTAGCTGTGTTGATAGTTTTGAATGCTACCTTCGATGACTCAGAAAAGGTATTCATGAGTAAGAATCGAGAATTTCTGGTGTTTGTTTGTGTCCTCTACATTGCATTAACTTCTTGATGAGATATTCCAGCTTTTAAAATCTTGAAAATATCTGATAGTTATACAAGTAATATAATTCACTCGTCATTTTCAAGTTCCATTGTTGCAACAATTTCATACGGATCTGCATCATTCCGAATTTGATCGAGCAGCATGAATGCGTCCTGTGGTGAGAGAAAATGACGACAAACAGCTCGTCCAAGCGGGGTTGGATCGAGTCCTTCAATAAATTCCCACTGTAGAAGTTTTCCAACAGCGCGTTTTGTCGGCACTTCCCCAATCATACGCTCATTGACTTGTTTTGCATGCTTGCCAGCAACAACAACATTCGCAAGCGTCTCCTCAGCAGCAGCAGACTCATCGTATATTGTCATTACGTCTTCCATCTCGCCTTTCAACAATGTGAACGCAACCTCATCCTCGGTTCGGTCCATTGAGTTGTGATACGCCCCATCGGGTTCAACGAGTAAGTACACCGTTCCTTCATCATGATAGTCTGGGCGACCAGCACGTCCAAGCATTTGCTCAAACTCTTGTACAGAAAGCCATTCGATACCCATCGCCAGTGAATCAAACACTACCTGTGAGGCTGGAAAGTCAACACCAGCTGCAAGAGCTGCAGTCGTGACAACAGCAGCAAGGTCCTGATTCCCAAAGTCCTGTTCGACGCGTTCTCGTTGGTTATAATCTAATCCAGCATGGTACGGAGCTGATGAGTATGAGAGTTTTCGTGAAATCTCATGACACCGGCGTCGTGAGTTAGTAAAAATAATTGTTTGCCCGCGATAGCCTTTTGATGATCTTGTATCAAACTCACGGCGAACGAGTTTATTTGTAATATCAACTTTTTCACGCGCGTCAGCAAATGTTACATGACGATCGATTGGGATTGGGCGTTCTTCAAATTCAATTAATTTTGCCTGAAGACGTTCGGCAAGCGTTTCAGGGTTCCCAACAGTTGCGGAGAGATAGATTGATTGTGCGCCATCATATCCACTATGTCGAGTGGCACGGGTTGCACAGTAATATCTAAGTCGGCTGATAAGTCCATCAAGTCGGTGACCGCGTTCGCCTTCTTTGAGAGTATGAACCTCATCGATGACAATCGTGCCAATATCTCCGAGATCTTTATTCGTTCGAAGCGCATGATCGATGCCCTCATATGTTCCGACAATGACATCTGCGTCCGGATCAAATCGATTATCCTCATCAGCAATACGTGAGGCACCGACCCGAATTGTTACATCAAGTAAATCTCCATATCGCTCAGTAAAGTCCTCGTATTTTTGATTTGCAAGAGCGACTAACGGTACCAGAAATAGTAGTTTTCCGTTCTCAGTGAGAATACGGTCCACCCCAGCAAGTTCACCGATAAGTGTCTTTCCAGTCGCCGTTGCGCTTACGACAAGTTGATCATCACCATCGAAGAGACCATTATTGACGGAAAGAGATTGTACTGGAAGAAGCGTATCAAACCGTTCCTCAAGCAGTGGCTGTAGTTCGGGATGAAGATCAAGAGTTGTTGTTTCAACAAGGTCAACTTCATCAGTCGTTGCACTAACTGTATCAAATCGAGTAAGATCAGGGTCAAGACCGCCTGAGAGAAGGTCAGTGATTCGATCGAGATCTTGTGTTTCTATGAGAAGTTCTTCAAGCCTTTTTTGTGCGGCTCCAGTCAGACGACCCGTGCCTGTTGAGAAATCAAGTTCACGTTCCAGTTCACGCTTCGCACAGTCAGGACAGATATACTCTCGGTCAGTCGCAATTGCAGTATCATCAGTAATTGGCGAATATCGACCATTTGATGCACAATAACGGCATGTGCGCACTACAAGCGCATCAAGTTGATATCCATCAAGTAACTCGGAGAGTGCTGTTCGTTTTGTAGGTGACGTTTGTTGTGAAATCCGAATGCGAGAAGCCTCTCGAGCAATATCGACGAAGCTGCTCGGATCCTGCGGCTCTTCATTATCGCCATGTTTGACTCGGAATTTTGCTGGACGAGGACCAGCATTTGTCTGTTTTAACTCAAGTGTTCCTTGAAAAACGCGCCCACCATCACGTCTAACGACGACGAGGAAATCCTCTCCTATCTCGTGGAGGAATAGGGTGTCGACGCGACTAACCTGTCGAGACACATCATAATTATGTCGACGGGGTATTTTAGCTGTTCGTCTGATATCGCCATACAAGATGAACATCAATGCAAAAATATGAGTGACGTAGCCACATCCCAGGATGTTGAATGTACTAAATATGCGGTCGGAGTGTAATTTATTATTTTTGCTTTTAGTGATTAATAATTCTCCGTGATTTATTGACTATCTGAAACGCTCTAAGATCAAATCTTGAGACAGTTGTCCCGCTGTGCGTAGATCACCTAGGATTAAGCACTAATATACTGTCAGTCAATTATCGGTACCAACTGCTAAGACCTAGCACAGACAATGCACCCATATGCGAGGTATCCGAATCGGCAGCGCGTTCGGCATTCCAATCAAACTTGATATCACATTTTTACTTATTCTTCCGTTGTTTGCCTGGCTCATCGGTAACGATATTGCACAGCTTACTGGTATTGTGAATGATGTTTTCGGGTCGACGATTAGTGCTGACCCACTCACCACCGGCTTGACACAGTGGATTCTTGGCACTGCAACAGCTATCGGATTGTTTATTTGTGTGCTTTTACACGAATTTGGTCACTCGCTGGTTGCGATGTATTATGGATATACGATTGATTCAATCACATTGTGGCTTTTCGGGGGAGTAGCAAGCTTCACCGAGATGCCTGAGCGTTGGCAGCAGTCGCTTATTATTGCCATTGCAGGGCCGATTGTGAGTGTCGGGGTTGGAATCATCTCATATATTGGGTTTATTATATTACCACTGACAGCATCACTCGAGCCAGCAAAGTTTGTGATTGGGTACCTCGCGCTAACAAATGTAATGCTGGCTGTGTTCAATATGCTACCTGGGTTCCCTCTTGACGGTGGCCGTGTGCTCAGGGCGTTACTAGCGCGGACTCGATCACATGCACGTGCTACACAAATTGCTGCAGAGGTAGGCAAAGTATTTGCATTTTTACTTGGTATTGTTGGATTGTTTGCAAATTTGTTTCTCGTTGCACTTGCATTTTTCATATACATTGGTGCGTCCTCAGAGGCACAGCAGACAGTTATGAAAGCTGCCTTCGATGGGGTCACTGTCAGTGATATCATGACTGAGCAATCTGATCTTGATATTGTTGACCAGAACGTATCAGTCGCAACGTTGCTTGAGCGGATGTTTACTGAACGGCATACTGGCTATCCTGTCGTTGATAATGGTGTTCTTATTGGTGTTGTAACGCTAGACGATGCACGCTCAGTCGATGAAGTCGAGCGCGAAGCATATCGTGTTGATGACGTGATGACGCCTGATGTGACGACAATCGATCCGAGTGCAGATGCAATGGATGCGATGCAACGGATGCAAGAAAATGATATTGGTCGGCTGCCGGTTATCGAAGATGACGAGCTCGTTGGACTCATTTCTCGATCAGATCTCATGACTGCTTTCACTATTATCAAATCGCGAGGGTCAAAGACGGCATTGACCGAGCGTGATTCAACATCATTTCCAAGTCCACGGTGAACAACAGCCGTAGATAAGCGTGCTAGTGACTCAAACTACCATCGCCAAAGCAACACGATGTGACGTAGACTTCGACATTAGTCTCAGATAACTCATAAATCGACATACGACACCGGATATCTATTCGTGGCTCTGAGATGGTCTTTGAGCATATGTTTAGTTCACTTCGTCAGCAGCACTGGGAACTGACCGTAGAAAGCAATGAAAGCAAAAAAGTAACTCCGGGTGCGAGAGTCGAACCTGCGTCTCAGCATCCACAGGGTCGGGATACAGTATGATAGTTCTCGCAGTTGAATCCAGTGTCGTGCAGCGGGTTTTCCGTGTTGTGGTAATTGACAGAGAGGACTATGTTTAAACAAGCCTACCGGTTCTAATACCCAGGTTAATAAAAAAGTATGACTGCTTGGGTGGATCAGAAATATAATCGCTAGTTGGTCTCTAAAACAGAAGAAGACGGTCTCCTTCGATGTTCTCAGTGCCGTCTGAGTTCAAAACAGTCATATCTCCTGTATGCATTCTCTCATCGAATTACATAGATTTTAATTTCGTCAGATCCTCAGCATCGATTTGTGTGATCTGTTCTGTTTCATTCGCTATTGAGTCACGAGACTAATTCGTCTCCCCTTCCGTGTCTGTCTCGGTATTGTTTCTGTGTGTCTCATTCACTGTGTACCAAGATAGAGCTCCTGTGCCTCATCAGACTCTAAAAGTTCTGTTCCGGCTCCTCGCATCTTCGTCTTGCCGAGGTCTAACACGACACCCCTATCTGATTCCTCAAGAGCGCGTCTCGCATTCTGTTCAACCATTAAAACGGCTGTTTCTGATTGTCTATTTATTTCAACAATCTTCTTAAATACATCATCAACAAGTTGTGGGGCAAGACCGGCGGAGGGTTCATCTAGGATGAGAAGATCTGGGTCAAGTATGAGTGCAGCACCCATTGCAACCATCTGCTGTTGTCCTCCTGAGAGAGTTCGAGCTTTTTGTTGTGGTCGTTCCTCAAGAACCGAAAATCGCTTATATACTTCTGTGACCCGGTCGTCGAACGTATCATCGGTGGAATCAAGCGCCCATGCACCCATCTTAAGATTCTCAAGAATCGTCAGATTCGGGAAGACGTTGTCAACTTGTGGAACATAACAAATTCCGTTGTAGATCTTCTCCTCTGGTGGGACATTCGTTACATCAATGTCGTCAAGAAAGATTTTTCCTGTCTTGATATCGGTGAGACCGACGATGCTTTTCAGCAATGTTGATTTTCCGGCACCGTTAGGACCAATAATGGTCACCATTTCGTTTTGCTCGATAGATAAATCAACATCTTGGATAACAATGAAATCTCCATATCCACTCTTTAACCCTGAGACATCAAGTAACGTCATATTGCCCCACCTCCAAGGTACGCTTCGAGCAACTCCTCATCCTGCTGTACCTCATCAGGATTCCCAACAGTCAGGATCTGTCCATTATGCATACCAATGACCGTATCGGAAATCGACATAATCGTCTGAATATCATGCTCAACGATCAGAAATGTCATTTCCTGATTGTTACGAAGCGACATTATTCTATCTAGCAGATGGTCTGTGAGATCAGGATTTACTCCCGCCATAGGCTCATCAAGTAAGAGTAAATCCGGATCCGACATCAACGACCGACCAAGTTCGAGTAACTTACGTTGTCCGCCTGAGAGATTTCCTGCATACTCATCACGGAGATCCCACAGTTCGATATATTTGAGTAGTTCTTCTGCTCGTTGCTGATGAGTTTGTTCGAATTCACTGACCCCTCGTGGCTCTGTGAGAAGCGATATAACGCTCTCACCCGGATTATTTTGTGCTCCAAGAAGCATATTATCCATGACAGTCATTCCGGCTAGTTCACGCGTCAATTGGAATGTTCGAATTAGACCACGCTCTGCACGTTGCTCGGGTCGATGGTCTGTGATATCGGCTCCATTAAACTGAATTGATCCGTCATCGACTTCATAAAACCCGCTCATCAGATTGAATAACGTCGATTTTCCAGCACCATTTGGACCAATAAGTCCAGTGACCTCTCCGGACTCAACACTTACAGAGACATCATCAACAGCAACCAACCCACCAAATGTCTTTGTCACGTTTTCAGCCTGAAGAATCGGTGTTCGGCTCATCGCGTTGCCTCTCCGAATAACCCATTTGGACGGGTCAAAAGTCCAATTATCAATATGAGCAATGCAAATGCTGGCGTGTACTCACTCGGAATGAAGATAATACTCAGATTCTGTCCGATACCCAAGGCGTACCCTCCGACAACGGCACCGACTGGGTCACCAATCCCTCCAAGAATAACAGCCGCAAAAATGGGAATCAGGAATAAGAATCCCATCGTCGGAGTGATATTTGAGTCGATCCCGAGCATCGTCCCTGCAATACCCGCAATAACCCCACCGATGAGTGAGACATAAATGACTAATCGTTTTGTGTTGATTCCTCGAATCCGGGCTAAATCTGTGTCATCTGATGCTGCCCGCATCGCGATTCCAATTCGGGTCTTATTGAGTATCAAGAAGACAACTGCGAGAATGAGCACACTCAGTGTGACGATGACGATTTGTGCCGGTAAGACTCGAATACCAAGGACAACTGGTGCCTCCCCACTAATTTCATAGAAATATGTACTCCCACCATAGACAACTCGTATCAAGTTACGTAACATAAACGCCACGCCAATTGAGACAACAAGCAAAACAACCGGGTCGCGGTCTGAGAACTGCGTGAAAACAACACGATCGGTGATGACAGCGATTACTCCCGCACCAATCGCGCCAAGAGTAATCGCGAGAATGAATGGAACGTCAGCCCACTTTGCGCCGAGGGCAATATACGCTCCCCATGCTAGGTACTCACCGTATGCGAGATTGATAAAATTAAGAAGACCAAATAAAAGGGTCAATCCTAACGCTGCAAGCGCGATGAGACTTCCAAGGACAACCCCATTCCAGAGCAGTTGTGGATCGAATGCAGCCATATTAGTTTTTCTCCATACCAGCAAGCGCACGTTCTTTGTTGCCTAATAGTCCCTCTGGTCGGTAATATAGAATGAGCACGAGCAATGCACCGATAATGATGAGCCGGATATATGGAAGCTTGCTGCCCAGAGGAACATCACTCGGAATAAACCTCGTGGCTTGTCGAATGAGAGTAATGAGTGTCATGCCGGTGATTGCACCGAGATAACTGCCAGAGCCCCCAATGATGACCGCAGCCCAAACAGAAAACGTGAGGTCGGGTGTGAACATCGTCGGTTGTAATGCGAAAATAAAGTGTGCCCACAATGACCCAGCAAGCCCCGCAACGGCGGCACCGAGTCCAAATGATTTGAGCTTGAACTGCATGGTATTACGTCCAAGCGCCTTTGGGACATCCTCATCCTCGCGGATCGCATGAAGCACTCGCCCGAATGGACTATTTGCAAGGTAACGAAAGGTGAGATAACACGCAATGAGAACGACGAGCACAAACAGAAAGTAATAGAATCCATATGGGAGCATGCTTGGGAGTGTCCCCTCAAGTGGGCGTGGGATATTTTTCAGTGTTTGCTGACCACTTGTGAGCCATCCCTCATTTGAAATCCCAAGTCGAAGGATCTCAGCTCCTGCAAGGGTTACAATGGCAAGATAGTCACCGTCTAATCGGACGCTTGTGGCACCGATGAGCACACCTGCTACTCCAGCAAGGATTGTTGCAGTTATCATGCCAACAACAATCGGAAAGTCGAAACCGATGATCCGGTTGGCAAGTAAGCCGGAACCGGAACCGGAGGCTGGTGTCGTCAAAATTGCAGACGTATATGCACCAATCGCAAAAAATCCCGCGTGAGCAAAATTCAATAAGCCAGTATCGCCCCAGTGCATATTCATTCCGATAGCCAGGATCGAGTATATGCCTGCGATATTGGCAACAAGGACAAGAAGTTGAAGCGAAATAAGTCCCATTTTTATCTTACACCTACAGGGGTTGTACAACTATGTTGGATATGTGTTACTATGTTCATGATCCGCTGGATAAATACAAATTAGATATCAATATAGGCGATCCCTCGGTGGGATTAGTAGACTTCCTGTAGTGTTGATGCTTCGTATGTCGTCACTGGGTTCCACTCGCCATCCTGCGCTTGAACAACATTAAATGGTCCAACGACATTTCCATTCTCATCAAAGTTTTGTGGGTTTGATGCCCCGGTGTAATTTATTTCATCGCCGTTAGCCAGTGCTTCCTTCCCCTCCGCAAAGGTTGTCACCTCTGTGCCTGGTGGTGTTGCGACCTTTGACAGATGCTCTGGGATGACACTCCGGGATACCTCTCCGGCTGACTGGAACGCCAGTGCAAATAGATTCGCAGCATCATAGGCTGCTGCAGAGAACGTCCCTGGTGGTTCACCGTGCATTTCCTCAAAGGATGCAACGAACTGGTCATTTGCAGGACCTGCAGCGGGTGCTTGTCCAATCATTCCCTCCATGACCTCAGCACCAGCCGTTTCAATGAATCCTGGTGTGAGGACATCATTTCCAAGTGCAAGATTAAATTCCTCCTTTGCACCTAACTCATCGTAATTTTTCATGAATAACCCACTCACCTCGGTCGCAGCAGTCATCTGAACAAAATCGACGTCCATCTGCTGAAGTTCTTGAATCTGGCTTCGGTAATCACTCGCATTTATTGGAAGCGGAACCTCGCCAACAATTGATCCACCAAGAGATTTGAAGGCTTCCCCAACCGATGCGGAGAAACTCTGTGAGCCCTTGTCGTTCTTGTACGCGAGTGCCATCTTTTCATGTCCAAGATCTTCATATGCGTACTTGCCTGCGGCAGCCCCACCGACAGCGTCGCTCGGAACCGAGCGCCACAACCACTCACCTCCGGTGTCATCAAGTTGGATGGTCCCTGCCATGACGGTATTGACTGGCACTTCGTTGTTTTGTATTGGCTGAATAAGATTCGGCATGACGGAACTTGACGGACCGATTATTGCCGGAACACCTGCTGAATCAAGTGTCTGAAGACCGCTCAATGCCTGTTGTGGATCGGTGGCTGAGTCCTGTTCGTTCGCCTCAAGAGACATTCCACCGAGAATCCCAGCTTCCTCTATTTCAGAAAACGCAAGATTATATGCTGGTTTTGTGTTCGATGCAATCCAGTCAAATCCACCAGTGAACGGTTGCAAAGCACCGATGGTGAGTGTTCCGTCATCACCACCCATCGTTCCGCCGTCACTAGCCTCGGTGTCGGTATCAGTGTTCGTATCATCACTGCCACCACCGTCACCATTACTGCTCCCACTGCACCCTGCGAGAAGCACTGTTCCTGCTGTGCCAAGTCCCTTCAGGTATGTTCGTCGATTGGCTATGCGCTGTGTTTTGTTTTCATTTTCGCTTGACATACTACATAACATTCATGATTTAAGGTTATACTTTGTGGTTTGCGTCTTCAAATATAACTCAAATAACATTCTCTTTTAATGTTATTCATGAGCTTACATCTCGGGCAGTTCCTGCGTGCTATCGTAGCCGTATTGATTATACAAGATTGTATCAAATATACGATACATTTTAGATTAAACCGACAGTACACCTCGACAGCTATTATCGAGTTTCCAGAGACGCTTTTGAGAGCAAACTCTAAGTATAGACTGTGTCGATCCCAGACCAGCAGAACATTCAAATTCTCTGTGTTAATACTAATTCACGGTTCACTCAGTATTCGTACTATGGATGTGGCGTCTCCGTTTTCTGTCTGGGGTCTGTGATCCTGGTCGTGTTCTGTCATGTGGTATGTGTTATATTGATCGTTGGGTTGTGGGGGGCTGTTTAGGACCTGTCTGTGGAACCTGACGTCAGGATGGTCAAAACCCTCCAACTGTCAGACTAGTTTATAAATGTGTCTTACGATATGTAAGATAAATGGTATAATTTTGACACCACACGACACAGACAACAGCAAAAACCAGCAAACACCGGGAAGCGGTCCAGCGGTAGCCCCACCGGCTCACGATGAAGCGAGACCTCGAGTTCGAGGAACGCCTCGACAAGAAGGCACTGGAACGGTTCGGACCCCAGACCGTCCAGGCACTGCGCCGAAACCGGGAAAACGCCCACGGAGGCACCTACACCGAGGTAATCGCAGAGCAGTGTCAGGGCGACGATATCGAACCCGGTGACCTCTCCCGCGAGGAGAAACCCGAGTTGGTGCTCGAAAACATCAGCGAGCAGGCTCACAACCTGGGAATCCCAAGAGCGGCAGAGAAATCGATGCAGCGCTACGAACACGCCGAGAAAGCGTACGAACTCCTCAACGAGGCGTACCAGGAACTCAGCCAGGCTGGTCGCTTCAAACTCGCCGACAGAACAGAAGTCCTCATCAAGAACCTGCTGATGAAAAGCGCCGATCAACACCCAGAGGTCGACCAGCGAGCATCTCCCCCACAGAATAACAAGCCCGGGACCAGCTCCCATCTGAGCGGGAGAGAGACCGGTTCTATATCAATGGGAACAACAACCTGTGCGCCACGTTCACCCGTGCCGGGTATGTACTCGGGTTGTAGTGGGCGTTAGTTGTTTACCAGGCTCATTTTGATTATGTTTGTTTTGTGCGGCGCCAGGTGTTACACGGGGACGAGGGAGGCTGTGTTTCGAATTGATTTTCTTGATTACTGCTGTTTTGCGGGCTGATTGTTTTGTTTTCATTCAAAATGCGGGGGTATTCCTAGTTTAAATCGGTCGGTGTTCCGGTGTCTGGCATCGAAGAGGGAGCTAGTTGTGTTTGACAAGTCGAGGACGTCGGGAGTGTTACGTTCTGAAACCTATTTGGCGAGAGGTTTCACGCCACAGGAGCCAGTGGGTCGCAGCGATGAGATCAGCTGGGTTGCTGAGGCTGTGAAGCCGTTGACTCGAAATGAGAGTGGGGAATCTGCTGGTTCATGGACCGGCTGGTGCCGGGAAGACGACCTGTGTGCGTCATGTGTTCGAGCAGCTGGAGGATGAGACCTCAACCAGGGCGATATATATCAACTGCCGGCAGTACAACATCCGGTCCTCTCTCCTCACGGAACTGCTGATCGAGATTGGATATCCGGCGCTGAGGAAGGGTCGTCCGGTGGATGGGATACTGTCGCGGTTGCAGGAGTTTATCCGGAAGAATCGGAGCGGTGTGGCTATTGCATTGGATGAGCTCGACTGTTTAGGCGACCAGACTGAGGTGGTGTATAACTTGGAGATGTTGAGTAGCAGCATCGAGAAGGACATAGGTTTGATGATGGTGCCGAACCGGGATCCACGTCAGCTCTGGTCTGATCTAAGAAGCGAGAGCCGTCTAGACTGCTCGATACTATGCTTCGATCCTTATTCGGAGGCGGAGTTTGTCGATATTTTTAATCAGCGTGTGACGCAGGCTTTTCGACCTGGAGTTGTCGAGGACGGGATTGTGGAGGTGATCGCTGAGCAGGTGGCTCCGGACAGCGGGGACTGCCGAGAAGCTCGGGTCGGCTGCTGAACTTCGGTAGGTGGCGGACAGAAATGGGCTGGGTGATATCGGTGTTGAGCAGTACAACGAGTTCCGTAACCGGGGCTGAACTGGAGAGGAATCCCTGTGTTAGTTTTTCAGCCCATTCTGTCGAGGGCGTCTCGTCGGTCTTTGACTGGTGCCTGGTCGTATCGCATTGTGGTGCGTTCGTCTTCGTAGCGTAGTTGTGTTTGTGTGGCTGCGAGTCCTTCTTGTCGTGTCATTTGTGTGCCGACTGAGTGCCGGATTATGTACCAGGTCATGTCCCGGTTCTCATAGCTTATGTCGGCTTCGTCGCACAGGTTTTTCATCAGGTAGCTGAGTGAGTTGCTGTTGTATGGGTTGCCTCTGCGCGTGAGCCAGATTTCGTCCCTGCCGTCGTATTTTTCATGTTGGCTGCGTTCCTCCAGCCATTTTTCGAGTGCGGTGGTGGTTCTGTCGGTTAGTGCGGCAACCCAGTTGTTCGTGTTTTTGCTGGAGTCTTTTTTCGGTATGCGGAGCACGTTGTTTTCGAGGTCTATCCAGTCGGTGACGGCTCTTTCGACTTCTACGGGTCTTAGTCCTGCGTCTAGACTGGTCCAGACGAGCGATGGGAATTTGTAGCTGTTTGCTTGTTTCCAGTGTTTTTTCTCGACCTGGGTTTTCGGGAGTTCAAATCTTTGTGTGAGATGGGCTTTCCATTTATCGCGTTCCTGGGCTGTCAGGTTGGAATAGCTGGGTATGGATCGGTAGTTTAGGGCGGCTTCTCTGATCTGTATTCGTTCTTGTTTTGAGAGGAAGTCTCGTGGTTGGTGGGTGGATCCGGAGTCGTAGTAACTGATCTCAGGGTCCCATTCTTGGGTTCCGCGGCGGTGCCTCCGGTATTTCATCTCGCGTTTAACCGACTTCTGGAGACTTGCTTTGTAGGATTGCTGCCAGTCTTTGACCGCGATGTGTTGCATGAACTGGTCTGCGTGATCGGTGGTGATCTGTAGTGTGTATCCGTCTTCTACCTGGTCCCAGATGAAGCGGTGGAATTTATCGATCTGGTAGATAGCGGTTTTGACGGTGTAGTTGCTGTATCCCTGTGCTTTGTCGGGTTTCTTTCCCGACGTTGAGCAGCCAGTCCACCATTTGCTGCATGTATGCTTGGTAGTCGGTGTGTTGTCTGTCTTCGAGTCGTGATTTGGTCTTATCTGGTACTGCGTTGATTTCGTGGTTGTCGGACATATGAAAGTATTTTAGCCCTGATACTTTTAGGAGGTCTGCGCCGTCCTGCGGTTTTGATGTGATAGCTTTTCGGCAGCCGTGAACGGAATGTTGACTCTCACTGAACAACCTCGAAAAACGCCGTACAGCACCGGTAGAAGGTCCGGGTGCGAGAATCGAACCCGCGTCTCAGCCTCCACAAGGCTGAAGGATAACCACTACCCTAACCCGGACACTGTGTATGCACATATTAATACCTTTGTTGAAGTAAAATACGTTACGACTTAGCTGTAAGTCGTTTCAACGCTATGCACTCTATTTTTGCGTATGTGCCTATCACTGTGTCTGCACATGCAGTTTAATACTAATAAGTTATCCATCGACGTGTTTTTGCACCGTACAGTGTAATTTATTTATAACTATGGCTATCACTGATAAGGTATATCTCAAAAACCACAGACAGATTGTATCACAGCTAGATACGTCGATTCCCAAAGGAGCATTCAAGGGGGCAACAATTGACGTATTATATTCGGGAGACGGGCTCACGAAGCTTGACGATACAACTCGTGATCGACTACTCGATTTCGCGGAGGATTTTCTTGACCCTGAACAACCAGAAGATCTCTACACGGGATATCCAGAACGACAGTTCATGTCGTATTTGCTTGAACTTCGTGCACAGGGGCTCAATCCAGATGCAATTGTGGACGTAATGACCGATGAATATTTTCTCTACGCATATCCTGGTGACATACTCTCATTTTTAGATAGTGCAGTTCGGACCATCGAAGCTGCTGAGACACTTGCTGATGTCGATGGAAATACCGAGACAGAAGAAAAGCTCCACGAGGCTCGGGTCGTTCTTTCATCATAATTGATAACTCAAACGAATAAAACTAAACTAAATTACAGTACAGTACAGTACAGTACAGTACAGTACAGTACAGTACAGTACAGTAGAGAGCTGATCTCCTCTTATCGCTGAAAGACATAGTCCTCTCTATAATCAGCGTCGTAGCTTCAACGTACGCGTGAAAGAATCTGCTATTTCTGTGATATACTTACTCAAGTCTGAATGACTGACCATCTGTCTCTGGTCGGTCGAGGTCTTCAAGATGGATGATTTCTTCTTCCTCATCGAGTTGATCTTGAAGATGATTGAGATATTGTTTGTGCTCCTCAAGCTGTTCACGAAGATGTTCAGTCTCCAGTTCAAGCCGTTCGTGCTCACGGACGAATCCCTTTGGGACGGTCACAGTTGGAGGAAAGGAGTCTGTTATATCATCATCGCCTGATTGAGTTTTTTGAACTTCATGATCAGGAACGAGTTGTACAGCACCTTCATGTGCGACAAGTGTGTCAACATATTCCCGAAAGACAGCAGAGAGTGAAATATCACGCTCCTCAGCAATTTCACGAAGTGTCTCAAAGGCGTCTTCATTCACCCGAAACGAGATTGTCTTATTTTTGTTTTTATCCGCGTTTGCACTGCCCATCTGTATATTAACCTAACTCAGGCAGTTCACTTAATAATTCGTCGGACACACGTCTGTTGCATTGTTGGCTGTACGATATGAATACAAGAGAGAGATGCGATGATCACCATCAATCATAATCGTGCTGTGAATATAACTGCATACTACCGAAAACCACTATCACGGTTGCTTAACAATTGTGAGGCTACCCCGAACCCTCAGTGTCAATGAAGTCGACAGATATGGGGGAGTAAGTAGTGAAGCAGTTCACAGATTTTGTGTAGTCCCTTCGGGAGATGCTGTGTTGAGTTCGTCACCGGACTCATCAAGACTTTCAACGGCAGAAACAGTCGACTCGATATATTGATCAACAGACATTTCATATTCGTCGTTTGCCATTCGAGCATACTCGTTTCCTTCGTCCCCAAATGCAGCAATTCGGTCAAGTGTTCGCTCAGCTGTCTCAACAACCCAGCGGTCTCGTGTTGCTGCATCAACGACGGTGATTGATTCTGGACGAACAGATACATTCGTCGTACCATCGTCAGTCTCAAACGTACGCGGTTTTCCACTGACAGCAACGTATGCTGGAGGGTCAAGCTCACGAAGTTCCTGTGCTGCCTCAGGCTGGTACTGACCAGCATACACAAAAAACGTTCCTGTTGGGTCAACGATCCGACCACGCCAGTATTCGTTATCCTCACCAACGTCTTCAGTTTCAGTGAGTGTTCCTATGACGAAGACACGATTTGCTTTCGCACCAGTCGGGAATAACAAATATACCGGTGCTCGATCATCATCCGATTCCTTGAAACTAAATGCAGCGTCGTTAAACTCTGCAGCAAACGCACGCTTTGCGACCTCACGTGTCGGAATATCATCAGCACTCATCTCAGATCGACCTCGCTTTAATCAGGACCGATTCTGGATCAGTTGGATTAGTAAGGTGATCAACAGTATCTGCAAGAATATATCGACCTAGTTCCGGTCCAGAGATACGGTAATATGCACCGATAAGATCTTGACGAATTTCCTCAACAACAACTGAGGTATCAAGCGCGTCCCGAGCCATCTGTTGTGCCTCAGTTAGTGTAATCCCGCTTAATTTTTCAGTCATCTCACGGGTGAATATGACTTCAGTGACAGCTTCACCATCGTCAATAACACCTTTGATTCGGAGATCAAACTCACCATCCACTGTTCCATGTTCGGAGCATCGACCATTTTGAAGAACGCGCGTACATCCATCAATAGGACATCGCTTGATCAGTCCACTGCCAGATTGGATATCAATGAGTGCCCCCTCGATCGTTGTTGCACTGTCACCAACTTTGATATCAGTATTGAGCTGTTCAATCGCGGTCGTTCGATTGAGCTTTACCGAGTAATCGCCCTGATATTCATCAGTAACAACATTTTCGAGCGAATAAACGGCACCTTCTTCGATTGGTGGGAGATCAGATGTCTCGAAGGCAACGAATTTAGTGCGTCCTGATTCATCACCAATCAAGCCAACCTGTGCGATAGCCTCGTTTTGTGGTTCCCAGAGTTCGACAACTTTTGCAGTGACATCGATCCATCGTTCATCCTCATCGATTGATGCCAGTGGAACCTCCTCATTCTCTCCAGCTCCGCTTAGTTCGTCTCGGTCAATACCAGCTTCTTCAAGATAGCTGTTGACAACTGATCGACGAGCCTCATCAGCTGGAACACTGTATTCCTCTACCAATGTGTCGAGACGGTCACGGACCGTCGCCTCATCAACATTTAGCTCCTCAGAGAACTGTTCCGCAATCTCCGCTGCATGCGTTTGCAGGTCTGTCATAATATTACTCGCCTCCACCCTGTTTTTCAATGGGAGGCATAGAATGATAATTTCTCTGTGGATAATAAACTGTCGTGAGTATGGTGAAAGTGAAATTTTGATCCCGTGATCGTGAATGTAATAATCTGTCTTATAATATCATACACGGTCACACAAGAAGCTTCAATTTGAGGTACTCATCTTTGTCGCCCGTGATGTGCTACTTTCACTGATGTCTCCTATATTAATTCAAAAGCACACTGACAGGGAATTTGTGAGGATTCTTTAATATATTCTATGATGCTTTCTTAGCTACACCAGTGAGATTATATTTACTGGATGATTGAAATTATATCAATGGACGAACGACTCAAGTCGTTCCTCCGGAAGCAATTTCGTGAGGCTGGTCGAGAGTACGCTCGTGCACGAGATGCGTATCAATCGGGTCAAAAATGTGCTGAGACTGAGGATAACACAGACTCAGTAACGAACGGTCAAGAAAATCAAAACGAAGCTACGTCTGAACAAGAAGAAATGGACACGTCAGAGTTAGACACAGACACAACAACCATCATCCGTGTTTGCATGCGATGACACAGGGCAAGTCCGAATTGTGTGTCGGCGCGCCGCAGAAAAGCGCAGTGTCACGGTGGATAGCGAGGCTCGTCCATCCTGTTTCGAGTCCGGACATCCTGATTGTGAGGGGTGCGTGCGAGATATTCGGGATGGAATCGTTGAAACATGGTAGCACGATAACGATGGAAGCAACAAATGATGTTGACTCAACTGCCACCAATATTGTCGGCGTTGTTCTTGCTGGTGGGATTGGATCAAGACTATATCCCGCAAGCCGAGGACATCGACCAAAGCAGTTTCTCTCACTTTTCGGCAATCGCTCATTTCTCACACGAACAGTTGATCGGCTTCGTGGAGTCACTGACTCAGTCTTCATACTCACCCGCGATGAATTTGTTGAAGCAGTCACAGAACAGGTCTCGGACGTGACAGTAATAACCGAGCCAGCTAGACGAGACACGGGACCAGCAGCTCTGTATGCGACACAACATATTAGAAAAACATACGATACTGACCCAGTCGTGCTTCTTGCGCCAAGTGACCATGTTGTTGGAGCAGGATTTGATACTGCTATGAAACGTATGAGTACTGTTGCTGCGAAGACTGACCGACTCGTGACTCTTGGCATCACTCCAACCCGACCGGAGACAGGATATGGATATATCGAGCCAGCAGAATCATCTAATACTGTTGATAATATCAATGGCGACGCAGTATCTTGGCAATCGGTTCACTCATTCCATGAGAAGCCAAAACCCGAAATGGCAGAACAGTATATCGAGGCGGGACACTATTGGAATGCTGGAATATTCGCCTGGCGACCCACGGTGTTCAATGCTGTTGTAGCCGATTCACCACTTGCATCATTACAGGTCGTCTTGCGCGATGATACAGATAAGTCAGTCGCCGACGCGTTTGCTGCAAGCGACTCACAGAGTGTTGATCGAGCTATCTTTGAGCAATCTGAGGCAACTGCGGTCGTTCCAACTGAGATGATATGGGACGACATCGGCACATGGGATGCTTTTGATCGACTTGCCACGCAGGACGAACTGACCGATGGAACTGTTGATACACAAGCTGTATCAGGGCATAATAAACAGTCTAATACCACAACATGCGAAGAAACCGTCACCGTTGGTGACGTTGAGGTTCAGGTAATTGATGGTACAGATAATATTATTGCAGGCAATGGTGGTCACATATCGGCAGTTGGTGTCTCTGGACTCATTATCGTCACATGGGATGACCGGACGCTTGTTATAGATAAAGATGAAGCTCAATCGGTTAGAACACTTGTCTCAAAGCTTCGTGAAAACGGGGTTTTCTGATTTTGACGCTGCTTCAATCGGATAAAATATCAAAATCTTGTTGTGTCAGGATTCCGATTTGGATTTGTTTTGATATCATTATTTTTTTTATTACCAGAACGTCGAACTTGTATGGTTCCATCATTTGTTACGCCGACCAACAGCCACTGTTTGACTTCTCTCCCACGGACGGCATCACCAGCAGCATCAGCTACTGCTTTCATTAATTCAGGGGCAGTTCGTGTTACCTTCACTCCTTCAATATCACATGCATCATACACTTTTTTTGGCACATCATAGAGATCGGTTCCAGCTTCAATTGAGACCTGTACAGGTGCAGTGAGTGCCTCAGCGAATCCAACAGTCTCACGTGCTTTCTTGACATTCTCTCGGGCACTTGATTCGACGCTTGAGACGTTTGCCCGAGAGGTACCAAGAGCAGTAGCAATTCGAGACTGCCGATATCCGCGCTCACGCAGTATGAGTACTTCCGCTTGGCGTCGTGTGAGGACATTTATGTCAGGATCGAATCCAATTTCTCTAAGGATCGCATCGACATCAAGATCCTCGGTGTCATTTTCTTTTTCTTTTTTATCTGAATGTGAGTCAACGCTATTGTCAGAAGTGGTTTCTACCTTCGTATCGAGTTTTTCATTATCTGTCATATGCTGTAATATTATAAACTTCTCTATTTGATTAATCGTCTGACATAAATATCTCGATAGAAACGATTGTGGCTGATTAATACTGTATTGTTGATATCAATTGTGTTGTCTCTATCATATTATAATATGAGTACCCCCAAGAGCGCCACGGTGAGTAGCGATGGGACGTGTTCTGTCGATTTCGTCCTCAACACCGGTTGCAATCATCTATATCTGCTATTCACTAAAAGAAGTGATTTATCCGCCCCAGAAATTATCCCGACTTCCAAGTGCAGTTGATCGGTCTGACCCAGAACTGCTGTTCTTGCTGCCAGTATTTGTAGTTGACTCATCGTCATGAACCACGTCGTTGTTGAGCTCATCAGTATCGGTATCGGCATCGTCATTATCATCGTCCTCATCGGTTGGAAGTCGTTCAACGATTTCTTTCGCTGTCGCATGATTTGATTTGACGCGATCAATTCGTACAACGGCTTGCGATGTCGGTAGCAATCCATCAATAAGGATTATGAACCCATCGTCAGTGCGCCCAACACCTGCTCCGCTCTCATGAATATCATCAACTTCAACAATGACCTCCTCACCAGGCTTAACAGGCTGAGCTTTTAGATCCTGAATTGGTTGATCATAACTACTACACCACTCAGCTCCGCCGCGGTCACCGTAAAACTGACATCCCATTCCACTGATTCGCTCGGAGTATCTGGGGCAGTCATCTGCAAGCGGACACTCGGACATATTATATTGTACAATTGCCCAGTCTAAAGAACTTGCGAGGAAATATTGATATAAACAATGCTTTTTATCATATTAAGATAGCTGTGCGTATGAACGTTAGCACTAATCAGTATGTCCCGGAATTTGCCATCATAGTAGGTGTATTCTTCGGTCTTGTTGCTATTATCTCAGGAGCTATTCTTAATTGGGGGCTCACTGCGACGGTCTTCGCGTGCGCTACCGGTTCGTATCCTTTTATTGGGTTTGGAGTGCTTCGTGATGAAAATCCAGCTGAAACAATTCGACCGCGGTGGGTGTTGATACTAGGAGCATTGATTGGAATGCTTGGAACTGTTGGAACGCTTTATACAATGTTTGGAGGGCACAATTCGGTCGCTGCTGTAATCAACTCTCTGTTTATTGGGTTTATTCTCATGTCACCACCAGCGAGTTATGCGGTTCACTACGGCGTGAACGTCAATCCACTTACTCCACAAGTGACGGCTGGAGGGTGTCTTCTCGTCGGTATTGGATGCATGTTTGTCGGTTTAATCTCAGTACCGTTGATCGGTGTTCTTCTTGGTTCTGGAATTGGAGTTAGCGGCGCCTTGTATGCGACCGCTCGTGGTGTTGCGCCAACTCAACAAACAAAACGACAAGTAGCAGTCTTGAGTGGTATCGTTGGTATCACCGTTGCATTTATTGGAACCGTTGGAGTCGGATATGTTGGTAATAGCGGGAATATCAATAGCGGTGAATGGCTCTTCGTCGGGGCGGCAATAGCGTTTGCACCAAGTCTGTATACTGCATTGACTGGTGGACAGACCAGCAAGCAGGAATCAGCGTGGTTCTTCAATAAATAAAATAGCGAACAATAATTACGCTAGCGGCGTCCGCTCAACAACTGTCCCATCGACTGTTGGATACTGTTCAACAATTTCACCGTCATCAACATCGCCATCCTCGATCATCTCTTCAAGTAGCCACCATGCGATTTCGACATGGTCCGATTTGACAGTATAAAATTCATCTGGGACACCAAGCATATCAAATGTTTTTGGAGCAACCCATGTTTTACCATATACAATCGTCCCATCGTCTGTAATCTCATCAAATGAGCGACCAACAATCTGTGCCATTCGCTTGAGACGATTCCGATGCTGTGCAGCGTCCTTGAATACAGATGTACAGAAGTACACTTGCTCGTGATTCCCCATAGTGTCGAGAATCGCCTCTTTAGATCCTTCAACAGCCGACATATGCCCATCTTGAAGTTCATATCCCTTCTGCTGCATCCGACGATAATTGCCGTCTGACATCTCAAACTCATTCACGTTACAGAACTCAGCGGCACCCTCATCGAGGAATTCAAGAAATTCTGACTCTGCACGAATTCCTGGAATTTCAAATGCAGGGGTAAGTCCCTCTTCGCGTGCAATATAGAGAATATCTTCCCACTCAGTACCGTGGAGACTACCCCACTGTTCGTATGGCGGGTGGAATCGAATCTCATCAAGTCCAGCTGATGCAAGTGCACGCATGTTTTCTCGCCCTCCGGTGATTCCAGTGTATAAATGCGTATGATGATCCGAACCAAATTCGTCCTTCAGAAGTGATAGATAACGGGTTGTCTTTGCTAACGCCTCCTGTGGTTCGCCACCAGTAATTGAGGTGCCAAGCGCATCCATGCGACGTGCTTCTGCAATAATATCGGAGTCGGACTCGACAAGCCGTTCATTTGCGTACACGTCAGTGACGTTTTTTCGATTCTCACCTAGGGGGCAATAAAAACAGTCACGCTGATCACAGTAACCGTAGACAAAAAGTACCATTTTGCCGCCTTTTGCGCACTGTTCGCACCCCTTTGAAATCATATATTAGGTGTAGTCAATGAAGCCTCAAAAGTCGTGCTACTTGCGATGGAACAGAATAACCGTCGAAGATACATGTGCCCAGTAACAGTTACTCTGATAGATTTAATATTCAATACAATCTGTACAAATGGATACTCTTATTCTTACTCTTACCTCCGGAGAACAGCATGAAGTAAAAAATCTCTGTATTGCTCACTCTGTAAAGTTCATGAATCATCAAGAGGATAGAGTGTATTACTCTTCTGTTTACTCAACATAGGTTCAATACGACATCTAAACGGGACATCCGGTTTCGCTGTTAATCCCAAGTAGAAAATTCCCATATGCAATGATAACTATACCTTTGCACATACTCACATTACTCCGGTTTAGTTCATTACTCACATTATATTGGATTAAAAATATGAGCCACGGTGGTGTTGCCCCCGAAAACAGATATATGCTTAGGATGTATCACTGAATGATGCTCTTGGTCCTCTGTGTTGATCTTGATGACGATCTGGGTCGGAAGACCGGTCTTCAGACGCCTGTCATCGGTCGTGAGACCATCGAACGTGCGGCTGTCGATCTTGCGACAGCAGATCCAGAGGATTCAGATGTAAATGTATTATTTCAAGGAATCCATCAATATGATAATCTAACCAATGATACAACCGTTGGTGAAGATGTTGCGGTCGCCGCTGTGACTGGCGTTGACGGGGGAGATGTCGAGGCGAACCGTGTTATTGGGGAGGAAATTGACCGCGTACTTGCTGGACTCTCAACTGGTGAGAATATTAATGCGATTGTGATTACCGATGGTGCACAGGATGAATCTATACTGCCAGTGATCCGCTCTCGAGTCCCAATCGACAGTGTTAGACGTGTCGTTGTACGACAGGCACAAGATCTTGAATCGATTTATTATACGATGAAACAAGTACTTGCGGACGCTGAGACACGGGGAACCGTTCTTATTCCACTTGGTATTTTGCTTCTCATCTACCCATTTGTCACGGTCGCAAGTCTGTTTGATGTCCCTGGTGCAGTCGTACTTGGGATTATTTCAGGACTCTTAGGCTTGTACACACTCTCACGGGGGCTTGGTATTGAGGATGTACTTGATGATATGGTTGCTCGGACACGAGACGTGCTCTATGAGGGACGTGTGACGTTCATCACGTATGTTGCTGCGATTGCACTTATTATCGTAGGTGGATTCCGTGGATATGCACTCCTGCAACTTGTTCGCCAGGCAGTTTCTGAGATGACTCTCGTACTCGGGGCAGCAGCGTTTGTCCACGGGTCAGTTCAGTGGTTCGCAGCCGCGGGTGTCACATCTAGTCTTGGTCAAGTGACAGATGAGTATCTCGCTGATCGATTTCGATGGCGATATTTGAACGCCCCGTTCTATGTGGGTGCTATTTCCATCGTATTATACGTTGTCTCTGGATTTTTTCTTCCTGGAGGTGCTGCTGCAGGGCAGTCGTTTTCGCTCGCACAACTTGCCGTTGGACTAACCGCAGGAACACTACTCGGGGTGCTCAGTACACTGGCGTTTGCGGTTGCTGAATCCCGATTTCCAACGACAACATCAGGTTCAGATCCACCGCGAGGATAACGATACAACTGAGCGTTCAACGCTCACGGATAACAACAAACTCTGCCAAATCACGAAGATATCCAAGTGATTCAGTATCATCAATATTTGCAGCAGCAAGTGCATCAAGCGCCTGTTGGGACTCATCATGCGCTCGCTCATTTGCCTCTGTATCGTCAAGTGTCGTTACTTGGATCAATGACGGACGGTCCATTGCTGCATCCTGCCCTGTTGGTTTCCCAAGGTCAGTGGCGTCCGCGGTCGCATCAAGAACATCATCACGGATTTGGAATGCAACACCAACCCGCTCTGCATACTCACCAAATAGATCAATAGTAAACGGATCGGCTCCGCCAGCAACAGCTCCAACCTCTGCGGCTGCTCGGAATAACGCTCCCGTCTTTCGTCGAGCCAGTTGCATATACTCCGCTTCATTTGTTGGTCGCGCGACGAGCTCTGTTGCCTCACCCTCGCCGAGTTCAACCATCGACTCGGCAACAATCTCAGTCGCACGCTCATCAGCAGCAAGAAGTGCAAATGCCTCACCAAGAAGTCCATCAGAGGTAATCAGTGCCGGTCCATACCCAAACGCTGACCATGCACTTTGTGTGCCGCGACGAACATCTGACCGATCGATGATGTCATCAACAACTAATGATGCGTTGTGAACCAATTCGACTGCAACAGCAAAGTCAACCGCGTCCTCAGGCGCACCACCACAAGCTTCACACACAAGAACTGTCACTGCTGGTCGAACACGTTTCCCGCCCGACAACGCAACGTGAGCAACCTCATCTGACAGCACCGCGGGGTCAATCGTATCGACGACCGATTCCAGTCGGTCCTCAACCATCGATACCCGCCGTTCCAGATACTCCATTAATTTTCAGTCTCATCGGCGAAGTAAAATGGGTTCCGGCTATCACAAGACAAAATGACCAGTCGGTCCTCTCTGTAGATAGGGAACCAAGCATGTAGATGACTCTGGATCAATAATTATACACTGACGGCAACACGATCTAATATCCGGATGAGATATATTATACGTCGGCACATTGAGTCCGAATGTATCTATGGGTAGACAGAAACAGATATCTAATCGGTGCTCATTTGCTCATCATCTGTTTGTGTACTTGTCGTTGATCCATCAGGAAGTGAAATGAGATTCTCACGACCCAATCGAAGTTTATCCACCCGGTCATCCTCAGCCATCATTGAGAGAACTTGTGATACTTTTGCATCTGACCATCCCGTCTTATCGACAATCGATGCCTGTCGCATCCGTCCCCCGTTACGTGAGAGTAGCTGTTCAACACGTTCTTCATCGGAGAGTAATGCTGGGTCGGTCGAAATATCTGGCATCGAATCGCTCTTTGATTGCGGGTCCATCTCTGAGGTTGATTCTGTTGTCGTCGATGAATCAGCAGTGTCAACATCTGTTGTAGCATTCATCTCAGAAGGGGTATCAGATGATAATGGCTCTGTCTCAGCTGATTCCACACCGTCTACAGAAGGTGGACTATCACTTGAATCCGAAACCGATGTCGATGTTGGTTCTGATGTTGGTGATGCTGAATCACCAGAAACACCTGATGAGGAAGCGGTATCCGCATGCCTTGGCATCGATGGATTATTTTCAGAAGAATCGAAGTTGTCCTCGCCCTCAACATCGCCAGTAGCTGTCGGAGGAAGTCCAGATCCTGGTGATGACGAATTATTATCTTCCGTTCCGTCAGGGTCTCCATTGTCGGTCCGATATCGACGACTACCATAGAGAATTCCAATTATTCCAAGGAATCCAAGAATTGCTCCAGCGATTAATGCTGTTGGAATAGAGTTTTCTTCAACCGCAGAATATCGTATTTCAAGTCCTGAATTTCCCGCAAAGTCAGATGGTTGTGTAAGGACGACTGCACTCTCTCGTTGTTGAACTGGAATACTTGTTCGAGAAACGGTATATCGATTTGGTGGATGGATGATAATTTGTTGATTCACACCGACAATTGACATCCATGTACGCTGGACATCTGCCTCATCGGTCGCAATTTTAAATACATCACCAATCAATAGTGTTTCATTCTGCCCTTGCTGAGCAAAATTCGACCAGCGAAACGAGAGAGCAAGCGTGCCGCGATTATCGCTAACGTTCGCATGATAGCTTACATTGCGGATTTGCATTCGCCGGTCAGTTGATGCGGTCGCTTCCGTCTGAAGTGTCCTGAACAGTGTAATTTGTGGTCCAATGTTGATATTGTTTCGCTCATACTGACGTGCGATTTCTTCGAATGCACGTGTCTCGTTTGGATTAGTGAGTGCATATTGGGTTTCAATCCGCCAGAAAGCACTCTGATCAGCGTGAACAGAAATAGTGATTGTCGTTTGAGATTCTGACTGTGGTGTCGTATTTGTCGTATCAATCTGTGCTGGCGATGACGTTGTGTCAATATTTGATAGCTCAGTTGTATCAGACACAAATGACGCTGAAGATGAGACTGATGTCGTCGCTGGCTGAGTGGGTACCGGATGAGTGACACCAGCACCAGCACTCGTACCTGCAGCTACACCTGCAACGGGAGCAACAGCGAGGAGGAGGACAACTAATAGCGCGGACATCCGCATGTGATGCCGATTGTACATGGAACGCTCAAAACCCTTTCTATCGGTATTTTCGAATATTAAGAGGTAAGTATGGGATAAAACGGTAATGATAGTGTTTTTATTATCACCTGATATAATCGAATATATGCGTGCCGTCTCTGTCTTTCTTGCCATCATCCTTGTTACTGCGACTGTCGCCGGGGCTGTTCCAGTGGCATCTATCGGTGACGCACAAACAAGTGGCAAGAGTATCTCGCAAATCAATCAGGAAGGAAGTGGACCAATCCTATCAACACTTGGTATTTCACCAGTCGAAGTGCAACGATCTGCATTGCAAACGACATATGTTGAACTCGGTCGTGGACTTGAGTTCGCTTCAATAGCGACTGAAACGAGAATTCAAACGGAGACAACATTAAATCGAATTCAGTCAGCGTCAACACCATCTGTGCGTCAACAACGATTATTACAGGCACTTAGCGAAACTGAGCAGCGAATAGTGATACTTCGTTCGCAACAACGAACTCAGATATCGGCATATGGAGATGAAAATGTCACCACCGAAGAGTTTCTTGCTCGTCTTGCTGCAATTGATACTGAATCACGTGCACTGATTGCACGATTATCACGACTGGAGTCAGCCGCGAACTCAATAGATGGATTCAGTATTCCTGCGTCGCGATTCGAGACACTCCGTATTGAGTTACGGACACTCACAAGTCCGGTTCGTAAACATGCTACAGAGGTCATCACAGGAACAACTGAGCGAAGTCGATTTGTCATTCAGTCAGGACCGCAAAGTGTTGTAGTTGGTACTCTCATTAATGATACATACGTGCGAGAAGCATATCGGGGGCGACTCAGAGGGACCAACGTTGGAACCGAGCTGAATATAACAACTCCAACAAATGTGACCACTGAGGCTTATCCGACGATTACGTCATTACGTCGGGAAAGAGCAGTTACAGCACCAGAGGGTCCGATTACTCGTGTGAGGATCAATCATGACCGTGGTCGTCTCGTGAGTTTCATACATACCAGTAATACACGGATATTTAAAGAAATTCAGCATCGACCACTTGCACAGACGTCGACGCGACGATCACTTTCAGCGGTAAAGGACGGACTTCGGCTCACTGCACATCCGACATATCCTGGTGGACCGGTTCGATTCCAACTAAACAGCACTGCTACAGAGCAACCAGTCGATGCACCATTGACTCTCGGTCCACCGAGTGGTGAAAGTACGATTGTTGGAGAAACAGGGTCTGATGGGTCGCTGTGGACACTCGCACCTGATGGAACATATCAAGTGACTGCTATCGATAGGAATTCTGTTGTATTGGTCTCTATTGACCCATCATTCCCACCGTTAATATACGGCGCTGTCGGAAACAGCACCCGTGAGAATAGCACTGAAACAGGCGTTAATGATGCTGGTAGCAATGTTCGAGTATCAGGTGGAGACAGCTAGGCTGTCGACAGATTCGTTTGTAGATACGGTATAGAGTATTGGATTATAAAGTACCTCGGGGCAAGCCCTCTAAGCCGAGGCTTCCCTGTGTCGACCGCACTACCCCAGCAAGGGAATTTCACTCAATTCCTCCCGACCTCTTCCTTTCCCGTGAGGAATCGGCTGGAAGTCACACCCGAAAACACCGCACTGCACCGCAGCGTCCGTGAGTGGCAGTGGGAGTCGGTCACTGTCACTCCAGCATCACCATGACCCTGACCCGGTGAAACCCCCGACTCCCGAGGCACTCGCCTTGTTTATCTGTAGATTACGCAACTCTCGCCTCTTAGTTCTTGATTATGTTGCGCTCACTGTTGACTTTGATATTACTTACTGAAATCAACAAGCGAGTCCATACCGCTCATCTTGACCGTCACATTGTGCAAGCGCACAGTCATTGACAATCTACAGGCAGATAGATCGAATACCTCCGGGATTTGACTCCGGGGCGATTCACATAATCAAGCTGTTATACAAAAAGGAAGTACCCAAGAGTGATCAAGAATCTTAGTGATTGCACAGATATGCCTTCTTATGTCGTAATCTGCATGAGTATCTCATCTGTATGTCAAATGCTAAATATTTCATCTGCAATCTGTTGTGATTGCTTGGTCACGGTGATTCAAGATATGTATTCTGATGAACAGAGGCAAAGCTTCATGAGCAACATAGACATCAGAAACGTCGTAAGTATTTCTTGAACTCATTGTCGACTACAGATCGGGTGTCAGCCGCGATAACTGGTATTGCACTGCTGCTTGTCGTCAGTGTTACACTTGCGAGTGCTGTTACAGTCAAAACTACCCCACTGCAGATAATTATTCCCTCAGGTACCTGTCAGATCAGTGAATATTCAAGTGCTAATCGCATTGATAGTTCAGTATCATCAGAGTTACCAAACATCAAACAGCAAGTACTGCACTGTCACTCACTGTGTCTGAGACGCTGATAACTCTCACACATGAGGCTGGACTGTCGCTGCGTCTTGCGATGGTGAATACACGAGTCAACATCGATCAAGAACCACCATCGTATCAAGCATCTATTCCGTTTTCTGCCGCGAAGTGGTTTCCTAGCGGTCCATATGGATTATATAATAACGTAAATGATGGCGTGTGGTCGGTCGGCGAGCAAGGGAACTTCGAGTCGCTGGGACGAACAGTCCTCAGCCACTACCAGGTCGCTCCGTGAACGTGACTATTTTGTATCGTGGTGTCATCGGAGAGATTGGTGCAACAGTTCGGCGATAGACCCGGGCAAAGATCTCAAACGTGAGAGAAAATGCATTCAAAGTAGAGAAAAATAAAGAATCAGTCTCAATTCTAATGTCTAATCGTTGGTTGGTGCGACCGCTGGGTCACCCACCTGTTGTTGGACTGATGTATCAACAGTATCACTTGCTGTCGGTGCACGAGCAATCGTTGTAATCGCCCGTGGAGTTCCAGGGTGTGCTTGCTGGATGTGATGTTCGATGTCAACAAACCCTGCGGTTTCAAACATTTCTTGTGCTTCCGCTTCATCATAGAACAGCATAATCGCATCAGCAAGTTGCTGGAAAAGCCATGAATCAGGATAGTCTGGACCAACGACAAGAACGCGATTACCGGGCTTGACCACACGTCGGAACTCACAGAGCGCAGCAATTGGATTTGGCCAATACTCGATTGAGCCTGATGACCAAATTGCATCAAAACTGTCATCGGCGAACGGAAGTCGCTCGGCATCACCACGGTGAAATTTGACATCATCAGTCCGACCAAACTTATTGAACGCTCTTTTCATCTGATGGGCGCTCTGGTCAAGTCCATGAATATTCTTGCTGTATTGAAGCAGTCCCTTAGTCGCAAATCCAGTTCCACATCCAACATCAAGAACGCGATCAGTTGAGTCAATATCAAGTTCTCTGAGCGCTTCATCACGCATCTCTGCATTCCAAATAAATGGATTAACTCGGTCATACACCTGTGAGAGATATTTATAGAACAACCGCGCGTTTGCTTTGTCCTCAAGTATTCCCATTTAATCTCGTATGGACACGCCAGAATCATAACGCTACGGATTCAGCGTCTCCGAATAAAAGGAATATACGACGTGAAAACTGCAGAAACGCACGGATACACTTGTTGCTGTGTCGGCTCATTTTGTTGATTTCATCTTTCCATACACACCGACTCACAGGCGCTCATTCGATGATGAATATTACTTATAGTTCGATGAATTGAATAATTTACAGACGAATGTCCGATAATTACCTCAAACTTGGTATATAGAGTTGTTACCCGGTCCTACGGCAAGTCGGGTTACTTGATAGCTAATGGGATTGGTACTATCGTTCCGGAAACACCTTATATCCCGGTTACAAACTATTCTATTGATACGAGTATGCCGAGACCAGAGGTTCTCGAACGGATCAAAGTAGCCGAAGATGAGGCAGCAGAAATCATCGACGAGGCCGAGGTTGAGCGCGAAAAGCGTATTGCGTCCGCCGAAGAGGAGGCTGAGACGATTCGCGAAAAGGCACAACAAGAAGCTGATGAATACGAATCCAAACGGCTCTCGGAAGCCCGCAAGGAAATTGAGACTGAGCGCGAGCAAATTATCGAGGATGGAAAAACAGCACGAGAGCAATTGATTGAATCTGCAGAGGACCGAGTTGATGAAGCCGTTGAGTATACAATTAATCAGTTTGAGGAGGAAATAAATGATCAGACCTGAACAGATGAGTAGGGTGTCGGTGACTGGGTCCAAACAAGTATTGGAAACGGTCATTGAAGCGACACATGATCTCAATCTATTCCATATTACTGATTATGACGGGTCATGGGATGGATTTGACCCTGGTAGGTCAGTTCAGGGCGCAGAAACAGCCGCAGACAAGCTTGTGACGGTTCGTTCACTGAAAAGTATCCTCAATGTTGATGACGCAGACGCTGGACCAACACGAATCGTTACTGATGAAGAAATTTCCGAAGAACTCGAATCAATTCGAACAACGGTTAATCAGCTTGATGACCGCCGACAAGAATTAAGACAAGAACTCCGAGAAATCGAAGATCGAATTGAAGCCGCAGAGCCATTTATTGAACTTGGCGTTGATCTGGATTTACTTACCGGATATGACACGCTACAGGTGGCTATTGGTCGTGGCGATCAGCAATCAGTCGAACGAGCAATCGATAGTGCTGATTCACTCAGCACGTATGAGATATTTACTGGCAGTGATGTATTGGCTATCTTTGCCCGTCCGACGGATGCCGCAAGTGATACAGCACTCACTGATGTACTTGTGGGTACTGAGTTTGTCTCAGTCGATCTACCAACACCAATCACGACTGAGACAGATACAGTCACAGCATCTGGAGATAATACTGTTTTCGACAGTGATACCAAGCAGTTATCGCCGAAAGAGTATGTTCGTAATCTTGAACAGAGGCGTCAGCAGTTGGAACAAAAGTTCCAGGAGATTGAAGAGGAATTGGAGAATGAACGCGCCGATATTGCTGGATTTCTTCTTGCTGCAGAAGAAAAACTGGCAATTGATGCCGAAAAAGCAGAAGCACCATTATCATTTGCAACAACAGCGAATGCATTTATTGCCGAGGGATGGATCCCCAGTTCGCGGTATGACGAACTGAGGCAAGCGCTCGCTGAAGCTGTTGGTGACCACGCTCAAGTTGATGAAATTGAGCGTGCAACGTTCTCTGCAAGCGGAGATGATCATGTACGTGAAGATATCCCTGCAGGAAGTGGTGGTGGTGGCAACGCAGGCGCACCAGCCCCGACAGCCGCAGATGGAGGCGATATTGACTCAGATGCTCGTGCCGATGGTGGGACTGCGGTCGTCATGGACGATGATGAACCGCCGACGGTACAAGACAACCCAGGTGCGGTCAAACCATTTGAAATCCTTGTTCAAGCAGTCAACCGACCGAGTTATTATGAGTTTGATCCGACTATCATTTTGTTTTTGACATTCCCAGCATTTTTCGGATTTATGATCGGAGACCTCGGATATGGATTAATATACACCGTCATTGGTTATTTCCTCTACACTAGCTCTAGATTTACAGACCGCCCAGCGTTCCGCAGCATGGGTGGTATAACGATCACTGCAGGTATTTTCACCATTATCTTTGGGATTCTATATGGGGAAGTGTTCGGACTCCATCTTGTTGCAACATACCTTTGGGAAGGAGTGGTTGGACTCTCACACGCTCCGATTGAAAAGGGTCTCTCACCGGCTGGTATCGAATGGGCTCGTGGATGGCTCGTTGTGAGCGTATTAGTCGGAGTTGTTCATCTCAATATTGCATGGATTTTCGGACTCTTTGAAGATATCGAACTTCATGGTGCAAAGGATGCGTTTCTTGAGAATGGTTCATGGCTCTTGATGATGAATGGATTCTGGATATGGGTGTTCAGCGATGCACTTCGCCCGGTTGCTCCAGAGTTTATTTACACAACGTTCTCGGCTGAGGGTGTGCTACCGCTTGGATTCAATGGATTCCCTGCAATGGAGGTATTCACCATTCCAGGTATGGGAGCAATCACAGTCCCACTCGCAATATTTGTGTTGGGGCTTGTTCTTCTTGCAGTTGGTGAACCAGTCGAAGCGATTGAATTTCTCAATATTCTTGTCAATGTGTTATCATACACACGACTTGCTGCAGTCTTACTTGCTAAAGCAGCAATGGCGTTTACTGTGAATCTTCTGTTCTTCGGTGTTTATGTCACGAATGCTGGTGATGGAGCAGAGTGGCACTTTGGGCTTGAGAAAATGCCACAGGTTGGGGAAGTATATCATGGGCATGAGGTCACTGATGTTATGTTTGGAGGGCTCATCCATGGTGATGCAGCGACGATTTTGATTGGATTGGTCGTTCTTATACTTGGTCATATCCTTGTTCTGGCGCTTGGTGTTACAAGCGCAGGACTGCAAGCAGTTCGACTTGAGTATGTGGAATTCTTCAATAAGTTCTATGACGGTGGGGGACGCGAATATAGCCCATTCGGGTACGAACGAGAATTCACAACTGAAGACTAAATCTAATTTTAATTTTGGTTTTCGTTTTTGTTATATTTTGAGTCTGATCGATACAGACGATATTATGTGCGTGTAACCACATAGTATATTGACATACCAAGCTGTGAACATGTAGATCGTAATAGCGCAACGGTTAGTCACCCGGATTTTTTGTAAACAATCAGGAATACAGCATACTAATATTTCCCAAATTCTGACATATAATAGAACTACAATACGGCACCATCTCGAGTAAAACGTGTACTCGCTTTGTTGTCAGCATGAATAGCTATTGGCGTTATGTCAGTATGTTAGATAGAATCTATCCGTGCTGTATTTACAGTCGGTGCATTTGAGAAGCTTTATGATATTTGTCTGTCCATCTACGTATGTTCGGAAACGACAACACGGTCGTGATTTAATACAATGATTGGACTACTACAGCAGGCTCAGGAAACCGCACCAGCTATCGAACCGAATGCCGCCGCCGCAATTGCTCTTGGTCTTGCCGCCCTCGGCGCGGGGTACGCAGAGCGTGGAATTGGCGCCGCTGCAATGGGTGCTATCGCAGAGGATGACAGTCTCTTTGTCACCGGACTGATTCTTACTGTCCTTCCAGAGACGATTCTCATTCTCGCGCTCGTCGGGTTCTTCCTGATATAATTCTTCTCGTTGGGTTTTTATCAATGAGTCTGGACACTGTCGTCGAAGATATTCGGGGCGAAGCGCGCGCGCGTGCAAACGAAATTCAAGCAGATGCCGATGAGCGCGTAGAAAAGATCATTAGCGATGCAGAATCTGATGCAGAGGCTATCCTTGAAAAACGAAAAAGTGAAATTGAAGAACAAATCGAGCGGGAACGTGAGCAAGCACTCTCAAGTGCAAATCTCGAGGCAAAGCAAAACCGTCTAGAAGCACGACGTGATATTCTTGATGATGTTCTTGATCATGTTGAAAGTGAGCTTGCATCAGTATCAGGGACAAGACGAGAGAGATTAACCGAGCCATTATTGACCGCAGCGATTTCCGAGTTTGATGACGATGAGACAGTCAAGATTTATGCTCGTGCTGATGATACCAATCTCCTCAATTCATTATTAGAGGAGTACGAAAGAGCGGAGTATGCCGGTGAGTATGATTGTCTTGGAGGAGTTGTTGCTGAGGGGCAGCGCTCACGTGTTCGAGTGAATAACACATTCGATTCGATTCTCGACACTGTCTGGGAAGAAACGCTTGGAGACGTCAGCGAACAGTTATTTGACCAATGAGTGCATCAGGTTCGAATCCAGAGTATGTAACGGCGCGGGTCAAAGCACGGGGAAGCGCATTGTATGACGATGAGGAGTATCGTAAGTTAGTTCGGATGACCCCCGCAGAAATCGCCCGTCTGATGGAAGAATCAGATTATGAGCGAGAGATCAATGCACTCGGCTCTCGGTACTCCGGTGTTGATCTCATTGAATATGCGCTAAATCAGAATCTTGCAAGACAGTTCGATGACTTACTCAAGTGGGCGAACGGTCGTCTATACGATCTTATCGCACGATATTTGAGAAAGTTTGATGCGTGGAATATTAAGACACTAATTCGTGGCATCTACTCAGGAGCAGAAGCTAATACTGTTGATGATGATTTAATCCGAGCGGGCGAGTTTGATGATACCCTTCTCGACACTCTTCTTGATGCGGGTAGTATTGAAGAGATTGTCGAGCAATTATCGGCAGCAGGAACTATCTATGGATCAGAGCTTGAGAGAGCATATGATGATTATGATGAGAGTGGGGTGCTCATACCGCTTGAGAACGCTGTCGATCGAACATACTACGAGCAGTTACTCGCTGATCTGACAGTTGATGAGGCGACAGCACAATATCGGGAATTTCTTCAAGCTGAAGTTGACTTTCGAAATGTTCAGAACACGTTCAGACTTGCACAGAGCGGTGCAGACATTGACCCTGCAGCGTACTATATCGAGGGTGGATCGCTGTTCACTGCAACTGAACTTGCAACACTCGCACAAAATAGGACCGAACTTATCGAGGCAATCCGTCAGTCTCGGTACGGCGATGACCTTTCTGAGGCACTCAATCGGGTTGAGACCGCAGACAGTCTTATTCAGTTCGAACGCGCACTTGATAATGCTTTGTTAGAATACTCCGATACGCTCGGAACGGTACATCCACTATCGGTTACCCCTATTGTATCATACATCCTTGCGAAAGAGCGGGAAGTCGATAATATTCGTGCGATTGCCCGTGGACGTGAAGCAGGGTTGAGTGATGATGAGATTGAGCAGGAGTTTATGTAGCGATGAGTCAGGAGATTGCGGTCGTCGGCAGTCCAGAGTTCACAACAGGATTCCGGCTTGCTGGTGTCCGAAAGTTCGAAACTGTCCCAGACGAAAATAAAGACGAACAGCTTGATGAAGCCGTGCAGTCGGCGCTTGGTGATGATGATGTTGGAATCATTGTAATGCATACTGACGATCTTGAGCACCTATCTCGAACGATCCGCGAAGATGTCGAGACAAGCATCGAGCCGACGCTTGTGACTCTTGGTGGTGGGGCAGGTGCTGGCGGCCTTCGTGATCAAATCAAACGAGCCATTGGGATTGACCTGATGGAAGAAGACGAATCATAACGTAACTCAACATAATTTATCTTATGAGCCAGACAGAACAAGCAGTCCGTGAGGATGGCGTTATCAGAAGTGTAAGTGGTCCTGTCGTGACCGCGCGTGGACTTGATGCCCGAATGAATGATGTTGTCTATGTAGGTGACGAGGGGCTGATGGGTGAAGTCATCGAGATTGAAGATAACGTCACGACAGTGCAAGTGTATGAAGAGACATCAGGAATTGGTCCTGATGAACCGGTCAGAAACACAGGCGAGCCGCTCAGTGTTGATCTTGGTCCGGGATTACTTGATACGATTTATGATGGCGTTCAGCGTCCACTCGATATTCTTGAAGACAAGATGGGAAGTCCATATCTTGATCGAGGTGTTGATGCGCCAGGAATTGAGCTAAATAAAAAATGGGAATTTGAGCCAACTGTCACTGAGGGTGATGTTGTTGAATCCGGTGATGAAGTTGGTGTCGTCGAAGAGACAGTAACAATTGATCATAAGGTACTCGTCCCACCGAATTATGAGGGTGGTGAGGTAACCGCTGTCAACTCTGGTGAATTCACAGTTGAGGAGACTGTTGTCGAGCTTTCAAGTGATGAATCAGTCCAGATGCGACAGGAGTGGCCAGTTCGAGAACCTCGACCAGCTGTCGAGAAGAAAACCCCGCGTGAGCCACTCATTTCTGGACAACGAATTCTTGATGGACTCTTCCCAATCGCAAAGGGCGGAACAGCAGCGATTCCAGGACCGTTTGGGTCTGGAAAGACAGTCACACAACATCAATTGGCGAAATACGCTGATGCAGACATCATTATTTATGTTGGATGTGGAGAGCGCGGGAATGAGATGACAGAGGTCATCGATGACTTCCCCGAGCTTGAAGATCCATCGACCGGAAACCCGCTCATGGCACGAACATCGCTCATTGCCAACACATCGAATATGCCGGTCGCTGCGCGTGAATCCTGTGTGTATACAGGAATCACCATTGCAGAATTCTACCGTGACATGGGATATGATGTTGCATTGATGGCTGATTCTACATCACGATGGGCTGAGGCAATGCGTGAGATTTCCTCACGACTTGAAGAAATGCCCGGTGAAGAAGGATATCCTGCGTATCTTGCAGCACGATTAGCGCAGTTTTATGAACGAGCGGGCTACTTTGAGAATGTCAATGGGACCGAAGGATCAGTCTCGGCAATCGGTGCTGTGTCCCCGCCAGGGGGAGATTTCTCAGAGCCAGTCACTCAAAATACGCTTCGAATTGTGAAGACATTCTGGGCACTGGATGCTGATCTTGCTGAACGTCGGCATTTCCCATCGATTAATTGGGATGAGTCATACTCGCTGTATAAAGAGCAACTGGACCCATGGTTCCAAGAGAACGTCGAAGATGACTGGCCGGAAGAGCGGCAGTGGGCTGTTGACGTACTTGATGAGGAAAGTGAACTACAAGAAATTGTTCAACTTGTCGGAAAGGACGCATTACCGGACGATCAACAGCTTACACTTGAGGTCGCACGATATCTGCGTGAGTCATATCTTCAACAGAACGCTTTCCATCCGGTTGATACATACTGTTCCCCAGAAAAAACGTACCTTACCGTGACAGCGATTCATCGATTCAATGATGAAGCGTTTGAGGCACTTGATGCTGGAGTGCCAGTCGATGAGATTGTCAACATCGATGCGACACCACGGCTGAACCGGATTGGTGTACAAGAAGATTACGAGGAGTATATCGCGACACTCAAAGAAGACATCGCCACACAACTACAGGAGCTTTACTGAGATGAAAGAATATCAAACCGTCACCGAAATTAGTGGTCCACTAATATACGCTGAAGTTGATGAACCGATTGGCTATGATGAGATCGTCGAGATTGAAACGCCAAACGGTGATATCAAGCGAGGACAAGTACTTGAGTCTGAGGATGGGATCGTTGCGATCCAGGTTTTTGAGGGAACGTCAGGAATTGACACAAACGCATCGGTTCGTTTCGCCGGTGAGACGCTCAAGATGAAAGTCACAGAAGACCTGTTGGGGCGAGTACTTGATGGGTCAGGACAGCCAATTGATGGTGGTCCAGAGATTCTTGCTGATGAGCGTCGAGAGATTGTTGGTGCTGCCATCAATCCATATGCTCGGGAATATCCCGAAGAATTCATTGAAACAGGCGTTGCTGCCGTCGATGGTATGAACACGCTCGTTCGTGGACAGAAGCTGCCGATCTTCTCTGGGTCTGGACTGCCACACAATGACCTAGCGTTACAGATTGCCAGACAGGCATCAGTGCCTGAGGAGGAAAACGCAGATGATGATACAGACGATGGGTCAGAATTTGCTGTGATCTTTGGAGCAATGGGAATCACCGCAGAGGAGGCAAATGAGTTCATGGAGGACTTCGAGCGTACTGGTGCACTCGAGCGCTCAGTCGTCTTCATGAATCTTGCAGACGACCCAGCTGTCGAACGGACTGTTACTCCCCGGATGGTCCTGACAACGGCGGAGTATCTTGCATTTGACAAGGGATATCACGTTCTTGTGATTCTGACCGATATGACGAATTACTGTGAGGCTCTTCGTGAAATTGGTGCTGCCCGCGAGGAAGTTCCTGGACGACGTGGATATCCTGGATATATGTACACTGACTTGGCGACGCTATATGAACGCGCTGGACGTATTGAAGGGCGTGAAGGATCTGTGACACAGATTCCAATTCTCACGATGCCAGGTGACGATGATACTCACCCAATCCCAGATCTAACTGGGTATATTACAGAAGGACAAATCTACGTTGACCGCGATCTGAACAGTCAAGGCGTTCAACCACCGGTTAATGTTCTTCCAAGTCTATCACGCTTGATGGATGATGGAATTGGTGAGGGATTGACTCGTGAAGACCATGCTGATGTTTCTGATCAGATGTATGCTGCATACGCTGAAGGTGAGGACCTTCGCGATCTGGTGAATATTGTTGGACGTGAGGCGCTTTCAGATCGTGATAATAAGTATCTCGACTTTGCTGACCGTTTCGAGACAGAGTTCATTGATCAGGGATTCGATATAAATCGGTCAGTTGATGAGACACTTGAGATTGGATGGGACCTCCTATCGATGCTTCCGAAAGAAGAACTTAATCGGATTGATGAAGACCTCATCGAGAAGTATTATCGCGAAGAGACCGCTGGTGAAACAGCAGAAGTCGCTGTAGAGTAATTATAAAATCATAAGTACGGTTTTTATTGCAGACATGGTGTTGTAGCACTAGCACTCACACCTCTCATGTAGCAATATCAGAGAGATGACTAAGCGATATGAGAACAAAGGATACAACCATGTCTGATGTCTCGAATATCCGTATGATATTCGAAGTGCATACATACAAAAGCACATAGTCAGCTAATCATATAAACGGGGAATTCACTGCGGTGACTACGATACAATCGAGAGTATATTACACCGCCACATAATGTTCATATATGTCGATTCAGTAATTCAAAACCTTTAGCATCTCTGTGCGTAATTATATTGTATAAATGGCTGAGGACGTCAAACCAACCCGAAAGAATCTGATGGCAATTGACGATCGGATCCAGCTTTCCGAGCGCGGTCATGATACGCTTGAACAGAAGCGTGATGGACTGATCATGGAGTTTATGGATATTCTTGATCAGGCACAGGATGTCCGCGCAGATCTGAATACTAATTATGAGACTGCGCAGCAAAAACTGAATATGGCACGAGCGATGGAGGGCGACGTTGCCGTTCGAGGTGCTGCTGCCGCATTAGAGGATTATCCTGAGATCACAACACGATCAAAGAATATAATGGGAGTTGTGGTTCCACAGATCGAATCATCGCGTGTCAAAAAATCACTAGATCAGCGCGGATATGGACTTCTTGGATCATCTGCACGTATCGATGAGGCTGCGGATGCGTATGAAGAGCTCATAGAGACAATCATTCTAGCCGCAGAAGTTGAAACAGCGATGAAAAAAATGCTCGAAGAGATTGAAACTACGAAGCGTCGAGTCAATGCATTGGAATTCAAGCTTCTGCCAGATCTCTATGAAAATAAAGAGTATATCGAGCAGAAGCTCGAAGAACAGGAACGTGAAGAGATTTTCAGACTCAAGAAAATCAAGAACAAAAAAGAAGCTGAGGAAGAAGAGGAAGAGCAAGAAGAAGACGAGTCTGAAACAACCGATGAAACTGTTGTTCAAACGCCGGCAGACGATTAATCCAGTTCCGAATACGGTCTCAAAATATTAAGTATACAGAGGTCTTGCGGGTCTAACCGTGCAAGGTGCTCAGAGAAAGATGATTAACATAACAATTGTAACACGATCGGTATACATATTTGACTTTTATAATGCACATTGATTAATAGATACAACTATGCTGAGAACTCTACAATATTAGCCAAGGACTTGCCGCTCGCGTGTATTGGATAGATATTTTTGGACTTCACTCGCGGGTACACGTCAGCGTAGAAAGATAAAATCAAGTCATAATGTAATCATCCACTCTAAGCGTGTCAATTGTGACGTTGGGAATGTAACTGTAAATAAAGAGCCCAACGTCCAATTAATATAGCTTAGCGATGTTCCAAGATAATGATTCATCAACATTGCAGTATGCGGAAACTGATTCAATTATATTCCGGTTGCGTATCGAAGAATCCCAGCAATGCCACCGAAGGCATCGTGTAATTGCTCGCCTTTCTCAAAATCAGTCGAAATGAACTTTGTTTCAGTACCACGCTGTTCGGCGATACTCATCAGATATTCAATGACATCCTCTCGTTTAACCTTCTCAGACGTACTTCCACAGTCACTACAGGTGTGATCTGGGTCATCATGTCGACGATCAATTACCTCATACTCCTCATGCTCGTCAGGACATTCATACACGACGACATCAGATCGAAGATCCTCAGAAAGTAGGAGTCTATCAACGGATCCCATCATGAGATTTTGTCGCGTCGGTTCAAAGCCATATGTTGCTTCCTCACCGCCATGAAGTTTCTCAAAGAACTCTTCCATCTCGGCTTTGTCTTTCATTACCTCCTGATCAGCGAGAACCTCCTGAGCAGAGTCAACAAGATCGTGTAGCCCCGATTCATCCGTATAAGAAACATCAAATTTCCCGACAACGACGTCTCCAAGTTCATGATGAAGATAATCTCCATCCAAGAACTCATCCTTTGTCGGTGAGGGACCACCGACCAGTACGCCATCTATCTCATGTCGCTTCGGAACAAAGAGATCATCCGCCATCCCAGCGACTTCCTGATAGAAATTATCAATTGCCTCAAGCCGGAGGCGGGCAAATCGTTGTGCGGATTGACCACCTTTTCGTTGCTTTCCTGGAACAAGCGACGACGCTGATTTGACCGGCTCAACACGTTTTCCTTTTAACCATCCTACATTTGCTTCTCGACGATCAAGAACAATAAGTCCGAACAAACCCTTATCAGCAAGCATATTCTCAAGCGGGTCTGTTAAAAAGTCAGAATCGCAATGATATCGGAATGATTGGATTGGCTCAGGTGGGCTCTCAAGCGACCGAGTCACCATTGTCGTCTGTCCACCACCTGTGCTGACAGCGCCAGAGAATAAGACAATACCATTATCTGGCGGGTATGTATCATAATATCGGAGTCGGTCTTTAATTGAGGTAAGTGCGTCTTGGACGTTTGTGCGTGTTTGTTTTGATTTAATATTGGCTGCTTCGGAGTGTTCCTGTGTAACATGAGCGACGACATCGGAGACTTGCCTATCAGGCGGAATATAGATCGTAACAAGTTGCGTACCAGACCCTTCGTACTCTCTAAGTTCCTCGATAACTTTTCGGAACTCGTACTTACGACGGTCCTTGCTCACGTTTTCGGTGTCGGTACTCATTGATTATCTTTCTATATTCGGCGGTAAGTATGCTGCGACTATAGCAGATAAGAGCCAGTATGCGGTAATACAATGATTTTGAAAAGCGAAACAGGAGCTTCTTTTATTCTCTGCAATGAATCAGGAGTATGGCAGCTGATGATACTAATTCTGGGGTGCCGTTTTGGTGGCTGATTATGTTTTTACTTATTACGCTTGGTGCAGGTGCAGCGACTGTTTTTTTCGTTGGTGGATCGCTGATTACCTAGATTGGTGTGGTATCTCAGCAGCTACTGACAACGCTGGTAGTGACACCCGATTCAATGATAATGAAGATCTCATGGGTTCCATTCTCAGATAATTATCAGCAGCTGTCACGGGGAGTATTTTACCGACGGCACGGCAGAGCAGATGAAATAGCTAGCAGATATGGTGTACTACATTACATAGATTGGGGTGCGTCAACGCCGACGATATCGAGCGCATTTGCAACGGTATTGCGAGCGGCGCGGACAAGAGCGATTCTAGCCGCAGTCACGGCTTCACTCTCTGCGTTCAACACCGAGCATTCACGATAGAATGTATTGAACTGTTCGGCGAATGAGCGAGCGAATGTGGCAACAACGTGTGGCTCAAGATCTGTCGCTGCTGATTCGACAACTGACGGGAATCGAGCGATCTCTCGAAGGAGTGCACGCTCAGCGTCCGAATGAAGTGCTGTAGCGCCAGGTATCGACTCAGATGTGAAATCAGCAATATTGAGAGTTGTACTCGATTCAACTTCCGCTTCAATACCACAGCAGCGTGCGTGGACATACTGAATATATGGTGCAGATTGTGCTTCAAAATCAAGCGCGCGGTCCCACTCGAAGGTTATTCCTTTTGTTGGTTGTTTCGAGACAATATCATATCGAACAGCACCGACACCAACCTGTCGGGCAATGCGATCGATATCATCGTCGGTGAGAGAGTCATCACGATCGCGTGAATCAAGTCTATCATATACTTCTTGACGAGCACGAGCGATGGCTTCATCAAGTAAATCATCAAGATCAACACCAGTTCCCTCGCGAGTCGACATACCGCCTTCCGGAAGGTTAACCCATGAATAAAACGGTTGCCTGAGTTGATCGGTGTCATTTCCAAGGATCTGAAGGGTCGCATCAAGCTGCTCAGCCTGGAGTTTGTGATCCTCACCAAGAACGGTCACTGAAGCGTCATAATTATTAAACTTCCATTCGTGATGAGCGAGATCACGTGTCGTGTACAATGTTGTCCCGTCAGAACGAAGAAAAACGAGATTTTTTTCAATATCGTGCGAACTGAGATCAATCTGCCACGCATCATCCTCATAAACCGCGGAATCAGCGGCTTTGAGTCGTTCAACTACGGCATCGGCATCTCCATTCCGGATAAACCGTGTCTCTTTGATGAATTCATCAAATGCTGCTGAAAGGCGTCCAAATGAAAGTTGCATGCCTTCAATAACTTGATCCACAACAGTCTCGACGCGTTCATACGTCTCAGTGTCGCCTGCGTCGAGACCATTAATTATCGCTGCAATCTCAGCCTCAGCGGATTCGACAGCAGTATCATCGGCATTTTCAAGAAATTCATTACCACGACGATAGTACCGGACAAGTTCATAATCGATGCGGTCACGCTCTGGATCTGGAAGTGAATCAGGATCAAATTTCTCGTATGCCCAAGTGAATACGCCTACCTGGCGACCAGCGTCATTGAGATAATAATGCCGATCCACAGTGTCGCCATTGTATTCGAGTAATCGAGCGACTGCGTCGCCAAAGATCGTATTTCGCCCGCGTCCAACATGGATTGGTCCTGTTGGATTTGCACTCGTATGCTCGACAACAACAGACTGACCGGTATCAGGAAGGTGTCCGTATTCGGGATCCTGCCCAGCGGCAAGCGTATCCGTATAGTATTCATCGTTGACATGAAAATTAACGTATGGTCCGCGCGTATCCACATGCTCAATGTACTCATAACTCTGAGAGTCAGGATCAAGATCAATAGCGGCAGCGATATCATCTGCCACAACTGGTGGTGAGTCGTTGGCAGATCTCGCAAGACGAAATGCGACGCTCGAAGCGAGCGTTGCTGGAACATCCTTAGGCGGCGTCTCCACCCCTAAATCATCGGTCGGGAATGCAAGTGTTTGCAGGGCTGATTCAATTGCGTGTTCCACCTCCGACCGAAAAGCTCTGAACATATCTCATATTTATAAAGAGTAATTAAAGACTTTTCCGAACAAAATAGAAGCATACTCACTGTGATCATGAATCAATATTTGATAGTGTGATCACGCCAGCTGACTCTATACAACTGATTAATTTCTGGTATTGGATTTTTGATCGTATGTTAGTACATATCAATTTTGAGAAGCATCACATACCCGTTATTCTTAACATGCATCAAGCTATAAGTATAGTAATGTCAGAGTCGACGACAGCCGTTGGTCATGATGAACTTGCGGCATTGAAATTCGTTGCCTTAGAAGGGGCACGATCAGAGCCGATCAAAATATCTTGCTCAGGACTGAGTGACCAACTTGAGGTGTCAACTCAGACTGCATCACGACGACTTCGACGACTTCAGACGGCAGGGTATCTTGACCGTGACGTTGTCACGGATGGACAGTGGGTTTCACTGACCGAAGACGGTGAAACAGCGCTTCATAAAGAGTATACACAGTATCAGGAGATATTTGAAGACAACTCATCAGTTGTTGAACTCGCTGGAACCGTCACAAGCGGGATGGGTGAAGGACGTCATTATATCTCATTATCCGGGTATATGGAGCAGTTCGAAGAGCGACTTGGATATGAGCCATTCCCTGGAACGCTTAATATTGATCTTGATGATGATAGTACGCGAACACGGGCGGCTGTTTCGTCTCTCACGGGGATTCAAATCGACGGCTGGGAGGATGAAGAACGAACGTTTGGTCCAGCAACATGCTACCCGGCTGAGATTATACTCACTGAGAAAACTGCAGGAACGGCACATATTATTGTCCCGGAGCGAACGCATCATGATGAGACACAACTTGAAGTTATCGCGCCAAATCGGCTTCGGGATAGTTTGAATCTTACCGACGGAGAGAACCTTACAGTGCGATTAAAACCTAAAGAATGAGTTTATCGCAATTCAATAACACAGTAGCTGTGATGGATAATAAATGAATATGTCTAAAAGAACAATATTCAGATCACGGTCTCATAGAAGTGCATACGAATACCGATATTAATCCGGGTGCTGCTAATATGGATACTACAACTAACACACATATTGAATCGAGTGAGGTCATTGCCGATGCGGTGACAGCATTTAGCAACGATGAGCCGGTGCTTATTCACGATTTTACCGACCGGGAAGGTGAGACCGATATCATCTATCCTGCTCGCGCTATTGATGCAGATGCCATCGCTCGGCTTCGCAATGATGCTGGGGGATTGATCTGCACTGCAGTATCGGATGCTGTTGCAACAACGCTTGAGTTGCCGTTCTTAGAGGATGTATTGGAACACCCTGCCACAGCAGATCATGACCTTGGGTATGATACTCGCTCATCATTTTCATTGCCGGTGAATCATCGTGAAACATTCACTGGTATCACTGATGATGATCGGGCAAAGACAATTCAGCGTCTTGGTGTCATTGCAGCAGCAGCAGATACCGGTAAATACACTGCTGAGGACTTTGCGGCTGAATTCCGGACGCCTGGACACGTCAATGTGCTTCGGGGAGCACCAGGGTTATTATCGGACCGAAGAGGTCACACAGAACTAGGACTTGCACTTGCTGATGTGGCTGACTGCGCACCGGCGGTTGTTGTCTGTGAGATGCTTGATGATACAACTGGAAACGCAACGGCACCCGCCGATGCACAGACATACGCCGCCGAGAACGATATGGCATTTATTGATGGGGCTACATTAGTTGAAGAACTAGCTTAGGGTTCGTATACAGCATATCTATGACGATCATCAGTACTATTTATATCGGGTGATGATCAACTTGGATAGTATCAGTATATTTGATTTGAATTCATTGTATACATAAGAAATCGATCGTCGACTTACAAACGAAATGAGTGATAATTTATAATTATCGCATACGGACTGAGTAAGACGATTATTGAAAAGCTGTTGTCGGGCACTCTTTATACGTCAGACCGCAAACGACGACATATGGATTTTAACGAGATGGATGTCGAAACGATCTGGCAGGATGGGTCGTTTGTCGATTGGGATGATGCAACGGTACATGTTCTTACGCACGGACTTCACTATGGGACGGGTGTTTTCGAAGGTGTGCGGTGTTATGATACGCAAAATGGTCCTGCAATCTTTCGATGGGATGAACATCTCGAACGGTTGTACCAATCAGCACAACCATATGATATGGAGATCCCATACACGCGAGAGGAGCTCACAGAAGCAACATTAGAACTACTTCGTCGAGAACAATTAGAGTCATGTTATATCCGCCCGGTCGCATTCTACGGGTATGGTTCACTTGGCGTGAGTCCGGGCGATAATCCAGTTGACGTTGCAATTGCTGCATGGCCGTGGGGAGCATACCTTGGTGAGGAGGCACTTACGAATGGTGTTGAAGTGATGATTTCCTCGTGGCGAAAGCACGCATCAAGTCAGATTCCGACGAACGCAAAAACGACCGGTCTGTATGTAAATTCATTGCTTGCTGGCGAAGAAGCACGACGAAACGGATATACTGAGGCGATTGTACTTAATAAGGAGGGTAATGTTGCAGAGGGTCCTGGAGAAAACATCTTTATGATTCGTGACGGAGAAATATATACACCAGGGCTTTCAGAAAGCATTCTCGATGGAATAACTCGTGATACTGTCATTGAACTTGCTCAAGATCGAGGATACACTGTCCATGACCGTGCAACGATATCACGTGGTGAGCTTAATACTGCTGATGAGTTGTTTTTCAGCGGTACAGCTGCTGAGGTGACACCAATTCGAAAGGTCGACAATGTTGTAATTGGAGATGGAGGCAGAGGTCCAGTGACAGAGGAACTCCAACAGGCATTCTTTGATCTTATTAATCGAGAGACAGATGCACATGCAGAGTGGTTTAGTTATGTCTGAGCTGTACGCGCCGGCTATCTGAATCATCATATATCTTTGTCGGAATCGACTGTTGATTATTTGAGACTAATTCATCCTGGGAGACTCAAATAAACTAAACGTAGGCAGTATATGACAGGTGTAAATATGAGATTAGAGTCTATTGAGGCGAATGTTATAAGGATTGATTCCGAAGTGGTCCACTAAAACAACATACGTCTGTAGTTTTTAATTAATGCAGTCGTCCTCATTCTCGTAGTCCCACTACTTATCTGTTGAGTCGATGTTTCCAGTATTACCAAAGTCGGCTCCTGCAGAGATATCAGTGCCTGTATTACGATTCTCATCCCCATCCCCGAACCCAGCTGATAATGTTCGTGTCAGTGCCTCCTCAACAGTCTCATCGGTTTCAGTGATGTCTGAAGTATCGACTTCAATAATAAATCCAGTGGTAATATTGGGCGCGGTTGGCATGAATAACACCTCTCGACCATCTGCTGTCGTTTTTCCTGTTTTAAATGCCGTCATACGCATTCCAGGCCACGTTTCGACCTTGACAGGCGTCTGGAGCTCTTCAGTGCCACTAAGTGCCGTTTCGACAGCAAGTTTCGATGCATTATACAGAACGCGAATGAGCGGGACACGATTCATCGCTGCATCAAGATAATTTTCAATCAGTCGTCCAGCTGTTGTTCGCATCAAGTATCCAACAGAGAAAATTAACATCACAAAGATAATAATGGCAGCAAAGAATCCAAATGGCTCTTGCAGTCGTCGGACGAAGGGTAGTCCGACAATTCGCGAGTAAAGGTAATTGACCACGGTTAGTATAACCAATATCGGAATAACAACGACAAGCCCACTCGCGAAATCACGTCTCCAGGAAGACATTGATTGTACTAAATTTCACCTGTGAAGATATAAAGTGACTCTTATTTATATTCCTGCAGTTGATTCCCAATCAACTTATTTATGATATCCACTGGTTCAGTTTTGGGTTTTTTATCGACCAATAACACACATACATTCTCGGAGGATCTAATCATGAGAATATGGAGCGTTGAATAAAATATATTGAATCCAATTCAGCGTCTAGTGCGTATCTCCATCTTCGGTCTTCGATGAAATCTACCATTCTGACAGAATTACAAGATTTATATATTTACTTGATGGATACAGACGCACTGATAGATAATACTGATCTAGTTACGTATCAGAACGTATCTTTGGTCTAATTATTGAACATTGTATTGTCCTATGTGTCACTCCTGTAGTGATGGAGTCATCTAATTCAGGTCTGAGTGATCATGCATTAACTACTGGTAGAGATATAATACAGCAACTGCATATAAACGCGTATCAGTACTGACTTTATGAACTCTGTATAACTTATCAGTATGATTATCGAAGTAGTCACCACTGCAGTATGGACCATGCTGCCAGCGTATGTTCCAAATAACGTTGCGGTGCTGGCTGGCGGCGGAGCGCCGATTGATGGCGGGCGCACACTTGATGATCGACGAGTGCTCGGTGATGGAAAGACGTGGCGGGGAACGGTTGTTGGAACCTTTGTTGGGATAGCAGTCGCGTTTGGATTAAATGGAATACTTCCGGTTCTCACACGTATGGGGGCTGATCTTGAGCCATTTTCGCTCGGGGCAGCTGTAGGGCTTTCATTTGGGGCGATGCTTGGTGATATTGCTGCCTCATTTATTAAGCGTCAGAGCGGTCGACAGCGAGGAGTGCCATTTCCTGTCGTTGATCAGCTTGACTTCGTCGTTGGGGCGATTTTTTGTGCGACCGTTCTTGCACCCCGTTGGACTATTGTAACATTTACACTGCCTGTCATGGTTGCTGTACTCGTTTTAACACCAGTGTTGCACGTTGGAACAAATGCCGGAGCATATGTACTTGGACTCAAACAAGAACCGTACTAATTAAGAAAGATGTATCCTCTGACACTCACGTGAGAATTTAACGATATTCGGTTTGAGCGCCATTTGTATCAAATAGATAATTACCTGTAGATTTGATCTACCACGTGTGGTCAGATCAGTTGGTGCATATGAGTCTTGAATCGTCCGGTTTAATTTGTTGGACAGTAGGATTGTACCAACGACTTTGATAATGACACCATCACAATCACCGACAACCGACGATATTGTTGATACCCTTCGAAATACTGATGCTGTCCAGTATGGTGAATTTGAACTTTCACACGGGGGGACCTCAGAATATTATGTAGACAAGTACCTATTTGAAACTGACCCAGAGTGTCTACAGGTAATCGCATCCGCGTTTGCCGACCGGGTTGATGGTACGACTCTTGCTGGTGTCGCACTGGGTGCTGTTCCACTCGTTGCTGTGACAAGTACGGTTGCAGGGCAACCATATGTCGTTGTTCGAAAGAAGACAAAACAGTACGGGACAGGAAATCGAATTGAGGGAAGACTGGATGCAGATGAAGAAGTTGTTGTAATTGAAGATATTGCAACGACCGGAACAAGTGCAGTTGAAGCGGTGAATGCACTTCGAGATGCAGGGGCGAGTGTTAATCGTGTACTCGTCGTTGTTGATAGACAAGAAGGTGCACATGAGCGTCTTGAGTCAAATAACATCGAAATGGAATCACTCGTGACAGCCACTGATTTACTTGTCGATAAAGAGGACACATGATATATACAGACACTCGAAGCGACCTGAAATGAGAGTACAGACGGCTGAACACGGTCATCCGTGTCCTGGAGTCTACATGTATCGTTGTATTCATACATACATGTCCGTGGGAACAAACACATGAATCGCGCGGAGAAAGCAGCATTACAGTTACAGGCTATAGCCGTTCTTCGGATGCTGAAAGAAACGCGGACATATGACGAACTTGCTGAATTAACCGGGTTACCGTCTGGGGACCTCAATCGATACGTCAACGGACATGTCCTTCCAGGAGCGAATCGTGCGAGTCAACTGGTTGATGATGTTGGACAGGAAGCACTCGCTACTGAGTTGCATGCACGAGTCGAAGTTGATAATGAAGGTTATGTAGACAATTCAAGCATTGTATTTGATCAGTCATTTCTTGATCTCGTTGCTCCTGTTGCTGCAGACACGTTCGCGTTTGAGCGTCCAGATGTTGTATTGACAGCTGCGACAGATGGGATTACACTCGGTGCAGCAATGGCGAGTTACTTCGATTCCCGCGTTGCATACGCTAAGAAATCTAAAGAAACCGCCGTTGAGGAGTTTATAGAATCTCGCCAGCGTCTTACATCAGGTATTGAATTAACATACTATCTTCCTGCGTGTGCAATCGAAACTGGAGAGTCAGTTCTTGTCGTTGATGATTTAATTCGATCAGGGGAAACACAGGAATTGTTACTTGACATTGTCAAGCAGGCGGATGCGAAACTCACAGGCGTATTCGCGCTTATTGCTGCCGGGACAAGGGGAATTAAAAAAGCACGCGCACAGACTGATGTCCCTGTCAAGGCGTTATCGCAAGTTGATACTCGTTGATTCCACAGTCTTGACATCCTCCTCCGCGTTCACGCGGAGGAATCCTAAGCGTGGGGATATTAACATCTACAGTCCACTACCTCCGTCTGCGGTTGGAATCCGCAGGAGAGGTCATACAGGTAGACTGAAGACTGTGCCGACCAGCCGGTACACATATCCTCTGACGAGGACTCGGAGTTACTTTCGCTGTTGTTTATATCGAAACGAATGTTCTCCGCCCCCGCCCCATTCACGTTTGGATTGAACGCATCGTTGTGTTCCCCGCACACCTATAAGCCGCGTTCGACACGCTGACTGTCGTCGTTTCTACCACAGATACAATACGTCTTCGACGTATCTCGCTCAGACACTTCCATCACCTCGATACCTTCGACTTTCGCCTTGTACGTGAGTACCTTCCTGAAGCGGTCGAACGCCCACCCGTGCAAGTCAAGATTGCCGTGCCGACCCCAATTCTTCGCCTCCCCATCGTCGGTTTCACGCACTCCTTCCAAGTTACCAATATTGACTCGACCAACCTGTTTCTCAACACACCGTTCAACGATGTGCTTGGCGAAACTGTGGAAAAAGTGAGTACGACGCTCCGACCATTTTGCGTGCAGTCGAGTCGCACGCTCACCACCGCTATCATCACATTGAGCAATTTCTCTGGGGAAGTAGTACCCGTCTTGTTTCAGCCGGGTGCCCGGATATAACTCGGCTTCTTCCGTGTTGTAGGCAACGGCGGCGAAATTGCAGATGCCGAGGTCGATGCCAACGGTTTCCTCACCAGGAGCGTCTGGAGTGTCACTCTCGTCTTTGCAGACGATGTGAAGCTCCCACCGACCTTTCGCCGGGTCATACACGGCACGCACTTGCTGGACAGTCTCAACAGTCGCGTCAGGTCGGGTTGCATATTCGACCAGCATATACCCCACGCTTTCGGGTGTTCCTTGTGATTCGCACCTTTCGACAGGCGAATTTTGTTGTGTTTCTGGTCGTCGTTGAACCCGTTGTTTCCATGTCACTGTGCTACGAGGATATTCTTCGTGAACGCGGTTGCCGTCTTGGTCGTAGTAGTTGCGTTTACGGTAACCGGGCGGGTTTGCACGGTGATCGGACTTGCGTTTCTGATACCACGAGTGAAAGCTTTCAGCAAGCTCCTCCAGAACTCGCTGACTGGACTGGCTATGCAGACCCTTGTATTTGATATGGTTTTTCAACTCTTCATGATTGGGGATTTCGCCGGTTTCGTCCCAGACTTCTCGGGTATGGTAGTTGCCGACGTTCCAGAGTTTACTGGCGCTCCACCCATGCCGGTCGAGCGACTCTGCAACCTGTGAGTGGTTGCAGATTTTGGCTTGATAGGTGCGGTGGACTTCCATCATTTTGTGGAACGCTCGCATAACTGTTTATACCAGGCTAACTTGTAACGATTGAGATTGTGGTTGTGGGTGAATATCCAGCCGTGGTGTAGCCGGTAGTTTGGTCGTCGGAGTGTCGGCTTCATCACGCGGCTGTTCAGTTCTCGATTCGGACTGACGGTCGGAACAGTCGTCCCTCACAGGAAGGCGGGTATATTCGTCTCAAATCTCTATAATATGAGATTGGGTGGGCAATAGAAATATTTATGTTGTTTGTTAGATGCATGCTCAAACGTGCATTATGGGACTTTCTGAGACGGTAAATGACTATTTCGATATACAAGAACATGGATCATCTATTCGCACTGAGATTCTTGCAGGAGTGACAACGTTTCTGACGATGTCATATATTGTTATCGTGAATCCATCTGTATTGACTGATCAACCAGGAATTCCAGGAGCGGATGGGATTGCAATTTCTGGGATGGCTCCTGGCGAGGTTCAATCAATGTTAGCAGTGGTGACGATTATCGCTGCAGCAACGGCAACATTCATAATGGCGATATATGCAAATCGACCATTTGCACAGGCGCCAGGGCTTGGATTGAACGCATTTTTTGCATTTACTGTTGTTGGAGCGCTTGGTGTTCCATGGCAGACCGCGTTAGCAGCGGTCGTTGTTGAGGGGGTTATTTTTATTATACTCACTGCAGTCGGCGCTCGTGAGTATATTATCCGGGTTTTTCCAGAGCCCGTAAAGTTCGCTGTCGGAACCGGGATTGGATTATTTTTAACGATCATTGGACTGCAGGCAATGGGAATTGTTGTTGATGATAGTGCGACACTCATCACACTTGGATCGGTCGCATCAGACCCGGTTGCCTTTCTCTCGGTTCTTGGGTTGTTCGTCACATTCGCGCTATATGCACGCGGAATTCCTGGGTCGATTATTATTGGGATTGTCCTGACGACGGTGAGCGGGTGGGCAATTACTACCTTTGGACCATTCACTCCTGATGCCGGTCTTGTAGCTGGGTCGACAGCCGTCTCGTATGATATTACCCCGCTTGCAGGGGCATTCATATCTGGACTTGGTAATGTTGAAGCATTTTCATTTGCGCTTATTGTCTTTACATTCTTTTTTGTAGATTTCTTTGATACTGCCGGTACACTCGTTGGGGTCGGGCAAGCAGGTGATTTTCTTGATGAGACAGGAAATTTTCCAGATATTGACCGGCCACTCATGGCAGATGCAGTTGGAACAACTGTCGGTGGAATGCTTGGAACATCAACAGTGACGACATATATTGAGTCTGCTTCAGGAGTCGAAGAAGGTGGCTCAACCGGTCTCACTGCATTGACTATAGCGGTGTTATTCGTTGGATCACTGCTCTTAGTCCCGCTTGCAGCCGCAATCCCACTTTATGCATCACATATCGCGCTGGTGGTGATTGGAATTATTATGTTACAGAATGTCATTGATATCGAATGGAATGATATCACACATACGATTCCTGCAGGGATGACAATCTTGGTCATGCCATTCACATATTCAATTGCATATGGAATTGCTGCTGGCATTGTTTCATATCCAATCGTCAAACTCGCTGCTGGAGAGGTGTCTGATGTGCGCGTCGGTCATTGGGCGTTAGCACTCGCATTTGTCGTGTATTTCTTTGTTCGGACAAGTGGCGTGCTCACTGGTCAACTATAAATTACATCGAGGGTCATACCCAGACCCTCTAGAGAGGTGGTCTGATCAGTCGGTAAATGAATCAGCCATTGTGTGTGCCAATATTATCAGTGAATTGGTAAATACTAGATGAAACGATGCAAAATTTCATTATCATAATCCGTATCGCAAGGCATTCAGGAAGGAGTATATTCACCACGTGATGTGTTTGCCGCATTGCGTCCACAATCTAATCGGATCCGGCTGATAGGTATCTGTCTCATTATCATATTGATTACCCCAGCGGTTACATCAGCGATTACGTACGATTCATCTGCACAATCGGCACTCAACGAAGGGACAATCACAGACCCTGCGAATGGGTCAACCGTTATTAGCACTCAAGGATACACATTTCAAGGAAATACAAATCCAAAGAAACCAGCTCGATTACTTGCTGTTGGTGAGCAGGGTAACCTCAGATGGACACATGATGATACTGTAGGCGGAAGTGCATGGTTTTTTGATGTTGACCCACTTCCAAATGGTAATCTACTCGTTTCATCACCACGCGATGGCAAGACAGTCGTATTTGAGTTCAATCGAACAACAAAAACACGTGTCTGGCAACAGCGGTTTGCAATGGAGGACACCCACGATATTGATTATCTTGGAGAAGATCGTTTCGTGATTGCGAACATGCGTGAATGGAACGAATCAGCGGATGTGAGTGATGACCGGATTGTAATTTATAATCGATCAGAAGATGCAATCACATGGGAGTGGACATTCCGGAATTATTTCTCAGCTGAGACAGACGGTGGATACAGTAAGGATTGGACACATGTCAACGATGTTGACCCAATCAGCGAGAATCGATTATTACTCTCACCACGAAATTTTGATCAGGTAATCGTCGTCGATATCGAAACAAAAGCAATCGTCGAACGACTTGGTCGTGATGGCGCACACGATATTTTACATGAACAACATAATCCTGACTGGCTAATAAGTGAATCCGGGACCCCCACTATTCTTGTTGCAGATAGCGAGAATGACCGTGTTGTCGAGTATGCAAAGCTGGATGATGAATGGAAACGAACCTGGACTGTTGGGACAAATACACTCACATGGCCGCGAGACGCTGATAGACTTCCAAACGGGAATACGCTCATCGTTGATAGCTTAAATCATCGAGTGGTTGAGATTACACCGACAGGTGAGGTTGTTTGGGAGTATTATGCAACATGGGGGCCGTATGATGCTGAACGGATAGCACATGGTGATGAGTCAAATGGACCAACGATACGTGAGATGAACGCTTCTGGGAACTATCCAATCACAGGAAGTGCGAATCTGACGACTGTAAGTAGTGGGGGTGCTGGTGTCGCCGGTTGGGTACGAACAACATTCACAGAAACACCACTTGCAGAACCAGCGAATACAATAGCAACACAGTGGGCGCATATCACGCCATGGATCCGCCCTGTCTGGATGACTGAATGGGATCTTGTATTTACGCTAGCTTCTACGATTACTGCGACGACCTGGTTAGTTGCTGAACTCATCGCTGCCCGACAGCGATTCCGAATTATATTCCACCGTCTCTTGAGATAAAAAATACACGCAGAGGATTCCATTCAATTAGCATGTGCGTGAGCGCGGGCCGGGTGGGTTTAGTTTGATACTTTTCATTAGGAGTTTGTATCGCTGGGTTCAGTTTTTGTATCGGCGAGTGGAGTATATCGATCTACGATAATAATCCATAAGGCAATTATGACAGGAATGAACTCGATAATACCAGTAATACTCGTTGCATAATCAATCCAATATTGAATTACAGGATCATCGGGCGTTGGACGCTGTGGAAGAATCGGCCAGAAATAATTTGTGAGAAACTTGGGATATGCGACTATCAGATCGGCAATGATATGACTTCCATATCCAGGGAGAATTGGAATCAAAAAACGAAGTCGTGAGATTGAGATGAGCAATATACTGATAACGCTAAATGTCAAGACTGAATGACCGATTGTATGCCCAGTTATTGATACGCCAATCGCAAATAGCGGCTTATCTATGATATCTGGAAGAAACGTGGCGAGTAAGCACAATCGAAGTGCAGTTGTGTTATACTTCAGTGTCCGACCAATAATCAATGCGAGTGCAAGATGTCCAAGTGGGGTCATAATACCGCCACGTTTGGATTATAGCCTCCCAGACACATTGCTGTGTGGATTTCAAATAAAGAAATTGCTACTGTTGATTACGTTGATGAATCCTGGTATGAAATGAATACGGATGTACTCAAAGTCGCATCTTGCCGTATGTAGCAGGGTCTATTGGAAGATCAGCCGAGGGCTGATGCGAGGTATAGATCGAATATACATGAGACCGATACACGACAACTTTTCTACAGAGGCAGCAGGCGGAGTGTTTGGGGCTTGATTCTTCAATAGTTCACGAACGGGATTAGATGTCAAGATATGAATATTTCCTGAGGACAGAAGATTGGTTATCATACGATTGTATATCTAAGTTGTACTAAGAGTACTTGTCACAGGTGCGAGGAGGGGTTGGGCGGTCAGTCGCATTGACCCTCACAGAGGATCATGACATCGCTATTAATTACCGAGTCTCAGATGAAGCCGCTACCGAAGTTGTTGAACTAGCTAAAAAAGGCAGTAATGTGATCACTGTACGTACTGATGTCTGCAATCCTGAGGCTGTCGAATCGATGATTGCTGAGGTCGTAAATGATCTTGGTGGTCTTGACGCGGTCATCAATAACGCAGGCATCATTGAACCGGATCTTGTAACCGATATTGACAATCAGCAGTGGGACCAAGTTCTTGATACGAACCTCATCGGAGCATTTTATATCACACGTACGGCTATTCCTCATCTTGAGCCAGACGGTGATATTGTACTCATTTCCAGTATTGGGGGAACCGGTGGGACCGTCGATGCTAGTTATGCCGCGAGCAAAGCAGGACTTCATGGGCTGACTCGGTCACTGGTTCGGGAATACGGTGATAGAGGGCTTCAGGTCAATGTCGCCGCTCCTGGTCCTGTTGAAATAGAAATGAATGACACAATTGTCAAATATCTGGAAGCAGTCGACTTTCGGGGACATGAAAACGTTGACACACAGCTTCCTGAGTATGCATGTCAACCGGAGTATATTGCTCATACCGTAGAATATCTGTTAGAAAACAAATACATTTACGGTGAGATTGCCAATATCAATGGTGGTATGCAGTTCCAATAGTGGAACCAATCTCTGTGCTACTCTGGTGATTGAGCGGTCTATGTCCTGATGCGAGCTTCAACAAGATTTCGAGAGATAGAGTGTATGATGTTTTCTATGATGCACTGAACATTGCTACTGGTCAGCACGCCGATTAGATCTAAACCGCTCACGCAGTCGGTTAGCTGTAGTTTCGACAGTTATAATCAATATAAGGATTGCAAGGATGACCGCCATCACACGAGTATAATTACGTGCCCGAAACGCCATGATCAGTGGGAAACCGAGGCCGCCAGCGCCGACGATCCCGAGCACCGAGCTTTTGCGGGCATTGATTTCCAAATAAAATAGCGTCCATGCGATGTATGCAGTCTTCACTTGTGGCAATCGAGCAGCGGCTGTTACCGATACCGCGCTTGCACCGCTTGACTGGACAGCCTCAATTGGCTGCTCATTAATTTCTTCCATTTCATCGGCGAATAGTCGTCCCAGATCACCAATACTTCCAACGGCGATTGCCAATGCGCCGGCGACTGGACCAAGCCCAGCGAGGATAACGAACAGCAGGGCGTAAACCATACTTGGGACAGCACGGACTCCACCAAGCAGCAACCGAACAGGCATGTGAACCCAGCGCGGCGTTACAGTATTAGCTGCGATGGTTCCGAGACAGAGTGCGATCGGGAGACCAAGTGCGGTGCCGACAGCAGCGATTGCGAGCGTTTCAGCGGCTGCTGGCACTAGCATGCCCGCGTCGCCTTGTAGTTGCGTCAGTAACGCTTCCGGCGCGAGCATCTCCTCAGCCAGTACTGACCACAGGTTCCCTCGGTGTGCATAGAGGTAACCGATATCGAAGCCAAGCCACCGAGCAACAGCAATGACCAAGATTACGAGGCTGACAACAATGACGACTCGACCGACAAACTGACGCCGCCACTGTTGCTGGTGTTGTCGGAATTCGGTGTCGACACTGGTGGATTCGTTGATATCACCTGTATTTCCACCCGCATCACCTCTCGTAGCTCGTTCAGACATTAGTGTATACCCGATTGATGTCGTTCCTATCGACTTGAGCAGCGGGTTGATCAAGCACCAGCCGACCATCGGTCATTCCAAGATAATGGTCAGCAACTGCTGTTGCCAATTCTGGCTGGTGGAGACTTACTAACCCGATTAGATTATGATTGTGTACGGCCTCAGCTAACACCGACAGCACTGACTGCCCGGTTTCGGGATCAAGTGATGCGACCGGTTCGTCAGCCAATACTACATCAGGCTGCTGTTGGAGCGCACGAGCGATGCCGACTCGTTGCTGCTGACCACCAGAGAGGTCTTCAACTGGTCGGTCGGCATAGCCAGCTAGCCCAACGTCGTGAAGACGCGTAATAGCAGTTCGTTTCTCAGTCTTTGAGTGCCAACCGATTAATTCACGCCACACCGATTCGCGACAAAGCGCGCCGTCAAGGACGTTTTCAAGGGCAGACTTGCCCTCAACAAGTGCACCGGACTGAAATACGAGGGCTGTGTCAGTTATCGTAAGTGGCGAGTCGTCGATAATGATTGTCCCCTCAGTAGGCTGCTCTAGCCTGTCAAGACACCGGAGCAGTGTAGTTTTGCCTGCACCGGAGCGACCAATAAGCACAGTAAGTTCGCCGCGAACTAATCGTGTTGAGAATCCATCAACCGCTGTTTCACTCCCATAGCGCCGAGTGAGGTTCTCTATATCGAGCATTGTGTGTTGACTGATACGCAATCGTCCGTCAGCGTTTATATACTACTCCTGTTAGTAGGCGGTTTGTTCATTATCGAGTGGTTGGCTGTCGGTATATTGATTATCCTAATTTCAGTCATTGATTATTCGGTTTCGGGTTCGGGTTCTGACTCAGGATCAAGTGTTTCAATGTCGACACCCATCTCCACGGCAACGCTGCGAACGGGATCATAGGTGCCTTCTGATATTTCGCCGAAACGATCGATTCGATGCTCTTCAAGAACTGATTCTGGAGTATTAAGTAGTCGATTGAGCAAGGCTTGCTGGATCGAATCTGGAGTATCAGGTTTGGCGACGATTGGATCGAATGGGATTGGGTCACTTTCAGTGAGCTTAATGATATTATCATCGTCTGCAGGATGCTGAAAGTCACCGTAAGCTGCCGCATCAACATGACCGTTCTGGAGTGCCGCTAGTGAGGCATCATGACCACCAGCCCACTGAATGTCGAAGTCTGACGGTTGAGTGGTCATATCGCCAGCATTGAGTCCAGCCTGCGACAGCATGTATCGAGGGAAAAGCCCACCACTGGTCGATAATGGATCAACCATCGCAATTGTTGACCCAGCGATGTCCCCAACTGTATCAATGTCTGAACTAACGCGGGTTGCGATATAAGAGTAGTAAGCTTCTGCACCGTGTGACCAGTTGATTGCAAGAGGGTTGACGCCATCCTCACGAGCCAACGCCGAAATAATTGGCGAAAGGTTCGCCATCTCAGTGTGACCATTGACGACGCTCTCGACGGTGGCACTATAACTTGTCGTTTGAACACCCTCAACGGCGTCAACACCGTCAAAACCACCAGCGAGCCAATCGAAAACAGGCTTATATTGTGATTTGAGCTGTTCAGCATCCTCGAATGGCGGTAGACCAAATTCGATTGTACCGTCTTCGACCCACTCACCGACTGTTTCTGGGGTGCTGCCGCTCTCGGTACTTCCGGTGCAACCCGCAACTGCAACCGCACCTATACCTCCGACCGCTTGCAAAAGTCTCCGTCTGTTCATGAACTGGATTGCTATTACTCAGTCATAACACCCACGAAACCGTGCTGAGTCCGGGTCGTGGACCACGATGAACAGTCATTGTCAGTATGTTTCAAAATGCGGGCAGTCAACCCTCGGAGTCGACTCTAAGAGTTATTACCCTATGGTAGGGGGCTTTGAAAAATTGGAGAATTCGAGCTATCATACTCCGTCCGAAATTAGTATGGGTTGGGGCGGATTCGAACCGCCGACCTGCTCCGTGTGAAGGAGCCGTCATAACCGTGCTAGACCACCAACCCTGTGAATTAAGTACTTAATCTTGAGACTTAAGCGTTCGTTTTGACTGATGTGTGTTCAGTGAAGCTCTGTCGTATCGGTGGCTCAACAGAGACTGATGAGCACCAGACGATATTATCAATCATAATAATCATCGGTGACCGGAAATAGAGGAGATGTCACTCGCTAGCGAGGGTTTGTTGAATATATGTTTCGATATTTGTGCTCTCACACATTATTATGCCTCGCGTTTCATCGACTAATACAGGAACACCGCGTTGTCCGCTAACGCGACGAACCCCATCTCGCTTGGAGTGAAGTGCATCAACCCAAATAGTGTCGTACTCCACACCTGCGTCTGTGAGTGCCTCATGTACAGTTTCACAGTATGGACACCCATCAAGTGCATAGATTTTAATACCCATACTTTAGCTTGAGATTGTGTATTAAAGAAGATTGATATTAATCTGAGGACATCGTAAGCTGTATGATGTTACTCGTAGAACCCTACTGCGTTTGCGTCGACAATGCTTAGTTGTAGAAAGGCGTCCCAGGGAATAAAATACTCTCATACATACATTTAATCATGAGCATCTCAGGGCTGTGCAAGGTCGGAGAAAAGAGAGAAGCAACATGCGTATGTCAGCGTTGTGGTGGTGCTGTATGCGATAATCATTATGTTGAGGAGGTTGGAGTTTGTGTCAAGTGCGCGGACCAGCATGGGCAGGGAGATATCGGTGGGGGTGAGCCGGGCGACACCGACAAAGATCGGGATGACGTTCCACGATTTCGATAGGTCATTTTCGTCAGCTTAAGTAGTATCTCAATATACGTATCTCTGATATTTTCATGTTGAATCCTCTATTTGAGTATGTGTTACTGCTATATTTTAACAGAGATGGTAGGCGATGCATCAGGTGATTCAAAATGTATATTTGATCCTATGAGTATCTATTACGAAATGTCACGGAACTGATTTAGTTGTTTTTTTAGCCGTTTGGCAGCAACCCCAGCGGCTTCCGCAAACATTTGTCCATTGTCTTCTCCAGCGAATATAATCCCACGTGAAGAGTTTATAAGTCCAACATCATCAATGAGCCCGTGTGTTACGGCTACCTTTGGGTCTCCATCTTGGGCACCAATCCCAGGCACGAGGAACGGAAGCTCTGGAACATATTCACGAATTGATTCAAGTTCTTCAGGGGCAGTCGCTCCGACGACAAGTCCAACGTTTTCATGGGTATTCCACAGTTCTGCGAGTGCAGCAATTCGCTCATACACGGTCTCACCGGTGGCAAGTTCAAGATCCTGAATATCCGCACCACCTGGATTTGAGGTTCGGCAGAGTATGAAGACCCCTTTATTCTCGCGATCAAGAAATGGCTGAACCGAATCTCGACCCATATACGGATTTACTGTAATCGCATCGGCCTTGTCAAGTAGTTCTGCGTACTGACGCGTCGTATTCCCAATATCGGCTCGTTTCGCATCAAGTAGCACAGGCACATCCTTCCCATGTGCATATGCAATTGTCTCTTGAAGCGCACGCCATCCTGCAGGGTCTTCATAAAAGGCAACATTGGGTTTGTAACAAGCAGTATATTCGTGTGTAGTATCGATAATGCGGCGATTGAACGCCCATCGGGGGAGATCAGCTGTTTGAAGATGCGTGGGAATCCGGTCAGGATTTGAGTCAAGCCCAACTGAAACAACGCTATCAATACGACTGATTCGTGTTGCCAGGCGCTCAAAAAATGGTTGCTGAGCGTTGGTTGATGTCATATATGCTCATGAGTCTCTTAATTGAATAGAAGGTTGTCATCGGCTGACACTCAGATGATGTATACATACAGATCCGAGTTGAACTTTGGATCAATTTCTTACCAATGCAATAGTTTCTGAGATCCTCCACAACGGCATATCAGTATAATGGAGTCTTTCTTACTCGTCTGTTCGAAATGAGAGATCAAGACTTGATGCGCTATGTGTAAGCGACCCCATCGAAATAATATCAACGCCAGTCTCAGCATACGCATCGACCATTTCAACCGTTATTCCCCCGCTCGCCTCAGTTAGTATATCATCTGGGACACGCATCACGCCCTGTCGGACGGTTTCGGGATGGAGATTATCAAACAATACAATATCAGCACCAGCCTCAGCCGCTTGAACTGCCATCTCTGGGCTTTCGACCTCAACTTCCAGTTTTGTTGCAAATGATTTACGCTCACGAAACCGGTTAATTGCCTTAGTAAGCCCTAATTCGGCAATATGATTATCTTTAATCATCACTAATCCAGAGAGCGTAAGTCGGTGAGTATCACCGCCACCAGCGACAACTGCACGTTTTTCTATCCCACGAAGTCCTGGTGTCGTCTTTCGGGTTCCAGCAATATGAGTTTCTCCGGTCGTATTTGCTGTCTTAGTCATTTCAACTGCTTGACGTGTCTGTGTTGCAACGCCTGATGCGTGACCGACAAGATTGACCACAAGACGCTCACCTCGAAGGACAGCCTGTGCGTCCCCAGATGCCTTGAGTACGGTCGTTCCGGGATCAACACGATCTCCGGCACTGACAGTTGGCGTCACAGCAACATCGAGATATTCAAACACAGCACTGGCAGCATCAATCCCGGCAATGACGCCAGGCTCAGTCGAAACAAGCTGACCTGTTGTCTCACCGGGAACATCGTTTGTCACATCACGGTGACCAATGTCTTCACGTAGCCACCGTTCGATTGCGTCAGTCGTCAGCAATGGTCTCACCTACTGTTGACTCTGTAGTCTCCGTATCGACGATCTGATGGCATCCGGCAGAGGGAGCGTCATTTGCAGCCCGTGTGATCAATAGTCCACAAATGGTCGCATTACGGAGTTCATATAGTGGCTGTGAGACGCGTGTTCGTGTATATGCATCAACCTCACCTTTCAGTCGTCGAAGTGTTGATCGAGCTTCCGATAAACCTGTGTTTGTTCGCTCAATACCTACAGCTGTTTCCATTGTGTTTCGAAGTCGGCGATATTTATCATCGACAAACGAGGCTGGCAATGCCGGGTCACGATCAAGTGGTGATGTAGTTTCAATTGATGTGATATCATCTATACCGACTTGTGATGCTTTTCGACCCGCAGCACGTCCCCACACGAGTCCCTCAAGAAGACTTGTTGAAGCGAGACGATTCGCACCATGGACGCCTGTCCGTGCACATTCACCGGCAGCATACAGTCTATCAAGCGTTGTTTTTCCATCAGTATTGACAGCAATACCACCACAAAGGTAATGCTCAGCAGGAGCAACTGGAATGCCCGCATCAAGATCAATATCGCGGTCGTTACATCGATCCGTGAGCCCAGGAAAAGCCCGATCGAAATTCGGGTCAACAGGTGCAACATCAAGTCGAACTTCACCCGTACGATTGCGCTCAGCAGCAACGCTCCGGGCGACAATATCTCGCGGGGCAAGTTCAGCATCTGGGTGAATATCCGGCATGAATCGATCACCGGTGGCGTTTCGAAGCACAGCTCCCTCACCACGAACAGCTTCACTGACAAGAAATGGCTCGTCACCAGGATATGCAGTCGGGTGGAATTGAACATACTGCATGTCAGCAATCCGCGCGCCGGCGAGTGCAGCCATCGCAATTCCATCACCAGTCGCACCTTCAGGATTCGTGCTTGTTTCATAACAAGCACCAACCCCGCCCGTTGCAAGGATAGTTGCACCCGCAAAGATGGATGTAACAGAATCATCGCGTAGAACTGACGTCCCATGCACACGCCCTTCATGCGTCAGGAGTTCAAGCGCCATTGCATTATCAACGAATTCGACATCGTCATGCGATTGAAGATGAGCAAGGAATGGACGAAGAATATGCTCACCGGTGGTCGTATTGACATGAAGAATTCGTCGTTCTGAGTGTGCAGCTTCGCGACCACGGTCGTATGCATCGAGTGACGCTTTTGGCGCAGCACCATCAAACGGTATCTCAAGTGTCTCGATGAGCATATCATCAACGACACCGCGTGCGTTATCGACGAGAGCGTCAACAGCTTCTGGATGAGCTTCACCATCACTCGCCTCGATAATGTCTTCACGGAATGATTCCGGATTATTTCCGGTAACAGCAATCCCCCCTTGTGCCCAATCAGTTGAGGCATCACTTGGCTCGGTTGCTTTTGTGACAATCATGACTGATGCATCATTTCGAGCGGCTGCGAGTGCTGCCGCACACCCCGCAATACCGGAACCAATTACCAGGATATCTGTTTGTTTTGAAAAACTCATTTCTCAAAATATATTATAATTCAAGCATTCGATCGAGTGCTGTTGCTGCTCGATCTCGTTCTTGTGGTGCTACTTCAACGGCATTGTGAACCTCACCATCCGCGAGCGACTCAAGTAACCATGTCAGATAGTTCGGGTCGATTTGCCGCATTGCATTGCAGTCCATGCATGCGTCTCCACAGAGTGGAAGCACTTCGACATCAGGATGCCATCGCTGGAGATGGTTTGCAAGATGAACCTCCGTACCGATTGCCCATGTTTCCCCAGGATCGGCGTTCGTAATCGTATCACATATTTGACTTGTTGAACCAACTACATCAGCAGCACGGACAACGTCACGGCGACATTCAGGATGAACAACAACGTTCGCGTCATGACTCTCCCGAATTGAGTTGATGTGCTCAACACGGAAGCGCTCATGAACCTGACAATAGCCATCCCAAAGAATAATTTCAGCATCAGCAACATCACTCGCATCCGGACCTGCAGGATCCCACGGATCCCACTCAGCAACAGCATCAGTCCCAGATGGTGAATCAACATCATATCCTAATTCTGCGGCTGTATTCCGTCCAAGGAATTTGTCTGGAAGGAATAACACAGCATCCCCACGTTCAAACGCCCAATTAAACGCATCACTTGCGTTTGAAGAGGTGCAGACAAGTCCACCCTGTTCGGCACAAAATGCCTTTAGATCAGCATATGAGTTCATATAGGTTACTGGGATGATGCTGCGATCATCAGTCGCGCCCTGGATTTGTTCCCATGCAGCATCAACCTGTAGTGCCTCAGCCATCCCCGCCATCGGACAGGAAGCTTCCATTGACGGAAGCAGCACTGTCTGATCAGGGTCTGTAATGATATCAGCACTTTCAGCCATAAACGTGACACCCGCAAAAACGACATATGAAGCATCAGATTCGGCTGCTCGTTTTGATAGTTCATATGAGTCCCCGATAAAGTCCGCATGCTCAACAATTTCCCGGCGTTGATAGTTGTGTCCAAGAATGATCACATCATCTCCGAGGTGTGAGAGCGCTGTTGTGATCCGGTCAGTGCGTTCTGACTCTGTGAGGCTACGATACGACTCTGGCAGCTGTTCAAGATTATCATATTTGAACAAGCTGAGGTCTGATTCGAATCCTGCGGTTTCTAATTCTGCCATCGTATTATATTTTGAGACGTACTTGTGATTCACTGTGCCATAGTGAAAAAGATTTTTCTTCAAAATCGGTCTGTTAGATTTTGCTTCTATTTACACTCGTCATTCGAGAGAGTATATGTGTATATCCGTATTGGAAGTTACAATTAGGTTATTCGGAGTAGTAAGAATTCAGTATACAGTATACAGTATCATAATGAGTATTATAATTCGAGAATGAGGGCTACTAATCTGCATACATATGATGAGAAGAACTACGATTGATACACTTCAGTGCCGTTGAAGTGGTTTCAATAGGAGTATTTTCTAATCGTGTATTTTGTATTTATTGAAGAAAATTTGTCTAGCAACAACAGGTAATGTGATCTTAATTTCATCGATGCTATCATTCGCCTATGGTGATGTTTCCAATTGCAACAAGATCTACGTGGGCACCTTGTCTAATCACTCTACGAACATCATCATCAAAGCCTCCATATGCCGCCACATTTGTGTATGCTCGCAATCCCGTAGTAACATCAACTTGCTGTGACCCAAATCTGTAAGTTGATAAATAGCTGTTTCGGATGCATGTTCAGCATGCTTAATCTGGTAGCACACCCGTGTGTTTGTTAGCCTCCGCTTGTGCTGCTTTTAGGAGCGCGTGGATATCATGCTGATCTGGCGCAACGGCATCAGGCACTACAGTAAGAGCATTTCCGACAATCACGCCTGTTGATGCTCCGTGCGAATCTGTGCGAACATCGCTGCAATGGAGTCCGCCATTAATTCGATACCACTGTTTATTCCAGTAACGTGTAATTTCTCACGAACTGCAACAACAGATTGTGTTTTTGAAACGTATCAACTGCTGTTTGTGTGGGATATGCATTAATTGAATTCTCATTCCACTCACTCTCATTATATTCAAACCCAAGCACCTATTCATCAAATGTAACTTCTGCTGTACGGTCCCGAGAATATTGAAGACACCCATCGGCACTCTGAGCGTTTGCGAGATCGGTGTGAGCAAGACAACGGACGACAATCTCAAGATGAGTATGTCTATCGATGAGCCCTGGTAAGAGTACTTGCCTATCAAGATGGATGATCGTTGTATCAGTCCCAATAAGAAATACAATATCATGTATTGAACTACATCAAACAATCTGCCTTTCTCAGATGGCGGTTGCCTCATAGCGCTCATCTGGTCGTCCGAGCGTGTGTGCGTCACCGTCGAGAAATACAGTATCTGCAGTACAATTATGCAACGATTGGCGGTATCCACATACATAGTCGTTATTCATGCAACGCTGTGAGAGCTAAGAAGACGGAAAGAACTGTATCATGGCTCTCGAAGTTGGTAGTATGTTCATGATTGGATATGCTTGCAAACGTTAATTTAAACAGGTGCAGAAAGTCGAGTATGTCAGACCCAAGAACACTCGCCAACGCGGTTCAAGCGGGCGAACAGCGATTACATGAACTAACAGATGCAGACGATGTCGATGCAGATACCGCAGCTGCTGCACGGCGTCTCGTCGTTGAAGAGCATGCAGATATAACTCTTGATGCAGTGTCTGAGTATGGATTCCCCGCTGCAGAAGCAACATCGAATATCGAGAATATGATCGGGACGATTGACATCCCTGTTGGTGTTGTCGGACCTGTCGTCATAAATGGTGGAGCGTTCAGCGGTAAGCAATATTTACCGCTTGCAACGACGGAAGGGGCACTCCTCGCGAGTGTGAATCGTGGGTGTGCTGTCCTCTCGGCTGCCGGTGGGGCAGTTGTCCGCGTAATGAAATCTGGAATGTCTCGGGCTCCAGTTTTTAGAGTCGATAATGTCGTGACTGCAAAGGCACTGGTTGAATGGGTTCGCGATAACGTTGATACACTTCGAGATGCAGCGGAGGGAACGACGAGTCACGGTGAGCTTGAGTCCGTCACACCATATGCTGTTGGGCGGTCAGTGTATCTTCGATTCCGATATGATACGAAGGACGCTATGGGTATGAATATGGCAACTATCGCCACTGAGGCAGCCTGTGAGGTTGTTGAGAGTGAGACCGACGCTGAACTTATTGCCCTCTCAGGGAATCTTTGCACTGATAAAAAACCCGCTGCAATCAATGCTGTTGAAGGACGAGGGAGAACAGTGACGGCTGATGTGACAATTCCGCGGGAAACGGTCATCAACCGGTTACATACAACCCCAAGTGCAGTTGCTGAATTGAATACTCGAAAGAATCTAATTGGGTCTGCAAAAGCAGGGAGTCTCGGGTTTAATGCACATGTCGCGAATGTCGTTGCTGCAATGTTTCTTGCGACTGGACAAGATGAAGCACAAGTTGTCGAAGGGGCGAATGCGATCACGACCGCGGAGCTTAGAGATGATGATCTGTATGTCTCGGTTTCAATTGCTTCACTCGAGGTAGGAACAGTCGGCGGCGGAACTACCCTTCCAGCGCAAGCAGAGGCACTCGATATGCTTGGAATCCGAGGCGGGGGGACACCACCAGGATCAAACGCCGATGGTCTTGCTGAGTGTATCGCTGCAGGGGCACTCGCGGGTGAACTCTCATTATTATCAGCACTTGCATCACGAAATCTCTCGACTGCACATGCAGACCTAGGTCGATAGTGATTACCGCGGTAATTGTCGGGAGCTATCTATATTAAATGAATTATAATAAACGATAGACGCCATTAGATTTTGTCAGTTCGCCTTTCTGGGTCAACTTTTCAAGAAGTGCGTGAGTTGCGTCGGCTGGGACACCACGGTTCGTCGCATATGAAATAATAGTTTCATCGGTGGGAGTATCCTGTGAGGAAATTGCAGAACGGACGATTTCAGGACGACTTTGTTGGGTCGTATCATCTGATTGAGCTGCACTCTCAACTGTATCTGGGTCGATACCGACGCCAGAAAGATACTCATCATCAGTTACCTGCTGGCTGTCATCAGCCAGTGTCTGCTCCATCTCTGCGACGTGTGCCGTATCTGCAAATGCTGCACTGTTGCCATCACGTTTGGCGAGTAATGCTGATCGCGCCTGTCGAGCAGCCTCCCGGTCAGACTCCTCAACAAAGTGACGAAGTTTCTTTGTCTGGTGAGTGCGTCTGCATCGTGGACAGGTTGCTGATTCTGCTGTGTGTGCATCTTCTAATAACCACATCGCACTGCAATCAGTACAACCAACGACGGCATACATAGATTATATTTCTCTATATGATAATTGAATTTTCCGCTATATACGATATGGCATTTGCATAGCTGAATATTAATAAACTATAAGTAATCTATGAATCTACACTCTGCGATGTGCTCATGTCGATGCAATTACCTAGCAATTGGACTTGATTATATGCTACGGAATATTTAAGCCAGATTCTCGATCTTCTTCACAACCGCATCAGCAAACTCAGAGGTCGCAAGCTTCGTGCCATCCTCGATCTGGCGATGGAGGTCATATGTAACATCACCATCGACAATCGTTTTTTCAACAGCATCACGGATGAGTTCGCCAGCATCTTTCCATCCCATATACTCAAACATGATACGTCCGGAGAGAATGATAGCGGTCGGGTTGACCTTATCTTGACCTGCGTATTTTGGTGCCGAGCCGTGTACTGGTTCGGCAAGACAAAGCCCATCACCAAAGTTTCCGCCAGGGGCAATCCCGAGTCCACCGATTTGTGCGCCAGCAGCATCAGACATATAATCGCCATTGAGATTCATCGTTGCAATGACATCGTACTGATCGGTCCGAGTAAGTAACTGCTGAAGCATATTATCCGCAATCCGGTCTTTAACGAGAAGCATATCAGCGGGCTGCTCACCATCATATTCGTCCCATAGTTCATCTTCAGTGATAGTTACATCGTCATATTCGTTTTCAGCAACCTCATATCCCCAGTCACGGAATGCACCCTCTGTAAACTTCATAATATTACCTTTATGTACAAGGGTGACAGAATCACGGTCATTTTCAAGCGCGTAATCGATTGCCTGACGAACCAGTCGTTTCGTCCCAAATTCGGTAATAGGCTTAATGCCAATTCCGATTGGACCATCATGCATCACTTCATCATAGTCCATTTGATTTTCAAGGAAATCTCGTACCTCATCTGCGCCTGCAGTCTCAGCTTCCCATTCGATGCCGGCATACACATCCTCAGTATTTTCTCGGAATGTCACCATATCCATCGCGTCCGGATTCTTTACCGGTGACGGGACCCCATCGAGATGGTATGTTGGGCGTACATTCGCATACAAATCAAGTTCCTGTCGAAGTGCGACGTTCAGTGAGCGAAATCCCGCTCCGACGGGGGTCGTGAGCGGTCCCTTGATTGCAATTCGGTGATTGCGGATCGCTGAGACAGTGTCCTCCGGGAGATTCTCACCGTATCGCTCGCGAGCGGACTCACCAGCGTATACTCGAAGCCACTCGATTGAGCGACCAGTTGCTTCTGCAGCGGCTTCAAGTACTTGCTGCGCTGCAGGTCCGACGTCTGTTCCGATTCCATCACCATGGATAATTGGGATGATTGGATTATCCGGAATGTCCAATTTACCAGTTTCTGCATCACTAATAGTTATTCTCTCGCCCGCCTCAGGGGCTGTAATCTGCTCGTAGCTCATAGAACGTGCATCTTTTTTTCAAACCGAGCGTAAATCATTGCCGTTTCGTATCTCTGGTATATCCTAATTATCTGTATATTGAGCGCATGAATGTGTTTACTCTTCTCTGAGTCCGATGCAAGTTATGTCAAAAAAGATTTCATGCAACAGTCAATTATTATTTATATATGTCTGAGTCGATCATCGTATATTCCGATTATGTATGTCCGTTCTGTTACTTGGGTCGGCGCGCACTGAAATTATATCAAGCTGAGCGTGATGATCCGCTTCAAATTGAATGGCATCCGTTCGATCTTCGGGCACAACAGCGACGTGCGGATGGATCAATCGATAATGATGTTACAGACGGGAAAGGTGAGGAGTATTATGAACAGGCAAGACGGAACGTGAGACAACTTCAGGATCGATATGACGCCACCGAAATGTGTCAAGAATTAGCAACAGACGTCGACTCAATGCCTGCACAGCTTGTTTCTGCAAGCATTCAGGACACGGATGCATATGACTATGAGTCATGGCTTGCCTTCGATACGGCAGTATTCACTGCATTGTGGGAAGATAGCCGTGATATTGAGTCTACAGCCGTACTCACTGACATCGCCTCAGAGATAGATACTGAAATGGATACTGACTGGATCGAGACAGTGCTTGCTGATGAAGAGCGATATGATGCTCTCGAGGAACGGTTTCGTGCGGCACAGAAAGCAGGGATCACCGGCGTGCCCACATTTGTAGATGAAACCGAGGGCAACGCTGCACGAGGGGCTGTTCCCCCGGCACAACTGCGTCGTCTTATGAACGGCTGAGTCAGCGAATCATGTACTGAGATGATTGAGTCGATTCTTCATGGCTGAGGACAGTGGGTCCTCATACGATAGAACATGAGGATTTGATTAAGTGCATGATATCTCAGCGTCGACCGAGGGTTATGCTGGTTAAGTTCTGAGCAGGTCGGGAGTTAATCATTGAGTAAGCGTAGACCGTCGGGCAAATTTAGACTGGATGACTGTGGATACATGTATGATTGTTGTGACTTTGGTGATACAATCTAACCGATTGTAGTTTTGATCATGAGCTGCGAGATTGTGATTGAGTATTGCTCGCTGCTCGAGCCCCTCTTGAGACGGAATCAACAATGAGTTTGTATACGAGGGCAATCAGACCCGAAACAAGAGAGATAATTCCTGTAATAGTTAGGATGGCACCGAGCACAGAGAGTAACGTAGTGTTTATTCCCCTAAGTGATAGACCGAGGTTGATACCGACAGAGTAACCAAGCGTACTCATAAGAACTCCAATTCCAGACGCAGCAGATATGCCGCTAATCGTTATGATGACAATTCCAAAAATCGTCATTCGAACGCCATAATTTAGCCCCTCGGTCAAATCAATCCCCTGCATACTGATAGATACGGCTACCATATGTTAAATACGCGTCAGACATATCATATGTATCATCTATTCACCATTGGGGGCAACTCACCATGTGCTGTATGACTAGTTCTAACCGTAGAGACTTGATCACCCAGCTATACAGAGTAATTACTCTTTGTCAGATCAGACAAATATGAGAATTAACACTGGTATCTTCAATTATGTATTAGTCTGCAGCAGGAGGTGATCGGTCAGGGTGGACCCATTTGGATTCTTTTCGATGCTGTACTGTTCTCTCTGGTGTCACAGTATGGAAACGATCACGTCGCCAATCGTATGCAGTAAGTTGATTTCCATATACGCATCCGGTGTCGAGTCCAATTGCGCATTCACGGTAAACAGGTTCTGCGAGTGGTGTATGACCGAAAAAGACGCGATTTGATCCAGTGTATTCTTCCCACCAGAATGGGCGTTCGTATCCGGACGAGAGCGATCGAAAAGTCTGTAATTCGTATGTGGTGTGTTCAGAAAGTGGCTTTCGCGGGTCAACGCCACCATGGATAATAAGCGTGTCCTGCCATGAAATCACGGTTGGGCGTGACTCAATCCATGAGAGGTCGTCTGATGATAATGCTGGAAGCGATTTTTCACCACGAAGGAGTTTTTCCTCGTTATTACCACGAATGGTAAACATATTTTCTGCATGTCGAACATGTTCAAGCACCCCCTTGTTATCTGGACCCTTTCGAACAAGATCACCGACGAAAGCAACAAGATCGTTATTAGTTATATCAAGCGTTGAGAGAAGTTGATTGAGTTCATCATGACAGCCATGAACATCACCAATAACGTACACATCATCCCATGCGGTCACATCAAGTCGTTTGTGTTCGACAGTGTCTGCAAACTGTGGCACTGTCATCTTAATTGATACCTATTGATGCAGCAAGTAAATGATTACTAAGATACATACTGTGTGATATATAGACATGGATTTGGGGCAGTCTGTCCGGAACCCCTTTGAAACACTCACTCGATGATACAGTATGGATAGTGCCTTGCTCGCAGAGGAGACACTCTCGAAATATCGGAAGGCTGGACGGGTACTGAACCAGGTACTCGATGAAGCTGCGACAAAGGTTGAACCAGGTACCAAACATCTTGAAGTCGCTGAATTTGCCGAATCACGGATCAGAGAACTTGCAGACGGATGTGCATTCCCGGCAAACATTAGCGTCGATGAGGAGGCATCGCATGCAACCCCGGGTGCTGATGATGAGGCTGTATTCGATGATGAGCTTGTGTGTCTCGACTGTGGCGTTCACGTTGATGGATATATTGCTGATGCTGCGGTGACAGTTGATCTTTCTGGGACACCAGCGCTTGTTGAGGCTGCTGAGGAGGCACTCGATGCTGCACTTGAAATAATTGGACCAGGTGTTGAAACAAGTACTGTTGGCACAGAAATTGAAGATGTTATTCGCGGGTATGGCTATACCCCCGTGTTGAATCTCTCAGGTCATGGAGTTGCACAGTGGGATGCACACACTGGACCAAATGTTCCAAACCGCGGCACTAAACGCGGAATTGAGTTCGAAGTTGGTGATGTTGTGGCGATTGAGCCATTTGCAACAACTGGTCGAGGAAAAGTCTCAGAAGGAACCAATGCAGAGATCTACAGTCTTGAACATGATCGATCAGTCCGTAACCGAGCAGCAAGACAAGTTCTCCAGCAGGTGACAGACGAATACAAAACATTGCCGTTCGCCACACGATGGCTTGAATCTACCCGTGCAGAAATGGCTGTACAACGATTGGAGCAGCGTGGCGTGCTCCATGGATATCCAGTGCTAAAAGAAGATGATGGAGAACTCGTCAGTCAGGCAGAACATACCATCATTATTACCGAGGACGGGTGCGAGGTTATAACAGCATAATCAATGGAGCAAGTGTTCGCGCCTTGGCGTATTGAATGGGTTGAGCGTGATGAAACCGAATCAATTGATGGATGCCCATTCTGCGTCCTTCCAGCTCGTGACCCAACGCGTGATCGTGAGAGCCGGATTGTTGCCCGAAGCCGACACACGTTTGTGTTATTAAACAACTATCCATACAATCCAGGTCATGTGATGGTGATTCCAAATCAGCATACCGGATCGTGGGATGGATTAACCGATACCGAATTATTGGATCACGCACGCACAAAGACGACAACCATCAACGCGATTCAGACTGCATTTGACCCGGATGGTATCAATACTGGAGAAAATATTGGTGGTGATGCTGCAGGTGGTTCAATTGATGATCATCTACACACACATCTTGTACCACGCTGGCGCGGCGATACAAATATGATGCCTGTCATTAATGATACAAAAGTGATTGTTGAAGCGCTAGATGATACGTATGATCGGCTTCATGATGCATTCAATTCACTGCAGTCATCTGCTGATGAATCTCAACGAATGACAGATAACATAGATAGATCAGCAGACGGTAGCATATCAGCACCCGATGAAGATGCTGATGCAAATAGATCAAACCACGCAGTCACACTCCAGTTTGACTCACCTGAGGTATCCTCATGATTATTTATAACTTTGCTGTCTTCTGACTGCTAACTGCTCTTAGTCAAGTCGCTTCATGATCATGTCATGATAAACCAGTGATGTACATACGATTTCTATTACCCTAGCATTCATGATTTGTCCGTATTCAACGGGTGAGAACATCAAGGGAGGCGGTTCTACTTTCTTCGACCGAAGCATCTTAACACATCGCTGTAGTATTTATTTTAATGAGCGACGACCGCCAGACCGTCGTTCGACGGATCGGAGCAGTCATTCTCATTGCGAATCTAATCTTGATGGCTGCAAAAAGTGGAGTATGGCTAGTCTCTGGTAGTCTGGCAGTCGGCTCAGAGGCAGTTAATAGTCTCACCGACAGCGCATATAGTCTTGTTATTCTTACAGGATTGTATCTAACAACACAGCCACCCGATTTTAAACATCCACATGGGCATGAGCGAATCGAGCCGTTCGTCTCGCTGGTTGTCGCTGCTGGTATTTTTACTGCCGGTGGAGCTGTATTATGGAATGCTGCTGAAACTATCCAAGCAGGGGCATATGATGCTGAGGCGAATATTATCGCTGTTGTAGTGCTTATTGGAACCGCTGGAGTGAAATATGTGCTTTATCGATATTGTCGTCACGTTGGGGATGAACAACACTCGCCTGCGGTCACTGCTGTTGCCCTTGACAATCGAAATGATATTCTCACTGCCGGGGCAGCCCTCATCGGTGTACTTGGATCATCAATCGGGATTCCCGTTCTTGACCCGATTGCTGCTGTTGTTGTCTCAGTTGGAATTTTTTATACCGGGTATGAGATTGTTCGCGATAATATCAGCTATCTTGTCGGAGCCGCTCCTCCGGAGGCACTCAGACGTGAGATTCTTGAAGAGGCACTAAGACATCCGGACGTTCGTGGCGCACACGATGTTATTGCTCACTATGTCGGTCCTGAAGTAGATGTAAGTCTTCATATCGAAGTTGAGGGAAATCTAACGCTTACAGAGGCACATAATATTGAATCTGCGGTGGTTGAGTCCGTCGAAGATCTGCGATCAGTCGATGATGCATTCGTTCATGTTGACCCTCGTGAGCTTAATGAATGGAAAGATGACCCCGACGCCGACCGTTTGGTCAAAGAACGACATGTCAGTGATGATAGCGGGTGAAGTACTCAGACGACCTGAGGTTGTGGAATATTTCATCTAGACTCCTGTGGTACGTGGGTTAGTAATCGCCGAGTGCGTGCTATTGGTGACTATTTGCTCTACGTTTACCGAGGAAGGTCATTGATGACAGTTTCTGCAGACCGAATCGAGTTCGTCTCGCTCCAGTAAGTGTGGAACTGACATGATGGAGACCTGCTCAGTAAAATGGACCAATATCAACATAAAATTAATGTAGTTTAATTCTCAGGTGCCTCATCAAGAATTTTCACACCTGCTGAGGCACCGATTCGCTCAGCACCGGCATCAAGCATCGATCTTGCTGTTTCATATGAACCAATTCCTCCGCTTGCCTTTACTGGAAGATAATCTGAAAGCAGTCCGACGTCCGTAGTTGTCGCACCACCATCAGTAAATCCAGTCGATGTTTTCAGAAAATCAGCATCGGCATCGACAGCGATCTGGCAGGCACGATGTTTCTCATCGGTGCTAAGAAGCGTTGTCTCGATGATTACTTTGACAGGAATCGGAACCGCCGCAACGACCTCCGCAATATCATGGGTTGAAGATTCGATTGCACCAGATTTTATCCGACCAATATTAAGAACAATATCAACTTCATCAGCACCAGCCTGCCATGCAGCCACAGCCTCCTGTCGTTTCGCAATTGACGCGTGTTGCCCATGTGGAAATCCAATAACAGTCACCAGTGTCACATCAGAATCTCTAAGCAGATCATTGTCACTTGCAGCATCAACATAACATGGCGGAATGCAGGCGTTCATTCCATGCGTGGCTGCCTCTTCAAGTATATCAACAACGTCACTCATCGTGGTTGTTGGTCCGAGAATAGTGTGGTCAATCCGCGGCGCCAAGTCTGTAGCATTCATAATAATAACCTACACCCCAACAATCAAAAACCGCCCGGGAATCCATGTCAGGGTATATACTGAACTGAAGTGAGTCGTGAACGCGCACTAAACATCCCGCCAGTAGCCAGGAATTCCGTGTCTCCCGCTGTGAAGCGCCGCGATATATCCGACTGAGGGCAGCCTTGACCCGATACACGCATTTAATTTGATATAGACGCTGAGCCCCTACACCCTCAACGAGTACCACAGGTCGCGCCAGCGGACAAGAACACAACGCAATAGAGTAGGGATACAGCGCCGTCACGTCTATCTTGGACCCTCTGTCGTCGATTTTATATCTCACGCAAACACTTACATCGTCGGGCGCCAGACGAGCGGCTAAGATGGGCGTTCCAATCTGTCAACTTCGACTCGCTCGTCGCCCCGGATGTAGTGGCTCACTCCATGCGAAGTTGATGAACACCGACAGGATTTAACCGCGACACAGAGCGTGCGCTGTCCTACGGAACTTCCCCGTCGACCAACGAGACTAGGAGTGGGACACTCCGAATCAACGCCTGTGGAGACACCTGTCTCTGCAAAGCGCATCGTCAAAGCAGGAAGCCCAGCCCCACCCCCAGCGAGCAGAGTGGGATAGTTCACAATACGAGGCTTCGATACCGTTTTGTCGTCGGATAGCCCAGTGCGATGATATGGTCATTTTTCCTGACGGGTTCGCATTGCCAGCGGTCCAATATATATTAATGATTATTTTCGCTGGCGGTGTTGTCATGTATGCTGCCATTCGTCAGCAGCCAGCCATCACATCATCCCGAGTATTAGCGTTAGCCCCATGGATGGTGTTTGGTGCAGCACTACATGTTCAATACGTCCTTGAAGCACTCCCGGCTGCGATACGACCACTTGCTGGAACACCAGCTGTATACGTCATCGTTGCCATCGCCGCTATCGGGACATTAGTTACTCTTGATATGTTACTTGCGTCCACGTACGTCGCTCAGGCTTTGAGTGTCGTGGGTGTCGTTGCAGCAATTATTGCAGTCATGGGTGTCGTGTTTATTGAACCAGCGTCATTACGCGTGAGCGTATCATTCATTGGGATTGGTGCATCGGTCATTCTTGCTAGTGGTGTCTGGGTTGGGCTCACACGAATCGTTCCAGAGACACAATTGACAGCACCAATGGGAGCATTTGCCGTGTTCGGACACACGCTTGATGGCGTTTCAACAGCTATCGGTGTTGATCTCCTTGGGTTTGGAGAGCGAACACCACTGTCAGCACTTATTATCGAGTTTGCTTCTGGGCTTCCGACCGAAGCAGCGATTGGATCTGGGTGGTTATTTATTCTGGTTAAATTGTTGATTGTGAGTTTTGTTGTGTGGATATTCACAGATATTGCCGACACCGCTCCAGCGCAGTCGAATATACTTTTGACGATTATCTCAGCTGTTGGATTTGGTCCAGGAGTGCACAATCTATTATTATTCTCTGTGGCTGGCTAGCGATACTATCGATATCCAAGAGCCTCAAGTTGGTCTTCAAGATCTTCAGCAAACTCATTTGAGTACTGTTCGGCAAACTCATCATACTCATCGACTGGACTGATCAAAATCTCAGTAGGTGCATCACCAGTCGGTGCAGCATCAGTAACACTCGAAATCTCAATGTGCCCTCTATCTTCTTGCTCGAAATGTCCTGTTATCAAGCTCTCATACGCATCTTTTCCCCATCGCGCTCGTTTCAAGATTGTTCCGTCGTCACGCTGGGAGTAAATAATGTCTGCACGTTTTGTGTACGGAGTCGCTGTGTCACAGATTCGATTTGCCTCGCGTTTCATACCATCAGGTATTGGCAGTTGAGTCGCCGTTGTTGTCCCATTTTCGGCACATACGGCATGTCGTGGATTCGTATCACCTGCGACAGTCGATCGGATCAGTCGCGGGATCCCAGCCAACTCGGCAAGGTCTGAAATCACAGTCTTACCGTTTGATTCGGTAGTTGTCGCCGTGCTGGTGGTTGTTCTTGGCATTCGGACAAATAACGGAACATGATACAGCAACTCGTGTGTTCCAATTCGATGACTAACAGCGGGCGGCTCGTTTGAGAGTGCTGTTTCTGCACCGAATGCCTCTCCGTGATCGCTTGTGATGATAACGAGTGTGTTATCGAGTGTTCCGCGCTCACGGAGCGTTTCAACGAGTTGTTTGAAAATTGCATCTACCTGTCGGATTGCGCCACAATAGATTGTCTCGAGAAGTTTAGCAAATCCTAATGAAACATTTCCACTGAGAAACTCCCAGTGCCATTTGAATCCCATTTTCGCTTGGATTTGGCGAATGCGCTCATCACTCCATACATCATATGCCGGCTGAGGTTCATATGGACGGTGTGTATCCATCAAATTGAGACATGCAGCCCATGGAGTTGTTTGATCAGCACTCCAGGACAGTAATTGATCGGCATACCAGAAACCATTAGGCCAGTCGCCAAGAGAGCCGTTTGTCTCATAGCTCATATCGAACGTGTCTGGGGAGCCAACAGCCGCTTGAAAGCAGTTATCAAGTCCAGTTTGATGATCAATCAGAAATGGATTATCGGTGAAAAGTGAGGTCTGGTACCCATCAGCGGCGAGTTCTTCAAAGATTGTCTGATGCGGTTCAAGTTGTGTATCGATATCGAATTGTGCAGCCACAGCAGGCGACCCAGTGAACAGACTTGCATGACTTGGTAGTGTCCAATTGCTATGACTTCGTGCTTGTGTATATGTCGTCACTTCAGCGGTAAAGTCTGAAAGAAACGGTGTTGTCTCACGCCGTGTCCCAAATGCTGAGACACTCTCCGCACGAAGACTATCAGCAATGACAACAAGCACGTTTGGCTTCATTGATATATGTTTGATACTACTGCCCGATATTTATTTGCCAGTAATACCGAACGGTGGAGTTAATATATGATTTGTGTTATATTTGCTCTACTTTATTTTACTCTAGTCATTGTCACAGCGTTACACAAATTCAGGGTATGATACCATGCGGTTGGTCGATTCATCACCATCAGCATACATCGCACGCATCACAGAGAGATCAACAATCCCTTCAGCACCGTTTGGACTAACCGGGGTGTCTGTGAGTAGACAATCAGCAAAGTACTCAAATACCGCTGTAACTTCATCGTGCAGCGTGAACTGTGTATGCTCGAACGTTCCTTCAATATCACCCGCAGCAACGGTAAGCGAACATTGACCACGGAATACGCCACGTAATTCAATACTCCCCTGAGTGCCGATGATTTTTATTCCACTTCCATGTTGACCGCGCTGTGTCGTATTTGCAATCAACTGCACGCCGTCTGGAAAGCTGAGAATAGCAGAAGCCCGATCATCAGGGACAGCCTCAAACCCTGGAGTATCTGCGATTGTGACAGCACTCACAGTGATTGGATTTGCATTGAGAAGAAATCGAGCTGTATTGACTGTGTATACGCCAAGATCCATGATTGAGGTCCCATATCCTGTCTGTGCGGGATCTAATCGCCATTGATTGGTATCAGGAGACATCTCAAGTAGTGGTTGGGTATGGTGTGATTGTACGAGTGTGACATCGCCAATGTCACCTTGATCGATCAGCTTCCGAGCATATCTGACAAGCGGATGCATCTGTACGCGATAGGCAGTCATCAACGGAACATTCGCTCGTTGACAGCATGTTCGTAGTTGATTTCCGCGCTCAACACTTGCCTCAATTGGTTTTTCGCATAATACTGCTTTCTCTTGAGCGGCTGCAATCTTAGCGTATGGTAAATGTGCAGCGTTCGGTGTGGCAATATACACAGCATCATATGCACTAGTATCAATTGTATTGTCATTGGCTTCACTATCCGAGTTAGTCTCTGGCGATGGTGATGATGAGTTCTCAAGAGTGTATTGTCCGCTTACATTAGTCTCGACAGCACGAAATCGCTCGCTTGTAGTAAGAATATCAACATCATACTGACGGGCTAACTTCTGAGTATCAGGATTAATACCATCCTCAGCAACAAGTGTCGTCACCGTTGCATTACTTGCTGCAGCGAGCGCTGGTAACGCCATCTCCGTTGCCCACCAACCAAGTCCGACAACTGCATATCGGATTGTCCCTGTAGCCTCACTCTGGTATGTGTGCGTCTCAATCGCTGACAACGTTTCACGGACCATTCTTCAAGTATTAATACAGCGAAATTATATAATCACTGGTAGATGAGTGCGGTTACACGCGCTGAGATGATGGCATGAGTTGAGTCAATTCATACAATAGTGTATCTGACAGAAACAGCGGGAAACAATCGCTGTGACCGCGTAGTTTTTCACCACAACACGAGAGTCAGTGTGTATGCCGAAACAACCACATCTTTTGATTGAATCTGGTGATGTTCATAAGATTGCACTTATTCCTGGAGATCCCGGTCGGGTCAATCGGATTGCCAGACACTGCGAAAATGTCGAATCAGTCACTGATAATCGTGAGTATACGATTGTCAATGCAACATACGATGGTGTCGCATTAACAATCTGCTCAACAGGAATTGGTGGACCATCAGCTGCAATTGCTGTCGAGGAGCTCGCTCGCGTTGGTGTTGAGACGGTCATCCGTGTTGGAACAATCGGAGCGCTACAGTCAGATATCGAAATTGGAGATATGATTGTCGCAACTGCTGCCGCCAAAGAGGAGGGAACCTCAAAACGATATGAAGATCCGGTCCTTCCAGCAGTCCCTGACTTTGATACTGTGCGTGCGCTCACCGGTGCTGCAAACGATTATGATGATGCTATTCCTGTTCATATTGGACCAATTGTCACTGATGATGCATTCTACAATGAGACGGATGAATATGTTTCGGCTTGGCAAGAAGCGAACCTTCTTGCCGTTGAAATGGAAGCGGCAACGGTCTTTACAGTAGCACGTCGACAGGGACTTTCAGCAGGAGCAATTTGTACTGTCGATGGGAACCTTGTTACTGGGACACAGAAAGGTGCTGATTCTGAGACAGAGCTTCCGATGAAGGCTCAGAATAACGTTGAGCGAGCGATTGAGATCACACTTGAAGCTGTTGTCAATATTGACAAGAGCTATCAGAAATAAGCGCAGAAATAACATAAGCGTGAATCCCCGCTCAACTATCTCGCTATGACCTCAATTGTTTACCTCGTTAAGAGTGCACGTAAGCAGCTGATAACAGTGTATACTCGCACTCAACGGTTTTGGCACCACGAGGTGAGCGCTCTTCGTCGATGGCTTCAGTATACTGATAATCTGTTACACATATCGATCGTCCTGTTAATTCCAGTGCTTATTGGGTTTGTAACATATCTTTCGAATCAATTACCAATACTCTCGTTTCTGTTATTTCCACCACTCGCTGCAGGGACGTATACACTATTTTCAGACCCAGAAGGTCGGTATGCAAGTCCCATACGGTTTATCAGCAGCCTCAGTGTAGGTGCGCTTTGTGGACTGATTGCAACGGTTATTACCCAAGTGTCCTATATCGGTGGTGATGGGGCAATCGTACAGCCAGGAAGTGCTGCACTGGCTATTTTCCTAACTGGCGTGGTTACATGGTTTGCACGGATTGAAGCACCCTCAGCGTTTTCAACAGCATTGTTGACACTCATTACAGGTGACGTCGAACCAGTCACGTATGTACTGAGTATCATGCTTGCATCGGTAGTTATTGCAGTAGTCTTCGTGATTTGGCGGGATGAATTCTATGAACAACGTGCGCAGTATCTGTATGAAACTGTCCAAGCCGATGATCATGTACTCATTCCGATGCGGGGAGATCATAATGACCAGACTGCACTCTTTGGGGCACAAATTGCCGCTGCACATGAGACTGGGAAAGTAGTCCTCCTAGACACTGTCTCAGGAGAGGATCCAGATTCCGAACAAAAAGGGCTTGATAACGCTGAAATACAACATCAAAGCCGACAGCAGAATAATCATCAACGAGGTCAAACGCCTGATGAGGACATCGAATCATCATCCAACACTGTTCAATCAAACACAGCAGGTGAAGATGGTGTCAAATCGGGTATCATGGCTAAACGAAATCCTCAAGCATCTATTGGGAAGAATATCAACGCTAATGAAAATAATACGGATACCAATACCCAAGCCGAACAGAAAGAGACAATAAATACAGTCGAAGCGGTTGATCGTCTGGAGCAATATGTGACGACAATTGAAACACAAGTCGGTATTCCCTGTGATACAGTCGTTGCAACTGGTGACCCAGTATCAGCAACATCACAGACCGCTGAAACTGCTAACTGTGACCTCGTTGTAATGCCATATGAGGAGGAAAATGGCAATTTGTCGCCATATGTCCAGGGTGTATTTAAACGACCAATCGATGCGATAGCGTTCCGATCAGAGACTACAGTGAACAGTTGGCAACGGATACTGGTGTTTGTTGTTCGGGACGGCGATACCGCACATGGAATGATTGACTTTGCAACACGACTTGCTGGTCGTGAGGGAATGGTATCGGTGACAACATGTATTTCGCGTGAATCTGAGCGCCGCGATGCTGAGACACGACTTGATCAGTTGGTCGAGACTGTGGACGTTGATGTGGATATTGAGACACGCGTTGCACGATCCTCAATAGAGCAGTTTATGTCTGCAAATGCTGATAGCTATAATCTCGTTATGCTTGGATCAAGTGGCGACCGCTCAGTCGCATCCCGATTTATTTCGCCACCAACGTTTGAGCAGATTCATACGATTGACATTGATGTCGCGGTGTTTGACCCCGGTCGGGAATGAATGCACCCACTGTGGTATAGTGTCATTCCAATCTCAATGCATCCACCCGTTTTAGTCATTAAAATATCGTAGATTTTGATCTAATCAGGATTAGTAGGAGATACAGAAATACAACAATCCTTGATGAGTCAATTTGTACTGTTGATTGTATCCTGAAAAAAAGTGCTAACATAGCGTGAAATGACCAATAAGTCGTAAACACTTCGGAAATAAAATTATGATATCACATGCCTACAGCAGAATCGAACAAAGAGTCGGACGAGTCCAGCACCACCCAAGATGATACCAATATGAGCACCATTTCAATCACGTGGCGGTTATTTGCTGACCTCGCCGAGATTGCGGGCACACGTGAGGCGTCTATTGAGATAGCTGCAAGTGCTACAGTTGGGGACGCACTTGATAGACTGCTTGAAAATAAACCTACACTAGCTGATCGCGTTCTTGCTGATACAGAGACTGGACTTGCAACCGAAATAAATCTGTTTCAGAACGGATCTGATGCGAAACGTGATAATCAGCTGATAGATGGTGATGAGCTTGCATTATTCCCGCCGGTGACCGGTGGCTAAGGGCGAAAATATACTATATATCGGAGCGATTGGCTTTAGAAATCAGAATATCAAAACGTCAATAAAGTAATTATAAACGACGGTCAACAATATGAGCGTGGTCAATAAACTTCATCAACGATGATATCGGTCTATTCTTGTGGTCGAGGTCGTGCGACAAACAGTGTTTGAACAATGCTGAATGGGTCATAGACAGACTGATGACACTGACAGTAAACATCGTCTTCAGCACCGAATTTCGCTGACCCTTCGTTTTTATACTGTGGAACACAGCAGAAGTGTGTACATTTGTTGAGCCAAGCAACGAATCCCTCCTCAGTTGACGCCTCAAGCCATGGGTCTTGATCAGTGGCTTGTTGTATCTCTTCAGATTTGATTACCTGAATCGGAATGACGTTATCAGCATCCTCAGAGCGCCATCGACCAGTTGCCGGTTTTCCGAGTCCAGCACTACCAATGCCATTAGACCATGTCTGATGGTCAGAGAAATCATCAACATGAAGTTTATCACCCTCAGAGTAATCTTCATTTAACCAATCGTACCCGGGATTTGAACCAACACGAAAGTAATTATCAGAGTCATACTGTGGGTTGATACCAGCATACGACTCGACACCACAATATTGGAACCACTCTGTTGAGTACGTCACACCAGATCCCTTGAAGTCCTTAGTCTCAGCAATTTGGATGTTGATACCTCCTTGCTTTTCGGTTTTGACTTCGGGCCACACACCTTTTAAAAATCCCTCAGAATCGACTTCGACTGGAATTTGAGGCATTCCACGAGGTGCTGGACCACCGGTATTTTCGATTGCGTATGCCTGCGTTGTGCCTCCCCCGGCACCCGGTGATGTTGTTGCAGAATTAACTGCAGCAGCACCTGTCGCGCCAACGCCAGCGAGCGCCGCTCCACCGACAACGCCCTTGACAAATCGGCGACGACCAGAATCTGCCGGATATTTATCACGCTCACTCATAATTTGAACTTCGCTCCACTGGTAAAAAGCGTAACGAAACGACCGATTGCTAGGTTTCAATATAATAATCGTGATCGTTTCTAAAAACGAATAAAGGAGATACTGGGATTTTTACTCGGTCCACAATATATCAGTGGTATGGAGTTACACAACAGGGGGGTCAAACAAGATATTCAGGAGTTGGGTGCGCTTCTTGGTGATGTCTTAGCTGATCAAACCTCTGATGCAGCTTTCGAAACTGTTGAAGATATTCGCACGGCAGCAATCGATTATCGAAGTGATAAATTAGCAACTCGGAATCGACTTGATGAATTATTGGATGGACTTGATCCTGAACGAGAGAGCACTGTTGCAAGAGCATTCACTACATATTTTGAGCTCGTAAATCTCGCCGAGGAGCGCGAGCGGGCTCGCGTTGTTCGCGAAGGTGCACAAACAAAAAATCTCGATGATGGGCTCATTGCAACTGTCGAATCGCTGGTAGATGCTGATGCTGACGCCGAGACTGTCCAGCGCATTCTTGATGAAGTGCTCATTGAGCCAACGTTTACCGCACATCCAACGGAAGCCCGACGAAAAACGGTCAAGGCAAAACTTCGCTCAATTGCGAATAAACTCGAAGAACTTGATGAACAACAGGTTACTGACCGGGAACATAATCAGATCTGGCGGAAGGTTGATGCTGAGATCACAAGCCTTTGGCAGACATCGCAGGTTCGCGGACGGCGTCCGGAGCCACAGGATGAGGCGCGAAATGTACAGTGGTATCTTGAATCTATTTTATTTGATGTCGTTGGTGAGGTGTACGCTGAACTCGAAGATATCATTGGATCAGAATATCCTAGCGTTAGCGTCCCAAAATTATTTGAATTTCGCTCATGGGCTGGATCTGACCGTGACGGAAATCCATTTGTTACACCGGAGGTCACAACAGATACGCTTGAGCGTCAGCGGAGTGTTGTCTTAGAGAAATATAGTCAGGCACTTAAGGAACTATCCGGTGTCCTAAGCCAGGATGCTGACCGCGTAGATGTCAGTGCACAACTCAAACGATCATTAAAAAATGACTCTGAACAGATCCCAGGCGTCACAGCAGAAACTGAAGAGCGATATCCTGGTGAGCCATATCGACAGAAATTGAAACTGATGCGTGAGCAACTTCGGCGGATTGATGATGTCCGTCCGAACGGATATACCGACCCAGAAGAGTTTCTCACAGATCTTGAGGTTATTGATTACAGTCTTCGGGCGAATGGAGGCGAGGTCGTAGCGGACGAGTACGTCGAGCCACTGATGAGACAGGTAGACACATTCGGATTTACGCTTGCAAGTCTTGACCTTCGCGATCATCAAAAAAATCATACTGAAGCCGTCGACGAAGTGCTCACGGCGTCTGGAGTCGATTATGATAGCTGTGATGAAACAGAGCGGATTCAAGTATTAACAGAAGCAATTCTCCAAACAGAACCAGTCGTTGATCTTGAGAACCCTGGAGACGTTTCTGATACCGCCGAACGTGTACTTAGACGGTTCTCAATGCTTGGTGAGTGGCAGCGAGAATTCGGTGTTGGTGCAATCGATACATATTGTATCTCAATGACTGAACATCCGAGTCATGTTCTTGAGGTTCTTTTCTTAGCTGATCAGGCTGGTGTTGTGTCACTCCCAGATCACTGTGGGCTTGACATTGTTCCACTGTTAGAGACAGAGTCTGCACTGAATGGTGCCCGCGAGATTATGGGAACACTCTTTGAGAACGAGGCGTATGCGGCTGCATTAAGCGCACGCGATCAGGTTCAAGAGATCATGCTTGGGTACTCTGATTCAAACAAGGAGAATGGGTTCCTTGCCGCAAACTGGGATTTGTATAAAAATCAACGTCGACTCGCACAGATTTGTGAGGACTTTGATGTGACAATGCGGCTGTTCCATGGTCGAGGTGGGTCAATTTCACGTGGTGGTGGACCAATGAATGAAGCAATGCTAGCGCTGCCCAATGAGACAGTTACAGGCCAGATCAAATTCACAGAGCAAGGAGAAGCTATTGCGGAGAAATATGCAAATCCACGTATTGCTGAACGTAATCTTGAACAAATGTTGAATGCACAGGTACGTGCTCGTCATAACGCTATTCGTGAGCCGACAGAGAATGTTCCAAGTGCGTGGATTGATGCAATGGAAGAGATGGCTTCGGCTGCTCGAAAGCAGTATTATGATCTCTTGAACACTGATGGATTTATTACATATTTCGGACAGGCAACGCCAATCAGTGTTATTGAGAATTTGAATCTTGGGTCACGACCAGCTTCGCGGTCAGGTGAACGAACCGTTGAGGATCTACGTGCAATCCCATGGGTATTCTCTTGGACGCAGTCTCGGTGTATCATCACTGGGTGGTATGCACTTGGTGGCGGGATTCAATCATATCTCGACAACGGTGGGGATATTACAACGCTCAAATCGATGTATAATGAGTGGCCATTCTTCAGAACAACGCTTGATAACGCTACGCTTGCGCTTGCACGGACTGATTTGGACATAGCAGAACATTACGCATCACTGGCGGATCCTGAACTTCGAGAAGAGTTCTTCCCACATCTCCGCGCGGAGTGTGAGCAATCACGTGAACTTGTACGTGAAGTCGCTGATCGAGACTCATTACTTGAGCGTGAGTGGCTTGATCAGAGTCTCCAGCGACGGAACCCATATGTTGATCCATTGAATCTGCTTCAGACACATCTACTGGAGCAGACACATCGAACTGATGAAGAGGAGAGAACGCTTCGACTTACGGTGAAAGGAATTGCAGCGGGGATGAAAAACACTGGATAATCTCAGCAGCTGATCAGCAGCTAAACCCGAGTCGAGAAAGAATCGATTCTGCAGGGCAGATATTTGTGAAACTACTTTGTAGTAGATTAATACCGGCAAAGACAGTTAATAGATAGATCCAGTTGCTAATAAACCATCCACCAACGAGTCCTGTGAGAACAACGATACCAGCCATTCGACGAACGTTTGATTCACACTTTGTAGCCATAGTAGTGTTTCTTATGTACAATACTACTCTGATGAATAAAAATCTATCGACGACATGACAATCGGCATGTATGGTCGCCCTCAAATGCAAAATAAGCGTATCAATATGAGACTTTTTTAATTGGTTATGTAAATTATCTCGAATATTCCTGTTCTTGTTAAATAACATATATGTGTAGTCATTTACCATAGAGTTGATTGCTCCGAAACGGTTTTGAACTACCCTCGCACACACACACTATGCCGAAGGAACCCGAGACCGAGTACGACCCCTCACTGGGTCGAAAATTTATTTTTGTGACTGGCGGAGTAATGTCCGGATTGGGCAAAGGAATCACAGCCGCGAGCACTGGACGATTGCTTTCAAATGCCGGATTTGACGTTACTGCGGTGAAGATTGACCCGTATCTCAATGTTGATGCGGGGACAATGAACCCATATCAACATGGTGAGGTGTATGTGCTGAAAGACGGTGGCGAAGTCGATCTCGATTTGGGAAATTACGAGCGATTCCTCGGTGAGGACATGACCTCCGATCACAATGTCACGACCGGAAAATCCTATCAGCATGTCATTGAGAAGGAACGATCAGGTGATTATCTCGGGGAGACGGTTCAGATTATCCCACACATCACAGATGATATTAAACGACGGATTCGAGAAGCAGCAGCGGGGACCGATGTGTGTATTGTTGAGGTTGGCGGAACTGTCGGTGATATTGAGGGAATGCCGTATCTTGAGGCGCTTCGCCAATTCGCACATGAGGAAGCAAGTGATGATATTCTGTTCACTCATGTTACGCTCGTCCCATACTCAAAGAATGGAGAACAAAAGACAAAGCCAACACAACACTCGGTAAAAGAACTCCGCTCAATCGGTCTCCAACCTGACGTGCTGGTTGGACGTTGTTCAGATGAGCTTGAACTAGCAACAAAAGAGAAAATTGCATTATTCTGCGATGTTCCAACGACGGCGGTATTTTCGAACCCTGATGTTGATGACATTTATCATGTGCCGCTCGTGGTTCAAGAAGAAGGGCTTGACCAGCACGTGATGGAGCAGCTTGATCTCGCTGAAGAAGCAATAAAACCCACAGAACGAAATAACACGTGGCGCGAGCTTGTTACACGTGAACGAACGAGCAGTGCTGATATTGCACTCGTCGGGAAATATGATCTTGAAGACGCATACATGTCCGTCCATGAGGCATTGAAGCACGCCGGTATCGAAACACAGACCGAAGTAACCGTTCAGTGGGTTGATTCGGATGAGATGCTTGATCATCACGAGGACCGTCTTCGCGAGGCAGATGGTGTTGTTGTTCCTGGCGGCTTTGGATCTCGTGGGATTGCGGGCAAACTCAAAGCAATTGAGTACTGTCGAGAGCATAATGTGCCGTTCTTGGGACTTTGCTTAGGATTTCAGATGGCAGTCGTTGAGCATGCAAAGAATGTGCTTGGATTTACTGAAGCACACTCCGCAGAGTTACAGCCTGAAACACCACATCCAGTGATTGATATTCTTCCTGAACAATACGATGTTGAGACAATGGGCGGGACGATGCGATTAGGTGCACATGAGACGAATATCGCTCCGAATACACTTGCAGCAACAGTTTACGATGGCACTGTTTGCACAGAGCGACATCGACATCGGTATGAGGTCAATCCTGAGTACATTGATGAGTTAGAAGCAGGTGCACTTTCATTCTCAGGGCAAGCAAATAACCGAATGGAAATTCTTGAGCGATGTGATCATCCATTTTTCCTTGGAACACAGTTCCATCCTGAATTCCGATCACGACCTGACCGTGCTAGTCCACCATTTGTGAGTTTCTTAAAGTCACTTGATTCGACACTCGATGCTCGTTCACTTACCGTATCCACGAGTGAGGAGGTGCAAATCTGATGGTCGAGGTATCTCAATTTATTGATGAGGCTGTTGCAGAAATTGATGCGACTGTTGGTGAGGATAATGCTGTCATTGCGCTTTCTGGCGGTGTTGATTCATCAGTATCAGCCGCACTCGCATACAGGGCGATTGGCGACCAGCTCACGCCCGTCTACGTTGATACAGGGCTAATGCGGAAAGGGGAAACAGAGCAGGTGAAAGACACCTTCGCGTACATGGACTCACTTCGTGTTGTTGATGCACAAGATCGGTTTTTTGAATCACTCACTGGAGTTACCGACCCAGAAGAGAAACGACATGTTATCGGTGAACAATTTATTCGCGAGTTTGAACGAGAAGCGCATGATGCGGATGCTGATTATCTTGTTCAAGGGACGATTTACCCTGATCGTATCGAGTCAGAAGGGAATATCAAATCACATCATAACGTCGGTGGATTGCCAGACGTCGTTGATTTCGAAGGGATTGTCGAACCAGTCCGTGAACTCTATAAAGACGAAGTCCGCGAAGTCGCTCGTGAATTAGATCTTGATGAACTTGTTTCTGAACGAATGCCATTCCCTGGACCAGGGCTTGCAATTCGTGTCATCGGCGAAGTAACTCCTGAAAAGGTCACCGTCGCACGTGAGGCATGCCATATCGTTGAATCAGAAACTGCTGAGTTCGATCCGTGGCAAGCATTCGCTGCGGTTGTCGGAAAAGCAACCGGAGTAAAAGGTGATAATCGCGTCCACGGGTGGATTGTTTCAGTGCGCGCTGTGGAGTCTCGTGATGGGATGACCGCCCGAGCACAGGAACTTCCATGGGAAGTTCTCCAACGGATTCAATCACGGATCACTGGCGAAAATGATGACGTTGCCCGAGTCGTCTATGATGTAACACACAAGCCCCCAGCGACAATTGAATATGAATAAGCGTCATACTATGAGCGTATAGTAACAGAGTTATTATAGAGCTGATTAGATAGTTCCATATCACAGACTAACTGATAAGAATCCGGTTGAGAGTATGTGTGCATAATCCTGTCGTATCGACACCAATCAAGAAATAAAACTGGATAATACATATTGATTGAGTCAATAGTGTTTACATGCACGTAACTGAGTCTGTACATTTCATATACAACAATCGTACAATCAATACCCAGAGTTGACTGCGAGCACGATTATAATCAGATGTCGCATACGCGGAAAGAATTGCTGTTGTGACCACGCTGGATATAAGATAATATAATTAGACAATTGACATGGATCACGATGAATCACAGATGTTTCTGGTAGCTGGACCGGACGAAAACAACCTTGCAGCGGAGCTAACGGATTGTGGAGTTGAAATTACTGAAATTGATGAAATGGTAACGCATGATTCTCTTGAGGCAGCGGGACTTGCGACTGCTGACACACTGGTTCTTACAACGATGGATGATGCATCGGCTATCCCGGTCGCAAAGGAGCAAAATCCTGCAGTACGAGTCGTCACGTATACTTCCGATTCGTTACCTGAATTTGCTCGCGGACAGACGGACCTAGCGATTGACCCAACATTACTCAATGCGACTGTCGTAGCCGAGGAGTTGACCGGATCATAGCTACAATATCGAGTGACCCGCTTCAGGCTACTCGTCTTGATTTCTGGTACAAACAATACATACCGTATCATACATACGTCGGCGATCTTATACTCTATTAGTATCTATATCTCGTAGTCATAATGTCAATAGGTGATTTATACACTGAAGCAGTTGCATCGCTTGATCCAGCCGTCGGTGATGTTGAGACCGTAGAACTGAGTGTCTCTGATGATATCCTACTCAAAGCATTTGCACTCGGACCAGACGCAACCGTGGAGCCACATGAGCATGAAAAGAGTACAAATGTGTTTCATATTCTCGAAGGGACAGTGGTTGTTACACAGGATACGAAAGAGATTGTTGTTGATGCACCTGGAGTTGTTTACAATGATCGTGGTGTTGTCCATGGTGCTCGCAATGAAACAGATACAGTAGCGATACTTACCGCGAGTCTCTGCCCATTGCCATAGGGAATCGTGATTATCTGTATCTGTGGTATCAGTATCCGCGATTAGTAACTCACAATCTGTGGATAATTATGTTGTATGTTGGTGCGGTAATCGGAAAGAATAGCCTCACTGCAGGCAGATGTTCAAATCCAAAATATGCAACCTATCTTGATTATGAATACTGATCAATGTCGGTGTTGAGATATGATAGTTGACCTGACATGGAAAATATAGCGGAGCAAAGCCAGGTCACTCTGTGGTATCAATATAATCCATCAATCCCGAGGATACCTAATCTCCATGTCCACTCCGTGTGATGTTTTTACTATTTATAGAAGAACTCGATGTTCATGATTGAATTCGCCTGGCTTGTTTCAGCAGAGTCTCAGTAAGAACAACGATTGAGTTTTATGATCAGTGCAAAACGACATACATCTATTAGTCATTATCGTCGTATATCGCCGATGACGAAAGCAACAATCACCTCGATGCAGTATATTACCATAGAATGAATTCTGGTCGCGTCCGCGTCACTACTGGCGGTCGCATCCATTTTGGATTCTTAAATCTTAGCCTTGCACAAGATCGTCTCTATGGCGGGATCGGTCTTAGCGTGCGGGAGCCCACAACAACTGTAGTTGCAGAGCCGATTGATGATAGCGGCGACGCACCGACAATTGTTTGTTCACATTCGACTGCCCATGAGCATGCAACACGCGCAGTTGATATATTAAATCTTGACAGTGTCTCGGTCAACGTTGAGTCAGCACTTCCCCGACACGCCGGACTTGGAAGTGGGACACAACTTGCACTTACAACGCTTACTGCAGTCGCAAATGCGTATGATCAACCACCACAACCACGAGAGAACGCTCCGACACTTGGTCGCGGTGGACGCTCTGGGATTGGAGTTGGGACATTTGAGACGGGCGGCTTCATTATTGACGGTGGACATTCAACAGCGCGATTCACGATCGACCGACCGAGTGATGGGAGTTGGGCGGTCCCTCCGGTCATCACTCGTCAACGAATTCCAGACAGCTGGCGGTTTCTATTGTTAATCCCTGATGTTGACCCGGGACGTAGTGGAACAGAAGAAGAAGCGAGTATGCGTAGTGTTATCAAACAAGCATCCCCTGATATTGCAGACCGTATTGCTGGAACGGTGATGCGGAAACTTCTTCCAGCCATCGCTACTGAAAATGCTGAACAGTTCGGGACTGCAGTCAAAACTATTGGACGATTAAATGGGAGATGGTATACTGATGAACAAGGTGGTGTATATCGACCACCAGCTGGTGAGCTTGTTGCCTCTCTTAATGAGTCATCATCATGTTACGGAGCTGGACAGTCCTCGTGGGGACCAACAGTTTATGGAATTACTGATGTCGAGCATGCCGAAGCTGCTCGAGACGCCGGTCAACATGCACTCGATGCTGCTGGCGTTGACGGAAATGTACGTGTTGTTCGAGGGCAGAATGATGGAGTAACCGTCAAACAATTGGAAAGTTGATCTTTATAGAATAGTGTACTTACCCAGTGGCATGACAATATGACTACGATTCATCAGTCGGTATTTTTCAGATTGTCAACCATCGCTCGAACGTCGGGTAATAATTAAACATAGCTACAGCAGTGTAAAGTAAATTATCTAATCATCGTCAGTAGCTGTCAGAAATCAGAAAATCGTGCTAATTGTAATCTCGCCACCGGTATCCACACTCAGTACATTTGAAAAATCGAGTTGGTGGTTCATCAGCAGATCCTGTTTGCTTAATCGTGTACCATGCAACAGTATGTCCGCACTCGTCGCAGATTACATTATTATCAGTAGGTTTCCCTTCAAATTCGGCTCCCTCCTCTGTTTCGATTAGATCCTCATCTTTCTGTTCTTGGGTACTCACGAACTCTCCGATGTCACCATCCTGTTCGGCATGATATCCACAGCTTGTACAGACCATTTTGTCATCTTGCTTTTTCATCATTGAACTACATTCATCACAAAATTGCATTTAAATCACTCTTACTCAAATAACGAGGATGCTTTATTTATGCCAATTGCCATATCGAAGTACTGCTAGCTAATCTTATCTATCTATGTCAACAGAAACTCAATTGCCGTATCATGCTCGCTGAATGGAACCGAATGGATTGATGAAATTGAATTTGAGCATACGCTTCAATTCAGATCTTGATGGGTCTCAATCGATTGTAAACTAAACCGCACGTTCATTGGTGCGTGTATCATCACATTAACCATGACAGATATCGATACAACGACGATTCCGATGACAGTTATCAGTGGTCCACTTGGCGCAGGAAAGACGACGCTTGTTAATCGGCTGTTAAATCATCCCGGTGATAACCAAATTGCTGTCATTGTGAATGATATGGGCGAGGTCAATATTGATGCGGAGTTGCTCGAGGAAGAGACGGACGATGGTATCGTTGATCTCTCAAATGGATGTATCTGTTGTCGACTACAGGATGATCTCGTCACAGAAGCAAAGCGATTAGCAGATGAGCGGTCATTTGATTATCTAGTCATTGAGGCATCAGGGATTAGTGAGCCAATTCCAATCGCGAAGACACTGACTACAGGGGCTGAGAGCGGGAGCCTTGGTGACCGATTTTACGTTGACACGACCGTTTCAGTGATTGATGCCTATGGATTTTGGAAGGCGTTTGATGTAGAGGAATCGATTCCTGATGCTGCGCCAGATCCAGAGCGACCATTATCGGAGGTGCTTATTGATCAAATTGAATTCTGTGATGTCTTATTATTAAATAAGTGCGATATGGTGCCTGATGTAGAACTCGAGATGATTATGGACTCTATTCAGGAACTACAGCCAAGAGCAGCAATACATCGCACAACATACTCTGAAGTCAATCCTCAGACAGTACTTGACACCGGGCGGTTCGATTTTGAGGAAGCGCGTCGACAGCAAGGATGGAAGCAAGCGTTGTCTACAGAGGCTGCGGAATCAGGAGATAATGAAAGTCAGGACAGAAGCGTAGAGAAGACACATAATCATGACCATGACCATGGAGAGTCAGCAGCCGCTGCACACAACGTTGAGTCGTTTGTCTATCGTCAGCAGAATCCATTTAATCCGGAGCAATTTGACACTTGGCTGAGTGAGTGGAATGGAGATATTATCCGGATGAAGGGGTTCGCATGGGTGAGCACCCGTCCTGAGACAGTGCTTGGTGTTAGTCAAGCTGGGTCAGCGGTCCAAGCTGGACCAATCGGCGAGTGGGGACAAGACGATCCAGCAACACGACTTGTAGTCATTGGACAACAACTTGATATGAATCAGATCACTGCTGAACTAGACGACTGTGTCATTGACAATCTAGATGAACGCGCACAGAAGTCACAGGATGACCCGTTCCCGCGGGAGTCATGAGAACTGTGAAATTTGTGTAGATATCGATAGAATCAGATAACTAGATTGTGCTGTTTACACACCATAACCGACATCCTCGCGAAGTTCGTCCCAAGAGTCGTGAAACCCATACGTCGATTCTGATTCTGCTTCCATCGCCATCTGATATGTCTCATCGTATGAAAGAAGCTGTGTCCATCCATCGTGATACCGATAGCTACAGTACTGACACATATGCTATAGTAGTGTCTGTAAGAATTATAAGTTGTTACACTATGCAAGCGAATAATTAATTAACTCGTACTGACAGTATCGTTATCGCGTTATCATATAACTGACTCAGAGGGATTTAGTGTGCATTAATTACGTCTCATCCGGGTTCACAATATCGTAATGAGCGTTAGTGGAAGACATTCGCGTGTCATCAGGTGTTGACACTCTGAGTTTTCATATGTATACCAGAGTACAAAAACGAGCGTTTCGGAAATGATTTACATATTGTTTAAATATAGGTGCAATTCATATCGTCAACACTTATTAAGAGCGGATTATGGCTCAAGTAGAACCTTTGTCACGCCTTCTTCACGGTCATCAAATCGCTGATACATTTCAGGAGCTTTTTCAAGATCAACTCGATGAGAAACAACCCAACTAGGATCAGCACGTCCCTCAATGATTAGATCACGAAGTTCACGATTATACTCTTTAACATTACACTGACCTGTTCCCAGTGCTTGACCTTTCTCAAAGAGAAGACCAAAGTCGATTCCAAGTCGTCCTTGTGCAGCCATATCACTCGGGGCACCGGGATCCTCGGGGACGTATAGTCCTGGGATACCAAGTTTACCGGTTGGCTTGACAGTTCTGATGAGGTTATTGATAACAACGGCTGGGTTCTCACGAGCAGGGTCATATGCAGAATCCCCCTCTTTATTAGGGTCAACTGCCTGATACCCTACCGCGTCAACGCCCTTGTCAACACCTTTACCATGGACGTCTTTTATTTGCTCAACCGGGTCACCGTCTTCAAAGTTAATTGCAGTCGCATCGCAGTGCTCTTCAGCGAGTTCAAGACGGCTTGGGACACGATCGACAGTATAGATTTCTGCAGCACCCTTGATTTTAGCGCTGTATGCTGCCATCAACCCGACTGGTCCAGCCCCATAGATAGCAATGGAGTCACCAGGTTGAATGTCTGCAAGTTCGGTACCGTGCCATCCAGTCGGAAAGATGTCTGCAAGTAGTGAGAAAGCATCCTCATGTACATCACCATCAGGTAACTGCAATGCGTTGAAGTCAGCATATGGAATTCGGAGCTTCTCAGCTTGTCCTCCCATATATGGTCCCATTGCAACATACCCATACGCACCACCTGCAAATCCAGGATTGACGTTTGTACAGAATCCAGTGTATCCCTCTTCGCAGTTCTCACAGAAACCGCAGGCGACGTTGAATGGAGCAACAACACGATCTCCCATTTCAAGTCCTGAGACGGCTTCACCAACTTCACTGACAATTCCCATGTTCTCATGCCCGAAGACAATACCTGGGTCTGCTGCTGTTCGCCCCTCATACATGTGAAGGTCCGAACCACAGATGCACGACGTCGTTATATCAATAATAACGTCGTTCGGGTGCTCTATTTCCGGTTCATCGACTGATTCAACTGCAACATCTTTTTCTCCCTGATATACGACTGCTTCCATCGACATAATCAAATTCCTCCTTTGGCGTTTTCGTGCGTACGATTGGCTATACTATGCGTCGTTGGGTCAGTTTCATGCGGCATATCTACCTAACGACAGAAGTTAAACAGTAATAACCATTATGATTATTCATATTATATTCATATCTAACATTATAATTAATCATCATGAGGTGTTTTATTTTCGATGCAAAGATCTCTTATTTTGGGTATCGGGTAATGACACAGGGTCAGTGTATTCAAAAAGATGTTCTACTCATCACTTTGAGACGACACGAGTCAAAGACACACATTTCGTTGCAATCGGTCCAAGCGGATCCATCGAAGCTATATATTGTAGATTATTGAGGTGAAAACCGCTAGCTGTTTTGTTTAGTTTAATATTTACTCTCATCAGTGAAACTGAGAGGAAAGTATATGCTTATCCGCCGAGATATAATCGCCCAATATCGTTATCATTGAGCAGCTCTGTGCCTGTGCCGGTGAATTTGATCTCTCCAGATGCGAGCACAAAGCCACGGTCAGCAACTGATAATCCCTTCTGTGCGTTCTGTTCGACGAGCAGTATGGTCGTTCCGAGATCATTGAGCTGTTTAATTCGATCAAACACGTCTTCGATAAAACGTGGTTCAAGTCCAATAGATGGCTCATCAAGCATCATTATCTCTGGGTCAACCATCAGTGCTCGAGCGAGTTCAAGCAGACGTCGTTGTCCTCCAGAAAGAGTTCCTGCATTTTGATTGCGAATATCGCCAAGAATACGAAACTCATCATAAAGCTCCTCAGCACGACGGGCGGCGCGGTCATCATCATTGAACACATATCCACCCATCAACATATTCTCATGAACAGTCATGCCCGGAAACACACTTGCATCCTGAAGCACATAGCTCATACCAGCCGTTAGATTCTCTTGAGGTGAACGACCTGTGATGTTCTTATCATTGAGAGTGATTGTGCCTGCTTTCACATCAGCAAATCCATAGATACTCTTCATGAGTGTTGATTTACCTGACCCATTTGGTCCAATCAGACAGGCAATTTGTCCATGTTCAACGCCGATATTTATATCATGTAAGACAGTCGTATTACCGTATCCGGCAACGACATCACGCATTTCCAAGAGGGGTGTGTCGTTCGATTGAGGATCAGATCGAGTACTCAGATTTGACTCTGTCGACATGATCACTCTCTCCCAAGATACGCATCAAGCACGCGTTGGTTGTTTTGTATTTCATCAGGTGTCCCCTCAGCGATACGTTCGCCATGAGCAAGAACATAGATACGATCAGCGACTTCCATGACAAAATCCATATTATGCTCAATAAGAAAGATTGTTGCCTCTTCATCCTCGTTAGCTGTGCGAATATACTCAATGAGATTTTCAAGCATTGAAGGATTAATGCCACCAGCCGGCTCATCCATCAATAGAAGATTTGGCTCAGCCATCAGCTCCATTATAAACTCAGTGAGCTTTTGTTGACCGAAGCTCAGCTGACCGGCAGGAGTCTCAGCAAGCCCACCAAGGTCAACATACTCAAGTAGTTCTTCGGAACGCGAGATGAGTGATTCATCAGGACGTCGAAGAAGTCGCCCAATATTTGCATCGCCCTCCTGTGCTGCTAATAATAGATTTTTACGAACACTCATTGCACCGAAGATGCGCGTCTCCTGAAACATCCGCCCAATCCCAGCCCTGGCAATCTTATATTCAGGCCAATTAGTGACATCTTCATCCTGGAGATAAACACGACCATCATCAGCATCAAGCGCCCCAGTGATACAATTGAATAGGGTTGACTTTCCAGCTCCATTTGGTCCAATTAGACCGACAATCTCGCCTTTGTTTACCTCAATGTTGACAGCATCGACAGCGGTGAGTCCACCAAATTTTTTTGTAACATCATCAGTCCGAAGCACGGTTTGGTCACCACTTTGAGTTACTGATGAGCGAACACTGTTTTTCATCGTATCACTCATCAGCTGTCACCTCTGTGCTATCAGTCCCTTCAGTGGCAGACATACCACCGTGTTCGTAATATTTCATTTCACTTGCATACTCTTTGAGTGTTCCAGTGACCCCATCGGGAAATCCAATGACAGTTCCGATAACGACGAGTCCGAGTAAGACGAGCTGCCAGCCGACGAAAGCAGTTTCAACATACTCGATGATGACGTGGAGTCCGAACGCACCGACAATCGGTCCAGCCACAGTTCCAGATCCTCCAATCAGTGCCATCGCAATCAGTTCCACATTCCACGCAGCGTTATATGCTGTCTGTGGATTGATGAATGTATTAAACAGGCTGTATCCTCCCCCGGCAAGCCCGGTAAAAAGCGCCGATAATACCCAAGCAGCTGTTTTGTAATACGTCGTATTGAACCCCATTGCGGTTGCTTTCTTTTCATCATCGCGAATGGCATTGAGGACAAATCCAAACCGGGTATTCGAGAGATAATAAAGAACAGCCGCTTCAATGACTAATACAGCAAAGAAGAAATAATAGAATACAGTCCCAGATGGTGTTTGTAGCAGAATCTTTCCACTCGCACCACCGGTGATGTCAAGGATTCGTGATACTTGCTGTGTAGTTAAAAGCACACCCAGTGTCGCAATGGCAAAATAATGCCCTCGAAGCCGAAGGACAGCAGCACCAATAATTACAGCAGACCCAACAGCAACTCCCGCAGCAGCAATCATCGCAACAGGGAGCATAACGCCGAAATCCTTCGTGAGAATAGCTGTTGTATACGCCCCGATTCCGAAGAACGCCATGTTGCCGAAACTTGGGTAACCTGTCTGTCCGCCAATAATGTCCCACGATAACGCCAGGATGGCAAATAAAAACATCTCAGAAATGACGGTCATATAATAGCCTTGTTTGAGTCCCAGAATCGGTGGTAGCGCCCCGACAGCGGTGCCAATCAATATGAGCGTCCACGCATGGTCATCACAAAAGCTGAAAAGTCGATCGACAAGACCAGGTGAAATAAGCGAACGGAACAGTCCACTCTCATCAGATTCACTCGCGGTCATTGTCTTGTTTCCTCACCGAATAGTCCAGTTGGTTTCACAATAAGTAGCATAATAAGTAGACTGAAACTCACAGCAAGTGTCCATTGAGAGGAAACAAGCCCGGCAGTGAGTTCCTCAACCGTCCCAAGCATCAGACCACCAACGAATACGCCGGGAATCGAACCAACGCCACCAAACACAACGATAACGAAGCTCTTCAGTGTGTATATAAGCCCCATTTGTGGCTGAATGTTCAATATTGTCGCAATAAATGCACCAGCACCACTAGCAATAGCTGAAGAGATTCCGAAGGTTACCGCACGCGTGTGTTCAACATCAATACCGACAAGGGCTGCTGCCTCAGGGTTTTGTGATACAGCACGAATTGCACGACCGGTTCGTGTCCGCTGAAGAAGCACATATAATGATACGGTTAGTGCAATCGCACCAATAAATGATATTAGTTTCATTTTTGGAATGACAATTCCGGCGGCAGTCAATGATGGGTCGGTGAACAGTATCCGAATCGCTCGAGGGTTTGCCGACCACGCTTGGATGGCGAGTTGTTGAATCGCGATACTAATCCCGAATGTAACCAACAGCGTGAGGAAGATATCTGTTCCAATAACACGTGACACAAGAATACGTTGGAGCGCATAGCCAATGACAAAAACAACTGCAATGACAAGGGGAATGGTTGCGAGAAATAGCGTTACTGATCCCTCAGCATCACCAGTTAAGGAACTCAAAATCCAGTATGAACTATAACCACCGAGCATTACCATCTCGCCATGTGCAAGATTAATAATATCGACGACTCCCCAAATAAGTGCGAATCCAACAGCAACGGCGGTGAATAACGCACCGACGAGAAGTCCATTGACAATAAACTGCGTTATTGGCATCAGTTTAGCGCTCGTCCCAATCAGGCATTGGATAGGCAGGTGCTGACTGGGCAACATTTTCAGGATATGTGATCTGTAGACCTGATTCTGGTTGCCACTGATAAATAAGCATATTCTTATCAATTACACCAGTGTCATCGAATGAAACAGTACCATACACCGTTGAGAATTCCGCCTGACGGATATAATCTCTAACGGGAGTAGGTTTTATTTCATCGACATTTTGGAATGCATTCACAAAGGTAACAATCACAGCCTCACCAGCCGCACTGTGGTAGTCAGGAGCGTACTCATAGTTGTTTTCGATAGCAGAGACGAAGTCCCCTGTTGCACCGTAAATTGGATCATCAAAGTCGGCATTTATTGCCCACGATGAGGGACCGTACATGTAATTCCCGTTTGTGTCGACTTCATTCTTAAATGAGTCATTAAGACTACCGACGGTTCCCATTGCAGCATCAACGTTCAGCCCTTGAGTCTCCATCTGGTTGGCAAGAATAATATTATGTTTTTGATGTGCACAGAGAAGTAAGATGTCGGCGTCGTTACTTTTTACTCGACTTAGATTTGTCGAGAGGTCGGATGTGCCCGTTGGGAACGTCTGATCGACGACCAACTCCAGATCAGTGTTTGCGATTTTATTTCGTGCGCCCTCTGCTGTGGACTGGCTGAATGTGTCGTCCTCGGCAAGGATCGCAATTGATTCTGGTGTTGAGTCCTGTGCAAGACACATATCCATATAGCTTTTTGCGTACTTATTTGCTGTCGGCAGAAGACCAAAGATCCACTCGTTCCCTTGTGCAAAAATCTCTGGACTTGCACCGCCGCCCTCAACCATCGGCTTGTTATTTTGTGCGGCAACAGCACTTGCTGGAAGTGTCACCGTGCTTGAATACGGACCTAATAGATAATCAACATTCTCGCGATCAATGAGTTCTTGATAGATACCTTTTGAAGTTGATGCGTCAGTTCCATCATCTCGAAGGATCATCTCCAGTTCATACGTATTCCCATCACCAGCCTCAATACCACCGTTGTCGTTGATTCGCTGAATTGTTAGTTCATACGCGTCCTTGTATAGCTTCCCGAGATCTGCGTTCTCGCCGGTTAGACTCATCGAACCACCAAGCGTAATTGTCTCCATCCCACCGGAATCTCCGGTTGTCCCGCCGTTGGCGGTCGTATCTCCACCATTGCCGGTTTCAGTGCTCGTGTTACCGTCATCGTCATTACCGCCAGCGCACCCAGCAAGCCCGGTAAGTCCGACTGCACCTGTACTTCCTGCTATCCTGAGAAACGTCCGTCGACTAGTATTTTCTGTCATAAACTATCAGCGGTCTGTCTAATCAATGCAAGACCTGTTATGGATAGAGTTTATCACAGTTATAAATGTTAATAATTAATAAAAATACAGTCCGGTGAGCCGATTTGAGTAAGTGAATCTGCTATTGTCAATTAATACATATTACTATAGAACTAGTTTTACTATGATATATTACAGCGAACATCATGTCGTTGAATCAAAACGCATCCTCAGTTGATAACCGCAGGAGGTAGAATTATGATGGATTATCTCTTTGTTTATATTACATGGACGAAAGCGAGTACGAACATCTCACCACATCATTAACACCACATGAATCCGCCGGTGGGGTGACAACGTATCGGAATACTGTCAGTATATCCTGTCCAGCATGCGATGATCCATTTGATGATTTAGTGATCTGTGAAGATGACTACAATAGTCTTGAACTTACTATGTTACTTGATCTGTGCATCACAACACATGGAAATGAGATACTATTATTTACACATAAACACTAATAAATGGATATCTATACCATCGATGAACTTTACGACAGTATAGTTGATCAGATATATTCGAAATATTAAATATAAATAGTGTTTATCAATTTTTGATATCAATCATGTTTATTGATATCTGATCATGTTCTGAGTAATTAGTGTAAATATAGATACGAACACGACTCAGTTTGGCGGAAGTCCCTCATCATTGACAACGTCCCCAGCATCGTTGATCGTGACTACGCCACGATTATTAATGGCGTATGGGTCGACACCTTCCTCTTCAAGGAACTGTTTATATAATCGCTCAGCCGTTTCGGCGTCTTTTTGTCTTTCTGAAGCACGGTCAGAAAGTGATATGAGATCTTCTGGAACAGCATTTGCATGTACGATCGAGTGATTGATTAGGTCTGAAAGTCGTCGAATCGGTGATGTAAAATGTCCGTAAATGTCGAAATTCAACGCATAATGACCACCAAATGGATCATTCATATATTTGGCCCGTGGCATGACCTTAAGCACCGCCCGCTGAATCTTATCAAGTGCACGGGGTTTTGAATTTTCAAGCGCACTGTTGACGGCTTTACGTGGTTCGTCCCATGCAGTTGATGAAATTTCAACGCCATCAAGTTCTGTGATCTCACGAAGTGCTTCATCCCATTGTGTCGGGGTTGGCTGCGGGTGGACACGATACATGGCCTCGACACCCCGATTCCACATCAGCTCATGCGTAACAGCCTTATTGGCTTTCAACATACATTCTTCGATTATTGTGTGTGCGCGATCACGACTTGGATTCAACACCAATGACCCGTCTTCTTTGCGTTGTTGATGTAGTCGGTCAGCAAGCTCATACGCGAGTTTATTTTCATCATGCAAATCAGCATCAGGATCCTCAAGATGGTTCTCACACTCAGTGTATGTCAATCGAGCATCAGAATGTATCACTGACTTGTAAATGTCAAGTTCTTCAAATGAAAGTGTCTCTTTTGAGATTTCCATCTCGACGGTATGTGCAAGTCGATCTTGTCTTGGGACGAGTGAACACACCGTCTCTGCCAGCACCGGTGGGAGCATATGGATCGTATACGCTGGTAGATATACCGTATTTCCTCGTTCGACAGCCTCGGTCCACATCTCGGAGTCTGGGTGGACATAGTGGCTGACATCAGCGATATGTACCCATAGTGTGTAGGTTTCGGCATTCTCTCGAATGCTGATAGCATCATCGAAGTCCTGCGCATCAACAGGGTCTGTCGTCCACGTGGTCAGGTCACGAAGGTCCGCTCGCGACTCAAGTTCATCCTGTATTTCCTCATCAACGTTTTCAGTCCGTGCTTTTGCTTCCTGGCGAACAGCACTTGGAAATGCATCACGAATGCCAAACTCCTCGAAAAGCTCCTCTCGTTTCTCTTGCAGTCGATGGGCAAGACCAGCAGAAATCTCGACTGGACCCTGCCCAGCGGCTGTCCCTGCCTCTGACTGCGATTGTTGTGCATTATTGGACATAGCAATATTATTCGGGACGTACAGATAGTCGTGTCGCACACACAGATCTATACCGTTCACTCAACCTCGAAGGTATCTCACCACTATCTGAATTGATAATTAAATCACTCAATAGCTGTCCTGGTACATGTACACACTTTTGACGAACTACTAAAGATTGTCTAAAAAAGAGGACGCTATCTAATACTTAATCGTCGCTATGATATTAAACGGGTCTAAAATTAGACATGTGATACGCTCAGTTCACATGCTACAGAATATGCAATATGCAACACTCAACCCAGGCAGTATTATCATTCAGACTGTGAATTTGAATCAGGGGTAGACTCGCCATCGTACTGTTCCTCAGCGGTTTCAATATATTGTGTGAGGAACTCAGATTGAGATTCAGATTCAGGTTTTGATGATGACTGTGACTGTAATTCCATATTTTCTTCAATATTTATTAGCATCGACTCAAGTCCATCTCGAGGTTGGTGACACAAATCTCGATAACAGCCCTTACATAGATGTTCAAATTCTTTTCCATGCCGCTCCCATCGATCTCCTTGCTTATCATATTCACGCGCGTTCTTGCGCTCAACAGATGTCCCACAGGCAACACAAGTAACCGTCGTCTGATCCCCGTTGTCCCGGGCGCCCCACATATCTGACAGCATGAACCGCCCATACTTATTTTTTAGTTTCACATCTCGTTTTACCGATGAACGATATCCCCGTGCGCTAGTGTCGGGTCACTTATTTGTTGGGATACCTTTCCGCACGACAATGGAAGTTAAGTCTAGACATCACCTTCGAGCAGACGAGATTGACACGCTCACAACGACAATTGAGCAGACCACTGGTGTTGCACTTGATGCAGATACATACGAGCTTGTTGAACTCGACGGAGTATCATATGATGTCATATTAACCGATGATAATCTTGATGTTGTCAGATTTGGTGAGGAGCCATTTCTAACCGTACAGGGTGCGAATCGATACGATCCAACACAATCGGTTGTCACGGTCGATGCTGGGGCAATCTCGTTTGTTAGCAACGGGGCTGATGTGATGCGACCGGGAATCGTTGACGCTCATACGTCAATTAATGCTGATGATCTTATATTGATCGTAGAAGAAACGCATAATAAGGTCCTTGCTATTGGTCGGGCACTTGTTGATGGAGATGAGATGATTGGTGATAATGGCAAGGTCGTTGAGTCAATCCACCACGTCGGTGATGACCTCTACTCGTTTACTGTATAATTGAGCAGTACCGTCTCATTAATCTGATACTTGTGATCAAATTTGTCTCAGTCAAGTTGATTCCTAACAGCAGAAAGCGTGAAACCGCAGAATAAGTAGTGTCTATTCAGTGATTGTTATTGGAATCCAATCCGACCATCCTGTCGTCCACCGGGAAGGCGACTCTGTGTTCCGCCTTTGAATTCCTCTTGCATGTCCTCATAGTAATTCATGAGATCATCGGTGATTGTTGGTCGCACAGACTCCATCGCTTTACGGAAGTGACGCATTTCAATTTCCTGTGCATCACCATCTTCTCGAAGCGCCTCAATCGCTGCCTCACGTGCAACTGATTCGAGATCAGATCCAACGTAGCCATCAGTTATCTCTGCAATCTCTCTGAGACTTACATCCGGTGCAAGCGGTGATTCACGGGTATGTATCTTGAGAATCTGTTCACGACCTTCCTCATCGGGCTGTCCGATGAGCACCAATCGGTCAAATCGACCTGAGCGGATGAGTGCTGGGTCAATCATATCTGGTCTGTTAGTTGCAGCAATGACCATCACATTTCCATTTTCTTCAAGCCCATCAAGCTCTGTCAGTAGCTGATTGACGACTCGCTCAGAGACGTTATTTCCTGTTCCGCCGCCTCGACTTGGAGCAAGACTATCGAGTTCATCAAAGAAAATGACTGTTGGACTGACCTGTCGTGCTTTCCGGAAGGTCTGTCGAATTGCCTTCTCTGACTCACCAACCCATTTTGAGAGTAACTGTGGACCTCGCACTGAGATGAAGTTTGCATTGGTCTCATTGGCAACAGCCTTTGCAATGAGTGTCTTGCCTGTCCCTGGCGGTCCATATAATAAGACACCCTTGGGTGCTTCGATACCCATCCGTTCAAACCGACCACGGGATGTAATGGGCCACTCAACGCTTTCTTTTACCTTCTGAGTTGGACTCTCAAGTCCGCCAACATCATCCCAAGACACCTTCGGTAACTCAACAAGGACTTCACGCATCGCAGAGGGCTCAACATCAGAGAGTGCGTCATTGAAATCGGCGCGTTTGACGATCATCCGGTCAATGAGGCTTGGAGGAACGTCTTCCTCATCAAGGTCAATCTCTGGTAGGTAGCGTCGTAGCGCTTTCATCGCTGCCTCTTTTGTCAAGGATTCAATATCTGCGCCAACAAAGCCATGGGTCTCATCTGCAAGATAATCCAATGAGACGTCATCAGAGAGTGGCATTCCGCGAGTGTGAATCTGAAGGATTTCTTTCCGACCAACTTCATCAGGGACTCCAATTTCGATTTCACGGTCAAATCGGCCTGGGCGACGGAGTGCAGGATCGACACTGTCAACACGGTTGGTCGCGCCAATCACAATAACTTGCCCACGAGTCTCGAGCCCATCCATCATCGTCAGTAATTGTGCGACGACTCGGCGCTCAACCTCGCCGGTAACATCTTCGCGTTTTGGTGCGATTGAGTCGAGTTCATCAATGAAGATAATCGATGGTGATTCCTCAGTCGCATCCTCAAATATTTCACGGAGCTGTTGTTCGGACTCGCCGTAGTATTTTGAGATAATCTCTGGACCTGCAATTGAGAAGAAGCTTGCAGATGTCTCATTAGCGACAGCCTTTGCCAGGAGTGTCTTACCCGTTCCTGGCGGTCCATGAAGTAATACACCCTGTGGTGGTTCAATTCCTAGTTTCTTGAAGATCTGTGGGTGTTTCATCGGTAGTTCAACCATTTCACGGACGCGTTGAATCTCGTTTTGGAGTCCACCGATGTCTTCGTAGGTTATTCCACCACCAGTTTTTTCAAATCCTGAGATCGGTTCCTCACGGAGCTCAACCTCTGTATCTTCAGTCACCAGACAAACACCATCCGGTTCTGTATTCACTGCAATAAGTGGGATCGCTTGACCGGGTGAACGCATGAAGGGGTGATTCGTCGATGACATTACAGGAACGATATCGCGTTCAACAACCGGGCGCTTGAGAATTTGTCGTTTAACCATCCCAGCAGCATCCGAGCCAAACTGGACGCTTGCCTCCTCAGGTGGTGCTAATACTAGTTTTTCAGCTTTCGTTGTCTCAGCCTTCCGTATGGTAACACGTTCGCCGATACTAACATCGGCATTTTGTCTCGTAAAGCCGTCAACGCGGACAGTATCAGTATTCCAGTCTTGCCTATCAGCGCGCCACACCTTTGCTGCGGTAGTATCAGCGCCTTCGATCTCGATAATATCGCCTGGTGAGAGTTTCAGATGGAGTAGCGTGTCCGGGTCAAGACGGGCGATACCACGTCCTGAGTCGTTTGGGTACGCCTTCGCCACTTCAAGTTGGACTTCGTTCATAATTGAAAATCGCGGGGGTGCCTCCCGCTACATTTCAGGTCCTGAGTAAGTCTGTTTTCCGATTCGGCCGATGACTCACTCAGACTGTGGCACTATACCACATATTAACTTCGGCGGATACAAATCCCTGACGCCTGCGGCAGTGAGTATCCAAACAGTTGTACACAATCGGTTATTCACTGAATCACTCCACACTCCATGGTCACGCCCGGGATATTCGGCTTGGGTTAGATAGGTTATGAATTATTCATAAATGCGCGAGCATATGTGGTTACAGACAGAGAAAGAATCATGTCGCTACTCGTGTTCGATGGTCAGATGGGTGCAAGTGGGGATATGATCCTTGCAGCGCTTATTTCAGCAGGCGCTTCACCAGATGTACTTAGCCCTATCGAAGATGCTCTTGGAATACGATATGTCATTGATACTGAGACAAAAGGTGGTATCGCTGCGACACGGGTTCGCATTGTAGTTGACTCTGAGACTACACATACTCACTCTGAGAATCAATCAATTGGACACAAAAGAGACCAGGGGCAAGCACACACGCACGATGAGTCATGGACTAATGAGCAACATACACACAACACAACAGAAAGTGACGATCATACACATAGTTATGATGGAGATGATACTAAGAGTCATAACCATGGTCACGATCATGACGAGTCAGACGAAATAGAGGGTCATGGTCCAACGCGTTCTTACAAAGAAGTAATTGAGATTGTTGAGGGGATGGGACTTGATGCAGATGTTGAATCAACAGCAAGGAAAATTTTTAATCAGCTTGGTACCGCTGAAGCAGCAGTGCATGGAACATCGCTCTCATCGACACAGTTTCACGAAGTTGGCGCAGACGATGCGATTGCTGATATCGTGGGAGCAGTACTTTTGCTCACAGACCTGGATATTGATCAGGTGTATGTGACACCGGTATCAACTGGTAGTGGAGAGATAACGATGTCACACGGCTCATTTTCGGTTCCACCACCCGCAGTCGTCGAGATTGCTGGAGAAGCAACATGGTCGCTTCGTGGTGGTCCAGTTGAAGCTGAACTCCTCACGCCAACAGGCGCTGCGATATTAGCACACATTGCTGAGGGTGTGCGAACACTTCCAGCGCTTGATGTAACAACGACTAGCTATGGTGCTGGTGGATACGACTTTGAGGAGTACCCAAATGTTCTTCGCGCTATTGTTGGAAGATCACCAACATCGACAGTGAGTGATGTCAGCATAGATGCGAGTAGTGTAGATGAATCACAATCTGTCTCAGAGACAGATGAGTTTACATTTGATCGTGAATCGATTGTTGTATTAGAGACAAATCTTGACGATGCTACCCCTGAGGTACTTGGTAGTCTTCAGAAGACATTGACAGATGTTGGTGCACTCGATGTAACAATTGTTCCAACAGCAATGAAGAAATCACGACCTGGACATCTGATCAAAGTTATTGTGAAGCCAGATGATGCGTCGGGTGTTGCTCAGCGACTTGCAGCTGAGACTGGTACATTAGGTATTCGCGAGCATCCTGCCCGGCATCGCTGGCGCGCTGATCGGAAACTTCAGACCATTACGCTGACAGTTGATGACAATGAGTACGAAATTACGGTCAAAATCGCAAGTGATGGTGACGGGATAGTGTATGATTACAGTGCAGAGTATGATGATGCACTCGCAGTCGCAACAACGACCGGTCGTCCTGTGCGTGAGATACGTCGTCAGGCAGAGGCAGCCGCCAGATCAATAGTGAGTTCAGATTCATGAATTCTCTCACTACACTTGACCGGTAGTGATAATTTGTTTCTATTTACTCGTCGCCACGATGAACTGAAAGCGCTTCTCCAAGTGTGAGCTCTCCAACGGCAACACGACGGGCGAGCTCAGCATCAATAGTTCGATTCTCAGGAGCCATCTGACGTGAACGGTCTTTTATACGCTGGATTTCACCGGCTGTTGGTTCAAGTGTTCGCGTTTCCGTAATTTCACCGCTTCGCCGGGCAATATTGATTGCTGCAAGTACATCGCCCATTCCACGTGCGCCTGCCCCAAGATACGGTGTCGTTCCTGCTTCATCAACAATCTCAACGACAACATCTTCGAGGTCATTGACCAATTGCGCACCTTGGAGCCGGGCGCCGTCACCAATCCGGACAATTGGGTCAGGATCATCGATGTCTGTCAGTTCAGATTTGATCGTTTCAACAGCCTCTGATAGCGGGACTTGGAATGCACTAATCACTTCATCACCGACGAGAATAGCAATGCCAGGATTCGAGCCAGGGTCAACACCTACAATCGTTCGCCCATCATCACCACCGCGAAGTATTGAGACTGCTGATTCAACTGCACGACGTGCTTCTGACCCAGCGACAACAACACTTTCAGCGTCAGGAGGAAGCGAGACTGTATCGGCTGGTGTCCGAATAATGACTTGTGTGCCCGGAGGAGGGTCTGTCCCTGATTCAATTGTGGTGAATCGCACATCTCTGTCCCGCAGCTCGCCGACGACATCGTGATACAACTCAAAGTCGTCGGTGGCGACGACAATCACGTCTTATACTCAGTACCCACTACAGTTATTAGTTGTCAGTATTGTTGGTGCAGTTTATAAACCGTCAGACATCTTCCAGAGAATTTCAGTAAATAGAGTTCTTGTGTTTTAGATAAGACATTTTCACAATCACACTGAGATGCTGTTTCAAGTATGCTTCCGTATATCATCTCGTTATTTTATTCAATATATGTAGCAGCGGTGAGAATTTTCAAGAGTGCTCAAATCGAGGGGTTTTTCGCTTGAGGTCTCTCACTCACCGGCGTGTCACGACCACTCTCGACAGGGTGTCAATCGCTTGATTCCCTTCTCGGTGGAGGATTTGAGCGCGGAACTGTCACGCAAGTTTATGGACCTCCTGCCGCAGGGAAAACAAACATTATGCTTTCAGCGGCTCTTCATACTGCAGCAGCTGATAGCATGGCTATTTATGTTGATACTGAGGGAATCTCATCGGATCGTTTTCGACAGATTGCAAACGGCGTTACTGATGAGCTATCCTCAGCGGATCGTGAATCCCTCACCTCACAGGTTATGATATCTGACGCCCATGATTTCGAGGCACAAGCAGTCGCAGTTCGTGACACTGCAGAATTCGCTCACCGCGCTGATATCATTATTCTTGATAGTGCAACCGGGTTTTATCGACTTCAACGAACGCTCGGAGGGACTCTTGAGAATAATGTCGAGTCGAGGCAATCCTCGGCGGGAAGTACAGAGAACACAGAACGCACTGAGAATGCAGATGATGGTGATACACTTCGCCGACTTACGACCCAGATCACACATCTTCTCTCACTTGCTCGAAAGCATGACCTTGCTGTCGTCATTACGAATCAGGTCTTTACCGATCCTGATACTGACCGGGTTCGACCACTCGGCGGGTATACCTTAGAACATTGGACAGGGACGGTCCTTAGACTTGAACGGTTTCGCGGTGGTAAACGACGGGCGACTCTCGAGAAACACCGATCGAAGCCAACCGGTGAATCTGAAACGTTCGTCATCACTGACAGTGGTGTTGCAGATAACAAGATTGAATAATACCAACAGTAGGCTTAATGCCGTCTGCTTGGCCTGATAGTGCGTCCAATAACCAAATATAGAGGAACACTCCAAAATAATTCAGATTGTCACATCTATAGGAATTAATATTAGTATAGTCAGGTGACAATCAGGTCTGTACTGTGATTTGATTTCCATCTTTATGTGTTCGTATGTTTCTAACTGCGAACACTATCGGTAAAATGGAGATTAATTCTTGCTGTCGAATAGCTTAGTTTATGTAAGATATAAATATATGTTGACACTGAATTTTAATTTAATTACTATAGTGGAGCGTATTCGAGAATTAGTCTAACCTACCCTAGTCGTGATTATTACTGGTCGGTTTCTGGTATGAAAATTGAGTCGGCAAGAAATCAGACATATATTTCGTGAAAGTATAAAACCGACCTCACAGAGACTCAGACTCAGACTTAGACTTAGATTACAGTTCACCCAACTTCCGAATCAATTGCCCGCGATATCGTTCATCAGCATTGACACCTTTCATTTCGAGCACATTCCGTTCAAGCTTATCAAGTGCAACATGAAATGCATTTTCAGCACCATATCCTTCGCCACTTCCCGCAACTTGTCCGAGACTCGTTCGAAGTCGAATCTGACACTGCATGAGCGGTGTCCCCCGAAGTTTCTCTTTATGTTCATGAAGTCGGACATGCGCATGAAGGACCTGCATCTGCTGATATTTGTCCACAACATCAGTAATCGATTCAACGATCTCTGTTCGAGTGAGCGTTTCAAGAAGTCCGATATTTGTAATTTGAACATCCATCGACTCCTCTTCGGTAAATGTGAGTGCTCTGAGCACGTCTGTCTTCGTGAGAACTCCCTTGACTGTTGTATCACCGGTAGCAGGCGTCACCACCAGTCCCGAGATATCATTATCAAACATGCGCTCAACAGCATCACTTACTGGTTCACCGGGTTGGGCAGTAATAACTGGTGCAGACATTAGATCATAAACAGGGAGATCAAGCATACGGTCAATGTCACCGCTGCGGTCCCCACGACCTTGTCGGTCATCGTCGCGAACGACAAAGTCGATGATGTCGTGTGTGGTAAGAATGCCGGTAAGTGAGCTTAATTCGTCCTGTTCGACCACTGGAACACGGGAAATGCTATGTTCACGGAGTTTATTTATTGCTTCTCCGAGAGGTGATTGCTCAGCGACATCTACAACATCATCAGTGAAGATATCTTCAACAGAAATTGCATCAAGATTTTCAAGAACAGCTTCCAAGATATCCTCGCCTGTGACAATACCATAGAGCTGCTGACCCTCAAATACAGGGGCGACATTGACATCGCCCTCAACCAACATCCGAGCGGCTTCGCGGACATCCTCATCCCGGTCTAGTTTTGGTGCTGATTTCGTAACAACAGCCACTTTTGTGTCATTATCCATCCGCGATCGGACTAATTGTTTTTCACCGACAACACCGGTGTACTCTCCCTGTTCAGTGATGATTATTCCATTTGGTCGTTCACGGTCAAAGATAGACCGAATTTTGCCTAACCGCTTGTCAGCATGAGCCTCAACGTAATCAGGAGTGGCAATAGTAGTGATATCCATAGCGGTTTACTCTTCCAATCAATCCATTAACCAGCCGTCATATTGAAACTTCGCTCTATTTTCTGCGTATCGAGAGCAATGAGAACATTTTTATGACAAATCATTACTATGAGTATTACCAAACTGCTCAGCAGGAAGACGTAGTTCTTTCAACCCAGGGAGCTGTTCGATGTTAAATACAACCTGTAGATCATTACTCACGGGTTGACCGATACAAGATAGTCGGATACCTCGATTAACCATCCCATCGGTGAGGATGGTGCTGACACTCATCTCAACAACTCCATCAATGACAGCAATCGCACAATTCGCACATGCACCGCCTCGACAGGCATATGGCCATGAGAATCCATAGCGCTCAGCGGCTTCAAGTAATGATTCACGAGGTTCAACAACAAAGATTCCGTGAGTATCGATATCAAGATCAACTGCATCGGCTTTTGCAAAGAGGTCCGGATCCGTGAGTTTCCATCCATAGTCAGCGAGAATTTCATAATCAAGATACTCAACGGTTGGTCCGAGTGTATCGGTCTCATCCGCCTCATCAACGGAACTGGAACTCGATGCTGACGTTGATGTCGGCTCTGTATCACCACTCTGTGTAGTTGTGGTATAGTCTGCTTCGGTAGCTATATTAAACTCACTCGCGGGAGCCCCAGAGTCAATATGCTCATAAGCGCGACGGACGCGTTTGAATTCTGTAAGTGATCCTCCGTGGTCAGGATGTACCTCTTTTATGCGCGTGCGATATGCCTGAAGAATCGTCTCTTCATCAGCGCTTGGGGATATGCCAAGTATATCGTAGACCGACGACACAACCATTGCTCTGTGGTCAGGCTGATTAGTCTCTTCCTTCTGATTGCGCTTTCCCTCATAGACTAACGCTTTTGTCAAGAAATCAGCCTGTTTGATGGGTATAGTGAGATCGCTTATTCAGGCGATTGGTGAGTGTCCGCACGACCGTGAGACCAATACCAACTTGCAATTAAGCGAAATCGACATTCAATGGCATATACTATATATACAGAAGTACGCTCAGCTCCTTGGATGGGTAGAATTAGCATTCGTGAAAATTGTCTAAATTTGACATTTTCTCTATCCCGAAGGGTGGGGTAGTTCACCCTTGCAATTCCAATAACCACATGATGACTCGTTTGTTATGACGAGGAGTAATGATTATACGCTATCTGAGAGTATTGTATTCTCTCTAAGTTACCCAGATAAACTGAAAGTTACCCGACAGGTGTCACTGTCAAACCTAAAGATGGATTTATTACTAACAAGGGGGTACACACGCTTTTGAACCGCTTGCTAAGACAGTTGATCGTCTTTACCATATCACGGTTAGAGCGTAATAATATATCTATTAAAAACTATTGTCGGTAATATAGAGTACATATAAGAATTTAATCTGATGGTCAGTCTCTGTATGATTATGTCAGAGGGTTCGGCAACAAAGCTTGGGTTTATTTGTGTTCAAAACGCTGGGCGTAGTCAGATGTCAGCGGCATTCGCTGAGCGCGAACGGGACCGTCGAGGAGTTAATGATGGTATTGATATCATCACGGGAGGAACCGACCCAGCCGATGATGTACATGAAGAGGTTGTGAAAGTAATGAATGAGATTGACATCGATATCTCCGGTCAAACGCCACGAAAGGTCTCAACAGAAGAACTTGAATCGTGTGATATTGTTGCAACAATGGGTTGTTCGACACTGAAGATTGATGCTGAGGAGATTGATATCCGTGATTGGGCACTTGACGACCCGGATAATAAAGATCTTGAGCAAGTGCGCGTAATCCGAGATGAGATTGAAGAGCGAGTCGTAGCCCTCTTTGACCACGTGGGCACTCAGACAACAGTATAGAAGGTATATCGTCAGTTCAATACAGTAATAAACTGGCTGATTTCTCTCCATGAATATGAGCGTATGTTTGCCATCCATGGAGTAAATACCATGAGCTACTCAGATGATAATTACTGTCGGTAGTAAGTGTAATTTACTTGAGACAAGAATAATGGATTGCAGTGGGTTGGGGCAGATTTGAACTGCCGACCTCCTCCATGTCAAGGAGGTGTCATAACCAGACTAGACCACCAACCCGCTAGACACGATTTTACTACATTCCACAGTATCTGCACAACGTAATTGAAGGTTTCGTTTCGATAGTCACGGACCGCGTCGCTAGGCAACTTCCGGTATGCTTATACTAATGAACTGATTTGTACATTCTAACCCGAAGACGTACATTGGTGACCACGATGACACTACAAGATTATATTGAGCGGGCAGCTGAGGGAATTGACTTATCATATGATGATTCCCGAGACGCAGCGAAGCTCCTCTTCGAAGATGCAACTGAAGCACAGATTGGTGCTTTACTAGCGGCGCTTCGAGCGAAAGGTGAGACTGAGACTGAAATCGCTGGTTTTGCGCGTGGAATGCGTGATGCAGCCCGGACCATCACTCCTGACCGCACACCGCTCGTTGATACTTGTGGTACTGGAGGTGATGATTATGACACGATCAATGTATCAACGACGAGTGCTATCGTTGCCGCTGGTGCCGGGGCAGCGGTCGCAAAGCATGGGAACTACTCTGTATCATCGCAATCTGGGAGTGCAGATGTACTAGCGGTCGCTGGCGCAGACGTCGAGGCAGAACCTCCTGCTGTCGAAACAGCAATCGAGCGTGATGGAATTGGGTTCATGCTTGCTCCTGTATTCCATCCAGCTATGAAAGCTGTTATTGGACCGCGAAAGGAGCTAGGAATGCGAACAGTATTCAATATTCTTGGTCCGCTTACAAACCCTGCTGGAGCAGATGCACAGGTTATCGGTGTTTATGATCCCGAACTTGTTCCTGTGCTTGGGCAAGCTCTCACACAATTGCCTGTTGAACGTGCACTTGTAGTTCATGGCAGTGGGATGGATGAAATTGCACTCCATGATACGACGACTGTTGCAGAGGTTACTGGTGACACTGTTGATGAGTATACGCTTTCACCGGCATCTATTGGGCTTGACTCTGCGCCAGTTGAAGCCGTATCTGGAGGAACACCAGAGGAGAATGCGACCGACCTTCGTGGAATTGTCACTGGAGAAATCAGCGGAGCTAAGCGGGATATTATTCTTGCGAACGCAGGAGCAGCTATCTATATTGCCGGACTCACAGATGATATTGAGAGTGGAGTTGAATATGCTGCAACAACAATTGATACTGGCGACGCTGAAGCCACCTTTGAGACGTTGTGTGCACCAACTTCGTCGTCAACGGAGCAAAACTAATGGCTCGAACTCGTGTGAAAATCTGTGGTGTCACGACTGAGGATGACCTTGCGGCGGTTGTCGCTGCTGGCGCAGATGCAGTTGGGATTATCGCCGATGTCTCCGTTGAAACGCCACGGTCGGTCAGTGTCAAACGCGCAACACAACTCGTTGCCGCTACCCCACCATTTGTCGATACAGTTCTTGTGACAATGCCTGACTCTGTTGTTGATGCAATCGCTCTCGCAGAGCATGTGCAATCGGACGTAATCCAGATTCATGGTGAGTACGATGCCACCGATTTTAGACGTATTAATGAATCAGTCACAGCAGATGTCATTGCTGTTGTTGACGCTGAGATGCCATCACGTGCTCGCTCAGTTGCATCGACAGTTGATGCTGTATTGATAGATTCTGTGGATACTGACGGAGCAGGCGGAACAGGACATACGCATGATTGGACCACAACCGCTGAGATCGCCACTCAATTAGATTCGCCCGTGATTCTTGCTGGTGGGCTTACGCCATCAAATGTCAAATCAGCCGTTCAGACGGTTACTCCGTTTGGTATTGATGTTGCGAGCGGTGTCGAGGATAGTGGTGGCAACAAAGATCACAATGCTGTGACAGCGTTCATTAATCGGGCGACCAACGTTGATATCGCTAGCAATACTGAGACTGGCGTATCAATAGAGGACGCAAACACAGACGGTACATCAGTAGGTGAACCTATGAGCACAACTACATCGGAGGACAATAGATGAGTGATTCGACACCACTCTCAAAGTCTCGGTCAGCATTTATTGCTGAAATAACGAATAAATTGGAGTCGACCTCAGAGCCACTGATCGCACATGTGGCTGCATCGCTTCCAACAGTAACGCCGCTTACTGCATATGCGGCTCTTGTAGCCCGTAGTGATTATGGATTTTTACTTGAGAGTGCTGAAAAGACACCATCAAGTGATCCTGATGGAGCATTCGCACCGGATCATGTAACTGCGGATCGTCATGCACGGTTTTCGTTTGTTGGCTATGACCCTGATGCAGTTATTACTATTTCTCCCGATGAATTTGAGTGTACGACGCTTGGGGGTCGTGCGGCTAAGTATGTCACAACTTCCGACACTAATTTAGATAATAGCGATAATAATACCAGCGGTGATGATGTGCTTGATAATCTCCGTACGGCGATGCCAACATTTCCTCGGGTCGGATTTCCGGATGATGACCGACACCGGCTTCGTGGTGGACTTGTTGGATTTCTTGCCTATGAGGCAGTGTATGATATATGGCTGAATGAGGTTGGGGTTGACCGCCCCGACACACAGACCCCTGATGCAGAATTTGTTCTTACAACCAAAACACTCTCTATTGATCATGCTGACAGGTCGGTATCATTAGTTCTTACCCCGATCATCGCACCTGATGATGATCTTGACGTCATTTATGATGAGCTTGTTGCGGAAGCAATAGATATTCAGGAAACGCTCGAATCAGCCGCTCCACCTGACCCTGATGGGTTCCTCCAGACGAATAGCGCTGCTGGCTCACAGACTGATTATGAGACAGCAGTTCATACTGCAAAGCAACGTGTTCTTGATGGTGATATATATCAAGGTGTCATTTCTCGTGTTCGAGAACAATACGGCGATATTGACCCACTGGGTCTGTATGCATCGCTTCGTGAGGTAAATCCATCGCCATATATGTATTTGCTCAGACATGATGACAGATATATTGTTGGCGCCAGTCCTGAGACACTCGTGTCCGTTCAGGATGATCGGATTGTCTCAAATCCGATTGCCGGTACCTGTTCTCGTGGGAACAGTCCTGTCGAAGATCGACGACTCGCAGGTGAGATGCTTGCAGATGGAAAAGAACGAGCTGAGCATACAATGTTGGTTGATCTCGCTCGGAACGATGTCAGACGTGTTTCTGATCCAGGGAGTGTTCGCGTTGAAGAGTTTATGAACGTCTTAAAGTATAGCCATGTTCAACATATCGAGTCAACCGTCACAGGAACGCTTGCGTCCGATGCTGATGCATTCGATGCAACACGGGCAACGTTCCCAGCAGGGACACTCACAGGAGCCCCAAAGATTCGTGCGATGGAGATTGTTGACAAGCTTGAAACAACACCGCGTGGAGTCTATGGCGGAGGAGTTGGCTATTACTCGTGGTCTGGAGACGCGGACTTTGCAATCGTCATTCGAACTGCAACAATCGAAGATAACGAAACAGCAATCTCAAATGCACACCAAACAGAAATTATCGCTGAAACGGCGCCTGCAACTGTCCGTGTCCAGGCTGGCGCCGGTATTGTCGCTGATAGCGATCCTGCATCTGAATATCGCGAAACTGAGCAGAAGATGGATGGTGTTCTTTCAGCGCTTGAGATGATAACGACGGAGGCAGCAGAAATGGCACAGACACAAACGCAGACTCAGACCACCCAAGCAAACGGAAATCTCAGTGGAGATAGAGACACAGATAACAAAATGGGTGATGATATGAAATCAGAATCATCACACACGGAGGAAGCATCTCGATGACACTTTCGGTACTTGTCATAGATAATTTTGACTCATTCACGTACAATCTTGTCGAATATCTGTCTGAACAACGGATTAATAACGAACCACTCAATGTCGATGTTCTGAAGAACACCGCGTCGCTTGAAGATATTGAGACAATCAATCCTGATGCCATCGTCATTAGCCCCGGTCCGGGACATCCAAAGAATGCTCGTGATGTTGGAGTCACAAATGAAGTTCTGACAACGATATCACAGACCGTGCCAACCCTTGGAGTATGCCTTGGACTTGAAGCAGCAGTGTATGTATATGGGGGTAGTGTTGGTCGTGCACCCGCACCAGTTCATGGGAAGTCATCAACAATCGCTCATGACGGAGCTGGTATTTTCGAGGGGTTTGATCAGACGTTTGAAGCTGGTCGATATCACTCACTAATCGCTACGAATGTGCCTGAGTGCTTTGAAATATCAGCAGCAACGAGAATTGACGATAGTGCAAACCCAACAGGTGATTCGCCGCATGACATCATAACACGAAGAGACTCAGACACAGATTCGGATACTGATGACCTCATCATGGGGATTAGACATCGTGAGTATCCAATTGAGGCAGTGCAATTTCACCCTGAGTCAGTATTGACTGGTATTGGACATGACCTTATCAAAAACTTTCTTAGAAGATGCACATATATTGGCACTGATGATTCTGACAATGACAGTAATACTCAGAGCAAACCCGCCAGTACGACATCTAACTGAGATACCCCTTCCTAAATTAAGACTCTGAGAGATCCGTTTTAGATTTTTATCTGTGTCGTATACCACATACGCGAAGTTTATTGATGAACGATCTGATCTGATCTCTATCATAGTAGAAAATAGAAATACGGCTTCAATCTGCTTGGATGACAATCTCTTGAATTTGGGTATGAAGATAGTATATTAGAATTCAGCATCTGAAGATCAATATATGAGGGAGATAGAAATACTATCAGGATTATTATGTATTCAGGTCTACCCATTACAATCAAGCATACTGGACTCGTTGATACAATATGTCTCAGTCTTCTCGAGGTAATGGTGAGTTAACGGAGACAACGTCGAATGAGGTGGAATCATCCTTTCAAGTTGGAATTGTTGGGGCAGGTCCGGCAGGTGCTGGGGCTGCGTATGCACTTCGTGACAGTGATGCGGATGTGACGATTTTAGAAAAAAGCGGTGGTGTCTGTGGTCGCGCTGCAACACGGCGAAAAGACGGATGTCGATATGATCACGGTGCAAATTATATTAAGGATGCTGACCCCCGAACAGCCGAGTTGATTCCAACGTTAGGAACTGAGGAACTGGTTAATATTGATGAACCAGTCTGGACATTCAACGAAACGGGCGAGATTACTGAGGGTAATAGCCGAGACGAACATAAATGGACATGGACTAAAGGAATCACTCAGTTAGCTAAGCGGCTTCTCGCAGAAACAGATGTGGATGTCACTCATCGAACGCGGGTGGCGGATATTTCACGCGTGGAGAAAGCATGGGTTCTCACTGATACTGATAATACAGACCATGGACCGTTTGACGCATTATTAATCACACCACCTGCTCCACAGACAGTGACACTCCTTGAGGCAACAGCATGGCAGGATAACCGATTGGAAACACTCATTGCAGCCGCTGGAGATGTCGAGTATCGCACCATACGAACAGTGGTGCTTCATTATCCATTTATGAAATCATATCCTTGGTACGGACTTGTCAATGTTGATAAAGAGCACCCAGTCGGGTGGCTTTCACGCGAAGAATGCAAGGATGGACATGTCCCTGATGGAGAAAGTTTATTTATTGCACAGATGAGCCCCGAGTGGTCAACAAATCGATACGACGATCCTGTTGATGTTGCTGGGTCAGACACTGCATCTCATATTGCAGCCTTACTTGATGATGAGCGATATGAGAATCCAGATTGGATCGATGATCAAGGATGGCGGTATGCACTTCCGGAAAATGGAATTGATAACCGAGCTGCCCGAGTTGCAGAGAGCGCTGGCTTGTATGTCGCCGGTGACTGGATTGTTGGTGAGGGAAGAGTCAATAAAGCACTGTGGAACGGATATGACACTGGAACGCGGATCGCGAATGCCCTTTCAATCTCACAACAAGTATAATCACTGTGTTAACGTCTCGCAAAGCACTTTTTAGCTCTTCGGCGTTCTATGGTCGCTTGTGACGCTTACGGTTACTATTGATCCACATGTCCACTCGGTAGCCTCATATGATGCCGATGATCCGGCTGAGTTGTTACTGGAGCAGGCAGCTGAAATTGGATTAGATGCGATTGTGGTAACTGATCATGACATTCTCGATGAGTCACTCCGAGCAGCTGATCTTGCCCCGCGATATGGACTTATTGGAATCCCTGGTGTCGAGGTGTCGACAGCCGATGGACATTTACTCGCGCTAGGCGTCAACTCGCTTCCACCGCGTCAAGTCCCAATGACCGAAACCGTGAGCTGGATCCGCAATCGCGGCGGTGTTGCGATTGTTCCACATCCATTTCAGCGTAGTCGGCACGGGATTCGGAAACGTCGTCTTCGGCAGGTTAACCCGGACGCAATTGAAGTGTACAATTCTTGGGTATTTACCGGGCGCAAAAACCGTCGAGCACGGCAATATGCGGAGGTTAATGAATATCCGGGTGTTGCCGGAAGTGATGCACACAAAGTTGGCTATGTCGGGCGTGCATACACAGAAATCGAAATAACGGATTTCACACGATCAATGTTGACTGCGGATATAATTCTGGATGCAATTCGAAAAGGAGCAACTCGAGTTGAGGGGCGTCGAACACCGATGACGACATCAGCGCGACATTATCTTAATGCAGGAATATCGAAAAGCGGCTTTTATGCGAAACGTGGGGCACTTCGGAGCGGAGCACTCGCAAAAACTGGTATGATTGGAGCAGGACGGTTACTATATCAAGTATCACCGTTCTCTCGGTAACAGTTCCATGAATCTGGGTTCATCTTTCGATCAATCTCTAATATACACGTTTCTGCCGTGTAGTTCAGTATATGTCTGATTACTTTTCTGCAGCACTCACAAGTTCATCATACCGAGCACCAGTCTGTTTCAGTGTTTCTGTCGAATAGAGGCGTTCATGTTCGAAAGGAAGATGTTCGGCTGCTAACTCATCAATCTTTGAATCAACAGCGTTGCTTTCACGTCCATGAATCATCGTAAAGAGATTATATGACCACCCTTGCTCAGGACGTCGTGGTCGGTGATAGCAGAGTGTTACATATGGGAGTTCGCCGACCGCTTCGCCATATGTGTCAAGTTTAGTATCTGGCACATTCCAGACAACCATACAGTTCGCATCAAATCCAGTTACAATATGATTCACAACGCAGCCCACACGTTTGATGCATCCACTAGTGCGGAGTCGATCAACAGCGGTAACAACGGCTGCTGTGTCAGCTTCTGATTCAATTGCAGTTGCAATATCGTTATATGGGGTTATCGAAAGCGGGAATCCATCTTGGATCTCAACAAGTAGCTCAGATTCAAGTTTTGAGAGCCCGCCAGTTGCTTCTTCAGAAATTCGTGTTGCGGATACATCAGTCTCTGAGACGCTCTCTCTAGCAAACGTATCTGTATTGACAACAGGAAATTCGAGGTCAATATAATAGTCAGTTAGCATTGGTAGAGCCAAAATCTCACAATCTGTTTTTGTCTCAATTGAATCAAGTATGCTATCGCGTTTCTCACGAGCACCCGCGGTGACGACAAACCACATGTTCCACTCGTGATTGCGACGATAATTATGATTCACCTGCTGATATTCATTGATAGTGGTAGCAACATCGTCAAAACAACCTGCAGGTGCTGAAACGGCTGCTAGTGTCGAACTTCCAATAACAGGTGGATTCAGAACAGCACCGAATCGTCGGAAAATACCTATTTCACGAAGCTGACGAACTCGAGTGAGTGCATCCGTCTCAGAGATATCAAGCTCTCGACCAACAACTCGAAACGGTCGTTGAGTGATCGGGAATCCACTTTGATATTCATCGATGAGCGCGGCATCGATAACGTCAAGTTCAATATCAAGATCGTGTCCCCAAGTTGTCTCTAAGGCGGTCTCACTCATTGTGATTCATACACACCCAGATAACCTAGATATTTCGGAGTGACTCGACATACGAAGCATATGTGTGATTTTAGAATTGGTTATAAACACTAAATAATATCTGTATGTCGCTTCCCGATGTCAATATACGATATCATGACCGGTTTGCTCATGAGTCGCAGTGGTAGTTCTTCACGCTGTCAAAATATCGTTTAACAAAGCCAAACGGACAATTTTTGTTGTCCACGCACATTATGCTTGATATGGCACAAGCGCCCGAAGCCGCCGAGTCTGAATTTGGTGAGTGGCCACTCAAGCGTCTCATGACAGAAGTCGTTGGGTCAGGAGTCAAATCTGCGGGAGATATGTCTCGTGAGCAGGCTACAGACGCAATTCGGCGTATCCTTGCCCGTGAACCTGATCAGACAACGCTTGGAGCCTTTTGGCTTGCCAATCGTTGGAAACATAATGTGGCGCCAGAGCTTGCTGCATACGCTGATGTCGTTGCTGAGGATGTAACCACTGCAGTGCCAGATGCTGACCCAGTTGATTGTGGCGCGAACTACGACGGCAAAGGCGACACTGCAATTCTTGGCGCAGCTGCTGGCATCGTCGCTGCTGGCGCAGGAACACCTGTTGTTGTCCACTCAGGCGATCGTGTCCCAACACAGAAACAGGATGCATACAAGCACGTGCTTGATGAACTTGGGATCCAGACCGAAATTGAACCAACAGAGAGTGCAGCAATGGTCGATGAGACTGGATTTGGATTTTATTATCAGCCTGCGTTTGCACCTCATATCAATGCACTCAATGATCGTCGCGATATGATGGGCGTTCGGACGTTTTTCAATACAATTGAGACAATCATGAATCCTGCAGAGGCTGATGTCCATCTTGGATCATTCTATCATCTTGCATTTGCAAAGAAGATGGTTGATACGTTCAAACAGATGGAGACGCAGCACCCACATCGAGTCGTTATGTTTCAGGGAATGGAGGGATACGATGACATTCGTCCTGGATATACGAAGGTCGGTGAATGGACTGATGGCGAATTTACTGACTATGAGATTGAGACGCCTGAGTACGGCATGGACTTTGAATACGAAGATCTTGAGGTTAACCCTGACAATGTTGCCGGGGACTCCGCAGAATTAACCCGTGAGATTATTTCTGGTGATCGAACAGATTACTTCGTTGATGCCGTTACACTCAATGCTGCCTTCCGAATTTACGCTCGGGATGATGCAGAAACAATTGAATCAGGACTTGAGATGGCACATGAGAGTATCGAGTCCGGTGCGGCAGCAGCAGTGCTTCAGGACCTCCAGGCGTTCTAGAATATATTATTCGCGGTAGCTGTTGTCATATCAGTCAGATTAATATCAACTACCCGGTCACTCCGTGATAATTCGATTGTGTACCTCATCGATATTCGATACGACAGTGATCGACTCGGATGAGTGCACATACGAATGCAAAAGTAGACGATTACTCCGTGAGTGTGTCAAATATCACAGCATGAAAGACACAATTTAGTATCAGACGCTCAATTTTTAGTTATGGTTGATGACCACGAAGTCGCTGATGAGAAAAACCCACTTGTCACCCTTGAGACGACACGCGGTGACATGACGCTTGAGCTGTTCGAACAGCGTGCTCCGCAGACGGTTGAGAACTTCCTTGGACTTGCAACAGGCGAAATAGAATGGAGCGATCCAGATACTGGTGAGACACGAACAGATTCACTGTATGAAGGAACGATTTTCCATCGTATCATTCCGGAATTTATGATCCAAGGTGGTGACCCAGAGGGAACAGGTCGTGGTGGTCCAGGTTACACATTCGATGATGAGTTCCATGAGGATCTAAACCACGAGGGTGCTGGGATTCTTTCGATGGCAAATCGTGGACCAAACACAAATGGATCACAGTTCTTTATTACACTTGATTCACAACCGCATCTTAACGGCAAACATGCAGTGTTCGGGCATGTCATTGACGGGATGGATACTGTTGAGGATATTGGGTCTGTCCCAACTGATCAAGATGATAAACCGATGCAGGATATTGAGATTGAATCTATCAGTATCGAGCAATGATCTAATCCTCATCTAGATTTGATTTGATTTGATTTGATTTGATTTGATTTGATTTTGCTATTATTTAGACGCATAGAACCGACATCGCAAAGAACATCGTCGACATATTTATTCATATGAGTGATATTGATACTGCCAACACTGACATAAATCCGAATACAGATACTGATACTGATGCCGATATCAAGGACACGAATGAGTCTTTGAGTGCAAGTGACGTCGGATCATCAGACGCGCCACCAATTGCAGAAAAACCATATAAGATCATATTTGAAGCGAACAAATGCTTTGGTGCAGGTCGGTGTGCGGAGGTAGCAGATAACTGGGAAATGGATATTACATCTGGACTTGCAAATCCAAAATCATTCTTTATTGGTGAGAATGAGCTTGATGAGAATATTCGTGCTGCGGAGGTGTGTCCAGCTAAAAAGGAAGCTGGAGTCATTCACGTCGTTGATCGTCGTACCGATGAGGAGATAGCTCCAGATCCTCATGGTGATGGCACATTGAGTGTTGATTGGTAGTAAAGTCAATACATCTGAATCGATAACTTACATAAAATATAGTATAAAACCCAATGTCAACGATGTCAATGAGGTATAATTCTCAGCACTGAAGCGAAACCAATATTTGCTAGACAATGAAATGCACAATACCGGCCGAGCAATTTATTATCGAACCCAGCGAGTCTGATAGTCATAAATTGTGAGTTCCGGCGCGGGGGTGGCTGAGCTAGGACAAAAGCGGCGGACTTAAGATCCGCTCCCGTAGGGGTTCATGGGTTCAAATCCCATCCCCCGCATTTGACGTCTCTTTTATCAATATCTATCTCATAGTCTCTACAGAGAAGACAAGGCGAGTGCCTCGGGGGTCGGGGCTTGACCCCGACAGTTCACGTTGATATGTCGAATCTCAATATAATAAGTTCTACAAAAATTAATGATCAGGTCGCTTCGACACTGGAGTATGTTACTGATGCCCGCGGAAATATGCCAGCGTATTTGAGTATTAAAGAAATTAATACACGTCATGACGCAGATACCGTAGTCACAGCCGATAAACTCTCTGGAGACATCGCGTCAATTAAGACAGTGTATGGGTAATTCAATGGATGCTGACCTAGCAGTTGAGTATTATACAAACGCGACGATTACGATTGATTCTCCAACAGATAGTGATCATATCGGATATTATATCGGCTACTGGCTGGATAGATTCGTAAATCCAAATGAAACGTCACCGATATTCAATCGTACGGGCTCCGAGGCACGGGATGACTGGTAGAAGAAGACCAGCTCCTGAAAACGAGTTATATTCACTGTGCTATTGATACTAGATAGCAATTGATAATTTAGAGTATACTGGCTCTCCCGGTGTCTTTTCGATTCATTACTTCTGCGGAGGACGTTTCTCAATGCGTTGGAATTGGAATCACAATCACAACCGAGAATATTTTATTGCACTACTCAGGTAGCTGTGGATTTGCTATATTCAACTTCTAGTTTTTGGAGAAGTATGGCGATTAGATAATATAGTATTGTTTACATTCACGGCACGACTGTCCGAGAATCAAACCCTTTTTATTGGCGACCTACAACGTTCGCTACAATGTTTCCTGCGGCAGCCGAGTATGACATCAGTCTCACAGTGTCGCCCACTGATGTTAATCGGCTTCTCTCTGTGTCTCCAGCGGATGTCGACCCAGCAGCAGCGCTTACTTTCTCACGTAATGTCTTCATTCCGCTTACAACCGCATGTCGATACACCTGCAGTTATTGCACATACTACGATGTTCCCGGTGAAGCAACGCTTCTCTCACCACAGGAAGTTCGTCATCGTGTCCAAGTTGGTGCAGATGCTGGCTGTACTGAGGCTCTTTTTACATTTGGTGACCGCCCAGACGATCGATATGAGGCGATTCATGCACAGTTGGATGTCTGGGGATTTGATAACATAATCGAGTATCTTCAAACGTGTTGTCATATCGCAATTGAACAGGGACTGCTCCCACATTCAAATCCTGGCGATCTCACGGTGACAGATATTGAAACGCTCGCACCGGTCAACGCCAGTATGGGCGTCATGTTAGAGACGACCGCAGATATTGATGCCCATGCAGGCACTCGGCGCAAGACTCCAGGGCAACGATTGAACACAATTCGTGCTGCGGGTGAGGTCGGGATTCCATTCACGACCGGATTACTCGTTGGGATTGGCGAGGGATGGCGTGATCGTGCTGAAAGTCTACTCGCCATTCGTGAACTGCATGAGCGGTATGATCATATTCAAGAAGTAATCATTCAGAACGTTGTTCCGAATGAACGGTCGGATTTCGAGCAACCATCGGTTGCAACAATGCGGCGGGTAGTTGCGATGGCTCGTAGCTGCCTTCCAGAGTCTATCTCAGTTCAGGTTCCTCCAAATCTTTCACCAACTCGTGAGTTACTTGACTGCGGTGTTGATGATCTCGGTGGTGTCTCACCGGTTACAGAAGATTATATTAATCCGGACTACGCCTGGCCAGCACTTACTGAACTCACAGACATCGCAAGCAGCGCTGGTGTGCCACTACATGAGCGACTTCCAGTATATGATAGATATCTTCCAAAACAGATCAGACGAAAGGGATTCACTGGACAGCCAGCTGGTGGCAAGTGGCTTGCAGAATGTATCATCGATGCGATTGAGTCTGATGGGGTTCATGGTCAACGATATCGTGGTGTTGCCTGTCGAAATGGTCCCCTTAACACAAATCAGTCGATTAGCATCGGCGAGTCCGCAGATTAGCAGCTATGCGGCACTAGATATGGGTATCTAAATAATCTATAGATCAAGCCATCGTGGAATATATTTTCGTGTTATCGTATACCCACCGGCGATAACGATGCCAGCGAGTACAATTCCGCGAAGCCACCCATCGAAAGTAATCACCGCAGGTGCCGCGAGCACAATGGTTAATACAAAGTCTTCGGGCGCCCCATCGTATCGGATAATATACTGTGGCTGGAGCCACTGCCGTCGTGAATGGATATACACTGCGCGTTGTGAGGTGCGTTCCCACGGGCGCAGTTCTTCACCAGCGCCAAGCCAGTCTGAAAGAGAATGTATCCCAGCCGCCAGTAATCCAATAGAGACACCGACAGTGAGTACGGATGGGGTTGTTATTGTGATGAGTCCAGTGACTCCTCCCGCAGCTGTATAATAAACCGGGAAGTGTAATGTCCGCCGGTGTGATCCAATAAATAAGTCAATATCAGGGAGTATCCCACCAATAATAGCACCGATGGCAGCAGGGATGGCGAAATTAGGCGTAAGAGTAGCCACAGAGACCGCAAGTAGCAATCCCGCAGCCACATGAGTCGTAACCATCATTATTCCTAAGAGAAACTAACGGCTCTATGTAGATGTATTTATTTTATTCGTATGTTTTTACGAACGGTACAGAATATTAATGAAGATCTCATATCGATAACTACGCGTTGTGCACCAGCTATTGTGTTCATTCTGCTAACTGAATGAATATGTCTCTATGCAGTGTCAGTTGAGTGTGTATAGACTATGCTGTACTGCATTTAGCTGAACGATTCACCTTCGTGTCATCTCACCCAGTGGATAGGATTTTTTTACATCAAGAGTCGGATTTACTGGGTTTTAGCTATTGTTGAATACTGCCCAACAGTTCAAGAGCTGCAATCTCACGAAGGCAGTTTCAATCGATGATGTCGGACAAATAAAAAAGCATCGTGCACACATACATCATAGGATCTAAGCATATTGGCGCCTATACTATACTAGTCATCAGCAACGATACCTGGAGCAGTCAGTCCATTATCATCAGAGCCGAGTAAAGGCGTGCCATCCGCTCGCGGACCAAGTGTTGGTCCATGTATCCTAGCGTCTGGCGTAAGTTCATGTCGTCTGGTATAATCTGTTGACCGTTCTACAGGTGTTCGACCGATTGCAGAAATCATTTCAACGTAATCAGCAACAGAGCGGAATTCACCGTGTGTCCCCCCTGCACGTGTAGTGATTTCTTCAGAAAGGATCGTGCCCATGAAGTCATTTGCTCCACAATTTAGCAGTTTCAGTGCTTTTTCATCGCCGAATTTTACCCATGATGATTGAATATTATCGATGTTATCGAGGAACAATCGGGAAACAGCGATCATCAATTCATCTTCAGCGTCACTTGCTCCGCCCGAGACGACACCGCGCTCATACAGTGGCGTGTTTTGATGGATAAATGATAATGGGACAAATTCAGTGATTCCGCCAGTTCGATCTTGGAGTTCACGGACCCGATTTAGATGGGTGATTTGATGGGCAGCGTTTTCCACATGCCCATACATGATTGTTGCTGTAACATCTAATCCAGCATTCACTGCGCCCTCGATTGCGGCTTCCCACTCTGCACTCGACATCTTGCCCGGGCAAATGACTTCTCGGACTTCGTCGACCAGAATTTCTGCAGCGGTTCCGGGCGCAGAATCAAGACCTGCTTTTCGAAGTTCAGTGTAAATGTCTTCATACGACCAGTTGGTGCCACGGCGAGCGTGATGAGCTTCCTCAGGTGTAATTGAGTGAAGATGAACATCGTCAACTGACATCGCACGAAGTTGCTGAACATATGTGCCTGGATCCACTGTGTATTTCTCTGGTGGTTTGTAATTCACCTGTCGTGCAGGATTGTCGTGGTTGGTAAGGATTTCTCGATGTTCGGCATTTAGGGCAAATGCAGGATGTAATCCAGAGACCGACGTCACTTCTGATATCCCACGGTCAACAGCTGCAGCAACAGTCTCTCGTGAGACTGCTGGTGTCTTTGTGAACCCGCCATGATCAGCGTCTGAGTTTGACTCAAATTGTTGTGAACTATCTTTGAAATTACAGAATAAGCATCCAGTGTTACATGCCGTCGTTACGTTGTTGTTGAGATTTGCAACGAATGTGACAGCATCGCCGACGCGTTCAGCGCGTCTTCGATCAGCAATTTCGAGCACTTTTCGTTTCCGTGCTGTATCAATTCCCGAAGAATCTGTTCCTGTAGTTATTAATTCGATCCCGTCAGCAATACTAAGTCGATCGCCAGTGCGGGCAGCGGCAAGAGCGTTCTCGAACGACTGATTGGTCGTTGGGCGAATCGAGAATTCAAGATCTAATGTAGATTCAGATGTCTCATCAAACACCGCCTCGTCCGCATTCATACCAACATACAGCATACCAGTATGCAAAAAGGAGCCGATATCGGCGGTTTATGACAGTGTCTATACAGTCACACGGGTCAATCAGATTATTGATACATATTAGGATACACCGCCGTTGTTTGAGCTGAAGAACTGAGTATATTTTATGGGTGTATCAAATGCAGTGAATTGTTTTTGGGTATATCCGATCATTGGATTGAGAGGCTTGTCTTAATTTGAATATCGATTTAGTCACTCAATGTAATATTTCATTGATATGTTAATAGTTTTTGACATATTTATAAACGGGTCATGAGATTAATTTAATTGGAAGGCTTCTTACTCGCGGCTATCGCCCATGAGCGTATGGCGAGTGTCAAAGAATTTCGTGTTGAGACAGAACCGACAGCAACAGAGTATGGTCATGGACGTTTCATGTTCACTGATCATTACTCTGTGTTTGATTGGGGAGAAATGCCAGACCAGATTCCCCACAAAGGTACCTCTTTGTGTACAATGGGTGCATACAATTTCGAACTACTCGAACAGAATGATATTTCAACACATTATCTCGGTGTTGGACGCTCCTCTGAGGCTGAGACCACCGTAGATAATCAATCGTCAAATGATTCTGACCATATTACTGCAGTATACGCTCTTGATGAATGCACAACAGCACCAACAGAAATGGTAATTAATCTAACGCAAGTTCCAACGCTTCCGTATACAGATGGCGTATATGATTATGAATCATATCACGACAATGGCGGTCGAAACTATCTAATTCCGCTTGAAATCGTTTTCCGGAACACCGTGCCTACTGGATCAAGCCTCCGTCGTCGGAAGTCACCACGCGAGTACGGTATCGATGCTGATGCATGGCCATCAGATCATGTTGAACTTTCTGAGCCAATTATTGAATTCTCAACCAAATATGAAGAACAAGACCGATATCTTGACCGGGCAGAAGCAGAGCAAATTGCTGGCGTTGCGAGTTTGGATAAGTTAGAGGAACTTGCATTGGGTGTGAATCGAGTGATAACGCATCAGGCAGAAAAACACGGATTTATTCATGAGGATGGGAAAATCGAATGTTTATATCACGATGGTAAAATTATCGTTGCTGATGTTGCTGGAACATTTGATGAAAACCGATTTGAATATAATAATCAAGAGGTTTCAAAAGAGGTCATTCGACAGCGATACAAAGAGGTTGATGCCGAGTGGGTTTCCGCCGTCAAGGACGCCAAACAGCAGGCTGAAATAAACAATGTTGCTGAGTGGCGAGATCGTTGTGATCGCTCGCCGACATCATTAGCACAACCCGCAATAGATGCCGTTGCAGATTTGTATACGGCTGGGGCAAATAGGTATATAGACACACAGTGGTTTGATGCTCCATCGATGGATGTGGCTGTTGAGAATATACAGGAACTCTAAGCGGGCGTAACAGTGTGTTGAATGTTCAGCAAGCGATTATAATATGACCAAATTATTCCGCACTGACGCTTCGTATAATTCTTGTTTAAATCGTGATTACAGGCAACTGGCAGCTAGTCATTTGCTATATCTTGAGTCGACTCTGATGGCATATCAATTAGATTTTCACGGTTATCGACTGGATTGTCTGGTTGAGTTGTCTCAACATCCGCTGGCATACCAAGTTGGTATCCGGATGAATCGGTACCAGATCGAAGTCCAGTCCGACCGCGATGGACGGATACAGCGTTATCGAGATGTAGTTGAACCGCCTCTAATAACGCATCAGCCTCGAGTGGTTGCCCGCGATTACGAATTGTTTCCACATCGGTATCATCGGGCACATCAAACGCCCGCTGAGTGATAATTGGTCCTTGATCAAGATCGGTTGTGACGTAGTGTGCAGTTACGCCGGCTATGCGGACACCTTCCTCTTTTGCCTGTCGGTAGGCAGCAGCTCCTGGAAACGATGGGAGCAATGATGGATGAACGTTGATGATCCGATCTTCATATCGGAAGACAATCTTTGGGCTGAGAATACGCATATATCTTGCAAGGACAGCAAGATCAATCTGATATTCATCAAGAACCGAAAGAATCTGATCCTCATTTGGGATTCCACTATCATCACCAACATCGACGAATGGGATGTCATACTGTGATGCGAGTGGCTTGAGATCATCGTGGTTTCCAATAACGACTGAGAGTTCAGCATCAAGCTCGCCGGTCGCATACGATTCTAGTATCGCTTGGAGGCAATGGCTTTCTTTTGTAACGAGAACAGCAATCCGCTTAGCTTCACGATCTGTCGGGAAACGAAGTTGAATATCAACTCCAAGATCGTCGCCAAGCTCAGTTAATGCGTCTCGAAGTGTCGCCTCAGTACAAACCATCTCATCAGTATCTGCACGAAGTGTCATACGAAACATGCCGTCGCGGATGGCCTGATCGATATCTACGACATTAACACCGCGTTCGAAGAGTAATGTCGTGATATTTGCAACAATGCCGGTCTTGTCATCACCAACGACAGTAATCTCCGTTAGTTCATCTGTCACTGTCTACACCTCTGTATACCGAAAGAAGTGCAGACTTGTGTGTGCATCTGCGGTAACAATTGCATCAATATACTCACGTTGGTCCCCAGAAAAAAACGTGTCTGTCTAACGATTCAAATTGGGGAAATAAAACGGGTCTGTTACCCATCATAAACCGAATATCAAGACCAGATTATAGATGACATAGGCGCAATCCCACGGTCCTCAAGACGTGGATACGCGCTGTCGCAGCCGGGAATTTCCGAACGATTCTGCTGAAACATGGTGCACGTATAAATGCAGCGCACTGGCTATGATCCCAGCGTGTAGCCGAGTGCCCGCCCACGCTGGAAACAGGGTTGCCCCATGTGGGAAGCAAACAACAACACCGGGCGAGCGTCAATGTGAGTAACTCCAACTCCGAGTCTGGTGACACCGACCACCGCTCCTGTGACAAAAGTAATATACGTGTGTGTTTTCGGCTGAACATAGGAGTACCGGGCGTTTGGCACTCCCAAGAGGCTGTCCGTTACCCAGTTACATACCGATTCGGACGCTGTGTTAGCTTGGCAGTCTGTGAACCTGCATCTCCCCTCCCAACTTAACTCAGCGGTGCGGTGCCGTGGGATTCCTCCACGTTTACTGGAGGAGAATATCAACTGTGACTGATATCACTGCAGGGCGGAGTACTCATGAGAATTGTTTATCGATCTAAGAGAATATATTTGTATATACAACGAGTTCAAAACGACTTTTATTCATGCTCATTCAGTAATACTCGATGGAGATGTATACAGCAACAGTAATAGTGCGACTGAAATCGGGTGTTCTTGACCCAGAGGCTGAAACAACGCGACGTGCGCTTGAGCGGCTTGGATTTGAGGTTGAAGCACTTCGTTCTGCGGATCGATTTGAGGTTGATCTTGAGGCTAACTCTGCGGAGGCAGCAACGACACAGGCAGATGAGATGGCAGAACGTCTTCTAGCGAATCCAACAATTCACGATTATGAAGTCACCGTTGAGCAGCACTCTGTCCCCTCGGAGTCACAGTAATGACTGTTGTTGTTATACAATTTGGCGGGTCAAACTGCGACCGTGACGCGGTCCGCGCGGTTCAACATATTGGTGTTGATGCTAAGCGTGTTTGGCATGAGAATGGACTGGAGGACTCTGTCGATGATCTTGACGGAATTATTCTTCCTGGCGGGTTTTCATACGGCGATTACCTTCGGGCAGGTGCAATGGCAGCTCAATCGCCAATCCTCGGTGATATTCAGCGAGCCGCAGACCGGGGAGTTCCTGTTCTCGGTGTTTGCAATGGCGCACAGGTTGGATGTGAGTCCGGACTTACCCCTGGGGCGTTCACCACAAACCACCGTGCTCGGTTCCAGTGTGAGACAGTGCACCTTCGTATTGAAAACGCAACCACTCCGTGGACAGAGGCATATAAACCAGGCAGTGTCATTGAGGTCCCGATTGCACACGGTGAAGGTCGATTTGAACTCACAGAAAGCGAATATCAGACGCTCATAGATGATGATCAGATCCTCTTTCGATACTGTGATGAGAGTGGTGATGTCACCGACGATGCGAATCCAAACGGCTCTCGAGGTAATGTTGCTGGTGTTATCGGAGAACGTGACACTATTGCTGTATTAATGCCGCATCCTGAGCGCGCTACGCTTCCTGAACTCGGACGGAGCACCGACGGACAAGGAATTTTACAGGCGTTTAGTTAATTTAGATCAGAGCGTGACCACTTAGTGGACCCACTCGAAAGCTTAGAAATCCGTCTTTACTGCGTGAGTGGTTGTGCATAACTCGACTCTGCGTCTAATATGTATGCCCATGTTGCCTCGCACTCACACTCAACCTGTGTGAATACGCTTGGTTCCTGTCGTCGGTTGAAATCTTCAATTGCAATTTGAACACGCTCATCACACTCACCACAGTTGTGTGGACCACGGTCTGAATCGTCTTCAATAAGATCGGATACAACAATCGCATCGACATTGCGCGTTGATTCAAGAACTTCGGTGATAGACCACAGCCACGGCGGTCGGTATCCACCCCGATGAAACAGTTCATCGGTCATTGTATGCTGTTGCACGTATGCTGGGTTTATCGACACAGTGTGACAGCCATCAATATGTGCACATCGTCGGACCGACTCAACCATGTCACCAATAGCTTCAGATTCTGATAGGAACGGTGGCTTCAGCAGCAAACACGCCTTGATACCGATATCGATATTTTCAGAAGTCATAGCATCAATACAGCATACCTCACCACAAGCATCTTGAAAGTCAGTGAAATTAAGTTGTTTATTCAGACAATCGTGTCTAATGCGGTCAGTCGCCGTCTCAACTCCGATTGCGATGTCTGTTGTCAGACTAGCTGCAGTGAACGGTCTGAGTGTATTAGTATTCACGAACTCAGGGAGTGATTCAACGATAATCCGATTACGGTCGGCAAAGGTCTCCGCAATTGCTTGACGGGATTTTACAGATACCTCACGCTCATCGAGAAAAGATCCTGGTGTGTGCAGTTTCACCAGCTCGGCAGGCTCATTAGTGACTGTTTGTTCATATTTAATACAGAAATCAATTTGATTCATCAACGCGTCGTGACTAACACCGTCATCATCAACGGAGTCAGCGACAGGACCACATATTGTGCACCCATCAGCACGAGCTAACCGGCACCCACCGGTATTGAGAATAATGCTCAGTGAGCTAACCACGCCGTCAGGCGTATTGTCTTTATCAATGCATACCTCTATTGGTTCGTGCAGGCTATACTGGTCATGTTTCTCCCTACGGGTCTCTCGCATCATCTGATTATGTGTATCCACTCCGCGATCCTGTTCGGATACCTCTGAGTTCGGAGGTGGGTCACTCATTGTAGTGTATATTGGGTAATTTGGTATATCAGCATCGTCTGTGAGACATATTAACGAGCAATTATACAGACGTGATTATTAGTTTTATTCGAGACGTGGTCTGATTATGATTAATTGGTGGTCACATTGAGCGTGCTTTCCAGCACGTATGGCTGTGTCAAAGATGACGAACTGTTCATGAGTATGCAGTATGAATACGTTATGTGCCAACACGACGGACAGTCTTAGCAGCCCTCACTACTGTCGGGACAGCAACCTTCAGCGGATGTGGTAGCTTTGATAATACAGCAAATGATGACTCAACTAACTCAACAAGTGAGAAAGCCACTGAGACGTCCGCACTATCCGAGACTGCGTCAACTGACGGAGTTAATACAGCACAAGTGTATCGCGCTCAGGATCCAGCCAGGAATGTTGACTCACCGGTCAATATTTTCGTACGCGCTGCTGGGTCAACACTCCGCTATGTTACGGTAGTGATTACTCAGCGAAATCAGCACGGAAAGACGGATAATATCACACCACGGAATACAACAGGAGAATCGACTACCGCACGCAAGGAGATACTTTCTGAAAGTGTGACAGTTGCTTCAACCGGGCGCACACATCAGCGTCAGATTCCTATCAGTATTGCTCGCGCAGGAGTGTACACTGTGCATGTCTCGACGGCTGATAGACAACAAAAAAATGGAGTAGTTCGTGTTGATGCTGTTCATAATGATCTCACAATCACGGCAGGACCGTCAATTCGAATTCGACAGCCTGTCCGCTGCACGCCAGACTGTGGGAAGATCGGAGTTAGGGGCAACACAATGCCACTTGATGATACTCAGTGGCCGCAAACAGGCGCACTGACGGGATATACACTCAAGATTGCTAATACGACATCAATGTCTCGTAAGATTACTGTGATAATTGATGTTGATGACCGTCGCGTGCTCGAATACGCATATCGCCCGCCCGCAGGTACAGTGCTCCAGTTTCCATCAATTCCACCACTTCGGAAGATTCGGATCACGGTTAAATCAGGAAATGACCGCTGGGAATCAATGTTCGATGGAACACGACCTACAATAATTCCGGCTATTGTCTCTGCAGATGGGATTGGTATTGATGGATGGTCGGATGCAACGGCTGATTTACGAATGCGTAATGAGCGCGCTCCACGAGAAGTCACCGTCCGTGCGCAGCAGAATGGACGTGATGTTGCAACAGCTAGCACACGACTTGATCAGGGAGCAATAAAGCGTATATCAAACTTTTTACGCGGTCCTGGGGCGTATCAATTATTCATTACTGCTGGACCCACATCATCAGACAGCGCTCGCTTGCTCAAACAACAACGGACAGTGCTTCTCACCGAAACAAGCACACTATTAATTCGTGCTCGCGATGGCGTCGATGGATTTTTGATCAATTAGGTGAAGTCTCACTATTTTTTTCGTGTAGTTGATTTCGGTTGTATATATATGAAACAGAATCAGATGGACTGTGATAAATAACGAATAGCAGTAATATGTACTGCAGAAACTAGTTATATTGGCTATTTATCTTTGTAGCCAGATACAGGTGTCAGGTCTCAATCCCCTGTCCACAAGAGGTGAGCACAAGGAATGAGTAGGGTGGAGGGGAGGGTGGGGTGGCCGATATACAACTCCTGAGAAATGTAGCACATCACTGATTGAGGACAAATACAGTGAGCAAGGAGAGTACCCGCGTCTTCAGACGCGGGAGTATGTCAATCACTCTGTCTGTGCTGCTTGCCAATCTAGATATGCAAGGACACCACGGACGTTCAGTCGAGATTCAGCGCGTGCCTTCTCTGTGCCCCATACATCTGTAAGTTCAGCATTATTACCGAAGTGTTGGATTACATCTTCGTCTGAATTAGCCTCAGCTCGCTTCTGCCGGACTGCCTCAACCCACTCGACGAGCGCACGCTTATATGAAGACAGTAATTCATCATCGTATACACGAGGACCAAAGTGTCCAAAGCATAATGTTTCAGGTGCCATCGCGTCGATTGTGCGTACATCGTCAAGACACGTCTCAAGATTGAACTGCGATGGTGGTGAAGTCTGTTGGATGCGGTCCCGTTTGGGAACGTAGATACCAGCAGAATCACCAGTAAATAAGACGCCTTCAGTTGGGTCATAAAATAATATCTGATGTAATGCATGCCCTGGGGCAGCAACCGTCGTGATGGATCGATCTCCAAGATCAATCGTATCACCGTCACTGAGAGTGTTGATACGAGATTCAGGAACAGGCTTGGGCTCAACGTAATACTGCCATTGGTTACCAACAGCTGCTTTTGTCCCTTCAATTAGTCGTGCCGGATCTGAGAGGTGAGGTCCAGCACGCTCATGAGTATGCACTGTTGCATTTGGGCAGTCAGCAATCAAAAATCCCGCTCCACCAGCGTGGTCAAGATGAGCGTGTGTCACGAGTAAATGTGCAAGTGAATCAGGCTCAATATCTACACTAGCAAGTGCATCAATAATACGTTCATAATTTGTGCCAATACCTGTATCGACGATCGCAGGCTGGTCTGCATCGATAATATATACTGATCCATATGCTGACGTATCATACATCCCAGTGTCTATGTAGTATATGTCATCAGCGGTTTCTACTGCAGCGATATCACCGATATCCATACTCGTATGCCAGTTTGTATCAGCAAAAATGTACGCATAGTGGCCGCTGCTGAGAGCAATACTCACATTTTCAATCATATCATTATCACTGTCAGTTGGTTTTGATATCAACTATAGCCGCTCAATAGATGTGTGAACTACCCCACCCTACTCAGCCGTCGGGGACGGCTTTCTTCAGGGTAGGGCTTCCAGCGAAGTTTCCTGGAAAGTCCGACTATTTTCTAACTCAGGGAGGCTTATTCGCTGCGGGGCGTCCACAGCCCGCTCTACACCCTCCGCAGAACTAAATAGTTCTGAATTGGGCTTACCTGTGGATTTCCGAGCCATATTTACTGCGCCGTTCACATCAGCATTATAGCGAGTGCCGTCCGACGCCTCGAACAACCCACGCTCTACTCGCTCACCAACGTACCACTCGTGATGGTCCACAGATTCCTCGTCGTCGAATGAGCATTTCGAGGTATGCGATTCATGCACTAACTCGAACGATATTCCACGAGCTTCGAGCTCGTGATTGAGCTTGTCGAACGGAATCTGGACGAAATTCTGAGTCGTCCTATCATCGAGACTCACGTTCTGCTTCCAGCCTTTCCCATCACCGACGTACACCGCGTCGATGCAGTGTTCGATGCAGTAGTCAGTAATGAGTCGGACGGCTTTGTTGAGGTAATCAGTGATAGCGTACCGACGTTTCTGATGCAGTTTTTCGATTCGTTGGGTCGTGCCGTTGAGACCTTGTTTGCTCTTAACGGACTGGTAGTGGGCGATTCGGCGGTTGTGGTGGCGATTTTGAGATTTGAGATGCCTTGCATCCACGATGAATGACTGACCTCGCCAATCACAACACGTTGCGAGATTGTCAACACCAAGGTCGATACCGAGCCACGATCCTTCGACCGTCTCGATTTCCTCCACGTCCTGCTCGTACAGGACTCGATACTCGAAGTACTGTGCATCAGCCCGTGGTAGGATTTACACTCTTTTGACGTTCGCCTCCTGTACCTCCTCGTACGCAAACAGGATTCGGATTTCCGTCAGGTCGCAATCGAACTCATCTCGATACGAGTGTGAGATGTCAAGTCGGATGTGGTCGTCCTTGACTGAATGACTGCGATAGAAATTCGAGTGTGTAGAAGCCGTCCTTGTCGAGGTACGAAGGTGGACTGATGTCGGCATCGTACTTGTTTTGTTGTTTCTTCTCTCCGAGGGTGAAGAAGGATTTTAAAACCCCTATCAACTTATCTCGTTATCTGTTGTGCAACTTGACTGGGGGGTACTTTATACTTCCAGTTGGGTTTCAACTGGTCGTAAGCGTCGTACTAGTTGAGGCACTCGCCGTTATTGAAATAGTGTTGTCGCACTTCGTAGAGGCTTTAATTGTAGAGGCTTTTCGAGAGATGGCAGAGGTCTGTAACACCTCGTACTCGTCTGCGTCGAGCCCGTTGAGGTTTTGCTGGAGCGTTTGAACCATCTTATCATGCTATATGTTATGTTAGAATAGCTGTTATATTTCGTGGTAGTTTGGTTTTGACCGGGCGCATCCCCTCCCCTCCCTACTCGTTCGCTTCGCTCACTCCTTGAGAAAGGGGTCTTGCCCTCGAATTTAGATAAAATAGCATTTTTGAGTCTGAATGTTGAATATTCCATTAGTATAATAAATCTGTTATTTTATTTAATTAGTTTTGAGACTATCTGATTAGAATTGGTAATCGATGCGACACGGTTTTGACGTATCCACAAGAATCGCCAGCTATGATTGACCGACAATTACTTCGTGAGGACCCTGATGCAATCCGAGTAGCACTAAAACAAAAGGGCGTAACAGACGTTGATCTCGATCAGATTCTTCTCACCGATCAGGAGTGGCGTGAGCTGAAAGCTCGCGGAGATGACCTCCGACATGAGCGAAATGAAATTTCATCAAAAATTGGCGAACTAAAGGCTGCTGGCGATGAAGACGCCGCGTCAGAGGCGATTGACCAGTCACAAGAAATAAAAGAAGAAATTGAGGATGTGGAGCGTGAGGCTGACAGATTAAAATCTGAGCTTGACACAGCAATGCTCAAGATTCCACAGTTGCCGAATGATGAGGTTCCAGTTGGAGCAGATGAATCGGAAAACGTTGAGCGACGGCGTGAGGGATTTGATGACCTTCGTTCGCTGCCTGATGCCGTTATTCCACATTATGATCTTGGTGAGGAATTAGAAATACTTGATTTCGAGCGAGGTGCCAAAGTGACCGGAGGTGGATTCTATTTCGCGAAGGGTGACGGTGCTCGACTTGAGCATGCTCTTGTGCAATTTATGCTTGATATTCATCGTGAGCAGGGATACCAGGATATTTTCCCGCCGATCCCGGTTAACTCGCAATCAATGGTCGGAACTGGACAGTTTCCGAAGTTCACCGAAGATGCATATCGTATTGGTGAGACAAATGATGAGCCATGGGATGATGATGATCTATGGCTTTGCCCAACAGCTGAAGTCCCCGTGACAAACATGTATCGCGATGAGATTTTATTGGACAGTGATCTGCCGGTGAAAATGCAGGCATATACCCCAAACTTCCGTCGCGAAGCAGGAGAGCATGGGACCGAGACTCGTGGTATTGTTCGAGTTCATCAGTTCAATAAGGTCGAATTAGTGAATTTTGTTCGCCCAGAAGATAGTGCTGAGCGATTTGATGGACTGCTCGCGGAAGCGGAGATTGTGCTACAACGACTTGGACTACCATATCGGATTCTTGAAATGTGTACGGGTGATCTAGGCTTCACTCAGCGAAAAAAATATGATATTGAAGTGTGGGCACCAGGCGATGACATGGCGGCTGGACCGGATGTTGGTGGTCGATGGCTTGAGGTATCATCCGTCTCCAACTTTGGTGCATTCCAAGCACGGCGAGCAGGACTTCGATATCGACCTGAACGACATGAATCAGCATCGTATCTCCACACGCTGAATGGCTCAGGTGTTGCCGTCCCTCGTGTAATGGTTGCAATTATTGAGTATTACCAGAATGAGGATAACACAATTACTGTTCCAGAGCCGCTTCAACAATATATGAACGGTATGAGTACAATTGACGGTCATGACCCGGTTGGCGAGGCAGCAGTTGGCGCTGGCAAGCATGAATGATCACTTGCGAATAGGTTTTGAGCATTGATGACCAATATATAATACTTTTAGAACGGTCACTATTCAGATGTCTGTGGTGAACAACGCAGAGCAATGATGGATGTATCACAGGATTCGTAATAAGAATATAATACAACGCAACACAACAAAACAAAACAATCTAACTCATAATTGTCCATGTCTTTAACTGATATAAAGTATCAAAAACAAGATCATAACTCTTCCTTTGAGTCATCACACCAACTACATATCCGGTATGAGGGCGATGATGACCCTGCAAAGTGCACGGCACGGAAGCTTGAACGATTTGATCTTGCAACGCTACACAACTCAGATCACACAACCCCATATGGAATTGTACTCAATCCACATGCCGATCGTGCACTTTCGCCCGCAGATAATGCTGGAAATACACTAGTCGCACTTGATTGCTCATGGGAATCTGCTGGTGAGGCACGGTTTTCATTACCTGGTGTTCATCGAGCGCTTCCATATCTTGTAGCCGCAAATCCAATCAATTTCGGTCAGCCAATGCAACTGACAACAGTCGAGGCGATCGCTGCTGCTCTATGCATTTTTGATTATCCAGAGCACGCCCATCAGATCCTTGCAAAATTCACCTGGGGTAAAACATTTCTTGAACTCAATGCTGAACCGTTAGAACGGTATGCGGACTGTGAAGACTCCGCTGCGGTGGTAGAGGTGCAGTCTGAGTATCTTAACCGTGGTGAAAGCTAATCTGTAATGCAAACAAACGTGTTTTTATCATTCGATAACGTGTTTTATATACTATGATTTTTGAGTCACTTCCAACGACTCCACGATCTTCGGAACTTATCGATAAAGCCTTCTCGAGAGCTGCTCGGGCGGGACGGGCGAAATCAGGGCTTAAAGCTCAACAATCAATGTTACAGACGGCATCATCTATTCTTTCTGATAATCTCGAAAATGTCGTCACACAATGGCCTGATTTCGAGACTGTTGACCCTTTTTATTATGAACTCGCTGACGCCATTGTTGATGTCGATGCACTACGTCAAAGTCTTTCTCGGGTAACATGGACAAGTCGGCAGATTGGAACACTTCGACGAGAATATCAATCAAAGCTGCGGAAGACCGAGTCGGAAACAGCGCGAAAACATAGAAAACAAGCATTCGCCCGGATGGCAGATCTCGTCGAAGATGTCGCAGACGATCTTAAACAGATTGGATCGGCTCGTGATGCGGTAAAAGACCTCCCAGATATTCGCCCAGATGAACCTGCGATTGTCGTTGCGGGTTACCCCAATGTTGGGAAGTCATCATTTGTCAATACAGTTACTCGTGCAGATAATGAAATCGCCCATTATCCGTTCACGACGACTGGTATTCATGTCGGGCATTTTGATCATGACCGAATTAGATACCAGATTGTTGATACTCCTGGACTGTTAGACCGGCCAGCAGCCGAACGAAATGACATTGAGCGACAAGCAGTGAGTGCGGTTGAACATCTTGCAGATGTTATTCTGTTTATGAGTGACGCCAGTGAAGCCTGTGGATATCCACTGACAGAACAGTTGGCACTTCGCGATGATATCATGGAGAGATTTCGTGAGCGCGAGATACCGGTGTTGACAGTGAATAATAAGAGTGACCGATCAGAGGAGATCACCGCTGACTGTCAGATGAGTATTAAATACAATGAAGGGATTGACAATGTGATTACAACCACTGTTGATGCCGCCGGGTGGGAGCCTGATATTCCACCGTCTCGACAAGCATAATTCAATGGTACATGACTGATACTGATTCTGAATTAAGACTTCTACTGACGACAGTATCTTTTTTAATTTATTTTAGGCACTATCTCGATTGATGATCATGTCTGTTCGACAGCAACGTATCTGAGTTCAACAGTAATTGATCCCATTGAGTCGGTATTGTTTGCTTCCGTTGCAGTTGATTCGGCATTACTGTTAGCGGCTGATATTGCTGTATGATAATCTTGAGTAACAAGCGGTATTTCTGGACCCATATAGAGTGAGGTTGACGCAATTGACTCAATTCGCGAATCAATTGCGTCTGCAACGGCAGGAGGGTCAATTTCAGGCGGGTATCCAACGGTAATAATTACTTGTTGCGGCGTTCGAGCAGGAAATCCGGTATAACTGATAGTGAGATCAAGCATTGTCATCTTTGGTGGTAACTCAGTCTCAATTGCGGCGTTAGTCTGCTCTTCGAAGGCAGCCGTCTGTGCGCTGCTATATGTAAATCCAGCAAGTGCTGAAGAAAGTATAATTAACGCTACGGTTAGAACAGCAATACGTGTCAAGGTCGTTGAACGAGCCTCTGACGTTCGAAACCATGACTGTGGTCGATATCCGAGTTGCCACAGCGCAACGAGTGCAACAAGATTGATTGCGATGAAGTTCACTAACACGAGAACGGCTGACCCAGCGACAACCCGTGGGGTTCCCCATGCAAGTCCAATACCGACGACCGCTGTCGGAGGAACAAGTGCAGCAGCAATCATTACACCGACAAGTGCAGTCGAAACGCCGGAAGCAAGTGATACAGCACCTGCCGCACCCGCACCGAGTGCAATCACCAACGAGAGAACATCGGGTGCAAGTCGTTGGCTCACTTCACCAATCGCGAACACCTCAATCGCACTCAGCGGAACAATCTGTGCCGCTCGAAGTAAGAATGCGAATCCAGCGGCTGATATGATAGCAAGAATACCTCCAAGCACCTGCAGTTTGATACCACGGACAACTAATGAAGTGTCATTAACGACTGTTCCAACGCTTGTAGACATCGCTGGTCCGATGAGTGGAGCAATCACCATTGATCCGACCACTACCGCTGGTGAGTCAAGTAGCAGTCCGGCTGTCGCCACTATAGCGCTGACGACTGTCATCAGCACAAATGGACCGATGCCTGGTGCAAGTTCGTTTGCACGGGCGAGTAGTTCATCGCGGGCAATCCGGTCGCCATCAGTCGTATCGTCGCTGTCATTGGCATACGCCTCATCTAACTCGTCAAATCGGTCTGATACTACTGTCTCAGCCTCAAGTACAACTGTTGTTGCATCTTCGTCGATGCCAACTGCTCGAAGCTGATCTAAAACCGACTCAACAGCTGCTGTCGGAAGCGGAAGGGTGATTACAGATTCATATCTTTCGGTGCCTGTTTCATCAGTAATAGCATACTCAATGCTCTCATCGGTAATAACCTCAACAACAGCTTCACGTTTCCCAGTCGGGACTAACACCTGAACAAAACGCACATCCGCATCTCAGCGTCTATCATCAAAGGTGTTCATGGTTAACGTTGCCGCGATATTACTAGAATTAAAAATCGTGTGACATTTATTTTTGATATCAGTGATCAGGCGCTCTACATTCTATTTATCGGACACTTACAAAAACAACTGATGAGTAATCACTATTTTTTCATCTCAACGCTACTCGTTGTGCACAAGCCAATACATTCATAAATATTAGATCTGTCCGCTACAGTGGCGTCCCACCTTTTTTTCCACCAGCAGCATCAGATGCTCGTTGGATAAGTTGCGTGACTGGATCGGTGTAGTCATATCCAGGAATCACACCTTCAACATACGTTCCCTCAGCAAATTCAACGAGTGAAACGGCATCATCAATCCCCCGTGATGGGTCGATATCAGTGAACGTTGTCTCAACGACTGCGGTGTCGTCTTCACGAGTTGTCTCAATATCAAGTGTGTCATGTCCGCGTGTCGCACTCGCAGAATCAGCCATACGACGACCGAATGTGTCGACCCAGCCCTTCTGAACGGGATCTGCGACATCTCCATCAACAACTGCATCAATCATTGGAACAGTTATTAATACTGAGAATACAGCACCATCGTCTGATGTATCAACAGTGATATAACCATCAAAAACGGTTGTCGTCACGACATATCCATCATTATCTGCGTCTGGTTCAATTGAATCATGTAGTGAAGTGGCACGGTCAGTCCGTTCACGTATATCGCTCATATCATATAGGTCATCGTGGATGAACAAAAGCCGCTCGTCATTTGATCTTTAGCTTGATTGTTGTCGTCGCCGTTATTCTATATATCATGCCGACATAATACAATTTTTTAAACAGTATTACGATCAAGGGGCGAGCCGTTGACCAACAATTAATTGTCTAACTTCTTCAAGTACCTCAAAATCTGCGAGAACGGCGAGTCGATCACCGACTTCAAGTGAATCATCAGATAGTGGTAATCGCATTTGTTCATCAGCTTTCCCGAATGCAAGCACGCGTGTTTGTGCAGGAAGTGCAACCTCCTCAATTGTGTATCCACGCATTGGTGAGTTAGTCGTTATTGTCATCAATACTACCTGAAGCCGCTGGGCAATATCTGCAATTGCTCGCACTGACCCACCTAATAGTGCGTTCTTTGCCCCAATAGCCCCGAGCCGTTCTGGATATATCACCTTGTCAACCTCCTTAGCGTATGTTTGATACACTTCCTCGCGATAGTCTTCATCAACACGCAGGACTGTCCACGTGTGATAATGCTTTGCGATTGAACAAGCTGCAAAGTTTGCATTCAAATCACCACATAACGCGCCAATGGCATCTGCAGATTCAATTCCCGCGTCCATGAGTACTGGCTCACGTGCACCATCGCCGCGAATAACCTCAAAGCCCGTCTCCTGAATTTGTGTTGTGTTCTCGTAGTCGGTCTCAATGATTGTAATCTCGTGTCCTTCCTCATGAAGCACACGTGCAGTCCGGAGACCGACTCGTCCTGCACCAATAATAATGATATCCATACGCAATCTGTACAATGTGAATATAGATAATATTGCTGCGTGGTGTCTATCGGCGAAAATCCGGTATATGTTGATTTATCCAGTCACATGGCTGGGCGAAACTGCTTTAGTATATAATGAACTATCATAATGGTATGGTACATGCATTCATTATGGTGAAAACAGATGCGACAGACGTCAAATCACTATTAGATTCAATCGCGGTAGTTAACAACGTCACAGATGCACACATCGTCGCAGGTGCGTATGACATCATTATCGAAGCCGATGCGGAGGAAGTATATGATCTACTTAATCCAGTCGCAAGCGGAATCCGAGGGATCGAGGGTGTCATCGATACGAAAACATACATTGCGATTGATGGCGAGGGTCGTGGACCAGAACAGGCAGTGACCGCTAATATTGATGTTGATTGATTCTCTTTCGTTAATGCAGTATATTTCCTCCTCGTGAATATTGATGTTTAAGATTCTGAACTCCGTCTGCTTGTAGTATATGTGGATCTCAGACACAGTATTACGCTAATAAGAGGTGTTGATTGATACAACACTACGCTCAAGTCACCACCCTGCATATAGCAATCATATGGCTTCGGCTGTCGGGATCGTCCTCTTCGTTGCAGTCCTGATTATCCACACGCTCGTGGCTGCGGTAATAACCCGTTTTTTCCGCATTCGATTGAAAACGCAATTGGGGTATGTCATGTATTCATTTTTATTAGTTCCATTTGCATTGCTTATATTGACATTACTTTTCACCGGTATCTTTGGAATTGGAGTGAATCTTGGCGACCCGACAACAGCGACTGGTGTGATGATTGGGCTACCATTTGCACTTGGATTCACTATTGATACGCTCTATGTTCCTGCACCTGAGGAATATGATCTTCCGGAGACGCAATGATACTTCCATATCATTGGGACACTTAGCCGGACATTTCTACTATATCGCATATGATAACCGGTCTGAGAGGAATCAATTGTAGTATCAACAGGTATGAGTGAAAAATATTATTTATTTGTCATTTAATTCACTAGATTTCTTGTCATCTAACACTGTCTCAACGATCATCGTGACCGTTTCTCTGACATCAGCAATTGATTCGGTTGCATCAACACGATGAAATCGCGACGGCTCAGCAGCAATAAGCCGCTCATACTGTGTTGCGACGCGTTCAAGATATTGTGCACGTTCAAATTTATTCGTTGCTCCAGCACGAGTGACTGCGGTTTCTGGGTCAATATCTAAATACACTGTTGCATCAGGGCGCCGAGAGAATGGCTCATGTACCGATTGAATATACTCTAATGGAGCGTCAATACAACTGCCTTCGAGTGTTGCAGCTTGATATGCATATCGTGAGTCAGCGTATCGATCGGAAATAACAGTCGTACCAGACGCAAGTGATGGTCGGATAACACGGCTAAGATGATCAGCGTGATCTGCGGTAAATAAGAATAATTCGGCGAGTGAGTCTGCATCGTTATTATGTGTCGACTCAGCAACAAGGTCGCCATACCAGGAGTTGGTTGGCTCACACGTGAATGTTGCTTCTGGCAATGTGCTTTGTAATGACTCACAAACAGTAGATTTCCCACTTCCATCAAGCCCCTCTAAGGTGATGAGTGTCGACATTCGTATGTGATATTCGATGACGTGTCCATATATTATCCTGGGGTTATCAAATCATATGCAACCTCTCTAGCAGCTCACAGAACAATGGATAACTAATACCTGCTCTATCGTCAGCTATCCGCTATGGTTGACGATATCTTGTTTTCGGTGTCATGCAGCAACTTAGAATAAAGTAAAGCGATTCTGTAGCAGTTAACTTTAGGTCTGTGTCGGATGACAGTACATTGGTATGGATGTACTCGTCATCGGCGGAAGTGGTTTTATTGGTGTCCGATTATGCACAGAACTGTCTAATCGTGATCATGAGGTAATAGCAGTGTCACGAAGTCCAGATGACTCAGAACTTCCGGGGGACGTTGATACAGAGATGGGTGACGTTACCGCATACGACTCACTGAGTGGTTTGTTTGATGATATTGATGTTGTGTATAATCTTGTTGCACTTTCGCCTTTATTTAAGCCGAGTGGTGGTGATGAGATGCATGATATTGTCCATCGACAAGGAACAGAAAACATCGTCCGCGCTGCAGAGGCGAATAATGTCTCACAGCTTGTCCAATTAAGTGCGCTTGGAGCCGACCCAGACGGTACGACCGCATATGTTCGGGCGAAGGGACGCGCCGAGACCGCTGTCACTGAGTCAGATTCAGATCTTGACTCTACAATCTTTCGACCGTCGGTTGTATTTGGTGATGGTGGTGAGTTCATTTCATTCACAAAACTCCTCGCACCACCGTATGTTAGCGCCCTCCCTGGTGGAGGAAAAACACGATTCCAACCAATTTGGGTTGATGATCTTGTACCAATGCTTGCTGATGCAGTTGAGACGGACACGCATCACGGTGAAATATATGAGATTGGTGGTCCTGAGCGATTAACTCTCGCAGAGATTGCTCAGATGATTCATACTGCGGATGGTCGTTCAACGACAATCCTACCAGTCCCGATGTCGCTGGCTAAGATTGGTCTTACAGTCGGGGATCTGATTCCAGGCTTTCCGATGGGTGTCGACCAGTATCGGTCATTACAGTTTGATAATGTGACTGATAAAAACAATATCGATGCTTTCGCAAGAACGGTAGACGATCTTACAACGCTCGAAGCGTATCTTAGTGGTGAAACTGATTATGAAGCTGACACACGCGTTCCCGCATGAGGATTCCCGGTTAAAGATCGCTCAATATATAATACTCTACGACACGTGGTCACAGGGTATGTTTGAAAGATACAAAATTGGTATTTACCAGATTATCTGGGAGGATGCCTCTTCCTCAAGGGGGCTATCCTCGATAGCCGAGTAGGGAAGTGATAACTACCAATAATATAAACTAAAAGGATAGATTAAGATCTATGATACAAAAATAACAATTTATATGAAGCAATACGTATAAAATCAGTGTACAACGATGGAATATGTATATCGCTTCCGAACCTATCCTGACCACACAGGTGTCATCTCGGAAGTCGAACAGCATCTTAAAATCCATCGCCAAGCCTACAACCATACCCGACACGGATATAATAACAAGCAAAACCAGGTCAATGCTGGAAGTCATTAATGAAGATCAAAAACGATTTCCAGACTGGAAAAATAAGTGTTCGATATTTGGAGACGTTCATTCCAGGGCACTTCGGAAAACCGTCGAACGATTCTACAACAACCTGTCTAATCTCAGCAAAAAAGCAGAAAGGGTACAAGATTGGTGAACTGAAATAGAAGTCGCCACGAGAGTATCAAAGTATTATGTATTCGCAGTCTGGCTTCGAACTCAAAAACACGAGTGGTTAAGACACGAGCACGGCTACACTCTAGCTCTGGCTCTCAAAAATCGGTGAGATTCGCATTCGCCACCACCGACCCGTTCCGGACCACACTATAATCAAAGGTGGGGCAGGGTCTAGCCTTGTATCTTCGATAACACCCACTGGTGCGGTTGGTGTCGATACGACGGACGGAATTTAAGCATGAACGCGTTGGAACACAACATACGGTTTCTGTGACGCTCACGGAATTATATCAAGACCCAGCACTTGAGTCATCGACACTTGCTGAATCGACAGGGTTGACGGATGTAACGTGGACGGTGACGCGATATGATCAAACTGGTGCACAAGTTGATCAGCAATCATATGACGGTCGGCAGCTCACGGGTACACGTATTGCGGCAGCAGATGGAACGAATCGGATCACTATTCGAGCTGTCGGAACGATTCCTTTTGTCGAGTCATTCTCATATGATCCAAAACAATCACTTCGAGTGATTTCGCTGACACAAACTCGTAGAGGAGAGTCATCAAATGTCGTCGATATTTGGACAGCGACACATGGTACAGAGCAGAGTGTATCAACACGTGAGAGGCTGACGACAGCACGTGAGATCGTCTCAACTGTCGATTCAGGCCAAGCCAGTCAGACAATGCAGGATGCCATTGATGCATACAATGGTGAGTTTGCACCTGCAACGCAGCTTGCATCAGAAGCCGAGGCAGTGGCTAAACAAACATAGCAATCGAATCAAAAGGTCCGATATATGCTCTATGGAATTGCCGGACTAGTTATTATTGGGGGGATTGTGTATTGGCGTCAACAACAACGAACAGAAAATAAATTGCGCTGATTGATGATATTGTCCTGATAAATTGATATTACACTTCAAGAAATAATGTCGTCATCCTATCGTTCCCTGGTAGTGTCTTATGACGTCGACCGTCCAACTGAGACTCAATGCCGAAGAGTAAGTATGACAATTGATTAAATACACTCTTTGAGGACCGCGGCTGAGACCCTTCGACAAATAGTATGAGTAATCAGTATAAACAATCAACAGACGATCGATAGAATCAGAATAAATCGGGGAGAAAATATAGCGGTGTGGCGGAATAACAGAGTCATATCACGAGTGACTGATAAATTATAGTGAGCACTAATGCACGTCATTGTTCCATATACAGATATATCGCCGAAAACACGACTTGACTCGACACTGACAGCATCTGAGCGGTCTGCATTTGCACAGGCAATGCTATATGATGTCATCTCTGCACTGCAAGCTAACGGGCATACCGTTGAGCTTCTTACCCCAACGAAAACAGTAACACACGCAAGAAAACGAGTAAATGAAAGCGATAATACGGATATAACCGCAGAAACCACCGAGATGAGATCGGCATCTACACCGGCTCACGAGACCGCAGTAGAACAGGATGCTGAGAGTGACACTCATTGGTCACAGTCACCGACAAGTGCGGTCAGTATTACCCCTGAGGTCGTGATGATGATTCTCGGAGGTAGTAGTGATTCTGATGGGGAAATGAGCATTCAACATAGAAATAATCATAAAGATACGACTCAAGATGGAATACAACCAAATCAAATTACTGTAACGACTGATGACCGAGCGCTAACACCCGCAGTTAATGGCTGTTTGAACCGGCTATCTGATCCAAAGGCACAGTTTGGTGAGCTTGCAGTGGTGATGGCTGACCTGGCACTCATAACACCTACAGCGATCGAACGGCTGTTCGCTCGAGAAGGAGACGTCGTACTCGCTCCTGGTCGTGGTGGAGGAACGAACGCAATTGTTATCAGGCATCCATCATTCACAGTCAATTATCACGGCGCATCATATCAGGATCATCATCAAATAGCGGTTGATGCGTCTCTTTCAGTCGGCGTTATTGATTCAATGCGTCTCGGAACTGATATCGATGAGCCTACAGACCTTCCGGAGGTACTATTTCACAATAGCGGGATGGCTTCTGAGTGGCTCCAATCGGTCGGGATCAAACTCAGTCTTGACGATGACACTGGACGTGTCGGTATCACTCATCAACGCAACCGTGCAGATGAGGATTAAGGTCTAATTTTTAAATTCCGCCATTGAGTCTACACTCAAGATCAAAATTGAGATCAAACATTAGCTTATGAATATTGTTTACACAAACTGATATGCTAAGATACACTATCACGAATACTCTTAATGATAACTTCGAAGACCTTGCTCTACTCCGCGTACGGAACATCAAATATAGTTCAGTATGTTCGCGATTGAACTCATTGAAGTAGTGCGGAAGTGATATGCATAATCCTCACATAAATCTTTCAGATCCTGAATTCTGTTGAGGTTAGCTAATTGTGGTCAAACCCTGTATGTATAATTAATATGTTCGAAAATCGTCCAGATTGCGATGAAGTTGCTCTTCTCGGCCGATCAAATGTTGGTAAATCAACATTGATGCGTGAGCTAACTGGTCATACTGGATTCACAACCGGCAGAAAACCCGGCGTGACGCGATCACCGAATCATTACGATTGGGCTTCTGAAAGATTCATGTTTACTGATCTTCCAGGTTTTGGGTTCATGTCTGGAGTCGAAAGTAGTCAGCGTGAGCAGATCAAGACCGATGTTATCCGGTATATCGAGTCAAATGCCGATTCAATCCTCGCTGCTGTTCTTGTTGTCGATGGAAAAAGCGCTGTTGAGATTATCGACCGACACTCTGGACCTGATGAGATTCCACATGATGTTGAGCTATTCAGTTTTCTCTGGGAACTCGATATTCCTACCGTGGTTGCAGTAAATAAAATCGATAAAGTCGAACGTCGAGATGATGAACTTGATAATCTCTGTGATCGTCTTGGGCTATATCCACCATGGCAACAGTGGCAGGATACGATTGCCCCAATTAGTGCAAAACGTGGGTCAATTGAGCCACTTGAGGAAGCACTTCAAATAATATTCAGTGATCAGCGGCGTGATGACCTCTTGAAATTTGTTACGTGATGACGACGATTTCTTGATTGAACTGATTACCGTCCCATCGCCACGACCCCAGATCATAAGCTGAATTAGTATCTATTGGTGCCGAGCAAGATTGACCGTCATTACTTGAGTTTAGCTCAATGTCGGTCTTGTTGCCAGCGGTATCAATACTATTATCGCTATTTGCATACCGATGTGTGCCTACTGGACAGGAATCTATTGATACCGATTATATTGGGGCAGTGTTACTCGGACGGTTGCTCATACTGTAGCTGCCTTCAGTTTGAATATTATCAACAGAGCAGATAAGATCAGATATGAGTATCCACTCCACATTGCCCGTGCAGTGTCGGTCTCACTCGGGGTTAATGGACCGTCTGGATGGCTGTGGTAGGATCCGACTACCTCGCGACCGGTTTTATGAATCATATCAAGTACTTCGACAAGCCATTCAGGGTTAATTTCATATCATGTACGTGGCGTCTCAGCGGTATTCGCTATCGGATACACAGTTGTGACCACAGTTTCAGAATTATGATCTATTCCGGAAAGAACACCACAAATCTCAGTCTTACTCGTGTGTGATTATGCGAGGATTGTGTTATAACATGTTGATGGGAGTTTAATCATAATTTGAGCAATGATGGATATTCAGAATATTAACGATGCTACTGCATGCTTCTATTGGATATCATGTAATCGTACAACGCTTTGTCTACGGATATCTATCTGAGTTGACAAATATGGAAGTGAATAGCGGCTCTGTCATATTGACAGAGCTAATTTTTCATTCGTCCGACTCAGTAGATACTGATTCAAACTGAGACTGATTATCTTGAACGAGTTCATACTCCCATGCATCATATCCACCAGCCATACTCTGGACTGTTGCACTGTCAGGGATATTCTCATAACTTTGAATGAGGCGTGCTGCTTGGACTGATGATTGTCCAATCGGACATGCAACGACGATATTTTGCTTCCAGTCAACTTCCTCAATACGACGTGGTAATTTATCTAATGGAATATTGATGGCTTCAGGGAGATGTCCTTGCTCGAACTGCGTTTGTGAGCGAATGTCAATAATTTGTATTTCATTCATCTCCTTGACATCAAAATTGTCAGTTTCTAACTGTTCTTTGACTGTCTCAGGATCAACCTCAGATACCATCGAAGTTCTCCTTACTTTGACTGATTATCTGTGTGAATCGTATATTCGTGTGCATATATACATAGAATATTTTGGGGTACTAAATCCTATCTTGTTCGTGCAGAGAGCTACCTATGGACTATCCATTATATCTCATAAGGGCAGTTGATTTTTTGATGACGCATCTTCCATCCATACCACAGAAGGGATCTACATGCTGTGGATATACTGGACCTTAGCGTATATTCGTTTAATTACAGTCGGGCTGGGAGCTCCATACTTTCAATTTGTGCTCCGCGTGTGTATTGCGCTCGTCTCCAGTTCAGACACTCAGATGATCTACTCGCCTGGACAGTAATAATGTCACATATTAAACATCGCCGAGTCGTACCACCCACACTGCTAGCGACCGGTATATTCTTTCTCATATTCGCATCGCCAGTAGACAATTTGATGTATAGTCAGAAATACTCTCTCAGAGGTCATATCAATGATATTTAACATTGTCAATCGAGAATTATCTCAGTTTCGATGGAAGAAGCTGGGCCTGCAGATATTAACATACGTATTAATAGATTCGAATGGTGGCTCAGATAAAGTTCCACATCACAAGGGGCTCAGTGGGGGTAACTGTCATCATGGCCACCATCAATAAGTCACACCCGAGAAATAAGAATCCACGTTTCTACCTCCAGATACGGACATGATGTGCATGGATGGACTACCTCGAGATCAAGCCTTGTGATATTCGCCGTGACCGCTAGCAATGATCGAGAGTATATCAATTACGGCTATTGGATTCAATAATCTCTTTGCACGTAATAAAGACTATTCCACTCAGTATCGACTAGGACAAGCATGAACTAATCTTATTTTATCTCATATTCATTGTATGAGATTTTGTGATATTGTGCTGGTATATCTTTTACAGTATGGATATACAGTGAAGTACCTCGGGGGCAAACCCCGTGCCGAGACTTCCCTGTGTCGACCACACTACACCAGCAAGAGAATTTCAGTCAATGCCTCCCGACCCCGACCTCTTCGTTTTCTATGAGAAATCGGCTGGAAGTCACACCCGAACACACCGCACCACATCGCAGCGTCCGTGGGAGTCGGAGTCGGAGTCGGTCACTGTCACTCCCACTCCACCATGACCATGACCCGGTGAAACCCCCGTCCCCGTCCCGTCGCACCATCACTGGCGGATGGTGACAGGGGTCGCATCTCCAGACTACCGCAGACAGCAGTAGATTGCGGTCATTAATCCGTCTGTGAGATTTTCTGACTATACATTTATAACTCATGTAGCGTCATCACTGTGTATATCGACTTCACCCTCCCAGTCTCGGGGTCACATCAGTACAGTACAGTATCAAAGCCCCGACTCCCGGCCCCGAGGCACTCGCCTTGTTTATCTGTAGATATTGAGTCAGTTTCATCCCTGCGGTGAATGGCGAGGCTTTCACCCTGCATTTCAGCAATTTCATAATCTATCGAAACCGGATACGCTAGCCAACACCTACTTGTTTTTCACTAACCGGTGTTCTGTTACCATATGGAATTATTTGCAGTCAATGATCTCCCAGAGGTACATCAAGGTGATGACCTCGGAGCGTTGATTACTGAGCAGGTTGATCTCAGACCAAGTGATATTGTCTGTGTTGCTTCAACAATCGTCTCAAAAGCCGAAGGTCGGAGTATGAATCTCAACCGCTTTTCACCAGGTCCACGTGCCAGAGAGCTTACAGCGGCGCTTGATTCAGATATAGACCCGCGATTCACACAAGCTGTTCTTGAAGAGAGTGTTGAAATTATTCTTGAATCACCGTTCCTCCTCACAGAGACGCGGTTTGGTCATATCGGTGTCAACGCGGGCATTGATCGCTCAAACGTGCCTGATGCTGATTTGCTATTATTACCGAGACGCCCAACTGAGAGTGCTGAACGGCTTCGTGAGACATTACCAGCTGACCGGATTGTTGTTACCGATACATGCGGACGACCATTTCGTCACGGACAACGTGGTGTTGCATTAGGGTGGGCAGGACTTCCACCAGCTCGTGATTGGCGTGGAGAAACCGACAGAGACGGTCGTGAACTCAGTGCAACTGTCGAGAACGTCGTCGACGAGTTTGCCGCTGCTTCAAATCTGCTTGCCGGCGAAGGTGATGATGGGACACCCGTTGTTGTAATTCGTGATTTTGAGTGGGGTGATCACGGAAGTAGTGATGCTCACTTCAGAGATGTTGATACAGACTTTGTGCGTCAGGCTGTTCGGGGGTGGTCGTATGCGTGATGTTGCCGCGGACCGACCAACACTTGGCGTCGAGTTAACACCTGAAGTCCCTATCCCAACGGTGGTTGATCTCGGAGTGACAGCTGAGGAATCCGGATATGATGGAGCGTTCATCTCCTGTCATTACAATAATCGAGATCCATTTGCAGCGTTAGCCCAGTTGGCTACAAAGACAGATACGCTTCATATCGGTCCAGGTGTTGCGAATCCGTACGAGTTGCATCCTGTTACATTGGCATCGAAAACGGCGACTGTCGCTGAGCTTACCGATGGACGTGCACTCTTCGGAATTGGTCCTGGCGACGTCTCAACACTACAAAATCTTGGTCTGACAGATGAGCGCGGTCTGCGATCGGTTCTTGAGGCATTCAAAGCAGCTGAAGATCTTTGGGCAGGCGAGCGTATCACACATGAAGGGACATTCGAAGCGAACGACGCTGGATTAAATTTCTCCGTTCCTGGTGAGATCCCAGTTTATATTGGCGGTGAAGGTCCACATATGTGTCGAATGTCCGGAAAGCACGCTGATGGGCTATTATTTAATGGATCACATCCTACTGACCTTGCCTGGGCAAGTGACCGAGTTGCCGAAGGTATTGAAGATCGATCATCAGAATACGGTGAGTTTGAGTTGTTAGCATACGCCAGCGTCAGTGTCGCAGATGACGCAGAAGCAGCTCGTGAGGCTGCCCGTCCACCGGTTGCATATATTACTGCTGGAGCAGCTCCGCCCGTGCTTGACCGACATGATATCGACGCATCATTAGCTGAGTCGATTGGACAAAAGATTGGTGCAGGCGACTTCTCAGAGGCATTTGAGACTGTGACGCCTGAGATGATCGATGCATTCTGTATCGCCGGTGATCTGCCAGCGGTGACTGACCAGATGGCAAGTGTGCTTGAACAGACAGACGGGATTATTATCGGGTCACCAATTGGTCCAGAGCAAGAACGTGCGATTGAATTAGCTGCAACAGCGTTCGAGCAGGCTCAATAATACAGCCTATATCAGTCTCTATCTAGCTTCGCTCATATTTTCATTTGATTCTGTGTCTGGTTGTGCTGATACTTCCTCACAAGCACTTACACCCCATCCAGTCAACGCATTGAGTGCCGACCCAGCGGCGAGAAGGCTGAAATATCCCACAGCAACGGTTGTCAATGCAGCACAGGGGTGAACTACCCCGATCTACTCACTCACAGCTCGGTGCCGTTCGTTCCTTGAGGAAGGGCTCTTGCCCTTGTTACTCATAAAAGAGTTCAGCCACAAAATATATACTCGGAACCATATCGATGCTGCGTTTTCAGACTACTTGGGTGTTGATGTCACCCATTATGATGAGCGCATCATATGGTTACTACACATCTTTACTGTGTGCAATATATTAGAGATGATATTGCCCTTTCGTAATTAGAAAACGAGAATTCGATTGGTGCGAACAAAATATACCGTATTGTCTCAAATTATCATATAGTGACACAGGACCGCTCGCTTGATGAGTTCATCAATTCAGAGGCGACCGATGATGATACTGATGCAAACATCAAGATCGATTCAGACCACAGCGCCAGTTCCAGCGCTAACGATGCAAGTGATAAGACAAGAAAACCGGATGATGCCACTCACGACGATCATAACACAACAGTATCAAAAGGAACTGGTGGTACCGGTACCGATGAATCTAAGACGGAAATAGAATCAAAAACAGATGTTTCTCCAGCCGTGATGATATTTCAGTGTGACCCAGGCGGAGTTTCATGTCCTCATTGTGAGAACGTTGTCACACAACGCTGGCGAACACAACAGCACACCGAAGCCAACACCGTAGAGAAGACCGTGTACATTTGTGCGGATTGCAAAGAGTGGTGAGTTAGATCGGTGTTTTGATTCTCACAGTGTTTGTTAAAATTCGATAGTCTCGGTAGAAGAGTCAAATTACTTTTATAAAATGATGATTCAGTAGTCAGAGACAGTAAAGTACAATCAGGGTTTTACAGAGCATGCTACTCAGTCAGTTTATTCGAGTATTTCGACGCCCAAATCCACGGACGAGATCCATCTCATCAACGGTGAGCACTACCGGACGACCATGTGGACAGGCATATGGATTTTCACATGCACCAAGTTGGCTCAGAAGCTCATCACCTGCAGACGGATCTAGCATCTCACCGGCACGAAGCGACTGATGACAAGCCACTTCGGCAAGTGCCTTATCCTGCTCATCAGCCGCTGATGGTGTGTCATCATTTTGAAGCGTATCGATAGCATCACAGATACTCATAGGAGCTGCCGGTTGTCCCAGTGGTGCTGGCACCGAATGCACGCTAATCGTTCTGTGTGTCTTTTGAGCACTGCCGTCACCAGTTGTATACTCATATCCATACTGAGTTAACTGGTCTGTAATGTGATCTAGTGCTGCGTGCTGTCCTGGTGTGAGTGAGACGAGCACTGGTGGGTCAATCGCGACAGTTGGGAGGTTGTCATCAATGGTTGCAGAAAGCCGCTCATATGTTATTCGCTCATGAGCGGCGTGTTGATCAACGATGAGAAGTGTATCATCAAGCGAGCATAAAAGGTATAATTTCTTGAATTGCCCAAGAACATCTGCATCAGCAATGGCAGCTGACGGAGTATGATCAGAATCAGTGAGTGGTTCAAATGGAGCATCGAGTTCTGTCGAGAGAGCGTCTATTTGCCGCTGATCAACTGTTGATAATGCGTCATTGACACTTGTCTCAAGCATATCTGCAATCAAATCGGTAGTTTGAATTCGCACCACCTGTTTCCGTGGGTGGACGTTATGATCAGTCAGTGATCCCGGAAGTGAAATTGTTACTGCTGCAATTGGATTTCGTCCACTCGGAAGGAGCTCGCTATATCCATTCATAATTGCTGTGGTGAGTGTCTCATCACTTACCGGTCGTCCGTCAATTGCTATTGAGAGTGCATCACGGCTTGCACGTGTGATTGTCGGATGAACAAGCACGCCATCAATCTCGATTGTAGCAGTCTGTGTCTGTGTAGGTGTATTGGATTTACTCTCTACATCAACTGTCTGCGTGGATTCAATGGTTGTGCTTTGTGCTGCTATTTCACGATCATATACACCAAGCAATGCGGATGTATACCCTTCTCCAGATGTGGAAAGCACCTTGTTTCCATCATGCTGGAGCGACATAGCAGTCATAGGGTGCAATAATGCATAGCGTGAGACGAGTTTACTAATCTGTGCGAACTCTGTTTGTGATGAGGCGAGTGCTTCCTGTCTTGCTGGCACTGTTTCAAACAAATCGCGAACGGTAACGGTCGTGCCACATGCTCGTCCAGCTGGCTCGACAGTTTCAGCAGTTGGACCATTTGTTTTGACGATTGTCCCGCGTGGACCCCCGTTATTCGTCTCAATTTTCACCGTGCCAACAGTCGCAATGCTTGCGAGCGCTTCACCACGAAATCCAAGTGTCTCAAGCGGTGGGATAGTGCCTTCCTGTTCTGCTGGCATTATTTCACCGGATGCCTGTTTTGTTGTATCAATCTTACTTGTTGTATGTCGCTGCACTGCGAGAATAGCGTCTTGTTTTGACATTCCCTGGCCGTTATCACGAACGACTAGCTGATTGGTGCCATCTCCAGTTACTGAAATATGAATTCGGTCTGCACCAGCATCAAGCGCATTCTCGATCAACTCGACAACAACATCTGCTGGTCGAGTGATGACTTCTGCTGCAGCAACTGCTGCAATCATCTCATCACTGAGACGGCAGATACTATTATTACTGTCTTCGGTATCCTCCTGATTACTCATCTAATCGTCTCTGTAAATTCTCGAGCATATTCAGCGCTTCAAGCGGTGTCATCCGGGCGATGTCGATATCACGTAGTGATTTGAGCACATCAACATTCGCTGACCTGGCGTATTGATCAGTGATTAAATCAGACGTATCTATGTTTGACTCCGTGCCTGTATCTGCATCTATGTTATCTCTGTTTCTCCCGTCCTCATCGGAGCTTTTTGTTGTATGAGTATTATCGCTTATGAGCGTGGGTGTGATATTATCCGAGTTAGTACCTGAATCCTTCTTCAGTGATTTATCTGATGTGCTGTTCTTTATATTTGTGTTCTGCTCGGAGTGTGCCGTCTGACCTTGGCTATCGCTGTGGACATACTGTCGTGCCTGTTCAACAACCGGAGTGGGAACACCGGCAAGTTTGGCAACTTCAATTCCGTATGATGAATCAGCTGTTCCTGGTGCAACCCGGTGAAGAAACGTTACTGATTGATCATTATTATCTGAGTGTGTCTCACGATGGACTCTAAAGTGTAGATTGAATGCCGATGGGAGCGATGTTGTCGCATCTGTTAGGTTATGATAATGAGTTGTAAATAGCGTCCAAGCGCCCACTTCATCATGAATAAACTCTGTTGTTGCACGTGCAATCGCACGTCCATCTGTTGTCGATGTTCCACGCCCAACTTCATCGAGAAGAATAAGTGATGATTCGGTAGCATCATGAAGTATATCGGTCATTTCAGACATTTCACGCATAAACGTTGACTCACCACCGGCGATATCATCAGATGCCCCTATTCGCGTGAATACCCGGTCAAGAATTGGGATGTGAGCGGTATCTGCAGGAACAAATGACCCTGCCTGTGCAAGGATACAGATATGTGCGATCTGTCGCATATATGTTGATTTGCCACTCATATTTGGTCCCGTTATCATTGCGAGATGACCGTTCTCAAAATTAATCCCATTTGGGACGAATTCTGCTTGCGCCTGTTCAACGACAGGGTGACGACCACCCTCGATGATGGGGGCATCTGCGGTTATTTCTGGGCGGACATATGCATATGATGTTGCGATAGTTGCATATGAGACAAGTGCATCGAGACGTCCAATTGTATCTGCTACTGCCTGCAGTCGAGTCGTTTCTGCAGCGACTTCGGTGCGAACATCGCAGAATAGTTCATATTCAAGATTATCTGCTCGCTCCGAGGCAGCGATAATTTCGTCTTCACGACGCTTTAACGCGGGTGTATAGAATCGTTCAGCGTTTTTGAGTGTCTGTCGACGAGTGTACTCATCGGGGACGCAGTCGAGATTCGGGTTTGTTACCTCAATATAATAACCGTGAACTTCCGTATACCCAACCTCAAGTGAGTCGATCCCAGTCCGCTCGCGTTCGCGAGTCTCAAGATCACTCACCCACTCACGCCCAGATTTCTCTGTTGCTCGGATATCATCGAGTTCGTCATTAAATCCCTCAGCAATCACATCACCGTCGGTCACGGTTTGCGGTGGGTCCGGACAGATTGCTGCGTCGATTAGCTCGCGGATATCATCAAGCGAGTCAAGATCACTTTGCAACTGTTCGAGTGCTTTGGGCGGTGAGTCTATTTTTGTAATCGTTTCTGTGAGAGCTGAGTTGAGTGCAGGAATATTGTTAAGACTCTGCAACAGTGACCGCATGTTACGTGCATCTGCTCGCTCACGTGCAATTCGAGCGGTAAGGCGCTCAAGATCATATATTTGTGATAGTTTCTCTGTGAGCGTCTCAACGAGAAGGGGATTCGCAGATAGCATGCTAACAGCATCATGACGTCTCTCGATTGCTCCAGAATCTACGAGCGGTCGTCGAATCCATGATTCAAGCGTCCGGCGTCCAAGCGCCGACGCCGTCTCGTCGATCGTTTCAATGAGTGTCTCACCGTGCGGCTGTCGAGAATTGAAAAGCTCTAAACTCTGTATTGCAGTTGCATCGAGCCGGAGAGCAGTATCTGTATGATATCGTCTAATTCGAGAGACATACTCAAGCGGTCCACGATCACCTTGTGTATATTCAGCGTAATCAAGAAGTGCCCCGACTGCTCGCCGTTCAACAGACGAAAGAAGTGCTGTCGGCTCATCAATATATGCTTCAAGTGTGTTGGTCGCTGCTGTAATGTCAAAAGCCTCCGCTGTGTGTGTTGTCTGCATCGTTTCGAAAGGGAGTGATGAGGGTTCGATTGTCTCTGTGTCAACTTTGGGACCGATGAGTAATTCCGCTGGCGTGAGTCGGTTCAACTCCTCATGGACGCGATCATACTCAACACTGGTTACACGACATGCACCTGTTGAGACATCAACTGTTGCGATTGCCCCAGTCGTCTCCAAGCTATCATCTTCTAGATTGGTCGCACTCACAGCACCGAGATACGTTGCTGTCGGGTCCTCAAGCAGATCACCACTGGTTACAGTCCCTGGTGTAATAATATCTGTTACTGCCCGATCAACGAGTCCATTTGTCGCACCAGCATCTTCAACCTGTTCAGCAATAGCTACTCGAAAGTCAGCCGATAATAGTGATTTAATATATGATGTAGCATTATCAATCGGGATACCCGCCATTCGATAGGTTCCTGTTGAGTCCTCACGCTGTGTCAGAGTTACCTCACAGACTCGGGCAACTGTTGCTGCAGCCTCACAGAATGCCTCATAGAAGTCACCAACCTGGAATAACACAAGTGCATCTGGGTGAGTCTCACAGCAGTCAAGATACTGTGATAGCATTGGTGTTAATTCTGTGCGTCGTGCGAGCATCTTTTCTGGTGGTCCTTCAGGTCGTGACTCGGCGTCGGCGCTGGATTCAATGTCAGTATCGATGTCTGTTGTCATCCTTGCTGAGCATATTTCAGAGATATTATTTTTTACAATACAAATTTGCGGGCAATCCACATGATCACATGGCTACTTTGGATCGATATTACATCGCTTGATTTTGATGTCTTCACACATATGAGCTACATCCTACCCATCTGCTGACGGAGGATCTTGAAACTGTAGCTTTCTGTGTTAATTGCGTGATATGTATTTATATTATCGAGAATATCCGGCAACGTGGACATATGAAGCACAGTATTTATACTCATCATTGGCTCTGACTGTCCCAATATTCGTGTTTCAGATGCATGAGAGCCGCGTTCGTATCATTATCTATGTCAAACTGCATACAAGTAATAAATGCTGTTATACATAGAGTGATTTGCCATACCATGTTACATACACTGCACGCTATCTGAATATATTTCTTGTTCAGTCTGAGTCAAATATGTTCCTTCCATCTTGCATTTGTGATTATGTTTATATTCGAGATTATCCTGTTATTAATATTTATCTTGTATAATCTATGCAACTAACCGCTGTGATTTGTGCTGACATATGAGTCAGTAAATATAGTGATAATACCGCTGAATTTCAGCCCTTGCTCGCACACGCTCATTCGAGCAGAGACTTAGCGCCCATGGTTAGACGGGAACACAGGATCTCTCAACATAAAAATAATCACTTCTACTAACGGTATACCCACAGCATTGCTTCTTAACTCATTCTCAACAGATGAGATTCTCCAGCAGAATTAGGTGTATTCGGTCGATATACATATTTATTGAGGTACTGAATGGTAGCACTATTGACCGATATACCCGTCTGTATCAATGTACGATGTAGCTATGCGGATCTTTAGATGCTCATACAATGACCGATACTGACACCACGACACCGACACCGACACAGACACAGACACAGTCGTAAATGCAAACACCGCCGATAGCGATTCACAGGTGTCTTCTCCCCTTGCTGTTGATGAGGTTTCAGCGTTGACAACACGTATCATTGACAATGTTGAGCGTGTTATTGTCGGTCATCGAGACGCTGCAGAAGATATTCTAATCACCATGCTCGCCCGTGGTCATCTTCTACTTGAAGACGTTCCAGGCGTTGGAAAGACAATGCTTGCGCGATCAATTGCGACCTCGGTTGAATGTTCGTTCAATCGTGTTCAATTTACCCCTGATCTGCTCCCACCAGATGTCACAGGTGTGAATATCTTTGATCAACAACAACAAGTATTCGAATTTCAACCTGGTCCGGTGTTCGCCAATGTCTTGCTTGGTGATGAGATTAACCGTGCCCCACCAAAGACGCAAGCAGCATTACTTGAGGTGATGGCTGAACAGCAAGTAACAGTTGATGGTGAGACACATGCTGTTCCGGATCCGTTTACTGTCATTGCAACACAGAACGATATTGAACCAACACAGACGTATGATCTTCCTGTAGCTGAGGTCGATCGGTTTACAAAACAAATCCGGCTCGGCTACCCCAATGAGACCGAAGAGACTGAATTATTAGGGCGAATTGCAGGAAATCATCCAATAGAGTCACTTGAAGCGGTTGCAACTGCTAGAGACGTCAATCGTGCAAGGAAAACAGTAGCTGCTACAACCGTGAGTGAGTCAGTCCGTTCATATATCGCTCAACTGGCAGGGTACACACGTGATAATGCTCGTTTGGGAGTAAGTCCTCGTGGGGCAATTGCGCTCGTTCGTGTTGCACAGGCTCGTGCTGTCTTTGAGGGTCGTGACTTTGTGATTCCAGATGATATACATGCTGAGATTCACGCAACGTGGTCACACCGGATCCAAACGGCTGATACAATCGATAGCGCACGTATTGTTGATGATGCAGTTGATGCGGTTCCGATTGAATAATATATCACTGACACAATGATTAATGGATTCAACGATATAGCTAAAAACGTTGACTATTAACTATTTCTTCATTGGGACGTAATATCACCATGTATAGTTGTATTAGTTTAGATGTGCGATATCGTTTCACAGCAGCATTGTTCCGATATACCATATGAAAATACTATGAGAGTGTGAGTACTGATGCGCCCGACACGTCGCGGTTATATGATTACGTTGATCTGTCTCACTGCATTTAGCGCCGGGATTATGTATGGTCCGCGGGCACTCGATGCTGTTGTCATTCCTGGGGTGGTTGCACTGTTGGCGTCGATTATTGACGTTGGACGAGTTTCAGAGCCATCTATCGAGCGAACATTACCACCGCCAGCAGAGCCCGGAACAAAAGCACAAATTACATTGACGATTGAAGCTGACCGTCCGGTCCCAGTCAAAGCAATAGATACCGTTCCATCTGGTCTTACAGGGACATCAGTTATCGAAACCATAGCGGATGGAACCAATGTTGAATATGAATTGAACCGCCGTGACCGTGGGTGTCATGTCATTGGTCCGGTTACTGTGCGACTTCGTGATCGATTAGGTCTCTTCGAGCGTGTGTTTGTGATTGATAATACAGATTCGATCACTGTCTTTCCAGATATGTACCCACTCACACCGATAGCCGTTGATGCAGTTCAAAATACCGCTGCTCCGACAGCAGGCGCTCAACGAGGATCATTCGAAGGGCTTCAGGAGTACACCCGTGGAGATGCGCTCCGCGATGTCCACTGGAAAGCTTCAGCACGATATGATGAGCTTTTCACTCGTGACTTCGGGAGTGCAGCGAGTGAAAATAATCAAATTGACGCACTCACAATTACTATTAATATCGGGCGCCAAGATAGGGTCCCATCTGAGTTTGTTGATGCCGCAGCAACAGCAGCGGCAAGTATATGTGTCGAAGCGCTTAGTCGAGGGGCTGCTATCCAATTGCAGACAGCAACTGAGAGTGTGACTGCTGTTGCAGGGAGTGAGCATTCAGTTCTTGAATATCTTGCAGAGCTCTCAGTTTCGTCGACTTCTCAGAATACGATAACGAATGCAGACATACATGTGACAGCGAGCACAGAGTCAGTGTCCGTCTCCTTTGGAGAACATACTGTTGACTTTGTGGACTTACTGAGTATCGAAAATGTAGAATCTCAAGATAATGAGGCCGTGTCCATCGCTGCGAATATGATTGATAATCCGAAGGCACAGACCCTGGATCATAATCACGATAGTAACATCACTGTTGATACCGACGCATACTCAGATGTTCGTTCTGAGTCAAGTAATATCTCATCAGAGCCGCCCTCAGATGATTCAAAAACACAAAGCAAGTACACATGAACCGATCGCACATATCAAGTAATGTAGCTAAGATCGGCAGAGTAGCGTCTCGTCCCAGTATGCTCGCTACTAGCGGTATCATAGCGATAACATGGTCATATGTGAGCGTTCTTGCGGACATCGCGACAGTCACAGGCTGGCGAGTGCCATTTTTAATTATTGTCGTCCTTGCTGGTGCTCTCGGTGCTACAGTTGGGATCGTTGGGCGTGCCAGGTCGGCGTTTGTGCTGACAGTCGGTCTTTTGCTTGTCGGGTTGATCGTATACATCTATACCCTTTCGCAAGCACAGCAACAGCTCCTCACAGCACAGCGGTTGCTTGCTGACACCGCTGCATTGTTTACTGGTCTCTCAATTCTACGCTTTGTTCGCGCCGGTGCATGGGCTATTGCTGTCGTTCCAGCTCCGGTATTTCTTTCGTGGGCGCTCTTGAGCGCTGGTCGATACGTGCTTAGTGCAGCGGCGGGTGGCGTTGCACTTGGACTTGTTATCCTCACGGGCGATGCCAGTCTGATCACAGCACTGACTGGTGTCGTTGGATTTCTTGTTACAGTCGCAGCGGCAACAGTTAATCAGTACGATGGTGGCATAGACCAATTTGATACGATAATCGTCCTTCTTTCGGTCATTATTGTCCTGTCAACATCGGTCTCTGCTGTTCCTGGCAGCGGAAATTCGCCACTCGTTCCTGAAAAAACTCCGCAGACGGTTGATGCAAGTCTCACCAGCGCCGATCAGCGAATTGAGGTATTAGGGAGTATTGATCTTTCACCACAAGTTCGATTTACCGTCGAGAGCTCTCGCCCGTCATATTGGCGGACGGGAGCTTACAATCGATATACTGGCGATGGTTGGGTCCGGACTGGGGAGGCACAGCCATATCGGGGACAACTTTCATCTCCGCCCGGGTCATCACAACCCGTTCAACAGACAATAACGACACAACAACCGATATCGATTCTTCCAGCGGCATGGAAACCAATCAGAATTGAGGGTTCAGCAGCCTCACAGGCGACCGTCACTACACAGGGTGGATTGGTTCCACGAACATCACTCAACGCCAACACAGAATACACCGTTACGAGTCGTCTGCCGCTGTGGACGCCTGCACAATTGCGTCGAGCGGGAACAGCATATCCAGCAGAAATTGATGAGACCTACCGCGAAGTGCCCGCTGACACAAGCGACCGAGTAACCCAGCGCACGAATCAAATTATCGCCAATGCTAGCGCTGATACGGTTTATGATGCTTCGATTGCGATTGAACGGTATCTTGAAGAAAATAAACAATATTCGCTTTCAGTATCAAAGCCAGACGGTAATACTGCTGAATCGTTCCTGTTTGAAATGGACGCAGGATACTGCGTTTATTATGCAAGCACAATGGCTGTAATGCTTCGAACACAGGGGATTCCGACGCGGTTTGTCACTGGGTATACTCCAGGAGAACGCATCGATTCAAACACACATGTCGTTCGAGGGCTCAACTCACATGCATGGGTAGAGGTATACTTCCCTGATGCCGGGTGGGTTCGGTTTGATCCGACGCCTGCGACTGAGAGACAGTCAGTTGAGGGGTTGCGGCTCTCAGAAGCACGTCAACAAGACACAGATGGTGTTGATCTCAATGAGTCAACTCCAACGCCAACACCAAGTCCTGGCGACACGGCATCAGAAAACGGTGCTTCAGGTGCCAATACTGCGGCGACCCCAGCGTCAACCGGGCAGTCGCAAACGACGCCAGAGGGAGGTGCAGCGGATAACGGCTCGACCGGATCAACAATTCAAACTCCGGGGATTGGTGGTCGAGCCCCTGACTCTCTCGGGGCATCATCATCATCATCGGTATCATTTATTGAACAGATCCTTCCAGCAGTTCGAATTCGCCGACTTCTCGCTGCCATAGCTATTGGACTTATTGGCGTGGGGGCAGCGATGCGACAGTCAGATTCCATCCGACATCTCAGAGCTCTTTTGATTGCACAGTCTCAGTGGTTGACATCGACCCAACAACGCACGGGTGTATTTTCTGGTCTCCTCTCCAGTTCTGAGAACGGACGTGAATCGAAGCCCGATCCCGATAGTGCAGTAGCATATGCACATAAACGTGCAATGGCGGTACTTGCATACACGCATCGACCACGCCGTCCAGGTGAGACATCTCGCACATACCGGGATGCACTGTCACTCTCGGCTGATCATGAAACAGCGCTTCAGCAGATAGAACAGGCGTATGAGCGTAGTAAGTATGGTGATGGTGTTTCAGCATCGACAGCAGCAACAGCGGTCACCGCTGCAGACTTTCTTATCCGCACTGGAACTCCATTTCGCCGCCATATAGCTCGATTTCGATCAACCAAGCTACTAGATGATAATAAGGAATAAGAATATGAGTCGAGACCTGAGTGATTAATGTACGTTCATATACTATACAATGCAGTTAATAACGACTGGCAACGATAAGGTACTTATTATTTGATTGTATATTACGCTCACGGAATGGCAAAGCATGACATCGCGACCGAGAGTTGGCGTTCCTTGAGGACTCGAGTGTACGACAGCATTATAACTAAATCGAGTCAAATGTGGAACAGATGAGTGGGAACGTCTGCTCAACGTGCGGACTCCCTAACGAGCTTTGCGTTTGTGAAGACGTCGCAAAAGATTCTCAGGAGATTAATATCCGCGTTGATGAGCGCCGCTATGGAAAGGAAGTAACGATAATTGAGGGATTCGATCCAAAAGACGTTGATATGGACAGTCTGTCTTCAGATTTGAAATCAAAATTCGCCTGTGGTGGCACAATTGAAGACGGCTCAATTCAACTGCAAGGCAATCATACCGGTCGTGTTGAGGATTTCCTCCGAGATAAGGGGTTTAATGTTGCGTGAGTGAAACTTAATCCAATCTGCGCTCAGTTTGATAGTTGTCGTTAGCTTTATTTTGGTGCTATATATAGTAGTTATACCACACAAAGAACTGTGAGAAAGGTGTTTCTCGGATCACAAATTCATACTTTTACCTTTCTGAGAAGATACCAGCCCTTGATTTCTGAAGCAAGATTCAATAGTATACTAGAGGAGATCTTCTTCACTTGCAAGCAATATGCCCTCCAGGGTGGCATCATTTGTTGGTTCGGTGCGCGCAATCTCAATCGCATCAGCAACCGGCACGGAGTGGACTGAAAGGAATTCATTATCATCAAGCGCCTGTTCAACGGGCTCGAGATCTGTTGCAAGTACGAATCCGCGCCGATGTCTGAGCACCCCTGTTGAGCACCATAGGTCTTGTAAGAGAAGTAGGTTGTTCGCGTCGAATCCTGTTTCTTCACGAAGTTCACGCTTCCCAGCGTTAGTGAATGACTCATTCGCTTCAACGACTCCTGCTGGAAGTTCCAGATGCGTTTCTCTGACCGTTGGTCGATATTGTTCAACAAATATTATTGAATCATCTGCAATTGCAACAATAACCACGGCTGTTGCAAGTTCAGCCCAATAATATTTTTTTGTACTCCCATCTGGCTGTTCAACACGATCATATCCACCGGTATACCAACCAGTCTCATACTCAGTTACAGATTCACGAACAGACCATTCTGGTACGGAAAGTGACTCATGACGGCGTCCATCTTTGCTCATCGCGTATATATCTGAATGGTGATCGATTAATACTTGATGACGTTTTGTCTGCTGTGAGTGAGATGATTATCTAGTTAATAAGTCGATGGTAAACTGCCTCGGGGTCAAGCCCCGAGGCACTCGCTCTACTCAACCTGTAGATACTTGATATCTTGTAGCAAGAATAAAAAATAAGATTGAATCATATCGGAGAAAGACACAGTATCGATACAAAATGATTCAGTTATTCTTGAATATCAGTATCAGCTGATGGCTCATCCTCGATTACTGGTCGGTAAATCTCACCAAAACTGTGTCGACGAAGGGTGCTGACTGCAGCTGTCTGTTCATTCTGGAACGTAGCAGCAATAACATCATCACTGAAAGGTGCATGGTGCCATGCAACGCGGGCAACATTGGGACTTCCCATCTGCTCAACATTGACAGCAGGGTGTGAATCAACCCATTGTTCAAACTCATCCCGTGAGCCAACTCTTACAGCTAATTGTTCCGCGAACAGGGTCTCCCGTGCCGCCTCAAGTACCTCACTCGTGATACGGTCATTATACTCCTCGCGATCAAATCCCATTGCGGTTGCGATCTCTCTGACGACGGTCTGTGCAGTTGATCCGAGTGAATCAAATTGATTATGAACCGTTGTTGTTGATGTCGGTGCAAGTTCACCGAGGGTGTCTAACTCGTTCGTGGCCGCCTCTGTCGTATTGTCTTCGTTCGTCATATTCTCAGTTTATTATATCTGTTTGTATCAGCAATCAGTATGAGTATCAGCGTTTTGACTGATATCAATCATAGCACTCATGATATGAGTAATTGAATTGTTATTCATCAGTATTCGCTGAGTCATCGTCTTCATTCGTTAATTGCTTTTGCGTGTCGGTGTCTTCAGCGCCGTCAGGATCCTCATCATCGGTATGGATCATCTGAGCCGTCAACTCACGTGCTTCCTTAAGTATACTGTGTGTTTCTCCATCAATCTGAGTTTCCACAGTATCACTCACTGCATCGATACTGACCTCGGAGTCTGCTGAGTCGGTATGATGGCTATGATCATGCATCTGTCGACCACGTTGTCTGTGGACTGTGTCCTCAAACACTTGATCGTATTTGACTGAGGTAGCGAATTCAACAACAATCTCAGCTAGTTCATCGGTGCCATACGCTCCCCAATCACCAACGTGTTCCTCAAGCCAAGACTCGTGATCGTCAGTATGAACGATTGCTGTGAATGCAAGATGATCTGCAAGATGTGCTGCATCTTGCTGTGGAGTCTCACATACAGGACAAGCATAGCCCATAGATACGATATGAACTCACGACACAAGGTTGCGACGACTCATATGCTCCTCATCTAACAATAATTTCATGAACCAAGCTGAGTGGCTCAAGACTTTCACCGATTTCTTAGATTGGCTCTGGACAATAATCGTTGAATCGCTACGACGCTTCAAAATTATATTTAATATTCTGACACAAATAATGTATCTGAATATCAATAGTTATGATACAATATCTGAAGTCCCCGGTAGGATTCCTCTACATGCGTCTATAGAGAATATAATCATGAAGATTCTAAGTCAAGAATCAAGATAAGTGCATCCTCACCGTCATCATAGTACCGTGGCACGCGACGTGAGACCTCAAATCCAACTGATTCGTATAATGACTGCGCAGACATATTTTCTGCTCGTACTTCTAATTTTATTGTCACCGCACCAGTGGCAGCGAGTTGTCTAATCGCAGTCCATAGAAGGGTTCGTCCGATGCCTTTTTGACGTGCAGATGGCGCAACAGCAAGATCCTTGATATGTCCACGGTCGCGTCCATGATTTGGCATTATATCAGCAATAATATACCCATGTATATTTGCCGTTTCGGCGGCTGTTGCGGCTAAGAATACAGGATCGTCAAGCGCAGACAGAAATGCCTGGTATGGCCACGGGTTCTCAAAGGAAGCACGTTCGATCCGGAGGATATCAAGAAGATCTGCACGCTCAACTGCACGGATATTCATATTATCAGCTTGAGAGGCAGTGTCAGCCGGATCAATCACACTACTATATTGATTCTATAGAACAAAAAACCGCCGGCTTATCGAATAAACGAGTACGTGAGTGTCGTTTCAGTCGTCTGCAGGTGCAGCACCACCGGTGTCGCTTTCATACTGCTGTTTCGTAAGTCGTAGTTTTCCACCTGCACTCAGAATACGGCGCTCACGTTCCGAGGCACCGAGTGTAGCAGTTGTTTCCCACTCATCGTTGACACGGACTGTGAATTCAGTCTCACCGTTGTCAACAGCCTCAGCAACATCAGTGACAATTTCAATATCATCACCCTGATTGATTCGTTCGTACGTTTTTTCATCAATTTGTAGCGGAAGAATTCCGAAATTGAATAGATTCGCTTTGTGAATACGTGCGAACGATTGTGCAAGAACGGACTCAACGCCAAGATACTGTGGACACATTGCTGCGTGTTCGCGTGAGGAGCCCTGTCCGTAGTTCTCACCAGCAACAAGGACACCACCGTCGGCTTCAATCGCACGCTGTGCAAACGTATCATCAACACGCGAAAGGGTGAACTCAGAGAGTTTTTGAATATTTGACCGGAACTTGAGAATATCAGAGGTCGCCGGGATAATATGATCTGTCGTAATATTATCTTGCATTTTCAGTAGTGTCTCACCGGCGATATCTGGACCAAGTGGTTCACCGATTGGCGCATCACCGATGTTTGGACCCTTGATCAAGTCATCATCAATGGATTCGGTTGGCTCGATAATATCGCTTTTTGAGCCATCGTAGGAATCAGGAAGTTCCATTCCTGGCGGCTCAAGATCATCAACTTCCTCAGCGAGATCTCGTGGGTCAACAATTTCACCCTTGACTGCAGCAGCTGCGGCTACTTCTGGTGAGCACAGATATACAGAGTCATCTTCAATGCCAGAGCGCCCTTCGAAATTCCGATTGAATGTTCGAAGCGACACGGAATCAGATGCTGGAACATGACCAATACCGATACAGGCACCACATGTTGCTTCTGAGAAGTTGACACCAGCAGCCATCATTTCAGCGGTCCAGCCCTGTCGGGCAAGCAGTTCGGATGCTTGTTTTGAACCTGGCGCCACGATCATCTCAGTCCCCATATCTATTTCCCGATCTTCGACCATCTTTGCCGCTGGAAGAATGTCACCATACCCGCCATTTGTACATGATCCGACAATAACTTGCTCAACGGACTTACCGGCAACTTCACGGACTGGCACGACGTTGTCTGGCATCGATGGTTTCGCAATAAGAGGCTCAAGCTCTGATAGGTCAAGAACGAGTTCATCAGCGTACTCGGCGTCTGTATCAGGTTCAAGCTCGACGTATTCATCTTCACGCCCCTGTCGAGCAAGATAATCATATGTTTGATCATCCGTTGGGAAAATCGAGGAGGTTGCACCAAGCTCGGTTCCCATGTTGGCGATTGTCGTTCGCTCGGGAACAGTGAGTGTCTCGACACCAGGACCGGTGTATTCGAATACCTTCCCGACCCCACCTTTCACTGATAACCGACGAAGCATCTCAAGAACGACATCTTTAGCTGTTGCCCATTCTGGAAGTTCACCTTCGAGACGAACATTCACGACTTCTGGCATCTCGACGTAGTATGCTCCACCACCCATGGCGACAGAGATATCAAGTCCGCCTGCTCCGATTGCAAACTGACCAAGCCCACCAGGTGTTGGCGTGTGCGAGTCAGATCCAAGCAGTGTCTTTCCAGGTGCTGCAAAGTTTTCTTTATGTACGTTGTGACAAATTCCATTCCCTGGTTGTGAGAAGTAAGCACCGTAGGTTCCCGCTGCCGAACGCAGGAAACGATGGTCATCAGTATTCTTAAAATCAAACTGATATGTTTGATGATCACAATACTGTGCGGCCAGTTCCGTTTGAATTTCATCAAGATCAAGTGCTTCAAACTGGAGCCAGACCATCGTGCCAGTCGTATCTTGCGTCAGTACCTGATCAATATCAATTCCGATTTCTTCGCCAGGCTCAAGTGTCCCTTCAACGAGGTGGTCATCAAGAATTTTTTCAGTAAGCGTTTGTCCCATAACGGTAACTAATCGGCGACCTATGAGTATAAATCCAATGTGTTTACCCACACAAGTGTGGCTCTTGTACACATATTAGGTATTAAGAAGCCGTATTACGCCAAATGTGAATAATACTGACTATGGCCAAACAGCAAGAACATACAGATATCTTTACTTCGGATGTACTGAATAATCAAGGTTTCTAACCATATCTCAACGCAGGAGGTGAATCATACAACTCAGAGTGAAGTAAATAACAATACATTATTTGTGTAGATATAATATCCTCTGTATTCGGTTTACATTTTTCTGACGTCTGTGAACATATAGATGGCTTTCCGGATGGGATATATGAATCCATACTACTAAGATACTAAATATACACGTGAAAGAATGCAAAGATAGTATCTTATGTATGAGTTATTTGTAGTATCTGTATGTTTCGTGCTGGTGAGTTCACAGCAACACATGTTACTCCAACAGACGGTGAACAGGTACAGCCAAATGGTGTTGACCTCCGTATTTCGGATATTTTCACACAGCAAACTCCTGGTCGGATTGGGACTGAGAGTAAAGATATCGGAACACGTGAATCACTCACTGGACCAGAGGGTCTATTCAGTCTTGATCCAGGCGGCTATATCATAACATACGCCGAGCGAATTGCTGTTCCTGAAGAACATATTGGCTTTGTTTATCCGCGTTCGTCATTACTCCGGAATTCATGCATGCTTAACACTGCTGTTTGGGATGCTGGATATGAAGGTCGTGGTGAGGGGCTTCTTCAGGTTCATCACCCAGTTGAGCTTGAACACGGTGCACGAGTCGCACAATTTGTTCTCGCAGAGGCTGCGCATAGCTCGATGTACGATGGGAGTTATCAGCGCGAACGAATGAATAATACTGAGTGACTGCTTAGGTATTATATCGACGAATGTGATGACCCAAAGGCACATGTATATGTGACCGTAAATAAAAACAACCGATGTCACGGAGTCCGTCTCTCCCAGAGCGCCCGCGTCTAGATCTTGACCCCGAGATGTCAGACGCAGAACGACTTTCTGCAATCCGCAAGCATTACGAGCGACTACTTACGGTCAATGAAGAGCTTGATGAGCGATTAACTGATGCAACTGAGACACAGTCTGAACTGCAATCAGAAGTTGATAAGCTCAACCGACGAAATGAGACACTCAAGACTTCTTCATTATACCTTGCAAGTGTTGAGGAGCTCACCGACAATGGTGAGGTCGTCATCAAACAGCATGGAAACAATCAGGAAGTACTTACAGAACTTTCATCGCGTCTTGATGGAGATCTTGAGGCTGGTGACCGCGTCGCAATTAATGATTCGTTCGCAATTCAACAAGTGCTCGATGATGAGACCGACGCACGAGCACAAGCAATGGAGATTGATGCCTCACCACAGGTTACTTATGGGGATATTGGTGGAATCGACGACCAGGTCCGTGAAGTTCGTGAGGCAGTTGAAGATCCACTTACCAATCCCGAACTATTCGAGGAGGTCGGCGTCGAGCCACCATCGGGCGTGTTGTTGCATGGACCTCCAGGAACCGGAAAGACAATGCTTGCAAAAGCTGTTGCCAATGAAACAGATGCGACATTCATCAAGATGGCGGGTTCAGAGCTAGTTCGAAAATTCATTGGAGAGGGATCACGCCTCGTTCGTGACCTATTTGATCTCGCTGCTGAGCGTGAACCCGCAGTCATCTTTATTGATGAGATCGACGCCGTTGCTTCGAAGCGAACAGACTCAAAGACGTCCGGAGATGCTGAGGTTCAACGAACGATGATGCAGTTACTTTCAGAGATGGACGGCTTTGATGAGCGAGGAGAGATCCGGATTATTGCAGCAACAAATCGATTTGATATGCTAGATGAGGCGATCCTTCGTCCGGGGCGTTTTGATAGACTTATTGAAGTGCCAAAGCCTGCTCACGAAGGTCGCGAAAAGATCCTTGAAATTCACACTCGCGAAATGAATGTTGCTAATAATGTTGACTTCAGCGAGCTTGTATCGGATCTTAATGAGTACTCCGGTGCAGACCTTGCCTCACTGGCGACGGAAGCGGGAATGTTCGCCATTCGCGATGACCGCACTGAAGTGCGTCGGCGTGATTTTGATGATGCTCATGAGAAGCTTGAGGACTCAACCGAAGAGACAACAATCCCAGGACCAACGACGTATCAGTATTGATCAAAACTGAAACTGATACTGATAGGTATTCAATTATTAAATCATAGCGCACTGATTCAAACTGTCCGCTCTTGCAGAGGAGTTGGATTTGGTGCCAAATTATCGAATCGGTCGGAGGTCTATTGAAAAAATGACATTTTCTGCCGTAATTAGTATTCCATCGTTCAGTTATGACATATATCAATAAGTGTCTATGATAACACATGTCATCATCACGGAATTATCGACACTGAATTACATGAGTCTTCTCTACACTGCGAGTTCTCAGATGGATAAGATGAGAATTCTGGATTTAAATCGATGTATATATCTCGAAAGTAATCTATAAAATCGCAATCCATTATATCTTGTATCATCGCTGTTAGTGCGTGAAGAATATTTTTGTTGTTCGTGGAGTTGGACATGCGTCAACAGCAATGGCATCATATGACGCTGCACTCGCTGCAGCAAATGTTCACAACTATAATTTGACGACCATTTCTTCTGTAATCCCAGCCGAAGCGACTGTTGAGGTCGTTGAGTCTGCTCCAGATCTTGGTCCGATTGGAAATCAATTAACTGTCGTTGAAGCACGTGTAACGACTGCTGAATCTGAGCAGGTCGCTGCAGGACTTGGGTGGACAACCGGATCTGGTCCTGGGCTGTTCTATGAAGCGACCGGGACAGATCCTGAAATTGTCCGTCAGACAGTTAGCGATGGTCTTTCGTCTGGTGCGACACTTCGCGATTGGTCAGTCGATAATCGTCAGGTGATAATTGAAACCGCAGAGGGGCGTCCAGACACTGACAGTTACACGAGTGTTATTGTCGTTGCTGCATACGGAGAAAGTGAATCATTGTTTTGAGACTGACTAATTTGTATCCAATGACAAACAATATATTATAATAAAGCTGATACCGATATATTATGTATGACTTTGCGGTAGTCGGGGTTGGTCCAGCAGGAGCTCGATTTGCCCGTGAAGCCGCTACTGCAGGTTACGATGTTATCGCCTTCGAGCGAGGGACAGTCGGAACACCACTTGCCTGCTCTGGACACGTGAGTACAGATATTTGGGAGTATGTGCCAGATGAAAAAAAGGCGGAACTCAGGCAAAATGAGATCCATGGGGCTCGATTTCATGTCGGTGGTCCGCAGACTGATTCACACCCATTCTATAAACGCGAAGCGGTGTCAAATGTCATCGATCGGGTTGATCTTGACAAAACACTTTCAACAGCAGCACAAGAGTGTGGAGCTGATGTACGAGAAGAACATACCGTGACAGATATTAATGAAAAGCATAGTGGAGTCACTCTTACCGTTTCTCATGGTGAGGGTGAAGAGAAATTCCACGCACGGATGGTTGCCGGATGCGACGGACCTATTTCTCGCGTTCGTCGGCAGTCAGGGCTTCCTGAGCCACATGAACTATTACATGGTGTCCTTGCGTTTGATTCGACGGTTGATAATGCAGACTTTGTTGATGTTCACTTGACTGCCCCACAGTTCTTTGCATGGCGGATTCCTCGAGGGAAAGCAGGGGTTGAGTATGGACTTGCGGCACCACCAAGTGAGTCAGTGCCGGAGCTTTTTGATCAGCTGACAGACACATATAATGTTAAAACAGAGCAATTCTGTTCAGGAGCAATCCCGATTGGACCACCCAATCGAATTCACACTCGTCGTGTATTTTTAATTGGTGACGCTGCAGCACAGACGAAACCGTTCACTGGTGGTGGAATTCTATATGGAATGACAGCAGCAGACGCAGCCGCTGCAACGATTGAGCCGGATGATCCGGCGACACTCCGTGATTATGACCAAGCTTGGCGAGAAGAGTTGTCGAGTGAGATTGCGCTTGGACGGTGGATCCGACGAGCATATTCGCTTCCGCCAGTGGTTCAACAAGCTGGTCTTCGCGCACTCTCCGGTGAGATTGCTGTGCACATGGATCGACCATCATCGCTATTTTCACGAGACCAGCTTCGGGCGCTTGTCGGCAGGTAAATTCTCTTAGGTTTGTAGAGTCGCATCTTGTGGTATTTATTACTAAACCGCGTGAAATGGTAGTATGCGATCACTCTAAGCACTGAGATAACTACTGTATGAGCAACGATTTACAATTAATGCTCAATATACACACTACATATCTGTTTTAGCGGTTAGTTCGGGATATGTCGGTATCCGAGCAGAAACAGCACTTCCCTCAACAAATGGAAGTGTTTTTATTGTAGCCTCAATCGAAGCACCATCATCTGAGATAACAGTTATTTTCTTATCGTCGGTAAGTTTCGTATTGAATTTAATCAGTGCGAGTGCAATTGATGTCTCAATTGATGGACTTTCGACGACACTTGTTATCGTTCCGACACTATTTTTATCAACAGTGACTGTTGAGTCTGTCTCAACTATCTGATTTAATTGGAGACCAATAATTCGTTTACTCGGTTGTCCACGGTTTTCGACTTTTGAGACAACTTCCTGTCCGATATAACAGCCTTTCTCGAAGTCAAGGGCATTCCGGACACCGAGAACATTTGGAATTTGATCAGCAAGTTCCGTTTCAAACCGCGGTGTCCCTGCTTCAACGGCGAGTGCATTCCACACTTGATACCCGAATGGGACCCCATTTAATCCATATGTTAATAATGTCTCAAAGATACGATCAGCGACATCAGCACTACAGACAATTTGATAATTTTCCTCACCGAGGGGATTGTCACCAGCGATGACCGTGACGCCCTCATCGCCCATTGACCCACGTACAAACGTTAATGATGGCTCAGGGGCACCAGCCCCATTGAGAACACTTGCAACTTTTTCAGTAGACTGTGGACCGTGCACACCGAAGACAGCAAATTCCTCAGAAGCGAGGTTTATCTGAACATCTTTGATAAAGACACGATCAGACCACTGATCAACAATCTCTGCTGCGACATTCGGTGGTGTGAAACAAAGGAGTCGCTCATCCGCATTATACACATAAATATCAGCTTCAATTCGCCCATTCGGATCAAGGAGGAGTGCATATACCCCCTGTCCATCGCTCGTTGGAACCTGATTTGAGAGTGTATCATCGACAAACTCGACTCGGTCATCGCCTTCGACTGTGATGATACCGTACCCTCGTTCAATAATCCCAGCGCCCTTTCGAACTGCAAGTGCTGTCCGGTCAGGGCGTCCATAATCACGAACGACTTGACGCCCGCCGCGCTGTTCAAACATCGCGCCGTGGTTGTCATGTATCTCTGTCACAACTGTCATAATTGGTTGTTTATTTTGAACATAGAAAACACTCTCTTGTCTATTTATGTCATCAAATTCGGTCTGCTGGATCAGGTGCCCACAGGCAGCGAGGAGGCCATGATACTGGTCTGGCTGTCGGATCTGTTACGAACACAGATCATAATCCAAATTTTTCCCGGAGCGTATCGACAAGGGTTTTCTCGGGTTGAGTCTCTGCATCAGGATTGGGAATAACGCGATCGGCAGCACGTATGACGACGCGATCATCTCCATTCTCGACGCAAATAAGATCATCTGATTTGAGCGTTGCGAGCGCATCTTCAATTGTATCAATATCAACGTCGGCAGCTGCACGGATTTCAAAAACAGTCATCCCTTCATCAGCGCGGTCAGCGAGCGCATCGAGAACAGCTACTTCGACATCTGGACGATCTCTAAATTCGCGCCGCGCTCTCATAAATATTTATTCAGTCCCATCAGTTTTACACGTTTCGAGGCTTCCCGCTCATCATGTCGATTATAATGACTGTCGCGAGTTTGTTTATTATAGAATGTCTGTCACCCGTCAGACAGAGGCATAGATTTTTTGCGCTCAGCGTCGGAACGGCGATTGATGGGACTTACATGTCGGTTCCTTGGTCATACCTTCGGCGACCCTGAGATTGAACATACCCGCGAGGAACGTGGTAACGAAGTTGTTGCCACGGTGAGAAAAACACAAACCTGTAATCGGTGCAATATTGAACAGATTATCAGCCAGAACAAGGAAGTAACCGCTATTCGACCGACTGAGACCGATGAAATCGACACATCGGATGGTGGTGAGACCAACACATCCTCCAGTGGGTGGGAGAGTGCCCCGGATCGTGCGCATGTACGTGTTGATGATTCAATGGATACATCACAAGATGACTCGCCGGTCGATGATGCTGTCATACTCGATAACGGGGAAACAGAGCATGATGAGACACAGTGGCCTGCAGATACCGAGATATCTGCACGCGCAGATGCAGAGGAATCAACGACAGTTGAGCAGGACGGCGAATCCTCACCAGAGCAATATACTGACACCGGTGCAGAAATACTTGACCCTAACACAACTGGGGAGACCGCAACAACATCCAATACCGATACGATGCAAGAAACAAGCACAAAAGAAGATATGACGACTTCATCAGGTCGCACTCGGAAAGAATGGTCCACAAGCGAGCGCAATACTTTGGATGCAGAGAGTCAGACAGCTCCAGAACCGTGGCCAGACCTACCAGGTGAGGATGAAGGATATACTGCACAGCCAGATGCTGACCGTGTGTCGATTGAGTTTGGTGGTGAGGGGCTGACACCACAGGTCGAGAGCCGATCAGCAGAGAGTGAATCAAAACAGATTGAAACCGATCTGAGTGCGCGTGATGATACAAAACCACGGTCATTTACCCATGTCTCAGAAACCAGTAGACCGGAGTCAACAGTTCCAGATTCTCGTGTTGAATTATACTGCCCACATTGTGAACATTCTCATCCGGCGGATATTTCATCAATGCGCGCCGGTGATATCTGTCCAGAATGTCAGAATGAATATATTAACGAAAGAGAACGGTAAGTAATGACGAAACAAGTAAACCGCCTCCTGTCGAATCGCGGTATATGAAGGAGTACAAGATGCGTCGAGGGGAAACACTCGCTGATCGCATCCCAGAAATGAAGACAACAATCGAGTCATATTTTGGTTCAATCACTGATACAGAATCATACAACGGAAGTGATCTGTACGTTGTGGATGAACCAGACAATCCAGTTTTTCAACGGATTATTGCTGGTGACGTATCGTATAATAGTAAAAAAGATACGCTTGCTGTCGATTTTGTCGAACGTGACCCAAGCGAACTTGATCCCGATGACCTTGCTGCCGCAAGCGATGCAGTTGATGCGAAAAATACCTTTTTGAAGGAGGCAACTGGACGAGACGCAAAGTCACGTCGTGAGTCGATGAAGCGTGCTGTTGAGGATGATGCCCCTGATTATTAGTGATATAGCGATTTGAACGATGCTGACACCTGAGTGTGTCTACTATTGGTCATCACAGCAGGTAGAATCTCGGCGCGAGTAGGGTTCATAGCTAGGGATGCAATAGTATAATATGAATTTGAAATATAATATAGCTATCATATAAGTACAAAATTGTATAACAACAAACTGGTCTCATGTTGATAAATATAGACTATCAAATAGAGCTGAACAGTATTTCACTCAGTCTGAATCCATTTAACTAAGTGGTGGGATGCCTCCACATGAACTAATGGCCTACTACGTGGGCGTTGACCTTGGCGCAACCAACGTCCGTGCGGTCGTCGCTAGTGAGGACGGATCGACATGTGGTCGCGGTGATGATACGACGCCGAGTGGTCCAACAGGTATTGCGGTTACAGAGGCAGTTCTCGGTGTCGTTCGTGAGGCGTGCACCGACGCAAATATTACGCCTGACTCCGTCTCAGCGGCTGGAATTGGTGCGATCGGTCCGCTTGATCTTGCCGCCGGAGCCGTTGAGAATCCCGCAAATCTTCCGGATACAATTGATCAAATTCCACTTACTGGTCCAGTATCAGTGTTGCTTGATACAGAGCAGATATTCCTTCATAATGATACGAATGCAGGGGTGATTGGTGAACGGTTTTTTGCTGATCGAAATCCAGACGACATGGTATATCTCACGATATCATCAGGGATTGGAGCGGGGGTATGTGTTGACGGCAGCGTCCTCACCGGATGGGACGGGAACGCCGGTGAAATTGGACACATGACTGTTGACCCACAGGGTCGGTTAACTTGTGGGTGCGGACACGATGGTCATTGGGAGGCATACTGTTCAGGAAACAGCATTCCACAGTATGCGAAGCGACTACATGCAAGAAACCCAATTGAGACAGCAATCCCAATCGATGATCCAGCACTCTCCGCAGCTGATGTGTTTGCGTGCGCACCTGATGATGAGTTCGCGGCATATGTGCTTGATCAACTCGCACACTGGAATGCAATGGGTGTTGCCAATATTGTTCATGCATACGCACCCCTGGTCATCTACGTCGGTGGCGCCGTTGCATTGAATAATCCTGACGCAGTGTTGCAACCAATCCGTGAACGAATGGATGAGATGGTTATGTCGAATATTCCTGAAATAAAGCTGACGACACTTGGTGATGAGGTGGTCGTCCGTGGGGCACTCGCAAGTGCACTGACCGCTGGCACTGGGGATCGATCACAGATGTGAATGTTAGACAGTATAAAATCGTGAGCGTGCCGGTGGATTCTCATGTCTGATCAGAAATGATAATCGACGGTGGTTTTCTACAGATGAACAAGGCGGGTGCCTTGGAGTTTGACCCCAGGGGACTTCGCTCCTATTTCAATATTATCTGATGTCTACAAACTCAAGACAATCTGGCAACTCAGCTATTCAGAGTCTATGATGAATTAATATTGAGCGAATAATCAACCATGATATACTTTTCTACAGGGTCCTTTTTGTTGGGTCCAACCGCAAGTTTCCATATCCTTGCCCTCAAAGTGATATTGATGAGCGAATCCGATCAAACTCAAACACAAACTGAATCACTTCGTCACCGTGTTGAAAATTGGATGGTTGGTCAGATGCCAATTATACAGATGCATGGTGGTGAAAGCGTTGTCCGGAAAGCCGACCCTGAGACCGGCGAGGTAGTTGTTGAACTCGGTGGTGCATGTGCGGGTTGTGGAATATCAAATCTCACTGCTGAGAATATTAAATCGGATCTGATCATGGACTTCGATGATGTTGAAGATGTCCGCGTGAAAGTCCCAAGTTCCGGTGATCATGGTAATAGTACGGTCGAAGGTGGTCGTGGCGGAGAGATACAGTATGGTGGTGGCGATACAGGACATTTCTGAGTCAATCAATACGGTTTCGTCACTCAATGTAGCGAGTCAGTGTGCAGCGAACACTCTAAGTAAGTGCTTATGCTGAACAATATTTCTCATCATATAATTATGATGCACGTTTCGAGACATCAATGATGGCGTGTATGTCATCTTGTTACTGCTAATGGTAAGCCTCCGGACACAGGTAGGGACAGAAAGGCACTGAGATGATCATAAACGTATGGATGAATACGATCGGTATATATTTTCACTGGCACAGTGACACTGCTGCAGATCTCAAAACGTAAATATAAATATAAGCATATTGAGGCATCATATTGTTATTCCTGAACGAGATGCCACACCCGGAGCACTCATGAGGTATCAAAGTAGTAACTAACATTAATTGAGGTAACTCACGCATCTCGCTACCACACACATCAGATCAAGAGGAGTTTACATTTGAGCTTGCACTCTGTTCACATCTCGAAGCAACAACGGAATGGGTAATTAGCCGACAGCTTGGCGCTGCTGTTGCGCACCCTGGTCGTCGAGTTATCGACATCTGTGGTGTTGTCCCAGGTTCCGACTTTGATACTCGTTCAAGCATTACTGATACCCGGATTCCTGAGCGAGCAGTCGCAGGTCCGGCTGGTGTAGGTACATCTGTTCGGCGATCGAATGCTATTGATGGGTCACCGCAAACAACAGAAGCTGCCATTGAACAAGCGATTGCTGCGGATTTCTTCACTGTTGAGAATCATTCTGGACATGATCACATTAGACAAACAACAAGATATCCCACAGAATGGTTTGACCGACTCATTGGAATTGAGAACAAACCAGATCTTACCCGACCAGGAGATCTTACCCGACAATTGCGAGTAGATATCTCACTTGGTCTCTTTAATACAGTAATCCTAGCGACAGAAACACATGTGACACGTGCTCATTTGAATAGGATTCCTGACGCAGTTGGTGTCTGGCAATTCGATTCAGACACAGACGACCGTACGGTCATCAGACAACCAGCAGAGCTCAAAACAGAGACACCTGGAATTGAGCTTGGCTCTGATCATTCAGATCATACAGAAGTTCATCCCGTGAGCAGTAAAGAAAAACTGCGTGCACGTCGTCGAATCGCTGAGCGAGCGTATGGTAAGGGGTGGCGAAATTATACCCTTCCAACATGTGCACACGCTGAAACACAACCAGATGGAAGACCATACTGTGCAAAATTCGACTGTGTGATCAATCCTGCACAGAGTTGTGATACTGACTGTCCAGAATATACACACGCAGAGCCACCAGACTGGGATAAAAATATATTGCGTGATACACGTTCACCGTGGACACATAACCCACCTGGCGTTCGACGCAGACAATCTGGACTTGACCGGTTCAGATGAGCCAACTAGACTCGCTATAACTCGTATACCTCACCATCGACGGCAAGTGGATCTTCAAACGCTTCTTCAGCAGGATAGTAATGTCCAGTGTGTACAAGTCTCGTTTTATTTGCATCAAGCGTTGTTGCAAGATCGCGTGCCCCCTCGCGTGTCATATGTTTAGTTCCAAACGTTCGGGGGATCCCATCCTCAGTGTGATGTTTCCCACCGTGTGGATGGTGTTTGCACATCGAAGCAGGAACAATAGCATCTGCGAGGAATAAGTCCGGGTTTGATAATGCGTCCTGTGAATCAGGAGGAACTCCATAGCTTGTATCGCCAGAGAGTGATAGTTTTGTTTCAGTTACAGGATCCTCAATCACGACCCCATAGCAGTATAGTGGCGGATGATCAACAGGAACGAGTTGGATATTTAGACCACAGACTTCAAACACCTCAAATGGAGAATGTGGATTGATTGTGACCTGATCAAGATATCTATATTTTCTCGCGACAGTCTCAGAAACGCTTTCATCTGTCTTTGGATCGGTCTCGTTTGCTGCATGGATCGGTAGGTCATCACAGAGCCGGTAGGCATTCCCAAGTCCATCGAGATGATCGAAATGAATGTGCGTGATGACACCAGCGTCGGGGAATGAAACATCACGCTGAAGAAATTGCTGTCGAAAGTCTGGGCTAAAATCGATAAGGACCGATTTATTTCGGCGAGTATTTTCAATATGGACAGAAAATCGGGTTCGTTCGATACCGCGTTGTCGCGCGTGCTCGCAGGTATCGCAATCGCATCCAACGGTTGGTGTTCCAGTCGTATCCCCCGTTCCGAGTAGTGTGACCCGCATTATGAGTTATATCAGTGATCTTGGACATGGTCATGATCGTGATCATGGTCGTGGTCAGTTTCAGTTGAATCCGTTTTGCCACTTCCATCGCCTGCAACTAGCTGATCACCATCAGACATCATATTCATATTCTTCAAGTTATCACGCTCTTCGAAGTCTTCGACTGCATTGACGATATCATTCTGTGTGAGAGTTGTACGCTCTTCAGTCAGCGCATTAAGTACAGCCTCACGAAGCACCATCCGAAGGTCCGATCCGGTAAGTCCATCAGTTCGTTCTGCGATTGATGTTGGGTCAAATTCGGCGATATCCATTCGGTCAGTAATAATCTTGAGGATATCAGCTCGCATATCTCGGTCGGGTTTCGGGAAATTGACGATCTCATCGAATCGTCGCCACGCTGCTGCATCAAGTTGGTCCGGATGGTTTGTTGCACCAATTAAGATGACCTCATCACGAATTAGAGAGATATCATCAATGCTTTTCAGTAGCGTGTTGACTGCTCGCTTGAGCGCTGCATGCTCATCTGAACGACGTGTTTTTGCTACCGAGTCAAACTCATCTATAAACAGAATACACGGTGACAGCCGTTTTGCTACCTCAAAAGTTTTTTCAACATTTTTCGCCGTCTCACCGAGATACTGACTGGTGATCATCGATAGTTTAACCTCGACAAATGGGAGCTCTAACTCGTGTGCAAGTGCTCGTGAGACGGTTGTTTTTCCTGTTCCTGGTGGACCAACGAATAAGATCTTTCCAATTTCACGCAGTCCAATGTTTGCGAGATACTCACGATGTTCAATCGCTTTCATCAATTTCTTGATTTCACCTTCTTGATCTCCAGTCAACACGAGATCGTTGAGTGTCATCTCAATTTCTTCAGGGGCTCTGACTTGGACAAGATCAAGCATCTCCGCGTCTTCATCCTCATCATCGTCAAAGTACTGCTCAAGCAGACTATCAATCCAGACACGGTCGGCGTGAATCGGACGCGTATGTTCACGTGCCTCCGTATGTGTGATATCAACTTCGTCGTGATCCTCGATAGCGGCTGCAATTGTTGCGTTTGTCTGTAATCGTTCGTGGTCTGCTCGATCCAGATACCACTCAATCGCCATATCAGGTTGGGTCAATGAAATACGACCAGAGAAGTCCTCTCGTTGAGTAAACAAGAGATCAGAGACTGCATCCCAGGGATGCTCAACGCCGGTCGCTTTCCGCGCAACAGTGTTCGTCACAACAAGCGGTCGCTCAATGCCAACGGGCATATTTGTCGTATCATCAGAGAGGTTCGCAGATGGCTCTGAACCCGAACCCGTAGTAGCATCGGCAGTGGTTTCGCTGTCGCTGTCGCTATCGTCACCTCGCTCCGTCCAGAACACTCTTCGGTACCGTGGAGGGAGATCGTTTTCATCTCGATCGCGGTCCTCGGTATAGAGATGCGCTGTGAGGAGAAACTCGATAATTTCGAGAGCCCGGTCACTCATCCCACTGAAGTAACCGTCACACTTGTATAAGCGCGTCGAAAGTCTGGATTGAACACACTCTTGTCCTCACGGACTCATAACAACAACGATGACGAGACGACGCAACCCGCCGTCTGTTTCGACTTCGTCCACATCATATTCATCACCTCCGTCAATGGCGTCAAAATCAAGCGCTGATGCTGATATGGATACGACGAATAAGACTACCACGAGCGTTGATACGACTCCTCAATCATCGGCAGGGCAGACACGGGATACTGAGTCAGTACGAAAACAGGGACTTACACTCGGAACGGTATGTGTCATTACAGGTGGTTTATTGATGATGTGGATTGTTTCGGATTCATCATTTCCACAGCCTGCATTCGATTCCGTGCAGTGGTATGCTCTGTTAGCGTTTGTCATTATTTACTGGGCAGTCACCGTTCGATGGATCCGCACACAAAACTTCAGAATAACGACTGATGATTAATTTTTGCACACAATCTCTCCTTGCATGCATTATACTGCGATATCAATCTCATGGATGTCTGATATCTTTTGATTGATACATTTGTATTACCCACTGATGAGGGTCCTTGTCATGACCGCAGCAGATTATCCGATTTTGATTAATTTATGATATGTGTATCCTCGAAGTATAGATTATCTATCCGGGTGAATGAATCTAATCGCATCCCTAACCTCATCACGACCACCAATGATGGTAACCTGATCACCATGTTCGAGGGTAAAGTCGGCCTCAGGAACGCGGATATTACCATTTCGTTTAACCAATGCAATGAGTGAGTCCGGGGGTAGCTCCGGACCGACATCGCGGATTGGTCGTCCGATGAGGTTTTCGGATGTAACTTCGATCTCTTGGATGTCCCCGGAGTATCCGATTTCACCCATCCAGTCCATCATTGCTGGTCGTTCAATGTAGTTGTCCAATGCCTGTGCGGTAGCAAGCGCCGTCGAAATGCTTCGAACACCTAGATCTTCGAATGCCTCAGCATTATCAGGGTTATTGACCCGAGCAAGGATTGTTTCAGGATCAAACTTTGAGCGTGTAAGTTGTGACACCAACAAATTAACATCATCGTCACCGGTTGCACCCACGACAATCCGAGCACTATCACCGCCAGCGGACGCGAGCACATCGGTATCGGTCCCATCGCCGTGATGGACAGTAAAGCCCTCATTTCGAGCAACTTCAACGGTTTCCTGTGATTGTTCAATAAGCACTACATTCTCTCCACGGTCTTCAAGACGATCAGCGAGCGCACGACCAACTGTCCCGCCTCCAACAACAATGACACGCATTGGTATGATATCAAGGTACTCTGCAATTTGTCTGGCGAAACCACCCTCAGCAACGACGGTTATGAGAATAACTAAAAATACCGTCCCGACAAGTATATTCGCTGCCTGATTCATGCCAGCGTCTCGAAGTTCAATAGCGAACAGAGTCGCAACCGATGCTGGAATGATCCCTCGTGGACCAACAAGACTCATGAATAATCGCTCACCTGCATTGAATCGGTTTCCACGTGTTGAGATAAACACAAGCAGCGGTCGCAAGACGAGCGCGACAATAACAGTAATTCCAAGACCGGGAAGACCAATTGTTCGAAGAATTTCAAACTCTAAGAGCGCAGCTAGTGCAATAAAAACAAATGAAAGGACAATGAGCGTGATGTCTCCTTTAAATGCTGAAATGTCAGCTTCATATGGGATATCGATATTCCCAAGGATAATACCTGCAGTTGCGACAGCAGCAATCCCGGCCTCTGTGGCGATGAAGTCTGCTGTTCCATATGCAACGAGAGCGCCTGCTAATACGAGTAATCGAGCATTTCGGGGAGCATTCCCGGGCGAGAGGTCGATATATTGAAGCCCATATACTAACAGCGCAGCCACAACTGCACCGATAAGTAAGCCAATTCCAAGCCGCTCGATGAATAATTGTAGTAATGCCCCTGGCTGTGTTATCCCAGCAGTAATCGCTTCAAAAATTACAACAGCAAGGATCGCCGCCGTAACGTCATTAACAATTCCCTCTGTTTCAAGCGCAGCCTCTACACGGTCACGAACTGGAACAACCTCAAGGATTGGCGTAACAACCGTTGGTCCGGTCGCAACGAGCAGTGCGCCTACAAGAAAAGCAACATCCCAGCTTGTTGAAAGTAGAAAACGAACGGTTGTAGCTGTCCCAATAAGTGCAATTCCAGCTCCGATTGTGACGAGTTTGAGTGTCGCTGTCGGAGCTTCTCGGAGTTTTTGTATTCGAAGATGGAAGGCGCCCTCAAAAACAATAATCGCGACTGAAAGTCCGACGATAGCGCTAAGTGCACTTCCAAATGAATCTGGTCCAACAACACCGAGTACTTCAGGTCCTAGTAAAATCCCCGCAGCAATCAGAAAGACAACGCTTGGAACCTGAAATCGGTCTGAGAGAATCTGTGCGATAACCCCAATTGCAATGATCGCAGCCACAACAGCAATAAGATTACCATCGGCACCCGCCATTACATCACCCTCATATATATACATGAATTTTCCAGACGCTCATAAGCCCACATGTATTGTTCCAAACTTCTCAAAGTGATAATCAGTAGACATTAACTACATCTGATACTGACTGAGATACATATGATCGCATTATTCAATTCGAAGCGTCGGTTTGTTGGCAATAGCCGCTGTCTCTGTAAATTCATCCTCTCCAAGCAATCCCCGAGCAGCTCGCTTTCCCCACTCAACAGCCGGCTGTGTAAACGTCGGCACTGACGCAAGCTCACCATAGCATATACACGCCGCCTCAAACTCGTAGAGCAACGCTCCAAGGCTCTGTGCATCGACAGCATCAATCTCAACGCGTATGGTTGGGATATTAGCATCAACAAGACTCGCTTCTGTTGCCTCGAATTCAGCGTCAAGAAGCGCCCCGAGGTCTGAACCATCGAGATATGAGAGACCATCGAGATCACTTGAGGGGATTGGGCATGATGACCGGTTGCGTGGTCGGATAAGTGTAATAACTTTATCATGTGGTCCCGCACGATATAGTTGCAACTGAGAGTGTTGATCAGTCGCACCAAGTGCTCGAACGGGTGTTTGCCCACGATTATCTTTGCCAAGACTCTCAGCCCATAACTGTGCGAACCACTCAGCAAATGTTTCAAGCTTCTCAGCATATGGCATCATTACATTCGTTTGTGCCCCTCGCGTTGCAAGCGCATATGTGGTTGCACCGTAGGCGTATGCTGGTGTTTCAAATAATGACCCACTAAGCTCGGCTGCGGCGTCTGCAGCACCGGCAATCACTTCACTGACCGGGATTCCCTGAAGCGCTGCGACAACGAGTCCAACAGTTGATAGCACAGAAAACCGCCCAGGAACTCCCTCTGGGACTGCCAGCGAAGGTAGAGATTCTGAGTCAGCTAACTGCCGAAGATTTCCATCCGTGCCTGTCGTCACAATAGTCCGCTCTGTCCAATCAACACCAGCGTTCGTCATCGCTTTACGAACGACAAGGAAGTTCGAGAGAGTTTCTGCCGTCGTTCCCGATTTTGAGACTACATTAACTACAGTTTCTGATAGTGGTATTGACTCCAGTACACGCGAAGTGGAATCTGGATCAGTATTATCAAGTACGTGCACCGATGGTGCGGTATCATCGCCGAGTGCGTTAACAAGCGTTGCCGCACCTAGAGCACTTCCGCCAATGCCAATAATAAGGATTGCGGTTGGATTCTCAAATGACGCAACGGCATCATGAATTGCTGTTACATCCACCGTTTCGGGAAGATTCAATGCTGTATAGCCAAGTTCGTTATTTCGACGTCCTTGTTCGATCCGCTCGTGTGCTGTGGCAACTCGCTCATCAAGTCGTTCAAGACCGTCTTGTGTAACACCAGGTGTCGCATCAAACACTGTACCAATATCAACTTGCATACCGGATTGAGTGGTGCCCGCTGAAAAAAAGTGAGTATTATTGCTCAGTCAGTTGATAGTAATAAGTACAGACAATGCAAATCACAGGCAAATGCGAACATTGGATAATTGATCAATTTTTTCGGCTGCTATCTTATTGCAAAAGAAAGGTGAGTGAGTATCAGTTTAGCTGACGAGAAGAGCAAATCTCGAAGAGTTAAAATAATTCTCACACATAATATCAAATCATCAGCGATGAGTTATCAATTGGTGAGCATATTTCAAACATATAATTAATGGATTGGAACCTGATCTGTACTGAGTAAGGAAATTAGACTATTGATAACATTCAATCATAAATAATGGCTGCTGAATATGACGGTATCATCGGTGCGTTTTCGTATGCATTCCGTACGAGTACATCACGATTATTTAAATTGTATGTCTTGGTCAGTGGAATCGCAACGACAGGTATTGGAATCTTCATCGTCATTGCACTCGTTGTGTTGATTGGGCAGACAGCAAGTATTCAGGGGGGGTCACTAACCCTCTCGCGAGCATTCTATGTCGTTGTTGGATTGTTTATTGTTCTTCCAGCTGTCGCACCCACGCTTGCGATTGCCCGGCGGCACCGACAGGGAATCACCGCTTCAAAACGGCTTGAGGCTGCTGTTGCTGTAGCTGGATTTGTATTCTTATTATCATTATACCTAGGGGTCGTTGCCTCAATGCCGGCAACATTCAACATCGATGGTGAGACAGTCACCCGCCCGCCAGCGTCCGGGACCGGAGTGTTTGAACCACTTATCACTGGATTGTATGCAGTCCCAGCTGGACTCTCTTGGACTGTTCCACTGGTCGGCGCAAGCTGTATTGCAGGCACATATTGGCTATTTCGCTAACTCTATTAAACGACGTGCCCGGCGTCGTCAGGTGATTTCCTATGTTATGTGTATACTCTGAAGTACTCACATACTGTGGATTCAGATGCTAAACGGCGGTAACATCAATCAATCCGGGACCAAAATTTATTAGACATGATTTCGCTGACTCACTATCATCATCAAACGAGCTGAAACACAGATGTAGTCTTCATTTTATCTAATCATCTACTGCTCACCAATCTCGATAGCTTCACAAAACCACAAAACCCCTCCCAGTGTATACGTTAGTATGTCTGAATCAACTGATTCAAATTCAACACGATATAGCTCAACATTTGTTGTGACAGCAGCAGACGGATCATCAACTGTACTTAGAGACGTCGAATCTGGACAGGTATACTCGCTTAAAGATACTATTGATCATAGTCGATTGACTATTATTGAGGGAACTGTTGAATCTGAGCCACCGCTACATGTGGTGTATGAACTTACAGAAACAACAGCGACGCGAACTATTGGCATTGAGAGAAGCGTAGAGCCTCCAACAGCAAATGCAAAACAGGTTGCCGCGAATCAGTCGATTGGAGAAATTACACGCAAGCCTCGCGCTGGCTCTGGGGAAATTCATATTATCACGATTCCCGATGGAGATCCAACTGAGATGGTTGCTGATATTCTTGATGATAAAGTAACGCTGTGCGAGCGAGCAGGACGGCTGGGAATTGAACGTATTGAGATTCGTTCGGCTCCTGGTGTTGTTGCGGTCCGATATATGCCATAATATTCTCTGCTACTTTGAGACGCTAGAGCCCAATAGTATCGTGCATACACATTGACCTAGTTCACATACTCGCATCGTATCCTGACATAAATTCGGGGTTCTTAGTACGTCGTCGATATGGAATGTCAATTCGTGCCGTCAAGTTGATACTGCTCGATTAAATCCCGACCTCAAAATAATAGATGTCTCTCTAGTCTTTATAAAAAGGTTTATTCGATGCGGCTCTCCACGACAGATATGGCTGAATTCACTGTACCGGAGGTTGATTATACCCGGTACTCAAACTACCAGCTTGCAACTGTGCCACTTGCAATCTTACTGGTGGCACTGCTCATCATTGCTGGCTGGTATTTGATGACCGGATCACCAGTAGCACAAGGTATTGCGTTCACTGGTGGTACAGAAATCACAGTCGCGACAGACGGAGCAACGACAACGCAGATTGTTGAAGCATTCAGTGTTAAGCCAGAATCTGTGCAGGCAGTCCCAGCAGCAGGTACATATATCGTTACATTCCAATCCGACGGGAGCAATGAGGTGGAAGTTACAGAATTAACACAGCAAGCAGAGCAAGCAGGATTTGAGATCCAGTCTGCATATGAGGTGTCACCGAGTTTCGGTACAACAACACAGACGCTTGCACTCGGTGGTGTTGGCGTTGCTTTCCTTGGAATGAGTATACTTGTCTTTTTGATGTTCCGTGTGTTTGTTCCATCAATTGCTATTGTTGTCTCTGCGTTTTCAGATATTGTTATTTCAGTCGCACTGATGAATGTCCTCGGAATTGAGCTTTCGCTTGGAACTGTCGCCGCGCTGTTGATGATAATTGGATACTCTGTCGATTCTGATATTCTATTAAATAATCATATTCTCCGACGGTCTGGTGATTTTTATGAATCAACATATCGTGCGATGCGGACTGGAGTGACGATGACCCTTACTTCGATTATTGCCATGTCAGTCATGGCAGCGGTTGCAACAGCGTTCGGTATTCAGCTTCTTGCTGCTATTGGTACTGTTCTCGTTTTTGGACTAGTCGCCGACTTAATGAATACATATCTATTGAATCTGAGTCTGCTTCGCTGGTATAAATTCAAGGGGGTTGTTCGATGATCGACTTTCGAGAAAACTGGCGTATTATTCTGCTAATGATTGTGGTCATAGCCTCACTTTTTACCCTTGTGTCGCCAACGCTTGCGAGCGGTTCGGATAGTAGTAATGCCGTCGTGCAACAATCCTCACAAACAAATCTGCAGTATGGACTTGAACTTGCCGGCGGAACACGAGTCCGTGCGCCACTCGTCGGAGTGACCGCTGAGGAGGTTGAGTTTGAACCAGCAAACGCACGTGAAGTCGAGCAACGGGTTGCCACCGCAATTGAGGGCGCAGGACCAGCAGACGTTATCGCTCGACCAGTCACAGAGACAACAGGGACCGTTGAAGTAACTATCGAGGGTGTGAGCACCACAGAAGTTCAATCTGCAGTTGAGTCGGCAGGATACTCCACAGAGACGGTCAGAACAGGGGTTACGGAAACGACACGACAAGAAGTAGTTCGCATTCTTGAAAACAAAATTAACGAAGCAGGACTTTCCGGCGGTACAGTTCAGGAGGTCACAACCGCTGGCGGTGGTCATTTCATACTCATTGAAGTTCCAAATGAAGATGCTGCATCTGTCCGGAGTCTTGTCAGTGAGCGAGGAACTGTCGTTGTTCAAGCACACTATCCGCAGGATAATACGTACACGCAACAGACTGTGCTACAACAGGACAACTTCCAGAGTATCGGGTCCGCACAGGAGGGACAGTCCGGAGGCGCATATGTGCCTGTCACAGTCCGTGAATCGGCTGCTGGTGAATTTCAGCAAGCAACTGTCGATACGAGCCTTGCACGACCTGGTGGGACACGCTGTACATACAGCCGAGATCAAAATAGCACTGAACCATGTTTACTGCTCGTTGTGAATGGTGATGTCACAAACTCCTTTGGAATGGCTCCAAGGCTCGCTGATAGTCTTCGAAGTGGATCGTGGGCGCAAGATCCAGTTTTCCAGCTTCAAACAGCAAATGTATCAGAAGCACAGGATGTCGCGATTAATCTTCGCGCCGGTGCACTACCAGCAAAGCTCGATTTTACCGGGAATGACGGCGGAACGACGTCATTCATTTCACCGAGTCAGGGAGAGAACTTTCGGAGTGATTCGCTGTTAGCTGGTCTCGTTGCTGTCTTTGCTGTAAGTGGGGTCATTTTTGTTCGTTATCGTGACGCTCGTGTGGCATTGCCAATGATCGTGACTGCCCTTTCTGAGGTATTAATCCTGCTTGGATTTGCCGCTGGAATCGGGTATCCACTAGATCTTTCTGTGATTGCTGGATTTATTACAGTCATCGGAACGGGTGTTGACGACCTCGTGATCATCGCTGATGAGGTGCTCGCAGAGGGTGGGGTATCCTCTCGTCGTGTTTTCCAATCGCGATTCCGACGCGCTTTCTGGGTGATCGGTGCGGCTGCAGCAACGACAATAATTGCTATGTCACCGCTTGCAATCTTATCACTTGGTGATCTGCAAGGGTTTGCTATCTTCACCATCTTGGGGGTACTTGTCGGAGTGCTCATAACTCGACCTGCATATGGTGATATTCTTCGAGCACTCACCACGGGTGATGTATAATACTCACGTGAATTTGTTAAGACACGGTCAAGACAGAATATAATTAACTCAACGATTATTAAAACCAGAGTAGAGGCCCGATTAAACGCATCTAATCCGCATTATTTTGCTTAGATATCAGATAGCGACGACTGCTCAACTGTTTCGAGGATCTGATCCGCTGTTGCCCACGAGCGTCTTGCACAATCTGGTAGTTCCCCAGTCGCACGAGTGTATCGTTGAAGAAATTCTCGTGTTGTCTGGTCGCTTGGATACCCGCTTCCAATGGGTCCGTATGTTTCATATTCTTTTGCAAGTGTTGTAATCTCCTCATCACGGCGAACTTTCGCAATAACAGAAGCAGCAGCAACGAGCGGGTCATCCTCATCTGCACCATGTCGGGCTTCAACGGTACATTGACTGTACTGAGCAGCGTCAGTAGCTTCAGTGAGTCCCGTCTTAATACGTCTCGCAAAACGTGATTCTGAGACATCACTCGCATCAGCGATGATTGTGTCAGTAGATTCAGCAACCTCACCGATATCTATAATGGCTTCAATATGTCCATTAACCGTTATTGTGTTCATATTTGTCCGCGGATCATCGATCCGGGTGACGGGGATGACTACTGTCCCAATATCGACTGCAGTGTGTGATCTAAGTGTTTCTTGAAGTTGTCTGCGGGTTGAAACATCAAGACGTTTTGAGTCGTCAATGTCGTCTGGAATAACAGATGGTGGTGCACGAACCGCTGCACAGACCATTGGTCCAAGCACTGGTCCTTTTCCCGCCTCATCAGATCCAATTCGGGAATGCATTTGACCTGTGACATTTGTCGGGTCAGTCATGCATACATATAGACACGGTATTGTATATGTATATATGAGTACACATATTCCCGACGTCGTCACACATTACTCACTCCCTGCTTCTTTATGTTTCAGATGAAACGTGAGCAAATAATCACTTATTGGACCTGCAGGCGGCATGTGGACACTTACTCTGATGTCGGATTAGATGCTGGATTTGATAATGCGTCTATAGTTCGGAAGTATGCATCATCCTCAAATGACTCTGACTCAGACTCAGCATAGACACCAAGCACGTCGAGATCAGCTACCACCGCCTTAGTATCAAGTAATCCTGCGAGACTTGGTTCGGTCCGGCCATCGTCCCCAGATATAAGTTCTTTAACATAAAGTCCGCCAGCGCCGTGTATCTCAACGACTGCATGTGTTGGATCTTCGATTGTTCCATCAGCGTCGTATACTGTTCGTGTCCGAGTTATTTCCGCACGACGGTGGTCGACACGAGTTGGAGTATACTGTTCGATTGTCGCGTCCGTGAGGGTTGTCAGTGCTGCATCGAAATCAGTGACATCGACTGGTGAATCAAAGACAACGTGTGCACGGTAGCGTTTTGATGCATCAAGTCCTTTCACTCGCTCGACCATCTCATAATTTGCAAGTCGAAGTGCCTCAACTTCGACCGCACCGTCTGCAAATACGTTGATATCACCCTCGAGTCGGTCAGTATCAATATTCCGGCGTCGTGGTTCAAATACCTCAATGACAAATGGACGACCAGTTCCGAGCATTAACGCATCAACATCTTCACGACCAGCACCATGAAACGTTGAATCGGTCCCATCCATCACATCACAAGCAACAGGTGCGGTCAGCTCTTCAACGCTATCTTCATATAGATATCCGGATCCGTCACATGTCTCACAGGTAAGACTTCCTTGATATCCGGAGCCATTACAGGCGCTGCAGGGCCATTCCGTCTGTGGGATGCCACGTTCAAGTTTGCGATACCGACCATAAACAAACGTAGAGTGAATATCGACATCGAGGGTATCAGCCTCAAGATCGATTGTAAATTGAATATCCGGACGACCGAAATCAACCGTCGTATCCGTGATCTGACCAACGCGTTTGCCAACTTCACGATTATACTCCGATTTAAATAATTCACCAGCGTCGCTTTGGAATCCGATACTCTCTCGAAGAAGTATCTCATTTTCTTCGATGAGCGGAGGTGTCTTTGTACCAACTTGGTATGTATTGAATTCAGTATCAGTTACCACAGATGCACAACGTTGTCCCCACGAATTGAACTGTTCTTCCGCACAGGCACCCTCACAGACCCAACAAGCTGTTGTATCCACTGGTTCATATGGTGTGTCATCTTCGAGTGAAGCTGCAATGCGGAGGCTCTTCCCACGCTCTGCATTTGTTAGCCCAAAGCTCTGATCTGCGAAGACTCGCCCAAGGCATGCATCACAGAGTGGTTCCTGTGCGGCAAGTGCGCGGGCATTTTCGAGGATGCTCATGACTGTATATATCCCTCCAGTTGGAGGTGCTTTTCTATTCTGTTGTCTAATGCTGATTGACGAGTAATGCAGAAATATGGAGAAAATCTCTGACACTAGCCGGTGGTGAATATATTACTACCAGCTAAGCTATACGACTGTGGCGAGATGACATCTCAGCGGTCACGAAGGCAGTATTTTGAGCATCAAATATCATACACTATATGTCTCAATTTACTACTGAAACCGGTTTCAACAGGCATTAATCAACGCAGAGATGGATTATATATATGTCTGCGATTGAGATTGACGCCCTTGAGAAGTCATACGGAGACGTCAAAGCTCTGTCTGGCGTTGATCTAACCGTCCCAGAGGGGTCGTTTTTCGGGCTGCTTGGTCCGAATGGGGCTGGTAAAACAACGTTTATTAATATCTTAGTTGGTCTTGTCCGCGCTACAGGTGGCACCGCAGAAGTGTTTGGACATGACGTTCAGTCTGAATACCAAGCGGCTCGTGACTGCATTGGGCTCGCTCCACAGGAGTTCAATGTCGACCGATTCTTTCCAATTCGAGAGGTACTCGAGCACAAAGCGGGATATCATGGAATACCCAGAGAGCGTGCTCGCAATCGAGCTGCAGAAGTGCTCAAACGTGTGGGTATTTATGAAAAGCGTGATACACGATTTGATTGGCTTTCAGGTGGTATGAAGCGACGATTTGTCCTCGCTCGCGCACTTATTACTGACCCAGATCTGCTTATTCTCGATGAGCCAACTGCTGGTGTCGATGTGCAGCTCCGGCGCGAACTCTGGGAAACAATCACCAAACTGAATGAGGGTGGAACGACGATTCTGTTAACAACACACTATATTGAGGAAGCCGAGCGTCTCTGTAATGAGGTCGCGATTCTTGATTCTGGACGTGTCGTCGATGTCGCCAGCCCAGAGACACTGATGAATCGAGGGACAGATAATATTATTGTCAAACTTCGTAATAAACCAACAGCCATCCCAGATTTCACCAATGAGGATGATCGCATCGTTGCCGTCGAACTTGATGGACGTCAGATAGTGATTACAGCGCACCAGGGAGGTCTTGTTGCTCCTGAGATTGTCAGAAAACTCGATGCAAGTGGGCATGAGATTGTCGATCTTGAAATCAAACGCACTTCACTTGAGGAAGTATTTGTCGAGATGACACGCAGTGATGAGCGTGAATCAACAGAGGTGACCGCTCCGTGAGCACATCCACGGAGGTTGATCTCACTGGATTTATTACATTACTTCGTCGAGAAACACTCCGATTCATTCGTCGACCACGAAATACATTCGTTCCGCCCTTCATTACAAATGTGTTGTATTTCTCTGTTTTTGGGGTCGTCCTTGGTGAGCGAATTAATCTGATTGCTGGTGTTCCCTATATTCTATTTATTCTTCCTGGATTGGTTGTTCTCGGTGCAATTTCGAATGCATTCGAGAATGCATCATTTTCTATTTTCCATGGTCGATGGAATCGATATATCGAGGAGGCGGTTACATCTCCATTATCATACCGAACGATGGTGGTTGCGTATGTCCTCTCTTCTGCTTTCCGTGGAGTGATTGTTGGCATACTTGTTGCACTTATTGGTGCATTCTTTACTGCTGTTGGCGTTGCACAGCCGGCATATCTCGTTGCATTCGGTATCGTCATATCACTGTTATTCGCTGCGTTAGGCGTCGCTGGAGGACTATGGGCTGATGATTTCGATGATCTCACGATGATGAATCAGTTTATTCTTCGCCCATTGGTGTTCTTTGGTGGCGTTTTTTACTCACTCAATGAACTGCCAGTGATACTGCAACAGGTATCGTTGCTGAATCCAATGATCTATATGGTCAATGGTGTTCGGTTTGGGTTTCTCGGTGTAAGTGAAGTTGACCCAACGCAGTCGTTAGTTGTTCTTGTCGGGTTGACCGCTTTAGTTATCATTGGAGATATTGTTTTATTCCGTCGTGGATACGGTCTCACCGAGTGAGTACTGTAGTTTTTCGAATACTCGTAGTTAGTATCTGACAGCGATATATAGATAGCAGCGGTAAGTACCGCAAAATCAGTGCACGACTTCAAGATGACTCATATCAACTGACCACAACTCTCGTTTGGATAACATCACGTTGTATCTCAACGACTGTTGCAGACTCATTATCATTGCCTGGGACAATTTAAACCAATCACTGGTGAGGAATTGATGTAGCATGAGCCGTAATAATGACTCGTCTGCAGGGCCGGCAAATACATTCTACATTATTGCCGTCGTTGCAGCCGTTTTGGTAAGTGCAGTTCTTGCCCCCGTCGCATATGACTATTCGCAGTCCGCCCAATCTGAGGGGACCGTTTCTGTAATCACAGTATCCGGCGTGATTACTGGATCAAAAGTCGATAGTCTCTCTAGGGATCTCCGAGAGGCGCGGATGAACGACTCTGTCAACTCAGTCGTGTTGAAAGTCAACAGCGGTGGTGGCGCAGTTGCCCCGAGCGAACGATTATATCTTGAGGTACTTCGCACCGCAAAGCAGATGCCTGTCGTTGCTTCTATTCAAGGAATTGGCGCTTCTGGAGCGTACTATGGGGTATTACCCGCCAATCAAACATTTATGCTTTCATCCGGGCAGGTTGGTAGCGTGGGCGTGATTGGTGTTGGTGGGACAATTCCTGTGCCGGATCGAGTTATCCGGACGGGTCCCGACAAAGCACAACCAACAACCGAACAACGACGTCAGCAAATTGAATCACTCAAACGACAGTTCGTCAGTCGTGTGATTGAGCATCGTGGTGAAAATATCACACTATCACGCGAAGAGGTAGCAAACGCGAAAACATACCTTGGTCCTCGTGCCGCCGAAAATGGGTTTGTAGACCAACTTGGGGAGCTTTCAGTTGCGATTGACCATGCTGCTGAGATGGCTGGTATGGAAGAATATGATATCGCGCGAAAGGAACCACCACGTCGTGAAGTTATGTTCTTTACTACAACCGTTGATGGGCAAAAAATGATATACAAACAACAGACATCAGGTGATGAAATACCAGTTCCAGTTACACAGCCATTAGCGATCGATGAAATTCCATATCATGATCCACACGTGGGGGTGAGTGTCAATGCAAGTGCGTGAACTCACTGCCCCAGCCGCAGTCTTTGCGGTAATTATCACAGTGGTTCTTATCGGCGCATTAGTGATTCCATTTATTGGTGGTGGGACAACTCCACAGGTGACGAATCTCGCTGCAGAGCAGACGAATACAGATACTGTTCAGATTACACCAACTGCTGAAGAGGGGGATATCACCGTCGATGGACCGGGTGGGTCAAAAACAGTTCTTATCGATAAGGCACACTCAAATCGTCTTTCTGATGAAAAACTCTCAACGTTAACAAATGCTCTTGTCAGGAATGGTCACATGGTGCGCGTATTGTCTCGTGAACAGGCTCGTGAACCAGCATGGAATGAATCACTCCGAAGTGCAGATGCACTCGTTATTGCGAATCCGACGCAGCCATACAACTCGGGACAACTAGCTGGTCTTGAAAAGTTCGCAAACGCTGGTGGTCGTGTGACGTTACTTGCAGATCCTGCAGCCATTAGTGCTGGCGGTGGGTTGCTGGGACTCTCTATTCAGGAGTCATCTGCGCAGTACACTGGTCTTGCATCCAGCTTTGGATTCGCTGCACAGTCTGGATATCTTTATAATATGCATAACTATCAGAATAATTTCAAAAGTATTTACGCTACTACCCCGAGTGAAACCAGGAGTTCTCTCTCTGAAGGGATTGACCGTGTCGTTCTCCGGGAAGCAGTGGCAATTTCAACAGCTTCTGCAGAACCTGCACTCAATACAGTAGACCAGACAGTTCGGGAACCAACACGACGTGAGGCGACCTACACGGTTGCAGCAACAACAGGAAGTGTCGCTATCGTTGGTGACACTGACTTTATGAAGCCGAAGAATGTCTACGTCGCAGATAATGAGATATTACTCGGTAATCTTGCAACATTTCTCGTAAGTGGTAATAAACGACCCGGCGCTCCTGCAGCACCGGATGCAACGGAGACTCAAGCCACCGGACCGATACCTGGTGGTGCTATCCCAACGACACCTACTGCACCTGGTGGGAGTCCGGGTCCATCACCGGAACCGGAGCCGGAGCCAGAGCCAGAATCAACACCAACTCCGGTGGAGTAAAATGAGATATATACGTCGTATCCGGAGCATCTGAATACCACTGTATTCACTACCAACGGTGTTGAAATCGTATCGGCATTTTTGAACGCATATGAACGGCTGGGCGTTTGGTTATTTTCGAGAGCATATGATATGAACAAATAGAATATTATCTAGTGCTGATGAGAGTACAATATGCGACAATTCCTCATTATTGGTCACGAGGCACCAACGACGCCATCATTTTCTTTGGACGACCTTGCTGGCGACGCAGGACGGCTGGATATCCTTTGTCGATGCGTTACGAGTGCATTTGTTCGATCACACGGTATTCGTGAGGATGTTCAAGTCCATCTTGTCCTCAATGATCAATTTACCATTCAGTTTGATGGCCCTGAGCTTAAACGGCTTAATCCGGATGAACGAACCACAGCAGCGTTGATACGCACCGCGCTTGAGCACCGTGATAACGCAATTGGGCATATGCCTGCTGAGAGCACACCTGGGGTCTCAATCCGACGGATGGGCTTTGCTGAGACGGTTGATCGACTCAAAACCGAGACAACACCAATCCGACTGGATGAAGCGGGCACGCCAGTTGTTGATATTGACCCACCAGATGACCCTTTGTTTGTGCTCTCGGATCACCACTCGTTTACTGATGACGAGATTGAGCGACTCAGTGATGTTACCGAATACCAGATCCGACTCGGACCGATGATACTACATGCTGATCATGCAATCACAGTTACTCATAATTATTTAGATACGAATGGCTATGAAACATACTGAGATGAATGCAGCATCGTTGTCACAGTATCTACCTACAGTACATACGATAACAGGAAATAAACAGACAGGCTGGTTATAACATCCAGATAGTCGGGTTGGGGTTACACTCTATGGTATTGGTGTTGACATAAAAACACGATGTGCGCACTGGAGGGGTTCAAAAGATATCATTGCACTACGATTTGGATGTTATGAGGTCTTTTCACCATGCTATTGGTGTCATCTCGCAGTCGTTGCTTATGTGCAGACGGCGCAATCATGCCCAGTAGACTCACCTGATACTGAAGATAGCTCTGTCCATACATATAGCACTGAGTGTCAGCCAACAGGTGAACAGAAGATACAATCACAGGTTGACCCTTGGCCGGCAGAGCGACTCAACGACCCGGCGGTATTGTGTGGTGTTTATCGGACAACATTATCTGCACGGACATATCTTGATACATATGAGTGAGTGTTTAATTCTCAGTACTCAGGATTGCTCCGTATTTATCGAGAAGTGGATATCAGTGTCATGAGTCATACGGTAGATTACTATGCTCTCTCACAGTGTAAAGGATACCACAGCAGTGTATGTGACTGCGGCAACAGTCAGTGCACTCAGCGTTGTTATGATGGTCCTAAGAGAACGATCGCTGGTGAGGGTAGTCAGAACATATTGGTGGTCAATGGTTTTCAACGACGCATGTATGCCCCTATTAGACAGCCTTGTTGTAATATTCAATCCACTCCATCCACTCCATGCGCCGATACTGAGAGCCAATGGGACGATAGTGAAGCCGAGTCGATGTGCATCAACCATCGTTGGTGGTGGAAAAGAGAATACCGCAAGTGCATAGCCTGCTGCAATTATCGCTCGTCGATCAATATATGTACGGACTGACCGGTGTGTCACTCGGGCAAACGCACCAACGCCAAGCCAAATAATCATAATTTCAATAAGAAGTACACCGAGAAGATTGAGCGTTGGGTTAGATGCGAACGTGAAACGCGTGAATTCAATTTGCCATCCAATGAGTGATGTAATCGGAGCAAACAGTGGTGGAGGTGCAGCCATGAATATGTCTCCAAATGGATGTGTTGTTGTCCCAATCGCGGTTGCGACTCCAATCTGGCTCGTTGTTAATGCCGTTTGTTGAAAAGCGATTATTCCGAGAAATCCAGTAATGATCATAAATATACCAGCAACGGCGCCTGCACTCATGTCAGTCGTCATATAGAATCCAATAATTATGCTCCCTCCAACTGCGCTAGCTACCAGCAACGATCGTTCCCTGTATAATAATAGTATATATTGGATAAATGTGATATTGACGTCATCGATATTACTTATGCATGCTTGGGTATCAGAGCGAGAGCGCGTGATGTAACAGATGAAATTGGCCCCGCCCCATGCAATCAATGCTGCACTAATACCGACCGGTAATGAGTGAGTGACGGTCCGATGAACACCATTTGCGACTTCCCAGAATGCATCCCACCCGACTGGTACGCCTGAAGCGACAGCAAAACAATATGTTATGATAGCATATCCAATATCAAGATCAGGAAGAAACGCCGCGGTCGCCGCAAGAAATCCAACTGATCGGATCTGCGCGTTTGTAGCTCCCACTTGAGATGAGAGACTGACGGCAAGCACAAATGCGAGGAACTCATGACCCACAAACATTGATCGACTAGCGCGAGATGTGCCTGCGGTGAAAATATGTCTTCTTATTTTTCCTAGAGATGATATACACCGCGAAAGCACAGAATAGATCTCAGAGTCGCGACTAAGCGTTATGCACCGGGGTCATATGCTGCATTTTCGAACGTATGTGTAGCTATTATTTGATTATGAGCGGCTGATGTTTTTGCATATCGGGCTCAAACTAAGGGTATGCATGGAACTGGCATAGATCATATAAAACACTACATTCCAATAGACGGACAAGCCGATGCAATCGAGTTTTATTCCGATACACTTGGATTTAGCATCGAAGGTATGACTGCATATGAATCGGGTGAGAAACCGTTTTTTTCAATTCGAATCAGTTCCGGATCGGTATTACATCTTGAGCCTGACCCAAAATTCATTAAACCAGATCGGACAGCTGCTGACCACATCGCAATTCGTGTTGCAGAGTCGATGGAAGTCATTGAAACAACGCTGATAGACGGAGATATTGAAATTGATCGACGGTTGACTCCACGAGGAGCAACTGGGATTGCACCTGCAGTCTATGTAACTGATCCGTTCGGATATCGGGTTGAGATTAAATCTGAGCAACAATCGGATTAAATGATACTTGCTTTTGTAAATGCATTGATATATACTCATAAACCTGCGTCCGCATCGAACTATTTTTTACTTCGTTCATCCGTCCTGTAATTATCCAATGCCCTCCGAACGCTCACACTCGCCTTTGTCAGGATTGATTTCATACATACGTCTTATTTCTGGACGTCGTGGTGGGATCGCAGTCATAATAGCGGGGATCAGTATTTTCATACTCTCAGTTGTTCTTGCTGCTGCAGTGGCTCCCAATGTTGGCGTTGCAGCGGATGATCGCCGCGTGACAATTGTCGGGTCACAGGGAGGTGGTCCGGGACTTCACGATGGTGGATCAGTATATCAGCTTACTGGACAATCAATTGCCTGGCAACTCGCTGATGCTGATAGTTACTTTGATGTCACAAAATTGTCTGATGGTACCATTCTCGCAGGATATATGAACGGCGAGACAACTCAGTGTGGACCGTATGATGAGCCATGTGCACGCACAGGCTTTCGAGTCATCAATTCAGCAGGTATGAATGTAGATGAGACACCGACTGTCACTGATGAGTATTCATTTCCGGTCCGGACTCGCGTAAACAGTGAAGTACACGATGTCGAACAACTTGGACCTAAGAAATATATCTTTACAGACATGGATGCTGAGCGAGTCGCTATTGTCGACAATGGAAGAGTAACATGGGAATGGTATGCAAACACAACATATGATGAGCCATCAGATCCGACGCAGACAGATTGGTTACATATTAACGATATTGATGTCATCGATTCAGATCGGTTTCTAGTTTCTGTCAGGAACGCGCATCAACTCGTTATTATTGAGCGCGGTCAAGGCGTCGTTGAGGTAATCAACAAAGACCAATCCGGAAATGGAAAGGGCGACCCATCGATACTCCGTCAACAACATAATCCACAATGGCTAGGGAATGGAACCGTCCTTGTCGCTGACAGTCATAATGATCGGATTGTTGAACTCCATCGTGGAGCTGATAATCACTGGGAGGTAACATGGTCAATTACTGCGGCTGAGGGCGTTCCGTTTAGTTGGCCACGAGATGCAGACCGACTATCGAACGGCAATACATTGATCACTGATTCATTGAACAAGCGGATTGTGGAGATTAATAGCAGCGGTGCTGCTGTCTGGAGCTATCAAACACAAAAAGTTCCATATGAGGCTGATCGGCTACCAGGTGGTGAGCGCGTCGGTGGGGTTGCATACACTGATATCGATACTATTGAGACCACAGCAAATACAACAACAGGTCAGAATATCCCGATTTTATCATTACTACTTACTGGCGTTCAGACTGGTATCCAAACCCCATTCTGGTTTACTGAGATTCATGTTGCAACAGGAGTGATGGCGGTCATAAGTGTCATATTCGGTAGTGGCTTGATAATAAAAAATCGATGATTATATGAATCTTAAACAGATCTGAGGAGAATTCTAAATATCACCGATAATAAGTATTGATTCTAATTCCAAGCTCGAATCAAAATTCTTGAGTCTTCATAACTGAATACTCCCATGGCAACTGAGGATTCTCCATCAGATGATTTAGCATGGCAGACAGATAACAGCGATATTGAATATAGCTGCCCGGGATTTGATGTTCGTCGAGATGATGTTGTGCTTCCTGATGGAACATCTACAGATTTCCATTCTGTTGAAGAACCACCAGCAGTGATTATTCTCCCATTTACTCCTACTGATGATATTGTGTTCATTAAGGAATGGCGGCAGGCTGTTGGACGAGTGAATCAAGGACTTCCGGCAGGGACAGTTGAAGACGGAGATACAGCATTATTAGATGCCGCTAAACGTGAGCTGATCGAGGAGACCGGATATGAAGCTGGGTCGATGAAAAAGTTATTTCAGACCGAACCAGCGAATGGACTTCTTGACACTGTTCATCATTATTTTGTTGCATATGATTGTGAGCAAACAGCAAGTCAACAGCTTGATTATAATGAGAGTATTTATGTCAATGTTACTGCATACGAAGCGTTCCGGGCTGCTGTTCGCCAGGGAGAGATTCAAGACGGTCGTGCTGTCACAGCGGTTGCTCAGTATGAACTTAAATCCTGATACATGTAGCCACTGAATGACGATGTTCTACAGTATTTGTTAATAGAGAAGAGATATTTTAGAGTTTTTCCATTTGATTCTGAGTGTGCAGCATATTGCCATACTTGGGTTAGTGCCAGGCGGTACAAGATGACTGCCTCGGGGGCTGCCCCCGAGGGTGAAGCCGACACCCCTCCGCCTCCCCTCATCCAAACGCAATGGATAACCGAGCAGGTCGATAAATATCGAATTGGGATGGTCTGGTTAGTGTTTTTGGCTGAGAGTCCAATCACACGGGCGGTCAGGCACCATGCACTGCACTGTCCAACAGAGAGAGGGTAGGGATGGGACGGTCCAAATCACCGTCGTCCGAGAGACGAAGTCTCTCGTGATCACGCAAATCTTCGATTGTCGACCGACCTCGACCTGGACCTGTGGGGACCGGACCCGCTGTGACCCGACTCTTTCGATTTCGGTGAGAGTGGGTTGGGTTGGTGGGTTTGGAAGTTCTGTCAGAGACACACGAAGCCTCGGCTTGGGGCTTGAATGTGACCCCGAGGCAGATTCACATCAAGCAGTTGGGTACTGCTTTTTTATCAAGTGAATGTCAGCTAAGGAGCAATACCGGGGAAATGTTTTGATGCCAGCAGTATAATATATATTGTGACTTCATCGTCTGATCCAAGCCCAGCCGATGCCGATAGGCTGACCGACCCATCCGGCGCTTCTGTGGCATTCGGGATACTCTGGTCTCTCATCGTTGCAGGTAGTGTTGCTATTATCGGTATTGTCACTGGCGCTGTGCTTGTTGCTGCTGCAGTTTTCAGTCTGCAGACAGCTGCAATCACAATCACACCACTATTGCAGATTATTCTCTCACTTGCACTTGCAACTGGCGTTGGCTTTGGTGGTGTGGCTCTTGCATATCTGTGGTACCGAGGGTCTGGTATCCGATATATTGGATTCCGGATTCCATCGCTTCGAGATATTGCATTTTCATTTGGTGGATATGTTGCTTCGCTGATATTATTAATCATCGCGGTCACAATCATCTCAACGATTGGTGCCGAAACGGCTCCAAATACCGCCGCCCAAGCTGGTATGGAAAATCCAGAGATTCTCTTGTTACTTATTCCAGCTTCGTTTCTTCTTATCGCTCCTGGTGAGGAACTACTGTACCGAGGGATTGTGCAAAACCGACTTTGTGAGACGCTGCCAGTATCAATTGCGATTGTGCTTGCAAGTCTTATTTTCGCCTCAATTCATTATTTCTCACTAGCTGGTGCACCACAAGCCCGGCTTGTGAGTATCTCAGTTCTTGTTCTTCCAACGCTTGTCTTCGGGACGGTGTATGAGTTAACAGATAATCTTGTTGTCCCAGTGTTAATTCATGGCGCATACAATGCAACGCTATTTTCGCTTCTCTATGTCAGTATTAAATTCAGCAGTCGCCTCGCACAGACACCAGGAATACTGTAACAAATGGAAAATGAATAGATATAGAAGTAAGAAGTACCGTATTCATAATGAATATTAATCTAACTCCGCTGCAGTTTCCCTTCGAGGCGTTCGCTGATGTGATAAGTGCTGTGAGCACAATCATACTGCTCGGATTATTCATTGCTGTAGCTGGATTTGTGTATAAGAGCGTTCGCGGTGATGGGATACAATGGCCAAGTGACACCACAGACGGAAGTGTACCTACCAGTCAAGACACTGAAGCATACTCTCGAGAAGATACTGAGATAACCGCAGAGGAAAGCATGGAAAATGGAGATACAACGGAAGGAGTCTCTCGTAGCGATGATGATGACGATGAGTGGAAGTATTACTAAGCGTATCTAGTTTGAATGTGATCAACGGGCGTACAAGTTGCCTGTCAGCTGATGAGATATCCAATAAAAACACGCGATATGCTCGACTGCCCGATCGATAATGCCATATCGATTTTAATTTATTTTATCATGGGTCTCCTGCCGCCAGCTTTGCTTATCTCTAAAAGAAGTAAGTTTTCATCTCTCATATCATGTGGATACATCATGACCGAATATTTTGAGATTCATAACCGAGATGGACCCGCTCGGTATGGTGAACTTCGTCTTACCGAGTCTATCTCAACACCGACCTGTGCGGATGATATTATGCTCGACGCTGGGAGTCTCTGGACACGTGAGCGGTCAATCTCTGATGTTGATGTCGATACCAATTCAATCACGATTCTCCCACATCGTGCATTTCCAGCGGGAGCAAGCGAGCGGATACAACACTCCTTTGACCTTACCGAAGCATCGGATGAGGTTGCTGATGATTTCGACATGGATGTGCCGGTCGCTGTTGTTGTCACCCCAGAGACTGCAGACAGTTATGATGCAGACGCTTACGTGCTCTCAAATGCACAGGGGTTCATTGGACATGCATCCGAGTTCTGTGAGAGCATCATCAAGACAAGAAACTCAATCCCGACGGATACAGCATTGTACCTCACAGGGGTTGCAACACCGCGGAATGTTGCGACGCTTGCATATGCCGGCGTTGATCTTGTTGATACGAAACGTGCTCGCGCTCGTGGACTTCAAGGATTCTATCTCACGACTGATAATGAGTATTTTCTTGAGGATCTCACTGAGCTCTCATGTTCGTGCCCTGCATGCAAGGAAGGACGAGCAAATTTCAATCGTAAAGATTGCGCTGATCACAACGCCGCTGCGCTTCAAGCAGCACTCACGACAGTTCGACAGCGCATTCGTCATGGACGCCTTCGTGATTATCTTGAAGCGCAGAGTCGTCATGACCAGTGGCTGATAGCAACACTCAGAACATTTGATCAGCAGTATAAATACAGTGAAAAACGGACTCCAATCGTTCGTGACACTGAATTTACGGCGGCGAGTGAAGACACACGATATCGCCCAGAAGTCCAGCGATTCGCTAATCGTGTGACGACACAGTATCAGAATCGATTCTCAAGCCCATTGGTGTTAGTGCCGTCTTCTACAGTAAAACCATACAGTGAATCACAAAATTATTTACAGTTTCGGGATGCCATACGGTATCGTGGACACCTTGTTTCGATAAGCTCACAGGTCGGTGTCGTGCCGATGGAATTAGAATTGACTTATCCCGCCCAGCAGTACAGTACGGTTCCCACCGGGCGATGGAGTAAGGATGAAATATCATTTGCTGCGCAAATCTTGGAACGATATTTGATGCGTAATGAATACTCTCGTGTGATTGCACATGTGCCCGATAGGGGGTATGGTGAAATTTGTGAACGTGTTGATAGCGCCACGACGGTCTCATTTGAATATACTGTTGTTGATAATCCAACAACAACAGAGTCACTTACGAATCTGATGTCGACACTTGAGGGTGAATCAAGATATAGTAAACGCGAGCGACAACACAATATCATCAAAGCGATGACTGATTATCAGTTCGGTAACAATGCTGGGGAAACGCTGTTTGCGGATGCTGATCTGCAAACGACGAGCCAATACCCGAAACTACGGGTTCGTGATGCGGCTACGGTTGAAACTGGAGAGGGTCAACAGTTAGCAGCAATAGTGTCACAGTATGGCGTACTTGCATTCACACTTGCTGGCGCACGAATGTGGGATAATTCTGATGTAGCAACAAAGCGCGTGGAAATTGATCAATTCGTGCCACATGGAAATGTACTTGCACCGGGGATTGTCGACGCCGATACAGAGATTCGAGTTGGTGATGAGGTGATTGTCGAGGGATCGCAGGCGTATGGTGTTGGTCGAGCGCAGATGTTTGGCGCTGAAATGATCGAATCAACGCGTGGAGAGGGAGTGAAGATCCGCCATATGAGACAGAAGTGAATGTCTTCAAACTAATTTTAGATTGCTTTATGAATAATATCTTTTGAAGACCATATTTAACTAAAATTAGAGATATAATTTGAGTGACAACGTCGGATCATGTGTGTACATATCGGTACCGGTATACCATCGCCACACGAATTATGTGTTCGTGCCTACTCGTCGCCTCCCAGCTGAGATTACTCATGGGTTACGAGATGTTGCTCCACTGTTAATCGGTATTATTCCGTTTGGACTTGTTGCTGGGGCTGCCGCAGTGGAAGCTGGGTTGCGCCCGATACAAGCGGTTGGACTCTCAGTTGTTGTTTTTGCTGGTGCCTCTCAACTTGCTGTGATTGATTTACTTGGGCAGAATGCTGCTCTCAGTATTGCTGTTATCACCGGAGTTGTGATCAATTTCCGAATCCTCATGTATTCAGCATCAATTGCACCGTCATTTCAGTCATTTCGTCCCCGTTGGAAAGCGATCACTGCATATGTCTTGACTGATCAGGCATATGCGCTCTCAATCTCGCGATATGCTGAAGAAGAACTTTCAAAAGTAGAACGACGTCGGTATTACCTCACTGTTGCGCTGACGTTGTGGATTGTCTGGCAAATTTGCACCATTGCTGGTGTTCTCATTGGTGCTCGAGTCCCTGATGCATGGGGGCTTGGGTTTGCTGTCCCACTCGTGTTTCTCTCATTACTTGTTCCTGCTGTAACCTCTCGTCCAGCAATCGCAGCAGCGGCTGTCGGTGGGACTGTCGCAACCGTCGGAACCGTATACAACTTTCCACTTAATTTAGGGCTTATCAGTGGTGGTGCTGCAGGCGTGGTTGCTGGCGTTGTTGTTGATAATTACACGGAAACAACAGAGCAATCAACTTCGGGGTCAAATCATTAATGACGAGTGAGTATGGCTCCATTGCGATTTGGATGGTTATCGTCACATTAGGTATAATGACATTCACAATCCGTGTTTCATTCATCTCATTGTTTGGGTTCGTTGAGAATGTTCCTGATCGAGTCACTCATGCATTGCAATTCGTCCCACCAGCTGTATTCGCTGCGTTGACGGTCCCTGCATTCATTGCACCAAACGGAGGTGTTGAATTCATCGGCAATGAGCAGCTTGTTGCTGGTATTATCGCAACAGCTGTTGCATGGTATATTGACGATGTGTTTGCGACAATTATTGCGGGGATGCTGGCGTTGTGGGTCCTCAGATTTATGATTTGAGTTCAGGATATGGCTTTGATAAGTAAGATATTACACCACTGTGATACTTATTTTAACATCACCAGATGGCAACTGATATTCGAGTCGATACATAATCATTCATAATTAGATGTCATCTGTCTCGTCGTCGCTTGATAACCCATACGTCCATCTCAAAGCATTTGGCGGCGCGTTCGTCATTATTGCACTCATTTTTGTCGCCGCTGCGGTTGCCATTTCTCTTGGCGGTGTTGCGGTCAGCGCCGTGGGTATTGGACGTGATACTGCACTTGGGCTTGCACTGATGAGTGCATTTCAGTTCGTTGGCTTTGGTGTCGTCGGGGTTGGATATGCATATCTTACAGATCAACTCAATCGAATTGGATTAACGCGACCAACTAGTCGGGATCTGGTATGGATAGTTGGTGGGCTTGTTGTACTAATTGGATTATTTGCTGGAATTAATGCACTCTTTGGTCTGCTTGGGATTGAAAGTGCTGACAGTGCAATTATTGATCAGGGTCAAAACAATCCAGTGTACTTCCTCTATTTGATCCCGGTAACCATTTTTTTAGTGGGACCTGCAGAGGAACTTATTTTTCGAGGGCTTATTCAGACTCAGTTCCGCGACGCATATGGATCGATATTTGCTGTTGTTGCGGCAAGCAGCGTCTTTGCGGCGGTTCATTTCAGTTCATATAGTGGTGGTGACATTTTCGAACTGCTCGCAACGCTCATGACCATTCTTGTACTTGGTGCGACGCTCGGAATGCTGTATGAGCGAACGCGGACACTTCTAGTCCCCGCTGTTGTCCATGGGTTATTCAATACGGTTCAATTCGTATTAGCCTATGTTTCGATCGTTAATGGTGGTCTCTGAGAATTCACAGACGATATAATAATAGCATATCTGCTATGTAGTCGTTTTAGCGAGCAACGATTAATAGGAAGACAGGAAGCATCTGTTCAGCGAGACCAACAGATCAAATACAGTTGTAGACGCTACCACGTATTTATACTCGATGGGCTAGCCTACTCTGACAATAATAACTGATTTGTTAAACATGAGAATTGTCGCATAAGAGTAGTCATAATCTCAGGTCCGATATACTATACTGTGCTAGTATTGGCTGCTGGTTATTTGTGATGACACAACGGTACTATGTATCTCTGTACTGTAAGATCACAATCACGCTGGATTCTTTCGTGCGAGTTCAGAACCGCAGACTGGACAACGCTCACGATTTTCTTCGAACTCTCGCCCGCATCCCTGACACTGATACGTCCAGTTACGAGCTTCCTTGATGCCATCTCGTGCAATAATATTCACTGTGACATCAACGTGGTCAGCAACATTCTGCATCGCATAGTCATCGGTGACAAGAACAGCGTCAAGTTCGAACGCGGTCGCAAGGAGTCGGACATCGGTCTCTGAAAGGGTCTCAGCATCTCCTGTTTCACGTGCTGCGCGTTTGATAGTGTCGACAGTACCACCTGCAGGGATATGGATATGCATCCCGGATCCCTCGTCAGCGTCAAACCTATAAGATGCTTCGCCTTCAAGCTCCTCGCGAACCATCGGGATTGATGCGGTGTCGTCTGTCGTATGATACTCGTGGATGAACGCCGAAGAATCAAGAACCTGCATCGGAAAGCGCCTATGATAAGTTACCGCTGGACAACGATGTAATCTTCGACGGATTGAACAAGATTAACCGGGACTCGGATTCGTCCTTGTTCATCCTCGTCGAATTGAAGCTGATCAGTGAGGATTTCACTGTGTGGTGATACTAATAGATCATTTAATTCGCCTGATTTTACATCCATCTCGACATTATACAGCGATCCAAGCTGAGTCCCATCGGAACCCATCACAGCCTTTCCTGAGAGATTTTTAGCTAATTGCTCGCTCATGCTCTCACGTATCGCACCGCATTATATAAATCTCAGGGGTTGATAATAGCAATGAATGAATTAAATCCGAATTCGATGACGATGGACTTAATTATAATCCAGCAGTATGATTCATATACCATTTTTCGGGATGATTGATTATGTCTGATACCGACGCTGACGCCGATACGGATGCTGTCTCAACGGCTGAAACAAATATGAATGTGGATGCAAATACTAGTGCAAATGGAGACACGCTTCGGACGCCAATCGTCGCTGTGCTTGGGCATGTTGATCACGGTAAGACAACGCTTCTTGATACGGTCCGTGGGTCTGCAGTAAGTGACGGTGAAGCGGGGGCAATCACGCAGCATATCGGAGCAACAGCCGTCCCACTTGAAACGGTCTCAGAGATGGCTGGTGAACTCGTCGATCCGACTGACTTTGATCTTCCTGGATTGTTATTTATTGATACGCCTGGACATCACTCATTTACCACGCTTCGATCACGTGGAGGCGCACTTGCGGATATTGCAGTCGTTGTTGTTGATGTGAATGATGGATTCCAGCCACAGACGGTTGAGGCGCTAAACATTCTTCAGCGAACTGGCACCCCATTCGTTGTCGCGGCGAACAAGGTTGATACGACCCCAGGATGGACTCCGACAGATGGATCACCAATTCAGCCTACATATGAATCACAGCCGAGTGCTGCCCGCGACCGGCTTGATGAGCAACTGTATGAACTTATTGGTGATCTTTCTGATGAGGGGTTCTCAGGCGATCTCTATTGGCGCGTGCAAAACTTTACGAAAAACGTTGGTGTCGTGCCATTATCAGCAATCACAAGCGAAGGAGTCCCAGATCTGCTTGCGGTGTTAATGGGTCTTTCACAGCGATACATGCGCAAGCAGATGGCTATTGATATCACTGGACCTGGTGCGGGGACCATTCTTGAAGTGAAAGATGAGCGTGGATTTGGAGCGACTGTTGATGTTGTTCTATATGATGGGAGTGTTCGACCAGACGACATCATTGCTGTTGGTGGGACTGAGGGACCGATTATAACCGATGTTCGTGCGTTATTACAGCCACGACCAAACGCTGAAATTCGCACTGAAGACCGATTTGACCGTGTTGATATCGCACAAGCTGCAGCAGGAGTCAAAATTGCAGCTCCGGATCTTGATAATGCAATGGCGGGGGCTCCTCTCCGTGTTGTCCGTGACCGAGACCGGGCAAGTGTGGTTAGTGAGGTTGAGGCTGAACTTGCTGATATTGCGGTAGAAACTGCTGATGAAGGTGTGGTTGTGAAAGCCGACACGCTTGGAAGTCTTGAAGCAATGGCAAATGCATTAAAAGAGGCTGATGTTCCAATTCTTCGTGCAGAGGTCGGTGACGTTGCTCCTCGAGACATTGCTGTTGCGTCGACAGCAAATGAGGAGGAACATCAGGCAATTCTTGGATTCAGCGTTGATATCCTCTCAAATGCGAGCGATGAACTTGAAGAAAGCAATGTTCGTCTATTTGCTGATGATGTCATATATCAGCTTGTCGAAGACTATGAGTCATACATTGATGAACGAGAGCGTGCACAACAAGAGACTGTTTTAGATAACATCGTCCGTCCGTGTCGATTTCGAATTCTCGAAGACCACGTATTCAGACAGTCAAGTCCTGCTGTTGTTGGGGTTGAAGTTCTCTCTGGTACGTTGAAGAACAATCAATATATTGTTAAATGGAATGGGAACGAGACAACACGTGTTGGTGAACTTTCCGGGATTCAAGAGCAAGGCGAAGATGTCTCCTCAGCGCGAGTAGGTACGCGTGTTTCTGTTGCTATGGATGGACCAACTGTTGGTCGTCAGATTGAAGAAGGTGATGAACTGTGGATTGAATTGCCCGAGAAGCACGCTAAGATTCTTGAACAAGAGCTGACCGATGAGATTCCAGCGGATGAGCTTGAGGCACTGACTAGCTATCTTGACTCTCACCGCAAGCGCGATCCTTTCTGGGGGAAGTGAACTATCTTGATGCTATCGTGTTGATTTGATCTCAGACGACACTGAGAAGATTGGATGTCGCATGATAGTGTAGATACCGCTTCATTCATTTTATTATGATACTAGTTGCTCGTTATCAGATGAGAGATTTCTGAAGCGTGTAGTGTATATTTACTTCAATAGTTGTCTCCGGTTCACTTTGCTGGAGTACTGGTGAGTGACATATATTATTAATCAATCTCTGCTACGATACGATGTGGTATTTATCTGAAGACAATATAATGACACGATCGGGACTGGGACTTCCCCGTGATCATGATTACAATACCCAGTTGAGTAGAAATAACTCTCAATATATTACGGGGAAACTTATAGATAGACTGAGTCTGCGGAATTCTATCAATGCATTACATCAACACAAGTTGGAATTCGGGACTTTTATCTAGCAGTCGGTGTGATGTCGTCGCCAACAGTGTTCATGACCTGAAATGCAGCTGAAGCGGCTAGTCCACGAGCAACTTCATCACGATCTTCATCTGTGAGTCCGGACTCAAGATCATCTTCATCAGGGGTAAAACCGGCGCTGACTGGGCGACCTGCAGGTGGCTGGACAGCAACCGTTGCCTGTGGACCGTCTGTTCCATATGACAACTCCGACCCAACAGCGTAGCCTTCTGGAAGATACATCTCGGTTTGAGCAACGATTCCCGCAACAGCATGCCGAAGGGTTCGTACCTGTGACATTGAAACGTCAAAATCTGTGGGTTGACCCGCGTCAACAACACCTGGCGCACCGGCATACGGGTTATTTCCATTCATCGATATAGTGATCAATATATGGAGAGCCAATTCATAAAGTCGTCGCCATGGCTAATCATTGTCAGCAAGAATATAAATGTAGTGTAGTTACGTATCAACCACTTTATTCATCCGTAGCTACAGCCACTCGGTAGTTGAGTAAAAAAATGTGGTGATTGTGTGAGTCTTTAATCATATTGTGCCTGAGAATTGTGCACCATTATATTCCCATTGAACATGCAGCTATTACTCAATCGGTGCTCACTGTGGAAGGGGACTAACGTCTTAGCTCATTCAGTCGAATGAGAGAAACGAAATTGAACTTGTGTTGATATGCGGTCACTAGTCGTCGTTCGTAGTTGGAGTCGGCTCTTTTTTACTAGCATCAGCATTAGATCTAGTGGTATCCTGGTCTGTGTCCATCTCAGTAACTGAATCAGTGACTGCAGCATTATCACGGTCTGCTCGTGGACCTGCAATATCTACATCCGGAAGGTGATCTCGAAGATACTGTCCAGTGTATGATGCATCAGTCCGTGCAACGGATTCAGGTGTTCCAACTGCGACGATATCGCCGCCATTTTCGCCACCTTCAGGACCCAGATCAACAATAGTATCAGCATTTTTGATCAGATCAAGTTCATGTTCAACCACAACAACAGTGTTGCCGTTATCTGTCAATCGCTGTAATACTGAAATCAGTTTTCGTTCATCCTCTTTATGAAGCCCGGTTGTTGGTTCGTCAAGTAAATATAGCGTATCGCCTGTTTGTCTCTTTCCGAGTTCTTCTGCAAGCTTGACTCGCTGTGCCTCACCGCCTGAAAGCGTCGTCGATGGCTGTCCAAGTGTCATATATCCGAGCCCGACGTCCTCAAGCAGTTGGAGTCGGCGACGGAGTTGATTATTTGCTGAAAAGAACTCAAGTGCTTCAGAAACTTCCATCTCAAGAATATCAGCGATCGTTTTCTCTTTATATGTAATATCAAGCGTTTTGTCATTGTATCGTGCACCATCACACGTTTCACAAGGAACGTACACGTCTGAAAGGAAGTTCATATCAATCTTCACTGTTCCTTGTCCACCACAGGTCTCACACCGACCGCCCTTAACATTGAATGAGAATCGACCCTTCGCATATCCTCGTTGTTTTGATAATTTCGTTTCCGCAAATAGTTCACGGACATAATCAAAGACTCCAGTGTACGTTGCTGGATTCGACCGTGGTGTCCGCCCAATTGGTGATTGGTCAATAAGTCGCACTGTTTCGATTTGCTCTGTCCCCTCAATTGCATCATGCTCTCCAGGGTCAACTGAGGTATTATTATTCATTTCTCGGGCAAGACCCTTGTATAAGATATCATGCATAAGTGTTGATTTGCCTGACCCTGAAACACCAGTGATTGCTGTGAACTGCCCGATTGGAAGACGCACATCAAGATTGCTAAGATTATGTTGACGGGCACCGCGGATTGTCAATGCAGTATCTGACTCACGCCGTTGCTCCGGAACAGGGATTTGGCGTTGACCAGAAAGATAACTACCAGTGATTGAGTCTTCAGCCTCACATATCGTGTCAAAATCACCGTGGGCAACAACCTCACCACCGCGTTTGCCAGGACCAGGACCCATATCAATAATTGAGTCCGCACGTCGCATTGTCTCTTCATCATGCTCAACGACAAGAAGTGTGTTTCCGAGATCACGAAGTCCCTCAAGCGTATCTAAAAGCCGATCGTTATCGCGCTGATGAAGCCCAATCGATGGCTCATCAAGCACATATAATACACCGACGAGCCCAGATCCAACCTGTGTCGCAAGACGGATCCGCTGGCTCTCTCCACCTGAGAGCGTCGATGCCTCACGATCAAGGGTGAGATATTCCAGTCCAACCTCTTGCATAAATCCTAATCGCGCACGGATTTCCTTGAGAATCTCTGAGGCGATTGTTTCCTCGCGGGCATTGAGTTCTGATTCAAGCCCCTCAAAATGAGTAAGCGCGTCGGCAATACTCATTTGATTAACCTCAGTGATTGCTGTCCCACCAACAAGAACATGCCGTGACTGTTTTTTGAGACGTGTCCCATCGCAAGCGGGACATGTTGTTACTGCCATGTAGTCCTCAATATGTTCTCGTGTTGAATCAGAGTCCGTCTCAACGTGTCTGCGTTCAAGATTCGGAATAACACCCTCGAAACGTTTTGTTTTTCGACGGGTTCCATTCCGTGTCCGACTTTCGAATACTACCTCTTCATCAGTACCGTAGAGGAATTGGCGTTGTATATCTGAGTCGAGTTCAGCGAATGGTGTCTTAGCACTGACATCAAAGTGAGCGGCAACAGCGTCAATTCGGGTCCGATAGTATGAGCGGTCATAAGACCACGCTTCAAAAACATCTGTAAGCGGTTTTGAGGTATCACGAACAACAAGGGCCTCATCAACCTCTTTTGTCTGACCCAGTCCCTCACATTCCGGACATGCCCCGTATGGACTATTAAATGAGAATGACCGTGTTTCAATTTCGGAAAATTGGACATCAGAGTTCGGATTTCCTAATTCCTCAGAGAACTCGATAATAAGCCGGTCATCACTGCTACCACCAAGTGCTCCTGTTGAGCGCGCATTCGAAGCAAACGACACATCGGCAGGGGGATCAGGAATAATCACTTTCAGGACGCCATCAGCCTCCGTAAGTGCTGTTTCGACTGAATCCGTGATTCGAGCTGTCGCCTCCGGATCGATTTTTATTCGGTCAACGATAACATCAATCGTATGATCATAGTTCTTATCAAGTGATGGTGTTTCTCTCGTGAGGTCGTATGTTTCACCGTCGACTTCGACGCGGGCATATCCATCAGCAACGAGTTCATCAAATCGATCTGCAAATGTCCCCTTGTCATCACGGGCAATTGGTGCAGCAACTTTTGCACGCGTGTCGGCTGGCAAGGACATGAGTTGTTCAACCATTTCCTGTGCAGATTGCTCACCGACTACTTCACCGGTGAGAGGGTCATATTGTGTCCCTACGCGGGCGTACAGTAATCGAAGATAGTCATGGAGTTCAGTGACTGTCCCGACAGTCGAGCGTGGATTATTTGCTGCGTTTTTTTGATCAATCGAAATTGCTGGTGATAATCCCTCGACAGATTCGACCTGTGGTTTGTCCATTTGTCCGAGGAAGTTCCGTGCATATGCGGATAATGACTCAATATATCGTCGTTGACCTTCTGCATATATTGTCTCAAATGCAAGAGATGACTTCCCTGAACCGGAAAGACCAGTAACGACAGTAAATGATTCCCGCGGAATCTGGACGTCGAGGTCGTCAAGATTATGTTCCTCAGCCCCGCGGACCTCGATAAATTCCGTGCTCATCTACGCGCCGATATGATGAGCGGAGGGGAAAGCGTGTCGGGTGATGTCGAGGTAAAGACGATGTGAAAGCACGGTTATATAAACTCTGAAATAAGGTCTTGTGACACATGGATAGCCGTTCATATCGATGAATGAGAATATTAGTAATATCTAAGTATTGCATCATCATGCCAGAAATAATATTTGCGATCTTACCACTCACAGGTCGGAGATGTTCTGATATATCGATATGTAGACAGATTATATTTTTTCTCGAGAGATAGCAACACCAGTCGGTGCAATAATTAGTTGGTCATCTCCTTTCTGAACCATGTCGCCGTCGACCTCTTCGATTACGCGACCTAAATCGTCGACAATACGTTCCATTGTATTATCAGTCGTTGTATGTCGAATGATGTCTGCAACGACGAGATCGCCATCGTATACAGCGTCCTTGATATCTATAATATCCTGTTGCCCACCAATTTCTGCGAATCGAACTCGGACATCGGCGTCGCCCCGGACTGTCTCGAAGTCATCAAGATCAAGCTCAACGTATTCATTCGGTGTGTCGGCCTCTCCACCGATGATTTTGTTCATAATTCCCATATATGACACAAACAAAACAATGCTGTTAGTTCTTGCGTCAGACACATTTCAACTGGCTTGCAAGTATTCTTATCAATTTTAGTATGATCGAATAACTCAGAAGAAATCTGCTTAACTAGGGATTATGAACAGTCGTCAAAACGGATTGAAGCTTTGATTACGCTATTCAGTCGTCAGCGACTGATGGTGCCGTACTGTCAGATCGTAATGCTGTCGAACTAACAGGGTCAAACTCGTTGAAATGAACAATCTCATCGACTGGATGGCAGTGCTTTCGCGCGTTTGTCTGATCAGCGGAATTTTCAGCAGGGTAACCAAGTGTTATGAGCATGATCGGTTCGTATTGGTCACTATCAGCGTCGATTAAATCAAGTACAGCCTCATCGTCGTAGCCACCTATCGGACACGAAGATACTTGTTTATTCCAAGCCGTCGCCATCAACATCGTCGCAGCAATCGTTGATGATGTCACAGTCCAAACACGGCGCTCTGTCTCAGGAAGTTCAGACATATTCATAACGTTCTCAACTACGGCATCGCGAGCATCCTGACTCGGCAATCCTTATTGACCCAGTCATCAAGAACAGTCTCAGCATGTACGCTAGGATCTTTATTCTCAGGGACAACAATATCAACCGGAGCCTCAGTGACATGTTCTTTATCATGTGCAGCCTTACGGAGGGCAACGCGTTCATTATCATCGGTGAGAACGACAAACTCCCCACGGTTGAAGATTGTAACTCGAGGATGCAAGTCGCACTTGCTCAAAGATTGACTCAATCATCTCGCGACTAAGATTTCTTGAAGCCTACTGGTGAACGGACCGACGACCTGCGATTACGTCATCAAATTGCATCGATGTATGGCTATCCTACAGAGATATTGCTCGTTCGAACACGCTAACTCGTTCCGCCTTTTGATCATCTGTACAGTTCGTATCAATCATATAAGTTGAGTACGTAATATTCAGGCACTGAGATATGGGTCAACCAGAGTTATGATCCCTCAACCTAGATGATCTATACTGTACGACAGGAATGAACACTAACATTTAGACTGATTATATATCAATTATCCGGAAACAGTGCCCTTTGCTTCAGTATATATTCGAAGCGGGAGACTTTGATAACGGATTGTATACATTGGTCAGTGTCATTCACCGTGACGTGTCAAACAGTGTCTTAACCCTTGGATTTCGACCGGCTCAGAATTATCTGGGGAGTAAACAACTTGTTGACCCTTCTTCATGTATGGGACCTTATTTTCCAGTGCCGCGGGAATATTGACGCTTTTAATTGCATCTTCATCGCCAAGATTGAGAATTAATTTTGTGTTTACTTGTTTGAATACTGACTCGGCAATATCCTGTGGATCCTGTGTGATTAAGAATAGTCCAAGACGCTCTTTTCGACCCTGTTTTGCTGCTTCAGTAAACTTACCGATTACTTTCCGCGCTTGAACGGTATCTGCATCAGTCAAGAAATTATGTGCTTCATCCATCCCAACCAGCAGTGGCGTTCTATTGATGCGGTCAGAATATGGGTCATTCGATAGTTTGTCATCGACCAGAAGGCTAGATACTGCAAGGACAATCATCTCTTTCACACGTGTGCTTGAGAGATGGTACGTGGGGATCACAGAGAGTCCGCCAGGACGGACGAGTTGATGATCCAGTTCAGTGATCGGTCGTGCTGATTGGTCAAAGACAGTATCAGGAACACCCCAGACACGCCGTTTGACTGCATCAAACGTTGCTTCATGAACACGTCCTGATTCATCAAGTTCTTCACGAAGTGTCGGATTTTCGAGAAATGTCTTGAATCCGGAGTATGTTCCAGAATTACCGTATTCATTAAAAAAGCGGGTTAATAAATGTCGGAGAGCAGGATACTGGTTTTCATTAAGTTGACTACCGGCGACAAGCCATGGACGGCTCCGAACCATAGAGAATGGAATTGTAAATCGGAGCTGCTCAGCACGATGGGTATCACCGCTATATGTCACTCCCTCTTCTTTCGGTACAAGCGCAATGGTATCATCATGCCCACCATGGGTAATGCCCTCGCGTTCATATCGTCGGGCGGTTTCAGAGTCCATTACTGGATTATTATCATGCATCTGAGCATACTCGTCTTGTGGGTCAAACTGCACCACTGCAAGCCGGGATAATCGACCATCATCCATCTCGTATGTGCGATCCTCAGACAGAAGTTGCCGCAATACGTTCTTACTTGCATGTGTTTTCCCTGACCCAGTTCCACCTGCAATAAGTGTATGTCTAAATATTAGTGGGTCACCACTGGTGTAATTATCATTGAGACGATAATCAATTGTTGGAGGACTTGCAGCCGTTTCAACACGTTCACCACCCACTGATAGGTGACCAAGGAAGACGCCATCACTTGGAATATTCAATCCTGTTTTTATCTGCTCAGGATCTGTTGCTGCTCGCACAATCGCACCAGGTTTTGGAACACGGTCAACCATGCGTCGAGTGAGAGTTGCCTCACCGGTTGAATCGTCGTGAGTGTATGCGACAGTGGTAGAATCATTGAATAAGATTGCCAGCGGTCGAAGTGTGGCGACAAATTTGTAATCACGCTCTGTAAACTCATCACGACGCATCGCTCGTCGAGCATGAATCTCTGTCGCATCATCTGTATGAAACTCCTGTGCGTATTCAACCGCAGCAATCCGACAAAAAAGCATTTCCTGATCAGGATATGGGACTAACAGATACGTCCCGATCCGAATGCGGTCACGATTGTCAGCGGTGACATACGCCCGAAGTCGTGTTTCATCATCATCTTCCGCAATCCGAAGTCCCTGTGAAACAGCGATTGTTCCAAGACCTGCGTCCTGTCCGGTTGGTGTTATGCCATATGACTCAAATGTGGGTGAATTCGTATCGTCGGCTGTGTTTCGGTTTGCGGATTCGGCATCAGTGCCAGTATCAGCGTTTGATTCGGCATGTCTATCAGTTTCGGTCCCCGGTTTTGATGCCGATGACTCCGTTGTTTCACTGATTATGTGTTCATCGGCATGTGAGTTTGTGCTCTCTCCATCGGCGTCCGTGTCCGCATCTGCGTCCGACGGGTCAAAATCACCGAGATCCATTCTATTGTATCTCAATGTGGCGGACGACTAAAGCATCTCGCCATTACGAGTTACTCCGCGGTTCTTTTGCCTTCAGCCTCTAAGAACAGGTAGAAAGATGATATTCGTTCGTGGACTTGGCGGGGGAACGGGGCTCACTGGTACAGTCTTTGAACGCGGCGAAGATGCGCCATCATACAAGGGCGCACCTGATGGCGACGCATCATATGTGTGGGTGTGTGATGAATTCTATGAAGTCGAAAGTGGTGGGACTGAAACGATCATTAATGATGAACCAATCCGAATTGCGTTTGAGTCACCGATGCCACGCGGGTTTGAAACCCGTGAGCAGGCGGTCGAAGCCGCAAAAGCACACGTCCGCACACAACTGGCTCGAATCGGCGTTCCAGAGTCTAATGTCCGAATTAAAGTATCTAGATCTGATTCTGATACGGGACATGAAACAGAATTGGAATAAAGATAGTCACGAGCACAAATTCAACGTATTCAAGATGGAGTCCCTTCCCCAAAGAGTGAACGGAACGAAACTGAACTGAGCGAGTAGGGAGGGGACGAAACCGTTTATCAGTATAAGAACAGAAGTTGTATAATACGAAAACAGCCTAACTTTTCATAATCAGTAGTGTTTTTATGAAGATACGATGGCATCAGATACCGAGTACTACCGTCGAACCGCTATCACACGACTCGACGGGCTCTCCCAACACGACCACGAGCTACTCCGTGCTACCACGCAGGGATGGCTCGACAGATGCAATACTGCGTCCAGTCTTGCGTGGGAGAATGAACACACTCGGTCTGGTGTCAGAAACACAGCGAAAGACACAGTCCAAGGAGAAACAAATCTGGGTAGTCAGCACTCGATTCTTGCCTGCCACGAAGTCGCCGCAGCACCCAATCCTGTATTGAAAAACGAAAGAAAACAAGAGGGCAACGCAACCACACTTTATATCATATTCTATAACCTATGATAGACGGACACTCTCGGTGTTTTCTGAGAAAGAACAGGTGTCGCTCACCGTGCATGGACCACTCACGAGTGGGGGCAGACCTCGCACTTCCAAGCAACGAAGACGGTTACCAGTACTAGTGCTTGAACGACGAGGACTGGAAGTACACCGAAAGCACGCTTCAGTACCGAGACGGCGAGTGGTACCCGCATCTTGGGTATCGTGCAGAGAAACCCGACGAAAAGGTAACGACGCAGAACGGAACGGATTTAATTGTTGACCTTGGTGTGAGTCAGATTACCGTCACCAGCATGGCGCCTTGTCAGTGCAGGCAAGCTCAATAACGTCCGCAGGGAGTTCGAGAAAACCCGTGGCGACCTCCAAGGGTGTGGCACGCAATCAGCACACCGCACGCTCCAGCAAGTGAGTGGTCCGGAAGATAAGTACGTCGTACGAAACATGCTGCACACGGTTGCGACTGTGATTGTCGACGAAGCTGTTGAGCACGGTTGCGGCGGGATAATTCTCGAGGAGCTTGACAGAATTGGGATTCGAGAGCGACTCCCCCATGCCGATTGGCACGCAATGTGGGCGTGCCACAAGCTCAAACAGTGTGTCGAATACGAGACCGAAGAGAGAGGAGTGTTCATGGATACGGTGACTCCAAAGAACAGTTCGAAGCGGTGCAACGAGTGTGGAGGTGTTCGAGACGATAACCGTCGTCAAGATGAATTCGAGCGCCAGAGATGGGGAAATCAGAGTCACGTGGACTACAACGCGGCAAGGAATGTTGCAGAGCTGTCTCTGCTTCAAGACCATCAGCCGTCTCGTGGGAGGAGCATCAGTCAATATGCTCTGAAGTGAAGTCAGGTCAGGGTCGAAGACACCAAATTGAGAGATACACTCTCAGACCGCTCCATCCGCAAGGGTGGGTTCGGTTAGAGGAAGAGACCACTGACAAGCCGAGCCCCACCATCACCGAACGAGGGTGTCCCGGGCGAAGTAGGGTGGGGTAGCTGTCATAAAACACTAATAATGATTCATCAACTAATACCGGTACCGCTAGAACTTATTCAGCTTCTTCCCAACGGACATCATCATAGCGTTTCACTTCATCGACGTCAAGTGACTCTGCAAACTGTTTTCGGAGTGATGTCTTCTCATCAGTGCTAATTCGAGCCAGTTCATCTGCTTTTGCAATCGCAGCTGGTGGACCGCGGCGTGCCGCAACCTCGCTTACGACCTGCTGTGTAACAGCAGCTCGTGTTGCATCATCACTAGCGAATGCATATGGCATTTCAAGCCGGTAGAGGATGTCATGTTGTGGTTCATAAATAACACAAAAGCAGGTTTCATAACAGAGTGGGTCAAGATGTCGATCTAGACCATATGCGTCACCATCAGCAGCAACAGTCGCATTGGCACCGTTTCGAGAAATGAACCAGCTGGTAAATGTTATTTCATCCGTTCGTTGTTCTTTGATACCGCTTTTATCATTATCAGTCGGACCCTGATTCCGGCGTTCAAGGAGCTGTGTAAAAAGCGCTGTATCATCTGCCCATGGAACATCAATGTCGCGGTCACGGAGAGTTCCAATTATTCGTTTGGATGCTGGATTTTTAATGAAGCCACAGAGCGGAATATCTCGCTCGACAAACGACTCAACAAGTCGAAAATAGTTCGCAACGATTGAGCGCGGTTTTGTCTCTGTTGAAAGCGTTTGAAATGTAGCATTGCGGTCTTGCCAATTGAGCAACTCGACCGGATAAAGAGGTCCATCCAATATCAGCAACTCAGAGACGGCCTCGGCATGTTCGAGTGCATGTGAACTTTCAGCGAGATAGAGTGCAAGTGCATGAACGACGCCTTCGCTGTAACGATCAACTCGTGGAGCTTGCATAATCCGCCACCGACAGTACCCTTCATCGAGTGATTGCCATGGTTCATCAAGCGAAACGACTGTATCGGTCAGGTGTGTCGTTGCAACAATGCTTCGATGACGATGAAGATCTAAATCAGAGGGGACGGCTGCAAGAGCTGCCTGCGCGAGATCAAGGACTAATCCATTTTTGAAAGTTGTCGGATTGATTGTCCCGGCATCAAGTCCATGGACGGTCTCAAATGGTGTCTCAGCAAGAGCAATATCATCAACAGCTGCCACTCGAAGTCGCTGCTCAGAAATAGGTTCACAGACGGCACGACCAGTTGTATCAGCGAGTGGGTCAAGGAAGTTCTCCCAGATATTCGCAGCAAGATCAGTGTGATCTGTGTCGTCCACGTGCCGTGCTAAGTATGCAGCGATGTTGGCGATTCCATCAACGTGGACAGGGTCAAGCGTCACATTATATGTATACATCGCAATCGGCAAAAGTACATCCCCTATCGATGTCATCGTATGATGTACTGTATCATGTGATTCTTTATCTCATAATTCGATTATCATGCGTGATTAGTTGTGAACAAAGTGAGTGAGAAAGATAATACCGACCGATATCATAAATTAAAATGTGACACTCACCGCGGTCGGGTTTGACCTCGATGAGACGCTTGCTATTCCAACGCGTGATCGGGCAACAATCCTTGCTGAAGCAATTGCAAGCGTTGGCGCCCCACAGATCACTCGAGAGGCGTATCTTGAGGCTCATGGACGACATTTGACCAGCGAAACACGAACGCCAATATTTGCTGATCTACTCGCTGGTCGTGAGACCGATGTCGATGCGAAAGCACTCGCAGATGCATATCGGCATGAAATTGCTGATGCTTTGGTTCCGCTCAGTGGTGTTAAGCCATTTTTACGGACACTCACCAAAGAATATCACGTTGGTCTTCTCACGAATGGACCACAATTAGCACAGCGAGATAAGCTTCAAACGCTCACGTTGAGCGAGTTATTTGATGTTGCCTTGGTAACCGGTGAATTGTCCGCTGGAAAGCCAGATCCTGCTGCATTCGAGGCGCTCACTGATGCACTTGGTGTAACAGCGGGTAAGACTGCATATGTCGGTGATGATGTCGACGCTGATATATCGGGTGCGGCTAACGCCGGGTTAACTCCAATTCAGGTAATATATGACGGTGGTCCGGACCCCACGCCGGAGGCTGCCGTACACATTCCCCGGACGGAGCTTTGCTCGCAGTTACCGACGGTACTTAGAAATCAATAGCTAATATCAATCAGTATTCTCTGCTATGATGGCTGTAGCAAGAGACTCAAGCACTGGGAGAAATCGTTTGATTTCGGCGCCACTGGTAATAATCATAGCTGGTCTTTCTGACGACTGTACAGGAGAGTCTGAACAAAGACGGATATCAGTATCAGCAACGGCTTTAGCGGCGGGTGCCGCTGCAGTTGCCGTTTCAATCACGACACGAATATGTTTAGGATGAGCGTATACAGCTGCGACGTCATCGTCATTGGCAGCATGTAAGATATGATATGTGAGTGCACCATCTTCAGTCGGGGTAACGTCAGGGTCGGCGTCACCAACCGACAATGGTGCCAATATTCCTTCATGTCCAGTTATCTCAGAAGCAAGTAATTCCGCAATCCGATATCCATCGTTTACTTGTGTCTTAACCATTGATTGAATATATTGTTAGCTGAGTCAAATATATACTGACACGGTATGAGTAGTACTGATCCCAGCCATAGATTATTTTCATAGTAGTATCGTGACGGTATTAATACAGCAGTTTGTCATCGTTTTTAATCATATACAGTGATCGAGCAGTGATATTAACACCGTGGTCGCCGACGCGTTCAAGATCACGGATGGACAGAAGTAGCCGTGATATGTCTTGAACATATGACTCCGGAGTAAAAGCAATGTCAGCGGCGATATTCTGCTGTATGAGAGCTTGCAGCCTCACACAGTTCATCAACATTGTTATTACTCGCCGCAACAGCCCGACAGCGCTCTGCATCTTCGTCCGCATATGCTTGCATTGCTTGTGTCAACATTTTATCTATCTCATCTCCGATATGCTGAATGTCAACCTCTGGAAAGACATCACGGTCGGCAACCGAGGCATACTCTGCGAGATTTGTTGCTAGATCGCCGATTCGCTCAAGATCAGTTATGATTTTAAATGAGGCTGCAATTATCCGGAGATCAGATGCAACCGGTTGTTGAAGTGCAATAAGTTTGATACATTGCTGTTCAATTTCAAGATACATTGTATTGACATCCTCATCGCGTTCGATGATCTCCATCGCAAGCTCCTCATCTTTCTGCTCGAGCGCATCTAGCCCTGATCGTAGGTGATTAGACACTAATTCACTCATATATAGGACATCTTCACGCAACTGCGAGATTAACTTTTGATATGATTCTCGAGGCATACTACTACGAATATATATCAATGTATGGGTATATATGTCACTTATCAATAGTTCAGTGTGATCAACACTGAACACATATTGTGCACTGCTCCTGACAGTCTCAGACTGTATATATGTATTTTGACTATTTGTTATTATATCGGCAATATTGTGTAGTAATCCAGCTCAGTGCAGGGAAACAAAATAAATATTAATTATCAATCAGTTATACATCGGAGATTGCGTCAGTCATGGCATATAAATATATATTCTGATCAAATTTAGTCGTCGATACGACTATATGAAGTCAGATCATATTTCAATATGATAGTATATATATATGATCAGATTTATTGTGGCATGGAAAGCATAATGAGATATGGTAGAGACCCGGAAGGTGCAAGTCACCGGTGGTTCAACATTCACAGTCTCGATTCCAAAAGAGTGGGCAAACAATAATGATATTTCTGCTGGAAGTGTCGTAGAGTTCTATCCAGAAGGTGATTCATTACTCCTGGCTCCGACAACTGAAGAAGAGCGAACACGTGGGAGTCTTGAGGTGACTGATCTCGCTGGTGAGGAATTAAGACGGGCAGTGATGACAATGTATGTTAGTGGATTCGATATTATTTCACTCACCAGTAATCGAATCACAACAACACAACGGCGAACGGTTAGAGAGGCAACGCAAAGTCTTGTTGGCCTAGAGGTACTTGAAGAAACACGTGATCGAATCGTCGTACGAGATCTACTCGACTCCTCTGAGTTATCTATTCATAATGCCGTCACACGGATGCGGTTGATTGCGTTATCAATGCTTGAGGATGCAATAGACGCAGTCGCGACGCTTGATTCTGATATGGCTCGTGATATTATTCAACGAGATGATGATGTTGATCGTCTTTGGATGGTTGTCTCTCGGATCTTTCGGTCGACACTCCGGACACCTAAAGCCGCAGAAGAATTAGGTCTTGAAAGAGAGATTTGCTTCGGCTATCAGTCGGCTGCTCGACAATTAGAGCGTATTGCCGACCATGCCACGAAGATAGGACACTTGACATTGAGATTCGATGAGCCGGTTCCTGAGGAGGTAGTTGGTTCGCTCATGGAACTGCGTGAAGAATCACATTCGATTGTTGATGATGCGATGGATGCACTGTTCACTGCTGATAGTGATGAAGCAACGAACCTTGCGAATGATACACGCGAGTCAGTACAACAGATCGATGAGCGTGCACGACAGATCGATGAATTGCTTAGAGAACTTGACCCCTCTCGCGCACAGTTACTTGGATTAATTGTTGACTCGGTCTCTCGAAGTGCGGATTATGGTGGAAATATTGCCGAAACGGCACTACAAAAAGCAGCGCCAACGCCCTAAGATTGCTCTAGTTAATACATAATTTATCACTCTGCTGGAATTCCTCGTTGTACTTCGCCTCATCTCACTAATGTCACGCTCATAAGATTGGGCTGAATTTTTGATGTTTTTTTGAACTTTCTATTTGTGATTTCACCGCTGATCGTCGGCGATACGCTGAAAACACCCTTAGGTGGATTAAACGAGATCAATATCATTCATCGTCAATTCCGTATTCTATTCGATGAGCAAAATTTGATGAGTCACCTAGTAGCGTCTAAAAGCGATAATCACTGATATTTTGTCGAGTATAGCAGATATCTGCATTGACGCTCACCCTCAGTATCATGCAGTAACTGCTGTATATGACACCCGATGGGCGAAGGCATTAATTCGATATCAAAAACTGATTTTCGTGATATACTCACATACGTATGTATTGAACTATGATATCAAAAATTATTGAAACCGCAGGAGTTACCCCACCAATAATATACAAGTCTATACTGAGATTAGAATATGACGCAATACGTCAGTTGTTTTCAACAAGTACGGCGCTAACTTGACCCGTTTGTCCTGGTCGAGACGTCACACGTGCTTGCCCTGCAGAGGTTTTAATGATTGCTCCCTTTGTGATAATATTTCGTCGAATATAATTAACATTCGCAGGATTATCAACAACATTTTCAATCTCTTCCGTAGACACCTCACCGCCATCTGCGACTTGTGCAATATTTGTTGATAATGCTCGGAGTTTATTTTCGGACCCACGCGCATCGATAACTTGGAATCGTGGGTCATCGACCGTTGTTTCTGCAGCCTCACGCCCGAGTTGGTGTCGCTTCTTTTTACCTACGTTATGAAGTCGCCCACCAGTTCGTTTCCGCGTTGATCGTCCTTGGTCTTTCATGTAAATAAACACTCTCGGTGAATACTTCAATGACTCGCATTACACGTATGCTCGGTATTAATTGCACATTATTCCAAAAGCAGCAATCTGTACGTTTATATATGATTTGCTGAGAGACGTCAAATAGGGTATATCAATAAAATTAATATAATAACCGTGACGATTTAGATGAGTGCATCAGCGAATACAATTTAATCGTGGGATAAAAATTGCTTCACGGGATAGCTATCTCTGGCATTGATAGATGCAGTTGAGTAGTTTATATCATTTGCACACACAATATTAGTATGAGTCTTAAAATCGCTGTTGCTGTCCCATTTAAACAACGTGGGAAAACACGTCTCGGTGAGGGGTCATTTGTCGTTGCACTTTCACTTGACCGCAACTGGTTTTCACCTGACCAGGTCCAGCGGTTGATTACTATCGCTGCTAGCCGGGGATTACTTTCTCAGTCTGGTGATAAAGTTATTGCAGAGTTCGACCCAGCGACTATTTCGATTCCTGACTCATACGAACCTGATGAGTCAATTCTTCGAGAACAATCAGCATTTGAGCAGTTACTTGATGCACTTGTTACCGCCGGACATGAGAAACGCAAGGTGGTTGCTGAAATCAACGAACGACAGCGCCACCTTGGGATTTCTGTTGAAGCAGCAGCGGCAGTATATGCAATAGAAGCTGGTGTTGACCTCGATACAGATACCGGTAGTGCGATTGATGCTGCATATGAGTCAGTTTGTAATCAATAAACTAACTCATCGAATATCAGTTCTTACTGCAATTGTATTTTCTGTATAATAAAAACTTCATACGTGCAAAGTTGCGTCTTAATTGACACAGATAGATTTTATTTGGACTGTTCGACGGTCGTGGCTGTCACTAATCTTGGCTATGGGTGTGCTCTCAAATGTACCAGAAATGTAACATAAAACGTGAGACAGAGCAGCTTCAGGATAATCACAAAACCACATCAGATTTCATCTTGATCGTGACGATTGGTTCAATTCAACAGTCGCTGCAACTACGCTCAAAACGAGTATCCACATTGAATCTAGCCGCTCCTATGGCGGAGATTTTATCCCCACTTGCTGGTCATTGTTGGCCGGTCAGAGACTGGATCAACATCAATCGGGTCATCTTTGGTATCAATCGCTTCAAGTGCCGCAAAGGCTGATGCAGTCGTCGAGAAGTATGTGATTTCTTCTTCGACGCAAATCTCAAGTGGACCGCGATCGCGGGAAATGACAATATCAATTTCACCCTGTCGAAGCGCACTGATAAGAGCCTCTGTGCTATCACTCTCCGGGAACGTCGCGAGTTCAAAGCATGCATCATATCCATCTCGTAATGCAGTACCATCATCACTATCAGGGTCTGGGAACTCCTCATCTGAGAGATCGACCCAGGCGGTTCCTGCAGACGGAATTGATTTTCCAACTGAGTTTTGTGCTTTATCATAGGCTTTTCCAAAGGTTGAGGCAGTTCCCATCACCTCACCAGTCGATTTCATCTCAGGACCGAGTCGTGGGTCTGACCCTGGTAATCGATCAAACGGTAAGACGACTTCTTTGACACTGGTTTCTGCTGGAATCTGCTCGGTGGTATCTAGTGTGGTAAGTGACTCACCAGCCATCACTTTCGCTGCGAGTTTCGCGACTGGAACGCCTGTTGCCTTTGAAACGAATGGCACGGTGCGTGATGATCGTGGATTTGCCTCAAGAACATACACATCGTTATCCTTGACAGCTAATTGTACGTTTAATAATCCAACTGTGTCCAGTGCAGTAGCAATATCCTCTGTAACAGCGCGGACACGAGACATCGTTTCAGTGCTCAATGAACGCGGTGGAATCATACATGCAGAGTCACCTGAGTGGACCCCGGCACTCTCGACATGCTCCATAACACCGCCAATGATTGTCCGCTCACCATCAGAAACAGCGTCAACATCAAGCTCAATCGCATCAGCAAGGAACTGATCAATAAGGATAGGCTTATCAGGTGAAACACGAACTGCCTCCTCGATGTACTCCTGTAACTCTGCATCAGAGTGAACAACATCCATTGCGCGTCCTCCAAGCACATATGAAGGGCGAACAAGGACAGGGTATCCAAGTTCATTCGCGAGCGTAAGCGCCTCAGACTCACTTGTTGCTGACCCACCAATGGGTTGTTTGATGCCAAGGTCACCCATCAAGCGATTAAATCGGTCACGATCTTCAGCAAGGTCCATCGCGTCAACACTCGTGCCAAGAATATCACAATCAAGTCCGCGGCGGTCAAGTTCATTTTCAAGTGGCTGTCCGATATTAACTGAAGTTTGTCCGCCAAACTGCACCATTACCCCATCAGCGTTGGTTGCCTCAGCAACATCTGCGACCTCCTCAGCAGTAATTGGTTCAAAAAAGAGTCCATCGGACGTGTCATAATCCGTCGAGACAGTTTCTGGATTATTATTGATAACATGTGCACCGATTCCAAGTTCCCTGAGAGCACGGACTGCATGTACCGAACAGTAATCAAATTCAACGCCCTGTCCGATTCTGATTGGACCACCACCGACGACAACGACACTTTCGACATCACGGTCAACGCGAAGTTCCCCGGCTGCTGCAGCACCTTCATACGGTCCAGAACCCGAGGCAAATTCTGGTTTTCGTGAAGAGTAATAATATGGTGTTTGTGCAGCGAACTCGCCAGCACAAGTATCGACTTGCTTGTATGTTCGTCCAGGAACAGTTCTCTCAACCGCGTCAATTGCTTCATCTGCTGTCTCCGCAATTTCAGTGTTTGTGATACCAGTCGTTGCAGCGGTTGTAAGTTCACCATTTTGTGCGGATTTTAGTGCGGTTGACACACGTTGAAATCGCTCAAGATACCATTGTTTGATGCCCGTCAACTCAGCAACTGTGTCGACGGAATACTCACGATTGAACCCCTCAAAGATTGCATATGCACGGTCTGGCGTTGGTCTGTCAAGATACTCTGATTTGAGTTCTATGTCACTGAGTGTTTCAAGATCGGCTGCTGGGTCATACTCGGATGAGCGCAATGCCTTTAATAGTGATTCTTCAAACGTGCGACCGATAGCCATTGCCTCGCCGGTCGATTTCATGGCTGTTGAGAGCTCAAAGTCAACATTGTCAAATTTATCCTTAGGCCAGCGTGGAACCTTCGTGACGATATAGTCGATTGCAGGCTCGAACGCAGCGGTCGTTTCACCGGTTATCTCATTTTCAATCTCATGGAGTCGTTTGCCAAGTGCCACTTTTGCTGTAACGCGGGCGATTGGATATCCAGTCGCTTTCGAAGCAAGCGCTGAGGACCGAGAGACTCGAGGATTTACTTCAACAACACGGTACTCCCCGCCTGGCGTTCCATCATCATGCCACGCGAACTGAATATTACAACCACCCTGAATTCCAAGTTCTCGAATGACATCGAGTGCAGCATTACGCATTGCCTGATGTCCTTCATCTGGGATAACCTGCGATGGAGTCACTACAATTGATTCACCAGTATGGATCCCCATCGGATCGAGGTTCTCCATATTACAGATAATAATCGTTGAATCGTCAGCATCACGCATTACCTCATACTCAAGCTCTACCCACCCAGCAATCGATTCGGTGATTAACACCTCACTGTTACGAGAGAGTCGTAATCCCTTGCGGACACGTTCGACCAGTTCATTCATTTCAGCAACAACACCTGACCCAGATCCACCAAGGGTGTATGTGGTACGTGCAATAACTGGGAGCCCACCGACTGCCTCAACAGCATCATATACTCGATCTCTGAGATCTGATTCGGTGAGCGATTGGACAGCCTCACCCTCTGTCAGAGAGATTGTCCTCGATTGCGGTACTGGCTGTCCAATCCGCTCCATTCGCTGACGAAATAGGTCGCGATCTTCTGTTGCATATATTGTCTCAAGTGGTGTCCCCATAATCTCAACATTGTGAGTTTCAAGAACACCTTCTTCTGCAAGTTCCGCTGTGACATTCAAACCAGTCTGTCCACCGAGTCCAGCAATCACACCGTCTGGTTGTTCAGTGCGAATAATCTCCGCGATTGCCGTGGTCGTAATTGGCTCGATATATACTCGATCAGCCATCTCCGGATCGGTCATGATTGTTGCAGGATTCGAGTTGACGAGGACAACCCGTGCGCCCTCTTCCTGAAGCGCCCGACAGGCCTGTGCGCCAGAATAATCAAACTCAGCTGCCTGCCCAATTTGAATTGGACCACTACCGATAAGTAGGATCGTCCGGTCGGCTGATGCGATGTCAGCGCTATCGGTATCAGTCCGTATGTTAGTATCTGCGTCCTCGTCAGTCATCACTGCGGTACAGTCTGCACATCGTAATAAGCCCGGCGAAATGCTACGAGATGCGAAGTCGGGTTGCGAAATTCGTAATCTAGTGATATAAAATAAGTATTGGATTCTCTATCTTCTATAATGAATTGTAGCTATTACATCGCGTCAGCTTCAGAGAATTCACGTTGCTCACGATATTGATCGACAAATTCGCCGATATCAAACTCATGCATCTGTGATTCAAACTGTGTTGCAATAGAATCTTCACCGTGACTAACAGCATGGTCCATTAACTCAATCACCAACTCAACAACGACTTCGTGTAATCGGCGAGAATCAAAGTCAGTAACCCAGACAATCCCTGCACCTACCTCGCCGTCATTGCTTACATCAACAACGGCGACACGATCAGGAAATTCCTCAAGTACAATCCCAAGAAGATGGGCGGTACCGAACTCTGGCATATCCTCGCTGGTCGTTTCTACTGCCTCTCTAAGCACTTCGACAAGGAACTCTGGAAGAAAGCGCTCTGCAGGGTGGATATCCATCACAACAGCATGCTGCTCCCCACAGTCGCACTCAAACTCACGCATTCCGAGGTCAAGTTGGCGGACAGCAGTTGTCTCACCACAAGCTAAGTCAATAGTTTCACCACCCCCACTGGGAACCCGCGGTTGTGTCATACTATTATATTGTATCCACAGCTGTTAAAAACCCTTATTTGGACAGCTAACTGTATTAATCACTATTTTTACTCATGAGGTCTCAGTTCTGACTTCGATTGTAATCGGAGAATCACAGCAGCGGGTTGGTTTACAGCCACCTCAGGTCCCGTCACTCACTTGCAGTTGTGTATAACAGAGGACCGACAAGTAACAGTGCAATACCTAAGAAAAGATAATGTATCGGCACAAGTGCCTGTGGTGTGAGAATAAAGATAAGACCAAAGAGGGTAGTGTTTGCTGCGACTAGTCGCTGGGACTTCAATGGAAGTGCGCCGACAGTGGCAAGCACAAATCCAAGCAATAACGCCTGCCCGACGTTGTAGTTGAGCAAGAAGCTATCGACAAGCTGTAGAGGGAACATCGGTAATCTGGTTTTCTATGTGACCTGTTCATTAAACTTCCGTTCTTCAGAGCAGTCTCACCGTCCGGTTGGACCCGTAATATCAAGTGGACGTATCCACCCAAACCACACCGCAAAGACCATTCCAGCATATCCGAGTGTGTAGATGATAACTCCAAGATCATTGTATCCCGCCTCAGCGAGAGCTCGTCGTGCAAGTCCTGACCCAGCAATGCCGCTCAACAATAACGCTCCTAATAATAATTTACTCCGCGTCAACTCGAAGAGACCTACGTCGGTTTGATCAACCGTGTTGAGTGTCTTGACGGTGTCGTCAGTACGATTGGCATCAGTGTCAGTTCCAGTGCCAGTATCGCCCGAATTGTCATCTGTTGTACTGTCGGTGCTCATACGTATACTCGTGAGTTACCGTTGATAACTCCTGAATTACTCGATTCAATCGGGTCATGCACGTGGTCATATTGATCCACGTTTGAATAAAAGCTCGGCATTAACAGTCCCACCGGTAATCGGTATGTAACGAAATTAGTTGGCTGGGGAGTTACGACCCGGACTCCAACTACAGTATGAATAGTTGGAAAGGAGGTGGGCCAACACGGATTTGAACCGTGGACCTCCCGGTTATCAGCCGAGCGCTCAACCTGACTGAGCTATTGGCCCAGCGGAGCGCATGTGATGCTAGCGTAATGATGTGTTTAAGCGTTTCCTTTCAGCGGTTTTCCAGTCGTATCAAAATCAATGCACTGCATCGAGATGGGCAGCAATATTATCTGCATAAGCTGATTCACTATCGATCTTCATCAGGATGCCCATACTCCTCTGGATCAAGATTTATTGTATCATCATCTGGGAAGCCATTCACATATACATTACCGGATATGAAATCATTCGTTCGTTGATCAAGTATCGGCGTGACGATATACCGTTTCGCGAGAATGCGAATCGGATATCGTGTAACAGGAATTGCACTTGCGAATCCAATTACGTCAGTAACAATCCCAGGTGTCAGTAAGAATGCACCAGCAGCAATGAGCAATCCTCCATCAATTAATTCATTCGTCGGGAGCGTTCCCTGTGCAATCTTCTGTTGGATTCGCTGTATTGTTGTCCGACCCTCAGCACGGACAAGCACCATCCCGAAGAGCCCAGTCAAGACGACAATAAGCACTGTGGCAAGGAGACCGATGGTTGTCGCAATCGGCACAAGAAGCAATGTATCAACGAGTGGAATCGATAGTAGAGCTACGATCACCCATCGAGTCTTCATATAATGAATACCCAATCAGCATTGATAGCCCTTGTGTCGATATCAATCTTGAGTATATATTTTTAATATTGTATCGTACTGTGATTGATACCTCAATTTCTTAATACGTGTCATCACTGATATTATGTTGTGATTGACGATCCGACCCGCGTTGAGTGGCGGCAGTGGGGTGATGAGGCATTTGCCAAAGCACAGGCGAGTGATACACCGGTGCTTCTCTCATTGACGGCAACTTGGTGTGACGGTTGTCAGGAGATGGATATGGAGACGCACGCTGAGCCACATATTGCCGCCAATATTAATAACGGGTTCATTACAATTTGTGTCGATATTGATCGTCATCCGCGGGTTCGTGAGCGATACAATATGGGTGAATTCCCATCGACTGTTTTCTGTACATCAACAGGAAAACCCCTCACAGGTGCTGGTGGTATACGACAAGTTACTGATTCTGTCCGGTCTGTTTGGACCGAACGAGGTGCTGATGCCGGTCGAATTCTATAACCACTTACAGACGACCCGACACCGGTGGGAACGGTCGATGACCGTATTGCCGGACAACTCGAGTCAAAATGGAATGATCAATTCGTAGGGTGGGAAGATAGTGCAAAATTCCCACTTTCACGACCAATCGAGTTCGCTCTCAAGCGTGAGCGAAATCAAGCAATTGAGACACTTCATGTAACTGCAGAATCGCTGTATGATCATGGAACGGATGGATTCTATCGATACACTGACAACCGCGATTGGTCAACACTTCGTAAAAAAGATTCTTTATACGAATGCTGTTGATTCGTGCATTCGCAAACGGATAGCTGTATACCGGTGAGGAAACGCTGCTTGACCCGGCATATGGTACACAACAGTTCCTAGTTGATCAACTGTGGAACAGTCACGCGTTTGCAAAAGATATTGCCCCACAATTGGAGAGTGATACGAATAAAGAGGAATCAGACGCGACTGCCGATTCTCGTTGTGATCCAACAATGTATGTGGGGTCAAACGCTCTCATGGCAGATGCACTGTTGACACTGGGCGCGTATAATGACGATGAGGAAGCACATGAATACGGTCGTCGTGTGCTCATGGCAGTTGAGTCAGCGTTCATCATCAGTAGTGGGGCTGTGTTTCATGCTGATTACGATGGAGTGTTGAATGAATCACATATATCTGATGATACGACTTTTAGCTCAGAGACGGAGACATAGATTCTTCCGAGCCCATGTTGTTGTTGTTAGAAGACCATGCTCGCATTATCAACGTATTCGTTACCGCACGTCGGGCGCTTGGACAGGATGTGAATGAGCTTACAAATAATCCTATGTCGATGGCCACCCCCATTGCCGACACTGCAATTGACTAACTTTATGATACTGATACTACCGGAGGGTTTCGAGATGGTCCAACAGCTGGTTCCGGATTGCTTGATCATCCACTGTAACCACTTGATGGAACCGTCAAAATGGCAGATGCATTGGTGAATCTTGGAATCGTAAGTGATACTCAACAATATATTACAGTTGCAACAGACGCACTTGCAGCGTTCGCAGGTGCCCGTGAGCGATTAGGTGTGCAAGTTGCTGGGTATAGAGCGGTCACAGCACGAGCAACACGAGTAGTAATTCTTCTAAGAATGGGTGTTGAGGTAGGGTCAGATCTTCACTGTGCTGTGTTGCGTATTGCTGATCATGAAGCAATTGTAGTACCCAATGCCGATATCCAAGATGATACACCTCATCTCATTCATGGGTCAGAAACCGAGACCGAGACCGAGACCGAGACCGCGACCACGACCACGCCGGATGAACTGATGAAAACAGTGTCAGTGCTCACACATTAAAGATTGGAGATCAAAAAGTGATTATTCTTACTTACCTACACTTATTCATACCCGCTCCAGCTCCACAGAGCGCGCGGATAATTTTATCATTTTAGACCAGGCTCTCAGATTGTAAGAGAATTATCTAAATTTTAACTCAGTGGTCTACTTTTATACATTCTGCAGAGTATATCATACTGAGATTATAATTACACGGTCTCTTGATTATTCACGCTCGAAATTGCCACATTCGTATATGCAGTAGATAGAACAATAACTAGTTACTATGATGTGCTAACTTCTGTTCGCAATTGCTTGAGTGAAACCTCGCGTTCAGCATGTGCATTATGTTGATGAATCGATTCATCATTTGATTGTTTCATTCGCACAACAGCGTCATTATCGAGATGGTCAAATGTGTCAACAACTTGCTCAGCCATTGAACGAACACAGTCTTCGACAAATTTTGCATCAGCATGTGCATGGTATGTCATATAGTCCTCATCTGGACGTTTTGCCAGATTATATATTCGTGCGGACATCGCATCGCGAGCGATGTCGGCAAGTTCAATCAAGTCAACATCCGGGGATCCATCAGCTGTAACTGTGAGTGTTGCATGCCCACGCTGTGAATGCCCTGGCTGTGGAACCTGCTCGAGGAATGTTTCAATCGTTTCATCCTCAATATCAAGATCACGCATCACATCACGAGCTCTAGATGCCGACATTCCCTGCGAACACGGACAGACTGTCATCCCAACCACCTCTGCGCCAATTTCCTCGCGGGTTCCCTCATCAGTCGCAGTCGCGCTGGCAATAATCGAGACTGTATTCTGTGTTGGAAGTTCACTCGCTGGAGTGTCTTCATGTATAACAAGGTCTGCGGTCATCTCGACTGTCGCAGTTGTCGTATACTCATGTTTTTCTAATAATCGCTCTGCGACGTCACCGCACATATCCTCGACACGAGATACTGATCCCGAAACAGCCGCCTCAAGCGTCTCATCAATTACTTGCATATTTCGGCTCATATCGATTCCCTTTCGACCGCTCGGGAGATCAACAAATACCTCGAATTCAGCCATTAATACAAGTGGGTTCTTTCCCTCGCGCTCAATTTTCACGAGTTTATCAACGTCTGTGACTCCAACCTGACTCAATCCGACGGTGACGTCGGGACGACTTGCCTGAACATCAGGCAACTGGTGACTCATCGATGAGACCCTAGAACGGTATTCGATTAATGCTTTCGTTCTACAAAAACGAATATCTCCATACGCAAAATCAACAGAAATGATATATGATAATATCAAATAATTGGACTAATGAATGATACTATATGCACGCATCTGAACATGAGGCGAATGTATAAATTATCGTCATAGTAGTCGTGAAATAGTGTTACGGGATATCTGTTGAAAATAACTATCCGTGGGATTACGGCCAGTCATCGCGTTCACTCGATTCGAATGGATCATCTGTCTCTGTATTCTCAGCGAGTTCCCACTCAGCAGCAGACGCTGCATCTTCAAGTGGGAGAAATTCCCAGTCGACATTTTCAGCAACATCGGCATCAGTTTGATTATTACTTACCAGGACGTGACGGGTCGTTTCAAACTGCTGTTTGACATTCTCAAGGCTCGCCTCAACTCCACGTGGTCCCGAGAAGAAGTCTTGTCTGACTCGATGCTTCCGAGTGAAGTTTGTTACAACATATGTTGGCTTTTCACTTACAACGCCAACATATTCAGTCCATTGTCGCGTATCACTGAATACAGCGTTCGGATCTGCAAGTGCACGCAATGCTTCTAGCTCAAATGCGAGTGTCATATCTGCATCACCACCCGGCGTTCCTCCATCAGTGCGGATATCTGAGCGAGTATTTTGACTCCCGTTTATTAGATATTTATCGTATGTGGTGTTGCTCATGCCGATATTATTACGCAGTCATCAAAAATTGCATCGGTCCAATCTCACTGGATTGATTTTATATAAAATCTACAGATGAACAAGTCGAGTGGCTCGGGGCTTGTCCCCGAGGTCCCTCACTAGTATCTGATTTCAGTCGCACTCATCAGCGCTACAGAGTAAGAATGATCAATATATTCTGCAATTTAAATGACGATCAGCGGCGTGTCTGTATGATTATGTTGATTTAATTTCAGATGAATTACTCTACAACCGCCTCCATTGGCTCAAGATCGTCAACTTCGAAGTCTTCTTTCATCAATATATCACGTTGACCAGAGACAATGCGACGTTCTCGCATCAGTTGTTTGTATTTTGACTGTGGGGAGAGATCACCGATGAGAACACCACCGACAATCCGCCCATCTTTGAACGCTAACCGTCGCCACTCAGTATCAGAGTGCTTTCTTTCGGCAGTGTCATCACCGAGGGTTGGATGCCCAAAGGAGAGAAATGGGAAATCAAAGTGAGTGATCGAATAGGTTGAGACCCACTCAAATGGCTCTGAGTTGTATTCGACCATATTCTTCGCTGCGATTGCGCCTTGTTCCTTTGCGGATCCCCACGCACCATTCCGTCCACGCTCTCCGAGGATTCGGTCATAGAACCGTGTGATATCACCTGCAGCAAAGACATCCTCATGATTTGTCTGCATGTATTCATCGACAATAATGCCATCGTCACACTCGATAGGGGTATTTTGGAGAATCTCAGTATTGAAGTTCAGTCCAATTGCGATGCCAACGAAATCAGCATCATATTGATCACCATTCGGGTCAACAGCTGCGGTTACGTGCCCAGTATCATCGACCTCAAATCGATCAACTCCTGACTGGAAGACAGGCTCAACGTTGCGCTCACAGAGTGCATCATGGATAATCGATGCACCCTGCTCAGAGAGTGCATATCGCCACCAGCGGTCCCCACGCATCAGGTATTTTCCTTCAACGTTCTGGGCAGCGGTAATGGCTGCAAGATCTATCCCGAGTAATCCTGCTCCGACAACGACAGAACTATGCGCAGACTCAATGTTTGATTTAATTTCTCGGGCATCTTGGAATGTCCAGAAATGATGGATTCCATCCATATCAGCATTGTCAACTGGTAATTGCGTTGGCGTCCCGCCTGTCGCAACAAGGAGTTTGTCCCAGTCGTATGTGTCACCGTGATGTGTCTCAATTGTATGTCCGGTGACATCGATATCAACAACGAGTGTGTTCAATTCAAGATTAATATCTCGGTCATCGTACCATGACTCATCGTGGATCGAGATTGGTGCTGCTGGTAACTTCCCTTTCGCATACTCTTTGATCAGAATTCGATTATATAACGACTCGCCCTCATCGGTGAGAACCGTGATGGTAGCTTCAGGTGCCTCCTCGCGAAGTGTCTCAGCGGCAGAGCTTCCTGCAACACCGTCACCAATAATAACGTACGACTGGGTCATATACAAAATCGTTTGTGTGGAGATTAAAAGTGAATTGCTATCAGGAGTGCACAGGTATTAAGAACGATATTAATACTCATACCAACCTATTACATTCTCTTTAGCAATTCAATTCATTCATTTGAACTGTTGTGGTTTCTCAACGGCAGTGGCTCAATTACGATATCACACATATACTCAGGGTAAAAAGAGATATACAATCGAATAAATAAATCATAGTATATTACTTACTCGGCTTCGCCTCGTTCCTTGAGGAAGGAGATTTAGCATGTAAGAATTAAATATTGCTCAAACTAATTCATCTGTGATGAAAATCCGTCAGAACATTCGACACTTTGCAGCAAAAAAGGCACTCACAATGCCCATTATTGGTGATATCGCGACTGAAAAGCTCGTAGCTCTCCATGTCAGTATCTTTGCTAAGAAGGCCGATCCTGAGTATCGTGAGGAACGAGAGCCACATCTTGAGGCATTCTTTGACTGTACGTTTGAGACATACGTTCGTGCACTTCAGGAGGGGTTTACCGAGGCAGAAGCCCGGGAAGTCACGCATATTCAAGCGAATTTCGACTTTTATAATCACGGCTGGACGGAAATGATGGAGTTTCCTGCAGATGAGCTTGAATCACATTATAAGCGGTATGAGACATTCTTTGATCGATATGATATTGATATCGCAAATCCGCTTGGTGATTTTAAAACCCAAGACATCGCTGTAGCAGCATCAACTCTAGAGCGGCTTGATAGTCCAGAACATCCACATGCCGAGGGCGGGTTCGCTGATGATATATATGTTGAAACTGAATCTGGTGAACTTACTATTGGTGGACAATCGGAGCCAGACAACATCAATGTTGAAGATGCACCTGGATTCCAAGATATTGATACTGACGCCGATGAGACAACCGAAGCATGATCTGTGCCACTCACAGAGTGCAATATTCCTGTTTTATTCATTCGTAGATTGGTCTATCATATAGGCAGCGTTGACTGATCGGCTGCTGATCTGTGTAAGTAACATACCGGATTAAGATCCTTTATGAGGAAATAATTGCGCTGTGTATGCATTTGGACATATACAAAATATGATAGTTGCTATATTATCTTACGTAACTCAATTCACCTCATGCTAACAGAATGATATTATGAGCCACCGTCTGGTCGTACTGCAGACGATTCTGTACTTGCCCTGTGTTTTTGTGTATCATCTGAGCTGAGGCTGCCCTTGATCATATTCTCATTTTCATCAAAGGATTCAATAATACAGTCAGCTGCCTCATATCCAGCAACGACGCCGCCGTTCAGCGAGCGCTCCGGATACTGTGCTGCTGAAGCCATTCCAGCATAGTAAATACCGTTACCCACTGCCTCCCCGATATCATATGGGATAACCAAATCAAGATATCCACGTTCATATATCGGTGCCGCATGAGGATTCCGCGAAATACGGACGCTATTGATGCTCTCTCGATGAAACTGTGGGAACATCGATTCAATCTCCGCGAGCCATCGTTCTTCTACAATTTCATCATCTGCCTGCCAGAGATCCTCTGTTTGGTCCTGAACGTATGCGGCGACATACATCAGATGGTCACCACCGTACCTCTCAGGATCGACAAAATTTGTATGCTCAACAAGGGCTCCAAATGGTGCATCATGTCCAATGTTTAACCAATATGTATCTAGCAGGGATTCATCCATACTAATAAGCCCACAAACTGCTCCCTGAAAGTCAATGTCACAAGTATAGCCCGTCAGTGACTCCAGCACATGTGGCATCGTTGCAACGACAGTCGCATCAACCGGATAGGTTGTCTCTATATTATTATTTGATCCTGCAGTATCGGTAACTGTGAGTGCATTCACAGCGTCGGTCTTTGAGTTGACGCTAAGATCGCTCACAGAGGCATTTGTCATGATGTTCTCACGACCAACAGCGTCAATGAGCGCATCAAGTAATACTCCAAACCCACCATCGAAGTAACCAAGTACCTCTCCCTGTAGCGGGTCGCGCTCACCGCGGAATCGAACACGTCCAAGGAACCATGCGGCTGAAACGTCGTGTTTCCGGTCACCGTATTTTCCATCAAGCAATGGATCAACAAAGTTCTCGTATACGCCTGCAGTGGTATGTTTCTCAACAAACTCCTTGACAGTCATGTGCTCATACGCCTCAAGATCATCATACGCATCCAAATCTGGAATCCCGTTGCGAATATCGACACCAAGGGTCAATAATCCAAGCCTGAATGTATCATATAGGCTTAGATGTGGGTACCTAAGAATCTCCAAAGGGGTATTGAGTGGATGAACGGTGTCATCAATGTAATATCCGTTTGTGCCGATTCGCCACTCAACACGATCTCCTAATCCCAGTTCCTCTGCAAGCTCGACGATTGTTTTCTCGGATTTTGAGAGATGATGATAAAATCGTTCAATCTCGTCACCGGCTGTTTCATACACAGCTGCAAGCCCACCAACTGTCTCTGTGGCTTCGAACACCTGCACTTCATGTCCTGCCTGTTGCAGTCGATATGCCGCAGCTAATCCAGCAATGCCACCGCCGACGACACCAATCATAGTAGTTATTATTCAATTGTCTACAAAGTGTGTTGCGCTTAAATGAGCACTGTGTCTGACGTTATTACTGTACTATGTAATCTCTATGACGTGATTTTCAGACAGTCATAGTAATCAGTTACAGGTATATTGTACAAATGAATTTCATATAGTCAAGCGGCGGCACCGGTTTTGCTTGCTCGTTCGCTACCTTTTTATCCGCAGTTTGGCAATCTGATTCGTATGGAGACGGTCAGGGCGCCTGCGACAAGTGCGAACCTTGGTAGCGGGTTTGACGTTTTTGGCGTTGCACTTGATCGTCCCGCTGACATTATTCGCGTTGAACGCGCTGAAAAGACAACAATTGAGGTAACTGGCGTTGGAAGTCAGTACATTCCAGAGGACCCCCGTTCGAATGTTGTCGGTGCTGTCGCAAAGGCACTCGATGCTCCTGCACAAATTCAAATCGATAAGGGTGTGCGACCATCCTCAGGACTTGGGTCATCAGCTGCCAGTGCAGCAGCCGCAGCCGTTGCACTCAATGGACTATATGACCGGGAGCTATCGCGGACAGAACTTGTTCCAATCGCTGCTGAAGGCGAAGCAATCGTTTCTGGTGAAGCGCATGCAGATAATGTCGCACCAGCACTGCTGGGCGGATTCACTATTGCTCAAAATAACACTGTTACGACCGTTGATACTAGGATCCCCCTTGTTGCGTGCCTTCCAGAGATTGCTGTCTCGACACGAGATGCTCGTCGAGTCGTTCCAGACTCACTAACAATGGAGGAAGCCGTTCATACAGTCGGGTCTGCAGCAACGCTCACTGTTGGGATGTGTCAAAGCAACCCAGCGCTGGTAGGAGCAGGGATGGATGAACATGTCGTGACGCCGGCACGAGCAGAATTAGTCACCGGATACGATACTGTTCGTGAAGCAGCACTGACTGCTGGGGCAACAGGTGTTACCGTTTCAGGGGCAGGTCCTGCGATTCTGGCTGTGTGTGATACAAAAAGACGTCGTGCCGTCGCCGCAGCGATGGTTGATGCGTTTGAAACTGCTGATGTTAAAGCTCGTGCGTATCAAACATGTGTAAGTACCGGTGCAACGTTATTCTGAATTTAATGTTATTAATCAGCTGGTGAACATTATCATCGTTCAGATTCCGAGAATATCTAATCAATACAGTCACTCCTGAGGCAAGTGATGTGACATCGGCTTGCCTAATCGAGTTTGCCAGGAGTTGGGTCTGAGGTTTCTATCAGAATTTCATGTAATATCAGACTATGCAAACTCAAAGAGACTTATTCGTCGTGAAAGTGTGTAGTTTACTTAACATTTTTCGCTTTATTTTCACCGTATCAACATTGTATTGTGTGTCCTTCAATGTCTCAGACACTTCTTATATAACTTGCCTACAGCGGGCTCGTCATGCGAATGCAGTTGTCTATACGCCTCGAGTCTGAAGTTTTTCGCCCTCAGGTAGATCGGCGCTAGCTTCGCCTTTCATTCCCTTGCCAGGATTAGATGCAATCTGGGCGAGTTCCTCAGGGTCATCCCAGTTATTGACAGCTTCGACAATCGCCCGACCCATTGCGCGTGGGTTCTCAGCACCGAAGACACCAGATCCGACAAAAATACCATCGCAGCCATGATGCATCATTAACGCAGCGTCTGCCGGGGTTGCAATACCACCGGCTGCAAAGTTCACAACAGGGAGACGACCCATTTCGGAGGTCTCATGCACAAGCTCCGCAGGTGCTTCGTGATCGCGTGCCCATCTTTCACGCTCTTCATGATTTTTTCCAACGAGTTCACGGATTGAACTTTTGATATTTCTCTGGTGACGAACTGCTTGATTCACATCACCAGTTCCAGCTTCACCCTTCGTCCGGATCATTGCTGCCCCTTCGTCGATCCGGCGGAGTGCTTCCTGGAGATTCCGTGCACCACAGACAAATGGTGAGGTAAAGTGGCGTTTATCGATGTGATATCGATCATCAGCCGGCGTGAGAACTTCACTTTCATCAATCATATCGACTCCAAGAGCCTCAAGAATTTCCGCCTCTTTCGTGTGCCCGATTCGAGATTTTCCCATTGCCGGAATCGAAACTTCATCAATAATTTCAGGAACGATATCTGGGTCAGGCATTCGAGCAACGCCACCACGTTTTCGAATATCTGCTGGAACAGATTCAAGAGCCATCACAGCGACTGCACCTGCGTCCTCTGCAATTCGCGCCTGTTCGGCGTCAACAACATCCATAATCACGCCACCTTTTTGCATCCGTGCGAACCCGCGTTTCACTAGCTCCGTACCGCGGCGTAATTCAGAAAGATCAGTCTCTTCAGACATACGTTCGATTATAACCGAACACACTTAAGCAGACTCACTCGTGCGCGCACGCGCGAGGACTGACCCAGCGACCAGATAACGCCGAACTAATCTCAGTGTGTGAGTGGTGGAATTCTGTTCTATTCTATTCTACGAATACAATTGTAGAGTGGATCTAACTGTAGAGGATCTACTTTTCGGGAACAGAAGCGGGAGATTTATTCCATAGAGCTACAGATAGACGATTATATACTAACATTACCGAGTATACGCTGTAGCTACCACTAAATCTCGGTCACAAATCACAGAGTATCATATGGCTGTATCCGATGCGTTTCGTCGACTCACATCCGATCAGGGACTACCAAGCACAGATTGTCTTCCCTGGTGGCTCTCGCCATTGCCAAGGTGGCTTGAGAATCTTGGGCTCCGGTTGGTTCCAGTAATAATTGTTATTAATATACTTGGGACAATATTTGGGTTTTGGTACTATGGGTTCCATCCGATCCCACAAACTGACCCACTTATTACATGGCAGTTTGCAAGCGAACCAGTCATCATGTGGCCGTTTGTTCCTGATAGTCCACTTGCAACGTTATTCATCGCGCTTGCGTTTCTTAGTTGGTGGCGTGGAAAAACAAATGAGTATCTTGCTGCTCTTGCTTTCTTTGGATGTTGGAAGCTTGGGCTATGGACACCATACGTGCTTACTGTATTTGCGGATGCCTTCTTATCTGTTACAAGAACGCCATTATACGTATTTTTACTCATTAGTCATCTTGGAATGGTTGCCGAAGCGTTTGTGTTATATCGGATTGCAGACTTTCCTGTCCGGGCTGTGGGTGTCGCAGTCATATGGTACGGATTCAACGATATTGTCGATTACTTCATTCCGATTATAGGTGACCCACACCATACTGCAATTCCACTCGCAGATACAGCTACTATCGGGAATACAACTGCACTCCATCTCGCGGCTACTGGTGCGGTTGCGCTCACAGTTATTGCAACGTTTTTTGCACTGTCAACACATATCTACAAAATTAAAAGTGCTGAATAGCTGCTACTACGTTTAGTGGTAGTATCGACAACATTTCAGCGAGGGTCAGAGTGATACAACCTGTGAATTCACCATTATGAAAGAAGAAATTATCTCAATTTTGGTATGTATCGGTCTCTGCACGGACCTGTTGTGCAAGGACATCATCATCCTCGGCATGTGACCGTACCCAAAGTTGACCAATGTGTGAAAGGCGAGTTCGATACGATTTTCCACGGTCTTCTTGTTCGATATACCCTTTTCCACCGGGACCGAGACGGTCAACGTTGTAGATTACTTTTGACCGGAACGAATCAGTATACTCTTCGTTCATATCACGTGCGAGCGTCTCAGCAAGTTCTGAGACCGAATCGAATTCCCCGTACTCACCGAGTTCAAACAAAATGATTTCTTCGAACGGCTTGACATTCCGAAATGAAGCGACCGGAAGTTCAATGATATGTCCACCGTCAACCGGCTTGGCACCAATCGTTGTCCCGCGTTCATCGAATTCCTCAAGCAGATCAGTAGCTGTCTGATACCGCTCACGAATGCGCTCATCGAATTCTGTACCATCACCGGCATTGAGAATATCATCAAGAAGTTCCTTCGCAGCACGCACTTCCTCAGCAAGCTCGGTCTCAAGATACTTTTCAGGAGCTGTATAATATGTGTGAATCCGATTTCTATCGGCCTGACGTTCAACCATAATTGAATGGGCAGCAGTAGCGTATGCAAACGAAACCGGACGGGGCATTGCTGAGACGTTCACCCACACTTCTGCATCCTCGGCAATATTGAGTTGATCGTTGATGAGATCATATGCCTGTTCAAATGCGGCATCATAATCGTAGACATCTGTGACAATGACACGGTTCGTGTCGGCTCCTAATAGGTTCTTAAAATCTTTTTCGAGTTTTTCAGAGAGATTTTGAGAATATTCGACATTTGACTCACTACCAATTGCGCCTTCAAGCAGAATAACGCGGTCGACATCCACTTGATCTCGTATCAGCGGGGCAATCAATCGATCGTAGTCGAATCCAACAGGAACCACGTGTGTCTGCATATAACCTGATATGATAGAGATGGTGTTACCGTTGTTGGTGCGCTCTCAACTAATACGGATTGGAGTTGCTTGCAATACATAAATGATAACGATCTTATGAGTATGAGTTTGGGTGTTGAACCCGTCTACTCACATACGTCATATTGATTTATTAACATGAAAGAAACAATAAGAAACCGTATAGAATCAATCCGCGCGTGATTGTGACCGTGAGCCAACAGCAAATGCATCGGTTTGTTCATCCGCTCCAGCAGTGGTAATAAGGGAAACAACAACAGTCAACACAAGTGAGAGAACCATTCCATACAGTGCAAAGTCCCAGGTTAGATACGTTGACCCAAACACAGTAACTCCGCTGATGATCGTTGAAGGAATAAATACATGTAAGATATAGAATACTTGAGCACCAGCAATCCCAGCGAACATTCCCTGTCGCGTTGTCTGTGACCAATATAATGCAATCAACACCGGAAGTGTAAGTTGTGCGAATCCACCAAATGCGGTATCGCCGATCTCAACAAGGGTACCAGGGCGGAATAGACTGGCAATGAATGTTGCAAGTGCAAATCCAGCAACTCCAAGTCTACCGATCCAGCCTTCTCGGGTTGTTGACGCGGTAGGATTGATCAGTGGTCGGTAAATATCACGAGTAAGATATGACGACCCAGAAAGGAGCATCGAATCTGATGATGACATCATCGCAGCCATAGCACCGGCAACAACGAGTGCAGCAAACCATGCTGGGGTGTACTCGGTCAATAATACGGGGATGACATTTGATCCCGATGGGACAGAAACACCTAATCCAGCAGCCCATGATCCAAGTAGAAACGCAGGGACAAAAAGCAACAACACAAGAACCGGCCACAGCGTGAATGAACGTTTCAAGACTTTTGCATTCTCTGCAACAAAGAATCGCTGGTTAATCTGTGGGAACATGGTAACGCCAAAGGCGATTGTCACTGCTGTTGAAATCATCCATTGTGGGGAGTACAGTCCACCACCAAGTGAGAGAAACTCTGGTTTTGACGTCGCAAGTGCGGTTGAAACTGAACTCATGCCGCCTGCACTTGACAGCACCCATGCGACAGCAATCCAGATGACACCAAGCATAAAGATACCTTGAAGTGTGTCGGTCCATGCAACCCCACGAAGCCCTGATGCGGCAACATAAATGATCATAAAGACGGTTATGAGTGCTGCGCCCGCCCAGTATGGCACTGCGCCGGCAGTGAGTCCAACAAGTGCTTCGCCGGCACCCATCTGTTGTAGCATAATATACGGGAACAACCAAAACAGGGACACACCAGCAACAAGATATCGCAGTCGTGCTGAACCAAAGCGATCCCCGAGCATTTCACCGAGTGTCACATATCCGTGGCGTTCGCCAACAAGCCACTGTCGATAGCCGATAACATACCAAAGGATTGCAAATAAAATCCCATCCATTAGTCCCATGACAAGTATCCATTCGGGACCAGCTCCGTATGTGAGATTTGGACCGCCAAAGAAAGTAAACGCTGAAAGAAGCGTTGCAAAGGTTGTAAACAACAGTACAATCGTTCCGAGGGATCGACTAGCAAGGTAGTAATCTTCGGCATCACTGCCCGTTAGTCGGTAGCCAACAATTCCAACACCAAGAGCAAGAACAAGATATGCAGCAACAATGCCTAGTTCAATACTAATTGCCGATTCAGCCATCTGTTCGATCCTCCCTCATAGTATCAGGTGATACAGATTGTGTTATTGGAATATCCATACCACGATCCCATGCACTGCGGGTAAATGCTGAAAATGCAATCGTCGCAGCACACATCCACCCGATATGCCACCATAACCATACAGGAAGACCCCCTATGATTGCGGTGTTTCCCCATAGGAACCATGGAATGGCGAATGTAACGAGGACTGCGAAGACTCCAATCCACGCATAGTCTCTCCACCTGCGGTTCATATACAAGTATAATTCATTGATATACCTAAATATTGTTCTTCAAGCTTCTATTGACATTATTGAAAAGATATGTTCTTCAAATGGTAATGGTATCTCAATAAATGGCGCATGGATATGTTCAATTAATATGATAATATCCGCTGAGAATGCTGTGGTGTACGATATACGACAAGTATTTGCCGCGAGCAAGCCGTATATAGGCATGTCACAGAGATGTGACATCACCATATCATCATCCACCCCTCAGAGGGAATTATCATGAACGACTCAGATAAATACCTTATTCACGCCGCGATTACTGCAGACGGAATCGTCGAGCGCTCCGACGTCGTGGGTGCAATCTTTGGTCAGACGGAAGGATTACTCGGGGACGAACTCGATCTTCGTGATCTTCAGCAATCCTCAAAGGTTGGACGCATTGACGCCGATATCGACTCACAGAATGGTCAGTCCTTTGGCGAGGTCACGATCGCTAGTAGTCTTGACCGTGTTCAAACAGCCATTCTTGCTGCTTCACTTGAGACAATTACTCGGGTTGGTCCATGTGATGCAACCGTTGAAGTTACCAATATTGAGGATGTTCGACGAGCCAAACGTCGTGCAGTCGTCGAACGAGCAAAAGAACTTCTTGTTGAATCATTCGATGAGAGTGTAATGACCTCCTCAGAAATTCTTGAAGAGGTTAAAGAAAGTGTCCGAATCGAAGAGATCGATGAATACGGCGGTCTACCCGCTGGTCCACACGTTTCCGACTCTGATGCGGTTATTATTGTTGAGGGACGTGCTGACGTCTTGACACTCCTTCAGTACGGTATCAAAAATGCAGTTGGGGTTGAAGGAACCAACATTCCAGATCCAATAGCCAAGTTGACACATGATCGAACGACGACCGCTTTCTTTGATGGTGACCGCGGCGGTAATCTGATTCTCCGTGAGTTGACTCAAGTGGGTGATGTTGATTATGTTGCATTCGCTCCTGAAGATAAGTCTGTAGAAGATCTTGAGCGTGCAGCCGTATTTGATGTACTTCGAGGAAAGACCTCAATTGATGCAGTGGAAGTTGACTCCGGTCAGAAAGCAGATCGTGACTCTCGTGTTGCTAACACCGGCAATACGGATATTGATCTCAAGACTGAATCAGGCAATAGCGAGGAATCATCATCTGGGACAAAGGTTACCGATGGCGAAGGAAAGATGCGCTCTAATAGCATATCAGCATCAGAATACCGCACGGATAGGTCAGTCGACAGTGATGTGGGGCAAAAAAAATCGTCTGATGTAGAAACTAATAATCGCCCGGAGGTTGGAATAAATCCAAATAATGTCGAAGAACACGACAATGATCAACAACTCTCAGCAGTACATGATGGTTCTCAGGTCCAATCAGAATCGATTCCCACCAATTCAGGGGCAATCGCAAATGATTTGAGTGGTGTTGATAATGCCTCATCAGGAATAAAGCCATCACAATCACCTAACGAACCAGGAGGTAGAAACAAGACAGAAACGAATATAGACGCAGATGTAAGTCAATCTGATATTACTAAAGATTCTGTCAGTAATTCTCAAAGCGATATTGAATCACAACCTGACACTCCTGCTGAGGAGTCCAGAGAAGTCGACTCATTGCGTGATCATGCACGTATTGTCGTTGGTGGCAATACAGGGCGCGTTCGACTCGTTGATGAAGAATATACAACGCTTGCAGAGGCACCGGTCACGACAGCCGTTGATACGGTTGAGACAGCTGATGTCGTCCCACACGGTGTCATTGCTGATGGAGATGTCACGCAGTCGCTTCTTGATGTCGCCTCACAACGTGGCGTTAAGCAGATTATCGCTGCATCGACAGGCGAGTTCGTGAAGCGACCTGTTGGTCTTCAGTTACGGACAGCAGATGAATTTCTTGATTCCGGTGCCGATATCTGATATATAGATACTCATATTGAGCACTAAAGACACAGAAATTTCATTAGTGTATGTTGGACGAGACATATCATATATCTTGAATTGCTGAAATTTTTATTATACATAATTGATCACACTAGCTTCGCGTATATGACTGCGTCTACATCACTAATTTCGTCAGTTGTTTCGCTTCGGTAAAATTCCTCGCGTCGACGTACTGGATTGAATCCGGCGCTCTCATACAATTTTCGTGCCGGAGTATTGTTGACAGCAACGTTGAGTGTGAGCCGGGTTCCAGGGGTAAGCTGAGTCATGAGTGCATTCAGTAACTGAATTCCACGTCTTTGTCGTCGATATGCAGGATGGATAACCAACTCTGCAAGATAGGCGGTCGCTTTTCGATTGGTCATACTCATATAGTCAGTGTCTACGTCAGAACCGTCATTCGTATTGAATGTAGATTCACGCATGAGAGCGGATGTATTAAGACCAGATTGCTCAGCACCACCGAGCCAAAGTGCATATCCAATAATATCTGCTGTCTGTGTGGTTGAGACAAGACAACTACCAATTGTCTGGGTCTTCACAACCAGCTGAAGTAACTGTGGTGACGGTGAGAAAAGGTACTGCTGAAGTATAATAAGCTGTGAATAGTCTTCAGAACAGGCTGGACGATACGTACTCACAACAGAGTAATTGCGCTGCCGACACTTAGGATTGCACCAATAAATGTTGCAGCTAAATTAACCGTTTCATTCCCAATATTATCACCTTCGATTGTTGCTCCAAGAATGCTGTCAGCTGTCATTCCAAGAAACCCAGCAAGCCCGATTGCGATACTACCGGTAGCACCAACTGACGGAAACAGCGCAAAGGAGGCAATACCGATAATAAGACCACCAAGAATGCCAAATACCTCTCCTTGCCATGTCACTCCACCATCAGTCCCTGGAGGCACTGGTGTTAGTGTCGTAATCAGCCGCGGATTGTCATATAGTCCACCAAGCTCTGATGAAAGTGTGTCACTGAGTGCAGCGGCAATTGAGCCGGCAAACGCATATTGAAATAACACTGGATCAACAGGAATTAATTCGCTTGCTGCAAAGCAAATAACACATAGGAGTGCAATAGCAGCGTTCCCAAGGACATTTTCGGTCCCACGTGCTCCTTCATTTTCCTCTGCAATTCCTCTTTTCTTCTTTTCATCGTATTTATATTTCGTTGAAAGTGCACCGATGCTAAAGAAGCTAATAACAACGGCAAACCATCCAAATCCACCAAGGACGATTACAAGTAGACTAAGAAGAACCCCAGAGAGCATCCCAGCCACCGATGCAGTGCCAAGAGCATATGAAACAAACCCGAGAGCAGCTGTGACTGCCAGTGCCGCACTGAGTTCAACTGGATTAACATCGCTACCAAGATACGCAAATAGCCATAATAGAAGTCCACTTGCTAGCATTACAAGCGGGTCATCACGTTCAAAAAGCATCTCACGAAGTAACGCAGCAACAAGTGCGCCAGCAGTTGCAAGGAAAACATATCGGGGGATAGCTGGTTGAGCTCCAATGACGGTCGCTGTTGCAAACTGTCCACCAACACCAGCAAATGTTCCAGTAACAACAAATCCAGCAGTCCCCACAAATGGCTCATCAGATGTCTCAGCAATGATTCGTTTTCCGAGATTTCCATATGCAAGGATAAGAACTGATGCAACAAACAGCGAAACCGGGAGTCCAAGCTCTGTTGATAAGATTGCGAGTCCAGCAGCTGCGAGAGCAAAGCCGGCAAGTCCATTCAGCCGACCATCCTGTCTGTCGCCAGGACGGGCAAACAACTCAAAAATCGGACCATCAGTGATCAGGAATGCAGCAATAATACCAACACCAGCGAAAGGTGCGAATGCCGCCTGACCAAGCACCGGAGCAGCGACCGCCAAGGTCCCGATAAGAGCAAATCCACCAGCCCGCCGGAGCGTGGGTTGCACATACGCCGCTATCGGCGACATGTACTTAATGGTCCCGACACGGGTTTTTGCATTTTATTTGATTGTTATCTAAACTGAATATGATCGATCTCACCGGAGAGCACCACGAATTGGAATAAATCCTGAGACATATACCATCTCATGTCACTGGTATATATGTGGGGCTCTACGATCGATATCTTTCACTCCGTCATCGATTTCATAATGCGAAGCCACCAGCACATGTAGCTGTAGTCATCACTGAACAGGATTTGCTCGAACAAGGCGCATATCAGACGCTTTCACGATTTTTTAATTGGGCATTTGAATACAGTGCAGCACGGGTAACAATCTCAGTGAGTGTTTTAGACGAGGCAGTGGTCCCGACGCTTGCCCGTGAGTTTCGCGATCTTACTACCCCACGGTCAGTGGTCGTTCGCCAGCCCGGTGATACCGAACCAGCGGATGCACCAATACAGGTCAATATCGGGTTAGGTGGTAAACGTGAATTTGCATCAGCTGTTCGCCAGGTTGCTGAAGCAGTTGATGATGGATCAATCGATCCAGACGCAGTTGATGCAGATACAATCGAGAAGCGACTTGTTTTTGCTGATGAACCGGATTTGGTCATCAAAACTGGGGCTGAACGACTTTCTGATTTCCTTATTTGGCAATCAGTGTATTCAGAATTGTATTTTACAGATGTGAACTGGCGGGACTTCCGTCGTCGGGATTATCTTCGCGCAGTGATTGATTATCAAAAGCGTCAGCGACGGTTTGGTCAATAATGTAGATGATTGTTGATGGAAATATGTGTTAATCGGCACTGTCAGTTGAATCGGCTGGAGAGTCACGTTGTCTGGAGAGTTCAGCGGTTACCTCACGAGCGCCTGTGGCAGACAGTTGCTTTCGGAGTCGTCCGGCGACTTGACGTGCATCCTCAATCTCAGTCTTAGCGACAGCTCTGACAAGTGCAACAGCACGCTCAGTGCGTGATTGTCGCCATGATTCTTCTCGCGACTCATATGTGCGAAGACCTCGCAGGAAGTCTGTTTTTGAAAATTCAGGCCAATACGGCGCACAAAAGTACACAGCTGCCTCATTTCCATTTGCATGCCATGGGAGGAAATTCGACGTTCTTTCATCGCCGCCTGTTCGGACAATCAAATCAACATCGCGCGTTGTATGTCTTGAGAGCCGACTCTCGACCGTTTTGGCATCAACTGTGGATGGCTCAAGTTCACCGGCATCGACATCGCGTGCCACACTACGAGCAGCACGGAGGAGTTCAGAGCGACCACCGTAGGCTAATGCGATATTAAGACGAAAATCATCGTATCCAGCGGTCTGTGATTCGGCGTATTTAACAGCTGTCTGGACTCGCTGTGGAAGTCGCTCAACGTCCCCAATAGCGCCGATTCGGACACAGTTTTCATGTGTTCGTTCTGCGTCGGCAAACTCGTATAGTTTCGATTCAATAAGATCAAAAAGTGGCTGTAATTCTGCATCTGAACGATTGAAATTCTCTGTTGAAAATGCATACAGCGTCAACTCTTCGATTCCAAGGTCCTCACACCATTCGAGGACTCGTTCTGTTGTCTGTGCGCCCTCATGATGACCTTTATGCGGATCATCACCCTGTTTTCTGGCATACCGGCGATTTCCATCTTGGATAATCGCAACGTGTGTTGGTCCTTCTGTTATTTGACGCCGGAGCGCTCGTTCATAGGCGCGCTGTATAACACCACGGACACGCCAAATCATACTCACAGGGAATGATACTGATTCATATGTGTCTTCTGTTTTATTCATTTGAAGAACGATGTTCTCATGTGTACTGATTCAAAATGAAATCTAGCATCTGAAGTGGATGAGACGAAATCTTTATCAGTATATTATCAGAGCAATATATCAGCAAGAAAAATAAACTCGGTTAACGGTTCGAATATCTCTATCTGACGGTAGCATGTATGAAATCAGAGTGCTGTTGAAGTGCGAGTGATACTTATTTTATGGACTCGTACATCTTATCATGACCGATTCTATAGATGAGGATCTTTATCAGCGAACGATGGCTCTCATCAAGCCTGGAGATGTTGAGCTCGTAGGAGCAATCGTGCATACGAATCTCGCTGGTGAGGAGGATCTTGAGATGCAAGAACTCACTGTTACAATTAATGACTGTCTCGCAGGTCATGCTGGAAAGGGAGATACATACATTTATGCTGGGAATGACTCCTCAGAATTTGCTTCAAATCAATTTCAAGGACTGACAATTGACGATGAGTCATTTGTATGGGAATGTCAACAGCTCCTTCGAGAGGGAACATTCGATCTTGTATTCTATTATAAATCCGGACCAGCGCAAGCAGCTGTCGCAGATGATCTTGAATCAATTGAACATGTAACTGATGTGACGACAGTTCCATAATTACGGCTGATCATAGCATCACTTTCCGTTTATATTATCTTTTGAATTACTAATTGATGTATGTGTGTTTATGACCACTGAACGTTGAAATTTATACATGACTGAAACACAGGAGGATAAACGTAGCAATACCGCTGAGGATGGTGAAGAATCTGATAAGACGGATGATATCACGCTGTCAACAGTAGATCGCGCTATTATCAATGGATTTCAGGGTGGGTTTCCAGTCATTGACCAGCCGTTTGAATTTGCTGCAGCCGCTTTAGCGGATCGGGGCATCGATATTGCACCAGAGGGGGTATTAAATCGAATTCAGACACTCAATAATAATGGCGTATTGAGTCGTTTTGGTGCACTGGTAAATGCAGAAGAGATCGGAGGGACAGCAACATTAGTCGCAATGCATGCCCCTCAGAGTCGATTTGATGCAGTTGCCGAGGCAGTAAACGATCATCATGAGGTCGCACATAATTACGAACGTGAGCACCCGCATCTCAATATGTGGTTTGTCGTGAGCGTCGCAGATGCCACGCAGGTTGAGAGGGTACTCAACGAAATTGAGCAAGAAACAGGACAGGAAACATATAATATGCCAAAACAACAGGAATTTCGTGTTGAGGCAAAGTTCCTCGTTGATGGTCCTATCGAAGATGGTGATATTGATTGTTCAAATATTGGTCCAACGCCAGAACCAATAGATCGACAGACGCTGACGCCCGCAGAGCGGGATCTAATTGTTGAGATTCAAGAAGGATTACCGGTTACCAAAACACCATATCGCGATGTTGCTGACGCCATTGATGCGGATCCATCATGGGTAATTGAGACGATTGCTCGGTTTAATCGCGAAGGCAAGATTCGGCGAGTCGGCGTGGTTCCGAATCATTACTCACTTGGATACACCGAGAATGGCATGACGGTTTGGGATGTCCCCGATACTCAGCTTGAGGCGGTTGGTCCGGCGATTGCCTCACTCCCATTTGTGACACATTGCTATCATCGACCGCGACACGAGGATGTATGGTCATATAATTTCTTTGCGATGACGCATGGTCGTTCTGTTGAGGAAAGTGAAAGACGAATCCAGATGATCCGTGAGAGGATGAGCAAACATTGGGAAGTTACTGATGATGATTGGGACTCACTGTTTTCAACACAGATTCTAAAGAAAACGGGTATTCGACTCGATGAACGCGCGACTGCAAATACAGCCTAACAGAGAATATCATATGTATGAGTATGGATGATTCAGAAAAAGTATGATAATTCAACATTGATTGTTAGGAAAATATAGAAAGGACAGTTTAGAAGGGAATGATCCCAGTATATCACGACTTTACTGAACAAAGAATTCTGATCTTTGGTGGCGGTCCTATCGGGGCTCGGAAAGCACGCCGATTTAGTTCTGAGGCGACCGTCATCGTCATTAGTCCAGCATTCGCTGAGGACAACTTTGCTACTGCAGAACTGGTTCGCGCCGCACCATCACCACCAGATGTCCGTGAGTGGATTGCACGAGCGGATCCAGCACTTGTTGTCACTGCAACAGATGATAATGGACTTAACGATAGCATTGCGAGTATCACACACGAAAATAAAGTTCTTCTCAACCGCGCCGACCGATCAGAGGCAAATTCCGACGACGATCGCGGCTCACATACGGCATATGATGTCATGATTCCAGCAACCGTCGAAGACAGTCCCGTTCAGGTTGCCATTTCAACTGGCGGTCGAAGCCCAGCGCTCGCCAAATATCTTCGAGAGCAAATAGAGACTGATATTACATCCGCTGGTGCAATGGCGACCCTCACTGCCGACCTTCGTGCCGAACTCCGAGAACGTGACTGTAGTCCATCAGTTCGTCGTGATGCGATTCGTGCGGTCGTTCGGGACCCAGACGTTTGGAAGGGTTTACGTACAGAGGAAATTAATCCACGTCAAGAGGCAACGCGCGTGGTACGTAAGATAATGGGAGATGAACGATGAATAAGGGGGTCATCTGTGGTGTGCGAGTTTCCCACAACCGTGCGAGCGTTGAAGAGATTGAACTCGCAGGTGAGAGAGATAGTCAAAGTATTATGGAGACGCTTCTCACACGTCAAGGAATCACCGAATCATTCGCTATTCAAACATGTAATCGGTCAGAAGCGTACGTTGTTGCCGATGGCGCAGTTGCAGGTCGACGTGCACTCGCGAATTTTGCACCCAGCGTGCGTGATGGTGCCGTCATTGAAATGTCTCATGAGGAAAGTCTCCGACATTTACTCCGAGTAGCAACCGGACTTGAATCGCTCGTATTAGGTGAGGATCAGATTCTCGGACAATTCAAACGCGCGGTTGAGATAGCCCGTGGGATTGGTGCACTCGGTCCTATGCTGGATGCTGGTGTGACAAAAGCAATTCATGTTGGTGAACGAGCACGAAATGAAACCTCGATTAATGAAGGTGCAGTCTCAATCGGATCCGCAGCTGTCCGACTAGCCGAACAGTCAATCGGACTCAAGGGTCGGAAGGCACTGGTTGTTGGTGCTGGTGAAATGGGTTCATTAGTCGCTGAGTCACTTGGATCGACTGATGTATCTGAGATTGTCATCGCAAATCGAACTATCGAGAACGCTGAGTCAGTTGCTGATACGATTAATACTGCATCTCATGCGGTATCACTTGATTCTCTGCAAGAAGTCATCAATGAGGCTTCAATTATCATGACCGCGACAGGCTATGCAGAGTATCTCATCAAGCCCGCAGATATTGATGGTACCGGTGAGACATTTATCATTGATCTTGCACAGCCACGAAACGTGCATCCAGCGGCTGCCGATATTGGGAACGCCATTGTTCGGGATATTGATGCTCTCGAGTCAATCACACAGGAAACAGAGGCATCTCGACAGGCTGCTGCACGAGAAGTTGATGCGATGATTGATAAGGAGTTTGACCGACTTCTGGAGTCATATAAGCGTCAGCGGGCTGATGAGGCAATCAGTGAAATGTATGAAGCTGCAGAGCATATCAAACGTCACGAGGTTGAAACAGCGCTTGAAAAACTGGAGACACAGGGCACATTAACCGATAGCCAGCGTGAGACAATCACATCAATGGCGGATACATTAATTAATCAGTTACTTGCAGCACCGACAAAGAGTCTCCGGGATGCGGCTGCTGAGGATGATTGGACGACGATTCAAACCGCTATGACGCTTTTCGACCCTGATTTCGGTGGCAGTGCACCGCAGCCGGATCGTCCTGATGATATCCCACGAGCAGCCGAGCGTGGCGACATTTCGGGTGATGACCTTCCTGATGATGTTCCAAATCACATCGCAGAGAAGATTTCTGATGGTTGAGTTACAGAGGTTACTCATCAAAGCGGTGTAGTAGTTAGTATCTGACACAATTTACTTGTCAGAGATTCGCTTTGCATGATAGCCGAACGATTATTGAGGTGGCATATCGTAGATAAATTTATTGTATGAGTACATTATTGTCTGATGAGGAAATCGAAACCGCCCTACCACCAGAATGGGAGCGCGATGGGGATGAAATCGTCCGAGTATTTGATTTTGATGCGTACCTTTCTGGTGTTGAGTTTGTATCAACAGTTGGTGAGATCGCTGAAGATGCATTTCATCATCCAGAGATCAGTCTTCGATATGGTGAGGTTGAAATTCGTCTCACGACTCACGATGCCGGTGGCATTACTGAGAACGATACTGATCTTGCGGCACGATTTGACGAGGCATACTAAATTGCGTTTAAGAAATTACATGATAGCGCACTCTAGATAATGATGAGTGAGACAGAATTTGAGGTTACTGTGGATAAGGATGGCACAGAGCTAAATCGGGATTCATCTACATACACAGCAACCGAACGGTCTGAATCACAGGTTATTGCTACTGAGTATGACTTTTGGCTGTTTGATTTCGATGGAACGATTGTTGATGTCGAATGGGAGTATACCCGCTCTGTGTTCGACCGTGTCGGCAACCAACTCGGGATGTCATTTAGTGATAATGAAGTTGAACAACTCTGGCATGGTCTTGGTGAGTCGCGGAATGCGCAGGTTCAATCTTTAGGGATAGACACAGATACTTTTTGGTCGGCTCTCCACGAGGTCGAAAATCCAACTGCCCGAGCAGAAGCGACATATCTCCACGACGATGCAGCAGTGCTTCTCAACGAATTACATGCGGCGAATATCCCTATTGGAGTTGTGACACACTGTCAATCGTTCCTTGCTGAACCGGTGGTTGACTATCTTGACATCGGAGACTGGTTCGATACCTTCGTGACCTGTACACCTGAGTTAGGATGGAAACCTGATCCAGATCCGGTATATCATGCAATTGAATCGCTTGGACAAGACCCATCAAAGCCTACAGCTGGGGTGCTTGCTGGCGATGCACCCAGTGATGTTGGAGCTGCATGGAATGCTGGACTCGCAGGGCTCCATATTGAACGCCACTCACCAGAACAACGTGGTCGGTGTGTGCTTGGTGATTATCGCGTTGACTCACTCGATCTGATACGACATCAAAATTCTATTCAGTAGTGAAAAACTGAATAATCTATCTGTGTGATAAACAGCTAGATATAGGTGTCAGTGTTCATATCCTGGGTATGAGTCAATATTTGTTGTATTAGAGTCAAGAGCATTCGATAGTTCCTGAACACCTGGTTTTTCGACACGGTCTGGATTAGCCTCTACAGTGACTTGCTGTATACCAACCGGAATGAATTCAAGACCACGTTCAGCCGCTGATATACGGAGACCTAATCCAACGTCTGCATTCCCTTGTATAACCGCTCGTGCAGGACTTTCAACACCTTTTGCCCCCCGTTCGTACCCTTGAATTGATTGTATGAGCTTTCGCCGAGAGACGTCACGATCATCTGCAAGTGACTCGACGGCTGTATCAAGCTCACGTCGTAGTCCTGAGTCAGCTCGACGATTAATAAATCGCTGATCCATCTGGATGATGTCGGCCAGCTCTTCGATATTGGCAGAATTTCCGGTTAAGACAAGAAGTCCCCATTCTCTCGTCCATGATCCGAGAGAAACAGTATCAAGAGACCGATTACCTTCCCCAGCAATAACGGCAATATCTGGGATACCATTGCGGAGTCGTCGTCGCCCCTCACGACTTCCGATAGCAAGGTATCGGGGGTTAGATAAGTTATCAAGAATCCGGGAGAAGACAGGATCATCCTCACCAATGCCAAACAATGTCGGTGGTCGGACATCTGGTGAGAATAACTCAACGGTGACAGACTCTCCTGCGGCGAGATACTCTGTATTGGGGTCAACAGCAACAACGCCGTCAGCCTCAACGAGTGATGTTGTTGCTCCTGATCCCTTATCAACGGGGTATACGAGTGTCTCACCCTCAACATTACTGACAGTACCAACAGGCATGAATCGCAATCGCCCTTCGGTATACCGTTCCTCAACAGCCATTGTCCCCGTAATTGTCGCCGTTTGTGGGTCCGATTGTCCAGCAGCCGATCGAATCGCAGGGGCAACAAACGTCCGGAAGATTGTGAGTGCTGAAACAGGGTATCCTGGAAGGCCAATGTATGCACTTCCATCGAGTTCGCCAACAAGCATCGGCTTTCCTGGTTTGACCGCAACACCGTGAAGTCGCAGGTTCCCACGTGATTCAATGACATTATAAATCACATCAACTGCCGATGCAGATGTCGACCCAGAGGATAGCACAAGGTCGCATTCGCCGGCTGCCTCAATGAGGAGCCGTTCCATCTCGTCGTAGTCATCACCAGTGTGTGGGTATAATTTCGTCTCACCACCGGCTTCCTCAACACCCGCAGCAATAGTGTAACTATTCACATCATATATTTGCCCACAGCTGGTGTCCAGTGGTGACCCTGGTCTGACAAGTTCATCACCTGTTGAAACAATTCCAACGGTTGGACGTCCACGAACAGGCACCGATTCAACACCAAGCGCCGAGAGGAGCCCGATTTCTCGTGGGGTGAGTTGTGTTCCCGGTCCTAATGCCCGTGTCCCAGCAGCGACATCAGTCCCAGCAATCATTACATTGTCGCCTGGTGCGACCGCATCACGCACGCGCACCGCCGACCCATCATCATGTTCCTGTGTTCGTTCGACAATTACGACGGCATCAGCGCCTGAAGGCATTACTGCACCCGTTGATATTTCTGCAGCTTCTCCTGATCCAACTGTGATATCTGGTGCTTCCCCAGCATGAACAGCACCGACACGCTCGAGATCAATGGGGGCAGCTTCACTGGCACCAAAGGTATCCTGACCACGGACGGCATATCCGTCCATACTCGCTCGATCAAATCCTGGGACGTCAATATCAGCATCAACGCGCTCTGCGAGCACACGACCACGAGCCGATGTCAATGAGACTGTTTCAGACAGTGCTGCGATTGGTAGATCATCAATGATTTTACGGACGGTATCTGGAGAAGCAAGATCACGAAATTCTCGTCGGTCACTCACGTTGACCACTCCCACTGTTCAACAGACACTGTCTCACCGGCGCTGAGCCCTTCCCGCGATTCAGGGACGATTACCCAGCCGTCTGCAAGTGCAACCGATGAAAGCACTCCCGATCCAGATGTCCGCGTGGGTGTCGCTATCGTTGATGTGGCATTATCAATGTCAGCGTCGGTATCAGTGTCTGTGTCAGTAACGGTTGCTTCCAGTTGAACCCGGGCGAACGTTCGCACTCCTGGCTCACTCGGGATTTTCTGTGAGAGCTGAGCCGATGTTGTTGGAGGTGACTCACACGGAAGATGCCCCATATACTTCAAAATCGGTCGAAGGAACTGCACCGCATTGACAATTGCTGCAACAGGATATCCAGGCAACATAATCACTGGAGTGCCTTCCACAACGCCAAGTGCAACTGGATGACCGGGTTTGAGTGCCACACCGTGCACAGACACTGATCCGAGAGTATCAACAATCTCCGGGACAAGGTCTCTTGTCCCTACTGAAGATCCGCCCGTCGTCACAACAACATCCTTTGTCAAATCCCGTTGGATAGCTGCACGGAGTGCGGCTGGGTTATCCGTAACAACATTTCGGTATGTCGTAATACCACCCCACCGGTTGGCAAGATGAGAAACAGTCAATCCATTTGTCTCAATGACCTCGCCGGGACCAGGGTCGGATTGAACGAGCTCCTCACCAGTCGGAATAACCCCAACAGTCGGGCGTTCATACACTGAAACACGATCGTGTCCAACTGATTTCAATAGTCCAAGATCTGAGGGTCGGAGTTGATGACCTGGATCATAGAGTGATTGTGCCTTTGAAACATCCTCACCGACAGATGCAACATTCTCGTGCTTAGTAACCGCATCAAACACCTCGATTTCGGTCCCGACTTGTGTCACCTGCTCTATCATCACGACCGCATCTGCCCCATCTGGAAGTGCGCTTCCAGTGTGTACACGAACTGCCTCACCAGGACCGACCGGTGTGTCTGGGACTGACTCAGCTGTGTCATCAGCTACTTGAAGCACTTTGGGTGAACGATCACCGGCACCGAACGTATCACGCGCCTGAACAGCCCATCCGTCCATCGCAGCACGTTCATAGTTTGGGACTGCTCGTGTCGCAGTGATAGATTCTGCAAGAACACGACTATCTACCCGTCCAAGTGATAAATCATCAATCCGCTCATGAGGGCTGATATCCTCTAATAGCTGACGACGGGCTTCTGCAACCTGTGTTCGGGTTTTGAATCCTGACGACCGGCGATTAGAGGCGTTCGCGGCGTCAGTGGCATCAGTACCATCCATAGATGATATTCTGGGTGCGCGTAGAAAAGTTTCTCCCGACATATCAGATCCAAATGTAATATGACGGGTCGATTAAATCTGAGTGTAGCTTACATTACGACATGATGAACACCTAGATAACTCACTAAGAATACCACCAGAGCACTATGTGACAACATAGGTGGAGTCATACTCTCACGTCGCCGTCAACCGCCGGCTTTTTCGACCTCCCGATGCTGGATTCATGTATGTCACCATTGCGGGATGCGTTGCAGGAACTTCCGTCCGCAGTTTTCGCCGATCTATTGGAGTCTGCGGACGCGTATCTTGTCGTCCTTGATCTCCCAGGCGTGACAGCTGACACAACAACGCTCAGCGCCGACCGAGGGCGGCTCTCTGTTGAAGCGCGGCGCCAAAAGAATCTTCCGTCAGGCGAAGACTTTCGTTATATCCGTGAGGAGCGATCGCTGTTTTTAGATGTTGATCTTCCGCTCCCACCTGATGCAACAGGTTCTGGTGCGTCTGCAGAAATGGACCGTGGAGTCTTAGAGATCACACTACCTAAACGAGATGCTGCTCCAGATCAGACAATCCCTATCTCGTCTCCTGAGGGCGTCTAAGACGTGATGGAGTGGTCACGGCGGTGAATCTTCGAGCGTACTGGCGGTTTCTCATTGTCATTCGACAATTCCTCCCGCTAATCGTTGCTTACACTCGCGATAGACGGAAATATGTCATTTTTGGTGGAACACGGAGTGCTGACGCCGAGACGCAGACAGCACGCGCTGAGATATTACTTGAATCATTACTAACACTTGGTCCGACATTCATCAAGCTTGGGCAACTGTTATCGACGCGCCCAGACGTTCTCCCTACAGAGTATATCGAGGTTCTCTCAAGTCTCCAAGATGATGTACCACCGGCGCCGTGGGCGGAGTCAAAAGTCGTTATTGAGGACGAACTAGGCCCGGTTGATGAAATCTATGATAATTTTGATCGTGAGCCAATCAGTGGAGCAAGCCTCGGGCAGGTGTACACAGCTGAGTACAATGGCGATCCTGTCGCGGTGAAGATCCGACGTCCCGGAATTGAAGCACTCGTTGAAGCGGACCTCCGGGTTGTGAGATGGTCATTACCAATTGTTAGACGATTTATTGGGCAAGGTCGTGCATTTTCACTCGAAAATCTTGCCGATGAGTTTGCAAAAACGATTCGCCAGGAAATGGATTATGACCGTGAACGCCAGATCTTACAACAGATTCGGTCAAATTTCATGTCAGTTGAGGATATCCGAATCCCTGAGGCAGTCGAATCACGCTCAGGATCCCGCGTGCTAACAATGGAGTACCTTCCAGGAACAAAAATCAATAATATCGAGGAACTGGATGAAACGGGGCTTAACCGCACGAAATTAGCTGAAACGCTTCAAGAAGTGTATTTGCAGATGATTATTGGAGATGGAGTGTTCCATGCCGACCCACACCCGGGGAATTTAGCGGTGGCTGAAACCGGTAAAATCATTTTCTATGACTTCGGGATGTCAGGGACTGTTGATCCGTTTATTCAGGACAAGATAATCGAGTTCTATGTTGCTGTTGCGAATCAGGATATTGATGGAATTCTTGATGCACTTATTGAGATGGGGACACTCTCACCAGAGGCAGATCGGGAAGTAATGGGAAATATCATGCAACTAGCAATTGCTGATGCCCGCGGTGAGGACATTGAGCAGTATCGTGTACAGCAAATCGTTGATCAGGTTGAATCAACAATATATGAATTCCCACTGAGACTTCCACGTAACCTTGCGTTGGTTCTTCGTGTAGCAACAGTCGTTGAGGGTGTTTGTGTAACACTTGATCCGGATTTTGATTTTATTTCTGTTGCGACGGAGTATATTGAATCAGAAGGATATTATGAAGAGACAGCCCGAAAGCTCATTTCGGATGCAGGCACACAAACACAGGATACGGCACGGGCACTTGTTGAAGTGCCACCGAAGCTCAACGGGGTGCTTGACCGGATTGAGCGCGATAATCTTTCTGTGGATGTTCGACTTCAAGATGACAATAGTGTCATAGACCGACTTGCAAGACGAATTGTGTATGGGCTATTTGTCGCCGTGGGAGCACTCTCAACAGCGATTCTTTATGCCTTCGATCAGTCAAGTGTAATTCCAGCGGCTGTTGCAGCAGTATTGACGCTTCCTGTAATCATTGCGTTATATCGGTCATTTCGATCAAAACGTGGGGTTCAGGCAAAGCCACAATTTACACGACAGAGTATGCGAGAACGCCGCGGTCGTGAATGAGATACTCGCAGTTGATGTTGTGCATGTATGATATGGCGGTATGTCCGCTGTAAGATCACAACCGTCATCTTATCGATATATGTTGTCGAATACTAATTATCATATTATACTGATGGTAATATTGACGCTGGTTCCAAACCGTTTATACCGGCTAGACCAGTACCGTAGTCTATGCCGAGAGAGCAGAAGCAGGTCCGCGAACTGCAAGAAGGCAGTTACGTAATGATGGATGAATCTCCGTGTGAGATTAACGCGTACAGTACGGCAAAACCTGGTAAGCACGGAAGTGCAAAGGCTCGAGTTGAAGGGAATGGGGTTTTTGATGATCGCAAACGGTCACTTTCACAGCCGGTTGATGCGAAGGTATGGGTCCCAATTATTGAGCGGAAGCAGGGACAAGTTGTCTCAGTAACTGGGTCTGATGCACAGATAATGGATCTAAGCACGTATCAGACCTTCACAATGCGGATTCCTGAAAATCAAGATATGTCGCCTGATGATGAAATAGAGTATCTTGAATATGAAGGACAGCGAAAAATTGTCTAATCATAGATCCTTGTAATGTTCCCTGGGAGCAGAGAGTCCATTGAGCGTGACGATGCTGCATATGTCGTTATTGGAGCGCCATTGGACGTCTCAACATCGTTTCTTCCAGGAACTCGATTTGGTCCCGATCGTATCCGACAGTTCGCTCGTCCATTTGATGACTATGATCGGCGGACCGACCTGCACTTTTCTGCGTGTGACGTTATTGATGAAGGTGATGTGCGTGCATGGAATGATACCACAGAGTATCTTGAGTGGCTCAATGGTGAACTTACTACCATCACCCGTGATGATGCGCTTCCAGTGTTACTTGGAGGAGAACATACTATTTCCCGGGCAGGTGTTGATGCGGTGACGCCAGATGTATTCGTCTGTCTCGATGCACATCTCGATTTACGTCAGACATACGATGGGAATACGGACAGTCATGCGACAGTAACGCATCATATTACCGAGATGGATACGATTGAAGAGGTGATTATCATCGGCGCTCGAGCCGGTTCAGAGGCTGAATGGGAACGTGCAACAGCCCCGGATGTGACTATTGTATCACCAGCGGATATTACCGCAGGATTCGATGTGAGCACGTGGATTGGTGATCGATCGAGTTATCTCAGTGTAGATATCGATGCGGTTGATCCAGGATTTGCACCTGGGACTGGGACACCCGAGCCTGGTGGAATTACACCGCAGAATGCAAGAGAAATTGTTCGAACCGCTGCAGGCTCAGCAGTTGGGTTTGATATTGTTGAGGTCACTGATCGCGATGATGGGCAGACAGCGAGTCTCGCTGGGAAGCTTGTGCGTGATTTTGTTTATTCACATCGCGCGGCGACAATACAACGCACAGATAATGAAACGTAGCCGTTTATGTGAGATGAAGTTCATGGAAGATATAAGGCTCAAACCCCGATCCTGCACTTTAGGGCGGAGAGGATGTCAAACGGAGTCAAGATATGTGGATGCAAGCGCATCAAGTGCCTCATGATGTTCTGTTGTGTGTGGAGCTGTCAACGGTGATACTGAGACATGTCCATCGACGACAGCACGGCGATCCGTTCCGGTTGGGTCGGGAATATCATTCGTTCGCATTCGCTCCCAGACACGATCATGTAGTGTTATTGTCCCATTGTCATCATGTTCAGCCGTCATATCATAAATCCTCGAAGGACGTGTGATTTCGAGGGTTGCCGGGTCGCCATTTGATGCCACTGGAGCATTGATATTGAGATAATCTGCTTGCTCAAACACACCAGCATCGAATGCATGTCGAGCAAGGTATGTACTTACTTGACTCGCATCAGCAAATGCTGATACTTCTGTTGCCTGCTCATGCCATGGAATGTCGCCACCGCCGGGAATATACATCGACACTGCCATTGCCGGAACATCAAAAAAGGTTGATTCAACAGCTGCGCTGACAGTTCCAGAGCGACCCAGAACATACTCACCGATATTGGCACCTTTGTTACATCCAGCAACGACAAGATCAACACCTGGACAAAGCACCTCTACACCGGCAACAACGCAGTCCGCTGGGGTACCATCGATTCCATATCCCCAGTCGTGTTCATGAATCGTAACGTCTGAAGATAATTGCCGACCAACCGCACTTTGATCGTCTGTCGGGGCAACAACAGTAACTTCTGCAATGTCGGTGAATGATTGGTATAATGCTTGAATGCCGACAGCATCAATACCGTCATCATTTGTCAGGAGAATCGAAAGAGACTCGCTCATACTGATACTCTGTACGGCGAGTGAAAAGATGTACCGCACGCTCCGGTTAATTATGATGTTCTGAGTTCTCAGTCATATCCAACGAGAATGCCAGTGTGTGTTTATGAGTGTGGGCTAGGAATTCTTCTGCAGACTTTAGCACAGACATGGGTAGTAGTGCACAGATTATAGGATCAGATCTCAATGTTTTCAGGCGTGAGAAGATGTCAAGCGATGATATCAACTACAGAGCTATCATCGACAACAAGATTGTAAGCACCCTTATCGTCATTCCAAAGACAAAGGACGTTCTCGAATGAGAGTACAGCACCATACTCTGCGGTGAAAAGCGATTTTGTGAGAGTGTCTCTAACTGTTACAACTGCATAATGATCGGTTGTCTGACTTCCATCGCCGATTTTGAACACAGGATTATCATTGCCAGAAGCTCCTGCACTTGGATAGCTTTGCCCACGTCTATGCTGATCAGAATGCTGTGTGTGTGACTCAGTAAGGTCATGACTCAATTTCACCGCTAAAAGATCAATCCGGTTTGTAACGTGTGTCTCCATTGCTTCCATTGTAGCGTGTCGTTGAGGGTTAGCGGAAACGGGTGCTCGGGTGGTTCCATCCCGCCGGATAATCGTGTATGAGAACTGAACGGTTTCATTACGGAAGGTCCCGTCACCAGCAGTCTCTGAATTACCAGTTGCCTGCTCGGACACTGCTGTTTCAGATGCATCCACTGTTCGTGGTGCATCATCAAGTCGCTGTTGTGTCGGTGGTGCTGTAATCATCGGACAACGATCAAATGACCACCCGCGGTCTGATGGTGTTTTCCTAGACCATAATCGAAGTGTTGGAGCATAAACCGTCGCGTCTATATCCTCATCAGACGCCGTGGCTGCTGGAAGGTCATTTACTATATCAGATCGCACATACTCATCATTATGCTCTGACGTCACATTTGTTGATGACCCACCTGTTAGCATTCGCTCAATATGTCGAAGATTAATGCTGGTGTGCTTATCAGCTGGGGCGAGTCCAATGAATGACCCATCACTGGTAACCGCAGATAAGTACTGTTTGGCAACAACGTATGGATCATCAAGTTCGTTCAAAACGTTTGCAAAGAGAATCAAGTCAAATGGACGCTCATCGTCTATGGACTCAATGCTAGTAGGATTAAATGACTCTGCAGACTTACGATGGACTGTTGTTCGGAAATTCCGCCGAGTTTTGCCGAGGATATCTGTGAGTATATTGACCCCGGCGGACGGTTCGACAGCGTGATACTCAACCAGGCTACTTTCTGGGAGATAATCGTGGATACCAACTGCTGGACCACCGGCTCCCGCTCCGACATCAAGGATACGAAGGGTTTGTGAGAGACATCCTTGGTCAAGTAAATCATCAAGAATGTACCCGATTGCCGCATAATAATCAGCAAAATGATATATTGCATATCCAAGCGCGACGGTTTGATCATATTCGACGGGATTTTGCTGATAATAATCCATTTTAAGCCGGCGAATTGTTGACCGCAACGTCATACCGGAGTCACCGCGATACCATTCAGGACCGAATTGATCCACAAGATGATCAGCAATGACATCGTCATATCGACGAGGAACCACATCTGGTTGCCACATTGGATCCGGAATAGGATCCGTCGGAGCAGGGACGAATGTCCCATCAGCCCGTTCTCTCAATCCAAGGTCAAACGCCTCTTCACGAAGGGTTTCGCGAACAACTGCTGGGTGTGGTCGGTCCTCAATGTATTCATAAATTTCATTTGGGTCAATAGGGCGGATATTACGGAGATATTTTGCATTCGTTCGGACAGCCTCACGATCAATCATATGTGTTCACCCGCCTGGATGTATAGCTGTTCAAACGTTTCAGGATCGGCATCAGCGAGGCGACGAGCAGCTATTGCAACCTCATCAGCGCCTTGGAACGTTGTCTGTATTTCTTGATACACACGGGGAGTCCCATTGGTCACAGTCGTAACAATGTCATCAAGTGCACGCGAAACAGGCGTTGCAAATTCATCACGCACATTCGAAGCGGCAATGGCGTATGCAAGCACAGCCGCATGTGCATTTGCTTGGACGGTCTGCATTGCCCTATCATGTTCATCTGGGGTAGTTTCAAATATGTGATTGCCTGCTTTAGCAATCGTGTCAATGATAGTATCAGTAACCGGACCAGGGGCATCGGGAACAAAAGCAACGTTTCCTGGTGCGTTTTCAGCTGCGAATAGTGGGTGCAGACTGTACCGCTCAAGATGGTGACAGTGTGTCTGCATCATTTCAACTGGTGTCTGCATCACTCCGGTGATATCAAAGATTGCTTGCTCTGCTTGCGCTGCGCGATTGATAATTACAGATTCAATTACAGTGATTGGAACAGCAAGACAAACAGCTGAGAATGTTGCCGTCGTCTCGCCTGTGATAGCCTGGACGGTTCTATCGGATGAAATATAGTCTATATTCTGTTGAATTGTCTCTGCTGCTGCTACTGCAATTGCGTCGTCACGATCGACGAAGGTGACATCAAACGACTGGAGAAGCGTTTGAGCTATCCAGCGACCCATCTCACCAGCGCCGACCACGAGTATCTCCATTGTCACAATCTATGTGTTGCTGTCGGCAAAAATAGTTCGATGAATCGATTGGATTATGAGAAATAACAATACCGAATTAAGCGAGTAGTTGACACAAATATGCACCCGTTCATCATTGCTAGAATGTGTCCATCCAAAGTTGATAATAAAAGCTAATGACTCTGAGGCGAATTAAACAGCCTCACTGTAAGGGTGTATAGTTTTGATGATTTCTTGACCCGTAAGCGAGTGCGCCCTAGTTCAGCCACAATTGATTTGTGGTTATCACGGTTTGTATTGCTCAGTATGCATCAGCACATATTGCACTAAATATCAGAGTTCATCCCTTCCAGTGGATCAGAAAACCGTCGTCGAAACTTGTGGGGCACTATTAATTAGAAATTACTGCGCCCCAAGTGGTGTAATCGGGTATGTTGTCAAGTTCTCTGCGCCAGACTCGGTGACGACTACGAGATCCTCAATTCGAAGCCCTCCGACGGCAGGATCGTATATCCCCGGCTCCACAGTAATCACATGTCCAGGCTTGAGTTCGCCTCCATCAGGGCTGACACGAGGGAGTTCGTGAACATCTAAACCAACACCGTGACCTGTTGAGTGAATAAAGCCAGTTTCTGCGGTAGGATCGGACCGAAGTGTGGATATGCCGGCGTCTTCATATATGTCACAGACAGTATTATGAATTGATTTACCAGTAACACCAGGTTCAATCGCGTCAATCGCTGTTGTAAGTGCGTCTTGTGTGAGTTCAAACCAGTTACTGAGCGTCTCATCAGGTGTTCCTTTCAGAAATGTCCGAGTCATATCTGCATGATAATGCGTTTCTTTCGATCGCGGGAAAATATCGACTACAATTGGTTCGTCGACATGAAGCGGTCCATGACCACGATTATGTGGGTCAGCCGCATCAGAGCCACAGGCGACGATCGTTTCATCAAGCGCACACTCATGTCGCAATAATGTCGTTTCAATTGCTTGCTTTATTCGCTCACTGCTAAGTATCTCATTATCGTAATATAGAATCTCGTCATCGACGGTCGCCGAATCAATGAGCGTTGCTGCAGTTTCCATTGCTGCCTCATTTGCTGTTTGTGCGTCTCGAATATGCTCAATCTCTGTTTTCGTTTTTTGTGCACGAATTGTCGTGACTACATCATCACTCTCAGCACTAACCGAAAGGTCGTGTTCACGGAGATTATCAGCAGGTCCGATCGGGAAGCGTTCTGGCGTCACAACGGATTTCACATCGTGTTCTTGAAGCCACTCTGCAGTGACGCGTGCTTTGGCGGTCGTAGCATCGTATTCGCTTGCAATTGATCGATAATCATAATCTGCAAGTCGCGAAACGTCGTCTGCTCGACTCTCTGTTTGTGCTCTTCCATACTCCAATGCAGAAACAAGGAGCGCTGTTGTGTCAGGCGTATAAACTGTAATAAATGGGTCAGGCGCGTCAAATCCAGAGAGATATCGCTGTGTAGAACTTGACCCATCCGCGTTGACGAGATAGCCATCAGCATCTATCTCGTCAAGATATGCATCGAGAGCTGAGAAGTCAGGATCGGAAGTAGATTGTGTGTTTGTGCTGGAGTCGTCGTTCGAATTTGTATCTGTATTTGCGTTCATGATATGTATGCGTCCGTGAGGAGCGTTGTGAGTGAATCGGACGTATTAGTTTAGTATATGTTGTGTTAAAGAGAAAGCATTCAGGGTATTTAGGCAGACATATGCTATCATAGTGTCTGTGACCGTGACACTCCGAATGATAATTATCTGCGCATTAGCTGGCATATCACAGCTAAGTGATGCAGAATAATAACAAGATCAGATAGTGAAGTACCTCCGGGGACAAGCCCCAAGCCGAGGCTTCGCCGTTTTGGAGTCAACGTCACACCACACCCGCAGGCGTGGGCGAGTTTCAGTCCTCCCGAGATTTTCTTTTTCGGTGAGGAGTCGGCTGGAAGTAAGTTGACTTGACACCCGAACAGCCGCTGTGCTGTGTCCGTGGGAATGGGAGTCGATCGCTCCACCATCATGACCATGACCCGACAACTCCCGTCCCCGTCGCACCGCCAGTGGTCGATTGTGAGAGGAGTCGCATTTCCAAGCCCACGCTCTCGTAGTCAGCATTGACTGAAGAGCGGGAATTCGTCTGTGAGGGTCTCTGGCTGTCTGTGGCTGTCTATGTCTATCTGTCAGACGACGTCATAACGGTGTATGTCGGCTTCATCCTCTTGGGTCACATCGGTATCAAAGCCCCAGCCCCGAGGGACTCGCCTCGCCTTGCTATCTGTAGAGAACAACAGGGGATCGCACGCGAGCGTGCATAGTCTATTTATATTTGTACTATATTATTTAGTTATTGGTTTATTAGCAGATATTATTTGAGTCGCTCCTGCAGGAATGATGGATGTGCTGCAGTGACACCATCAACATTAAGCACCGACTCAGAAATCACATCTCCAAGTGCGTCACCGTCCGGCGCTCGGACCTCCGCTATTAACATATGATCGCCTGAAGATGTATATAGTGATTCGACTGAATCAAGATTTTTCAGTGTCCGCGTCACCTCAACGTACAGTTCTGAGGCGACATCAAGACCAACAACGGCAATTGAAGTTTCAGAGAGCTTTTTCGGATCAACGTCTGCGGAGTATCCAACGATTACACCCTCTTCTTCCATCTTTCGGATATATTTCCGGACCGTTGGCTTTGAAACGTCTGCTCGCTTAGCGATTTCCGAATATGATGCCTGTGCATCATCTTCGAGAACGTCAAGGATACGACCCTCTGTTGAGGTGACTTCCATACATTCATATTTCGGGTGCTGAAAAAAATAACTTCCGAATCAAAAAACCAACATCAGACTATCTGAACAACAGACAGTTATTTACTTATGTTTATCAAGGAATTTGTCGTACACTCGGTCCCACTCATAATCATCATCGAAGTATTTCTCTGCGAGTGGTTCTTCTGGCAGTTCACCAGTCTGTCTTTTCTCTTGTTGATATGATGGGCGCTTACTGTCGGTGTAATATCGACCAGTGAGAACAGTTCCCTCATGAAGTGCATTTTCAGTCTCAAACATCAGCTGTGAGGCTTTTGAGCGGTCCGTCACATCGACGTCATAATCGTCGGAATCGTTAATATCGATATATGGAACATATTGCTTTGCATCCTTATTCCACGTCGGGCACTGTGTCAAGAAATCGATATGTGAAAACCCATCATGCTCGATTGCTTCGACGATAATATCACGAGCTTGATTTGGATTAACTGCAGCAGTTCGAGCAACATATGATGCGCCTGCGTTCAGAGCCATCGAGAGTGGACGAATTGGGTCCTTCGCAGATCCATGTGGTTGTGTTTTCGATTTATGTCCCTTTGGTGACGTTGGAGACGTTTGTCCCTTCGTTAAGCCAAAGATCTCGTTATTGAACACAATATATGTCATATCGTGGTTCTCACGAGCGGTGTGCATAAAGTGGTTGCCACCAATACCATATCCATCACCGTCGCCACCTGCCGCAATAATGGTAAGACCATCATTCGCCATTTTTGCTGCTCGAGCAACTGGCAATGATCGCCCATGGATTGTATGGAATCCATAACTCTCAAAATAACTATTCAACTTGCCTGAACAGCCGATTCCTGTACAGACGAGCATCTCTTCGGGGGCGAGTCCAAGTTCGGCTGCAGCACCCTTTAACGCCTTAAGAACGCCAAAATCACCACAGCCAGGACACCATGTAGCCTGTGGCTCAAGTCCGGGGGTGTATTCATTACGGTCATGCTCCTGTTCTTCACCAATTGCACTAAATGCACTCATAATTAGTCACTCGCTGCTGGAATATATTTAGTTTCGTTACCACGAAGGGTTCGATCTTCGACGATACTATTAATGAACCCATCAACGATTTCCGCGGGTTCAAACGGATTGCCATTGTACTTAAGTAGGCTCGAAAGCTTCTCGCCGTACCGACCAAGCTCTTTCTGGGTCAGTCCACGGAACTGCGCGGAAGCATTCATTTCAACAACCAACACTTCATCGACGCTTTCTATGAATGATGATACTTCTTCGACTGGGTATGGAGCAAGTTCAGAAACGCCGAGCATCTTGACATGATACCCTTCGGTATCAAGATCATCGATTGCTTCTCTGACCGTTCCTTGTTGAGATCCAAATGTTAAAATACCGTACTGCGCTTTCTCTGGACCGTAATGGGTATTTCGCGTCTGCCCATCATTTTCGAGGTCCTCACGAATCGCTTCGAGTTTCTCCATTCGACGGTCGACTTGGTTAACTCGATTATCTGGATCCTCTGAAATATGACCTGCAGGCATGTGTTCATTCCCTGTCGCAAGGTATCGACCACCCTCCTGTCCAGGTAGTGATCGTGGACTAACTCCGTTTTCGCCGGCATGCTGGAAGCGATTATATTTCCCAGACGGATCGTGAGGTGCATCCTCTAATTCTGCCTCTGTAAGCGTTGATCCAAGATCTGGGTTTGGTTCCTCATCAAAGACAGTGGCATCGAGATTCTGCAGTTCACCACCATTTTTTTGATCATAAAGAATAATTGAAGGAATCTGATACTCATATGCAATTTGGAATGCACGCCGCGTCTGGTGGTATGCTTCCTCAGAGTCAGCAGGAGCGAAAACAATACGATGTGAGTCTCCCTGTGAGGTGTATAAGACGTGTTCAAGATCACCTTGTTCTGGTTTTGTCGGCATTCCTGTGGACGGACCAGCTCGCATCGCTTCGATGAGCACGACCGGTGTTTCAGTCATCTCAGCAAGTCCAAGCGGTTCAGACATCAATGCAAAGCCACCACCAGAGGACCCTGACATTGCTTTGACTCCAGCGTGTGATGCACCAATTGCAAGTGCTGCCGCAGCAATTTCGTCTTCAACCTGCTCTGAGACACCTCCAATCTCTGGAAGGTTCTGTGACATAATGGTGAAAACTTCTGTCCACGGTGTCATTGGGTATCCAGAGATGAACCGACAGCCCTCGTCAATAGCACCGTATGCGATTGCGTCTGACCCCGAAACAAGAACCTGTTCTTCATCATGACTTCCTGTTGGGACTGTGATATCAGGAACGTCAGCATCAAATTCTGAGTCAACGGTCTCATATGCGTCATCGAAGACATCCATATTTGGCTCAAAGATCTTCTCAGGCATCGCATCAGCCATCATATCTTTGATAATTCCCGGGTCGATATCAGCAATTGCACATGTGATTGCAACACCGGCTGTATTACGCATTACTTCGCGCCCGTGCTCACGGGCAATCTCTCGGAGGTTTACATCATAAACATGCCAATTGTTTGCTTCAATGCGTTCCTCAAAATTAGGGATATCATCGGCGTCAAGCAACCCTGTGTCATACACGATGACACCACCTTCGTGGAGATCATCAAGATTTTCTGAGAGAGGCTTGACTTCTTCTACGCCATAATATGCATCTTCCTGTGGATTTCGAGCGAATGAATCGCCGAGTGCCAACAGGAAATTATATCCATCACCACGTGATGTCACAGAGTCCGCAGAGACTCGTACTTCTGTATACGTGTGACCACCGCGGATACGTGACGGATAGTGACGGTGTGTGAATACATGTAACCCTGCGCGCATCAGGGCCTTCGCGAAATTCTGACTTGTCGAGGCGATTCCATCGCCGGAGCCACCTGCGATTCGCCAGATGAGTTCGTCGTCAGTCATAATTTAAGCTCACGGCCCGCATGGACCAGTAGTTAACATTCGAGTATGAATCGATTAAAGGCTTTGCTATACATTACCAAGGAAAAATAATGATGGAATCAACAGACAATGATATAATTATATTTTTTATTATTGATTCAATTTTAGTTTTTATACCATATTGTAATGTCGTAATTATTGTGTGTAGTATAGGCTTATCCTTACAGAAGTCTCTCAGCTACCGTTCGGAATATAATAATCTAGAGAGTTAGAATAGAGCTAGTTATTTTGAGGACTTGATGGATGATATTCAGTTTCATATTGCCCTGGGTTATCATCAAGTCGATCAGGATTGATCCGACCATCAAGAAGCATGAAATCAAGGATAGTAATATTCAATATTGCTTCAACAACTGGGACTGCCCGTGGTGGGAGTACAGGGTCATGACGCCCCACAACCTGAATGTCTTTTTTCTCGCCCGTTTCCCAGTCGACGGTTTGTTGTTCCTTTGGGATTGATGTCGGCGCATGCCATGTTGCCTCACCGTATATTGGTTGTCCAGTGGTGATCCCACCCTGTAATCCTCCATGTGTGTTTCCTTCCGGTATTGGGTTACCATCATCGTCAAATTCCCAATCTTCATTCCGGTCTGACCCTCGCCATTCGCGTGCTTCGTGTCCAAGACCATATTCGACACTTGTGGTTGCTGGAATCGAAAACATCGCTTTGCCAAGACGAGAAGAAAGAGAATCAAATCGAGGTGCACCAAGTCCTGCTGGGACACCACGAGCTTCAAAGTAAATCGACCCACCAATTGAGTCACCCTCGGTTTGATACTCATCTATCTGTTCACGCATCATCTCAGCGGTCTCTGGGTGTGCACACCGAACCTCGCTTTCTTCGGTGTTTTCAATCATCTCCTCGAACGTTACTGGTGGTGCTTTGATATCTCCGATTTGGTTAACGTGAGCCTTTACATCCACCCCATATGTCGTGAGGATTTTTTGTGCGATTGCACCAGCAGCGACCCAATTAACCGTCTCACGTGCTGATGAACGACCGCCGCCACCCCAGTTTCGTGTTCCGAATTTTGCTGAGTATGTAAAGTCACCGTGGCTTGGTCGGGGAGCGGTGACATATGGTTCATATTTTCCAGATCGGGCGTCTTTGTTCTCAATAACCATCCCGATTGGTGTTCCCGTCGTATATCCATCCTGCACGCCAGAATTGATCTCGACTGCATCGGGCTCACCTCGCGAAGTAGTAATCATCGACTGTCCTGGCTTTCGACGATCGAGCTCAGCTTGAATGTCTGCTTCTTCGAGCTCAAGCCCAGCCGGGCAGCCAGAGACGGTCACACCCATCGCATCACCATGGCTTTCACCATACGTCGTGACCTGAAACATACGGCCAAATTGATTGCCATTCATTATGTGATAATTTGATTTCCGGGCATATATACATTGGAGATACTGACTGAGTGACCCATCCTGAGATCGGATGTGAGCGCTGAGAATTTCTCTGAAACCATTATTAAAGCTCTCTCAGTCACATTATCTCTTCAACTACATCAATCATAACCTAATCACCAGGGGAATAACCCGGTTTAATTGACCTTATTGTTCTGTTTGGATGCTCGCTCCAAGAGTTGATAGTGATTCAAAAAATGACGGAAATGATACGTCAACGTGTTCACCACCAGTAATTGTTGTTTCACCCTCTGCAACGAGTGCAGCAATTGCCAGTGCCATGACAATGCGGTGGTCTCTATGCCCGTCAACACGGGTTCCAGTAAGCGTTGTGTCACCACCATGGATAATTAATCGGGCATGCTCTTCGGTTATCGAGGCACCCATCGCGTCGAGTTCAGTCGCCATCGCGCTCACACGGTCTGTTTCCTTATATCGAACGTGTTCGCAATTTTCAATTACGGTGTCGCCATCAGCAATAGCACCAAGTGTTGCGACCGTTGGAAGAAGATCAGGCGTATCGCCAACATCAATTTTAGTTCCATTCAATGACGCTGCTGGGACGGTGAGTTCACCAGCATCATGATCCCACGTTACCTGTCCACCCATTGATTGAACAATCTCGACAATCGCACTATCACCCTGTGCACTTGGGTGAGCTCCTTCGATAATCACAGTATTATCAGCTGTGGCGGCGACAGCACCAGCGGCGATCAGATATGAAATTGATGAGAAATCACCGGGAACCGCATAGTTGCCGTCAGCTAGCACGTATGACTGCCCGCCAGGGACCGCAAATCCATCACTGGTCCGGTTAACGGTGATATCAAATGCTGACAGCAGTTCAATCGTAATATCGACGTATGGAGCGGATTTTAATTCGGTCTTGAGAGTGATTTTGATACCATCCTCGGTCACAGCGCCTGCCATCAATAACGCAGTAATATACTGTGATGAGATATCACCAGGGATAGTAACCACACCACCCTGGAGCGCATCACCGACGACGATTGGCGCTTGTCCATTCCGTCGGGTTGACTCTCCGCGTCCATTGAGTGTCTCAATAGCCTCAAGCAATGGACCATGTGGACGCGACCGAAGCGATGCATCACCGGTGAGGACACATAATCCATCTGCAAGCGCACCACAAGCAGCAACGAGTCGTGTTGTTGTTCCTGAATTTTCGCAGTTGAGAATATCCGTTGGGGTCTGTGGGCGTCCATTGAACCCAGTAATCTCAATGCGATCTTCATCCACATGGTCCACAGTTCCACCAAATGCTTCAACTGCGCGTATTGTTGCTCGTGTATCTGCGCTAATCAGTGGATCGGTAATAACTGCATGCTCACCGTATCCTGCGGCAAGGATAGCTCGATGCGTATAACTTTTTGATGGAGGTGCACGAATTCGTCCATGGATGTGTGAGCGTGAGATACTGATGTCCATACGGTCGATGGTTTCGGTGGAAGTATGATGCTACCGGTCGTCGCACGGTTTAATCTAAGATATTCCGTGATCAGTAATCGTCCGAGTATGAAAGCAAATGTATCAATATGTGCGTAGATAGCTGGATATTAGAACTGAATGATAGGCACTTGGGCTGTTGTGAGTGATTATGCCTGTGGTGATATTCTCATATTATTCCATGAGAAAATATCAATGACATTGCCGTCGATATCCTAAGATGACGATAGTTTTATTGAAGTATCATATCGTATATTAAATATCTCGTTGAGCAGTAAAGCAAATCATATAATATAGATGCTGAGAAAAGATATAATTCGACATCTGACTCGGATTTCGAATGCGCGGTAAGACACTTCCTGGTACTGATACTTCTGAAGATACATCAAGTCGGGTTATCCTTCACGTCGATATGGACTGCTTTTATGTATCTTGTGAGCGTCTGCGCGAGCCGGCATTGAGAGATGTGCCCGTTATTGTCGGGATGGGTTATGAATCAGGAGAGACATTTGGTGCCGTTGCAACAGCAAGCTACGAGGCGCGTGACTACGGTATTGAAAGCGCACAACCAATATCGCAAGCGCTTGAACAGCTACCGCGTGTAGACGCAAATGATGCAGATGACAGCGGCATAAAAATAGAGCAATTTGGATGTTATCGACCAGTTGATCTCGATTTTTATCAGTTAGTGGCGGCAGAAGTCAAGAATATCCTGCATGATTGTGCAGATACAGTACGTGAGGTAAGCATTGATGAAGCATATCTTGATGTCACTGATCGAACAACGTGGCATCAGACCGATGACGGTGACCGAACGCTTGCAGAGGGATATGCGCGGTATGTGAAACAGCGGATTGCGCGAACGGTGGGCGTTCCAGCGAGTGTTGGCGTTGCTCCGAATATGTCAACAGCAAAAATAGCATCTGATCATCAGAAACCTGACGGACTTGTCGTTATCAAACCAGGATCTGTGGCGTCATTTCTCAGCCCGCTTCCAGTTGAGTCTATTCATGGTGTTGGTCCTGTAACAGCGGATCGGCTCAGTGAGTTAGGGGTTCAGACGGCAGGGGATCTCGCTGCAGCGGACCGAGAGCAACTTACCGAGATTCTTGATTCACGGGTAGAAACATTGTCGAAGCGCGCAATGGGTGATGATGATCGCGATGTAACACCAACAGGGAAACCACAGAGTTTGTCGAGGGAATCAGCCTTTGCAGCCGCGAGTGAGGATGAAGCACAGAAACGAGATGCTATCAGTGGACTCGCGGTTGATGTTGCTGCGAGAGCTAACCAACGAGATGCGCTGTATCAAACAATCGGAATCAAGATTGTTATTCCCCCGTATGAAGTACATACTCGTGAACGGTCATTATCAGGTCCGATCGAAAACCCAGATCTTGTCGTTAATATCGCCTGTGAGCTTCTTTCAGAATTTGAAGGAGAAGCTGCTCGAAAGCTTGGTGTTCGGGTCTCAAACCTCTCGTTTGCTGCAGCAGATCAGGTGCAACTCAACGCACGCGAATGGGATGGTGACCGTTCATCTGTTTCAATTTCGACAGTTGACAGCGCTGAGAATGAGACCAATGAGACGAATAAATACCCACATGACTCACGAAGCAATGGACAGGCGTC